>Ga0265293_10000168_pt1 | contig 160367 bp, 145 predicted proteins | sample Munlanlewell138R_FD_192505 | JGI IMG/M metagenome (GOLD analysis project Ga0265293, IMG submission 192505) | Leachate microbial communities from a municipal landfill in Southern Ontario, Canada - Leachate well 138R | ecosystem: Engineered > Solid waste > Landfill > Unclassified | place... | reverse complement strand
TACCGCAAGCTGATCGAGTTGGGTGCCAAGCCCGTGGTCGCGGGCACCATTGCGGCACACACGCGACGCTGGTGGCGCAACAGCGCGATGCTGCTCAACGGCGTCCTGACGGTGGCGTACTTCGATCCGGGTGGTGTGGGAGGGGAACGGCGGTCATCTACCGCCGTCCCCTATCCCGATCCGGCCGGGCAGCGCGCCTCGCCGCCTTCATTGCGCCGCCCATCGCCTGCGCCTACACTGCGCGCAGTCATTCACCGGAAGTTCGCCATGCGTCTCGTCTCCCTGCTGTTGCTGTCGGCCGTGGTCCAGCCGGTCTGGGCGGTTTCCTGCGATGCGCCGGCGGCACCGCTTCCGGTCCGCAACACGGTGCTGGCACCGTTCGCGACCGAGGTGCCGGGCCTGCCGGGTCGCCTGGGCGCTTCCTCCGGTCTGCTCGCCGGCGAGCGCGACGAGACGCTGTCGGTGGACATGGTGCTGCTGCGCCTTGGCCGCGAGGCCTGCCTGGCCAAGCTCGACGCCGATGTTGGTGGCCAGTCCGGCGACGCCTTCGCCGGTTACCAGAAGAAGACCGAGCACGACAACACGCCCTGGCGCTACGAGAGCAAGCCGGGCCAGCGCTTCAGCGCACAGGAGTTCGATGCCTGGATGAAGAGCCGCGGCGTGCGCGTCGCCAAGGGTCGCAGCGAGGCCACCACCGCCGCGCAGACGGTCGGCGAGTAACGCCGACGGCGGCGGTTCCCGTCGCGCCGTGATGTCAGCGGCGCGGCCGGAACAGATAGTGCGCGACCAGCCATTCGTTGCCGTCGCGATAGCCGAACAGTTCGGCGCAGGCCATCCAGAACATCCGCCAGCGTTGCGCCCAGCGCGCCGCGTCCGCACCGTAGGCCTGGGCGAACAGGCCGGCAATCTCCCCGGCGTTGGCGTCCTGCCGTTGCAGCCAGTGGTTCGCCGTGCGCTGGTAATGACGGCCGGACAGCCGCCACTGGTCCGCCAGCACGAGGTCATCCTGGAAATGCAGCAGGGTGTCCGCGGCCGGCATCAGCCCGCCGGTGAAGAAGTGTCGTCCCATCCAGTTGTCCTCGCCCTCGGTTTCGAACGGATACATCAGTTCGCGATGGCAGAAAATGTGCACGAACAGGCGGCCGTCCGGTTCCAGCCAGCCGCTTATGTTGCGCAGCAGTTGGCCGTGGTTGCGGACGTGCTCGAACATCTCGATCGAGACCACGCGGTCGAAGCGCTGCGTCAGCGCCAGCGTGTTGACATCGCAGGTGATGATCTCGATGTTGCCAAGGCCGCGTTCGCCGGCCTGGCGCAGGATGTGTTCGCGCTGGCCGTGCGAATTGGAGACGCCCACAATCCGCGCGTTCGGATAGCACTCGGCCATCCACAGGGTCAGCGAGCCCCAGCCGCAGCCCAGTTCGAGGATGCGCTGGCCGTCGGCAAGGCCGGCGCGGTCGGCGTACAGCGCCAGCATCGCCTCCTCGGCCTGATCCAGCGTTTCGTCGCCGGTCGGGTAGAGGCAGCTCGAATACTTCAGCCGCCTGCCCAGGCACAGTTCGAAGAAGCGCGCCGGGACTTCATAATGCTGACGGTTGGCGGCCTCGGTCTCGATGGCCAGCGGGCTTTGCCGCAGGCTGTCGCGGAGCGTGCGAAAGCGCGTCCAGGCGGCAACCGCATCGCCGGCACCTTCCTCGCGCAGGCGCTGCGCGCACAGCCGGCGAATGCCGAGGCGAATCAGCGCATCGGGCAGCAGGCGGCGTTCGCAGAGGTCGATCAGGGTCATCGGCAGGGTCTCGTGGCGAAAGGATCAGTGCGGCGAACGCGGCGGCCAGGGGAAGAACATCGAGGTTTCCCGCTGGTAGGCGCGATAGTCCTCGCCGCGCGAGCGCAGCGCCTGCGCCTCGGTGTAGGGAATGCCTGACAGCCAGCGCAGCGAGGCACCCATCAACAGCGGGCCGGACAGGCCCAGCCACCACCACGGGCTGCCGATGGCGAGCAGGGCGTAGCCGAACCAGTGCAGCCATTCGAAGAAATAATTGGGATGACGCGAGTAGCGCCACAGGCCGCTGCGGCAGGTGCGGCCGCGATTGCCGGGCTGCTTGCGAAAGCGCGAGAGCTGGGCGTCGGCGATGCTCTCGCCGACCAGGCCGCCGAGCCAGACCAGCACGCCGGCCAGCGTCCAGACGCTGAAGGCCGGCTGCGGATTGGCGGCCACGGCGAGGAAGGGCAGGGCGAACAGCGGCACGCTGATGGCCTGGAACATGTAGAAGCCGAACAGCTTGCGCTGGTCGCCCTGCCAGTATTCGCGCAGGTAGCGGTAGCGGCCGTCCTCGGCCTCGCCGAGCACGCGGCCGAGCAGGTGCAGGCTGAGCCGGAAGCCCCAGATGCCGCCAAGCAGGGCGGCCAGCAGGCGTGGCAGTGCCGCGCCCTGGCCGACCGCACTGAGCCAGATCGCCGACGCGCCCATCAGTGCCGCCCACACCACGTCGACATAGCCGGCATTGCCATGCCGGCGTTGCAGCGCCCAGGTCAGCGTCATCACGATGACGGAAGCCAGCAGCAGGATCAGCAGCGCGGTGCAGACGGACATGGCGGTCATCCTGCGTGGGTGGGCGAGGGTGGATCGGCGGTCAATCGACTGGCCAGGCACAGCAGCAGCGGTGTGGCGACGCCCCAGGCCAGGGCCAGCGCCAGGTACGGGATCCAGCCGTCGATGGTGCTGGCCTGCCACAACTCGGCGGCGATCCAGTAGGCCAGCGGCCCGCCCAGCGCACCGAAGGCGATGGCGAGCAGCCGATGCGGTTTGAGCGCGGCCAGCGAATGGTTGAGGGTGAGCGCGAAGCCGATCCACAGCGCCACGATCCACACCGGTGCCACCGGGCTCCACGGCAGCGCTGCACGATGCTGCACCCAGCCAAGGCCGACCCACAGCGAATCCAGCGCGAAACCGCCGATGGCGGCGACCAGCATCAATTGCAGGTCGGCGCGACGATGGCGGCTGATCCGCAATTGCCAGCCGGCGAACGCCGCCAGCGCCAAAAGGCCCGGCCACCACAGCCCGCGCGCCGCACCGCCCACCGTCGCGCACCAGACGAACTGGAAGCCGAGGGCGTTGGGCAGCCAGGTGCCGAGCTGACTCATGGCGCGTGCGGCAGATCGGCAAGCCAACTGGCGCGGCGTGCGCGCGGACGCGCGAACAGCATCTGCGCATCGCCGATGGAGCGCTCCAGGAAGCCGCCCTCGCAATAGGCCAGATAGAACTCCCACATGCGCACGAAACGCGGCGGATAACCCAGCGCCATTACCGCGTCGCGGCGGGCGAGGAAACGCTGGCGCCAGTGGCGCAGGGTCAGCGCGTAGCTCGGGCCGATGTCCTCCAGATCGATCAGGCGCAGGTCGCCGGTGCGCGCGCTGGCAGCGAGCATGGCGCTGACCGAGGGGATGAAGCTGCCGGGGAAGATGTGCCGCTTGATGAAATCCACCGAGCGCAGCGCCTGGCGATAGCGGTGATCCTCGATGGTGATGGCCTGGATCAGTGCCAGCCCGTCGTTTTGCAGCAGGTCGCAGAGCTTGGCGAAATAGGTGTCGAGGTACTGATGGCCGATGGCCTCGATCATCTCGATGGAGACCAGCCGGTCGTAGCGGCCGGCGAGGTCGCGGTAGTCGGACAGCAGCAGGGTGACGCGCTCGCCGAGGCCTGCTTCCTGCACGCGGCGGGCGGCCAGTTCGTGCTGCTCGCGGGAAATCGTCGTGGTGGTGACGCGGCAGCCGTAATGGCGCGCGGCGTGCACGGCGAAGCCGCCCCAGCCGGTGCCGATCTCCACCACATGCTGGGCAGGGCTCAGCGCCAGCTTGCGGCAGATGCGGTCGAGCTTGCGCGTGGAGGCGGCTTCCAGCGACTCCTGCGGATCGGCGAAGATCGCCGAGGAGTACATCAGGTCGTCGCTGAGGAACAGCCGGAACAGCTCGTTGCCGAGATCGTAATGCGCGGCGATGTTGCGCCGGCTGCCGTGCCGGGTGTTGCGGCGCAGCAGATCCAGCATGCGCATCAGCCAGCCGCCGAGCCGCGCCGTGCCGCGTTCCATGCCGTCGAGCAGGTCGCGGTTGCGCACCAGCATGCGCACCAGGGCGACCAGGTCGTCGCAGGACCACAGGCCGTCGACATAGGCCTCGGCGGCACCGACCGAGCCGTTGGCCGCGACGGCGCGATAGAACGTGGGATCGTCGATGCGCAGGGTGCAGTGCAGGGTGTCGCCGGGCGTGTCGGCCGGGCGGCCAAGCTGGACGCGGCCTTCGGCGTCCTGCACCGTCAGCAGGCAGCCTTCCAGCGCGTCCAGTTGCGCCAGCAGCCTTCTGCGCAGCAGGCCGTGCAGCAGACCGGGCGGGGCGGCATCGGTGGCGATGGCGGTGTCGGGGGAACTGTCGGTCACGAGGGCGGCCGGCGGGATTTGGAAGGGTGATCGTAGACCGGCGTTTGTTTGCGCCACGTCAACAGCGCCTGCCAGTGGATCGCCACGATGATCCGCAACGTCATCAGCGGATGGCGCAGCAGGCAGGCGGCCAGGCTGCGGCCGTCCAGCGGCCGGCGCTGCATCGCCAAGGTGGCGTCGAAGGCCGGCGCATCGCCGTGGCAGACGTTCATGTGTACGCGCAGCGCCTCGTCGGGAAGCTGGAAGCGCCAGTCGTAGCGGCAGTCCATCGGCATGAACGGCGAGACGTGGAAGGTCTTGTCGAAATCCCAGGCCAGCGCCGAACCATGCCGGGCGGCGGTATCGACCGGCAGCAGATAGGCGTGGCGTTCCTTCCACGGCGTGTTGGTGATCTCGGCGAGGATGCAGCGCAGGTGCTCGCCGTCCTCCTCGAAGCAGTAGTAGAAGCTGACCGGGTTGAAGCAGTGGCCGAAATAGCGCAGATGGGTGAGCAGGCGGATCGGCCCGGTCGGGCGCTCGCCGCCGAGTCGCTGCACGGTGTCGCGCACCGCCTGCGGCAACGGGATGGCCGGGTCGCCGTGGTAGTCGGCGCGGCGGAACTGGGCGAGGTTGCGACGATCGACCGACCACAGCCAGCGCCCGGCAAACACGCGGTGGAGTTCGTCGAGGTCGAGATAGAGCATGAACAGCCGATAGCGGAACTCGTGCGCTCGCGGTTGGCGGCGGCGGTGCCGCACCCAGCCGTCGTAGACGCAACTGTGCAGCGGCGCGTTCATCGCCAGTGGACGCCCAGTTCCGCCGCCACCGCCAGCGCCGAGCGCATGCCGTCCTCGTGGAAACCCCAGCCCCAGTAGGCACCGGCGTAATGGGTGTGGCGACGGCCGCTGATCTCTCCGCGGCGGGCCTGCGCGGCGACGCTGGCGTGGCTGTAGACCGGGTGCGCGTAGTCCATCCTGGCGATGATCCGCGCCGGGTCGATGGCCGCACTGCGGTTGAGGGTGACGATGAAGGGATCGCGACTGGACAGTCCCTGCAGCAGGTTCATGCAGTAGCTGACCGTGCACGGCGTATCGGCCTCGGCCGGAACATGGGCGTTCCATGCCGCCCAGGCCTTGCGCTGGCGGGGCAGCACCGTGGCATCGGTGTGCAGCACGGTTTCGTTGCGCTGATAGGCGATGGCACCGAGTATCTCGCGCTCGGCCGGGTCCGGATCGGCCAGCAGGCGCAGGGCGTCGTCGCCGTGGCAGGCGATGACCACGCGGTCGAAGCGCTCCGCCGTCCGGCCCGGACTGTCGATCAGCACGCCGGCCTGGTCGCGACGGATCGCCAGCACCGGCGCGTTCAGGCGTACCAGGACGTTCCAGCGCGCCTGCATCGCCTCGACGTAGCGTGAGGAGCCGCCGCCCACCACGCGCCATGGCGGTCGCTCGTTGACCTGGAGCATGCGGTGGTTGGCCATGAACTGGACCAGGTAACGGGCCGGAAAGCGCAGGATCTGCTGCGCCGGCGAGGACCACAGCGCGCAGGCCATCGGCACGATGTGATCCTCGATGAAACCGCGGCTGTAGCCGTGTTCGCCCAGGTAATCGCCCAGCGTCGGACCGGGGCCTTCGCCCTGCAGCAGTGCCGGCGACTCGCGATAGAAGCGCAGGATGCCGCGCACCATGCCGAGAAAACGCGGCGAGAGCAGATTGCGACGCTGGCAGAACAGACCGTCCAGCGTCCCGGCGTTGTATTCCAGCCCGCTGCCGGCGTGCTGGACGGAAAAGCTCATCGTGGTCGGCTGCGTCTCGACCCGCAGCTCCTCGAACAGCCGGCAGAGCAGCGGATAACAGGTCGGATTGAAGACGATGAAGCCGCTGTCGACCGCGAAGTCGCGGCCCTCGTGATGCACCGCGTGGGTATGCGTGTGACCGCCCAGCCGCGCCTGCGCCTCGAACAGCGTCACCTCGTGATGCGGCGACAAAAGCCAGGCGCTGGCAAGGCCGGCGATGCCCGAGCCGACGACGGCGATGCGCATCTCAGCGCCCGGCCCGGCGCAGGTTGGCCGGTGCCGGGCGCAGGCCCCAGACCAACCCGGTCCACGACATCAGCCGCAGCAGGCCATAGGTGATGTCGATTTCCCACCAGCGGAACCCCTGTCGCGCCGAGCCGGGGAAATGGTGATGGTTGTTGTGCCAGCCCTCGCCGAAGGTCAGCAGCGCCAGCAGCCAGTTGTTGCGGCTGTCGTCGGCGGTGTCGAAGCGCCGCGAGCCGCGGCGATGGGCCAGCGAATTGATGCAGAAGGTGACGTGGAACAGCACCACGGTGGAGACGAAGAAGCCCCAGACCAGCATTTGCGGCCCGCTGGTTCCCCACTGCGGATGGACACGCTCCAGCCAGGCACCGCAGGCGAACAGGGCCGCCGCCAGCAGCGCCGGTGCCAGCATGTCGAAACGATCCAGCCAGCGCAGCTCCGGGAACCGGCGCAGGTCGGGGATCACCGACCAGTCGGTGCGAAAGCCGCGCGGCGTCAGGAACCAGCCCATATGGCTCCACCAGAAGCCGCGCCGAAGCGGGGAATGGATGTCCTGCTCGCCATCGGAGTGACGATGGTGGTTGCGATGATGCGCCGCCCACCACAGCGGCCCGCGCTGCACGCTGCTGGCACCGAGCACGGCGAAGGCGAACTGCACCGGCCGCGAAGTCTTGAATGCCTTGTGCGAGAAATAGCGGTGGTAAAACCCGGTGATGGCGAACATCCGCAGCGCATACAGCGCCGCCGCCGTGACCAGTGCAACCGGCGAAACGCCAACCCAGAACACGCCCAGGCAGGCCAGGTGCATGCCGACGAAGGGCAGCACGCGGATCCAGTCGATGTGGTCGGCGTTGCCGTCATCGACCTCCTCCACGCCGGTGTCGAACCAGCGCGCGAAGGCGGTCCACGCCCGGCGCAGCGCGCCCGGACTGGAAAGAGTGGGAGCAGACATGCGCGTACTGTCCGGACCGCAGAGTGCAAAAAAGGTGAAACCGACCGCCGAGGGCCGGCGGCGAGCGTAACCAACGGCTGTGGCTTCGTCACCTTTGTCCCATCCTGGACGGATGGATGCCCCGCATGATGCCGGCACTCAAGACAGGGCGCGCAACGCCGTGGCCAACGGCAGATACAGGCTCAGGCCATTTCCAGTAAAGGCGGCAAAGCCGAAACGCCGGTAGAACGTGGCTGCTGCCTCATCCTTGGCGTCCACTACCAGCGCATAGACGCCGCTTTCGCGGCCAATCAAGGCACACCGCTTGAGTGCATCCATCAACAGCCAATGGCCGTAACGCTTGCCCTGATGGCGAACGTCCACCGCAAGGCGCGCCAGCAACACCGCCGGGACGGGATGTCGGGGCAGGGATCTGGCTTCTGACTCCGGCAGGTCGGCGCGCGCGATCTGGCAGTTGCTCAGGCTGTAGAACCCCAGGATGTGATGCAACGCTGCCGAGTCGGCAAGCACGAAGGTGCGGGACAGGCGCTGCGTCTGGTGTTTTGCCGCCTGCGTCTTGAGGAAGTCATCGAGCGCCGGTTGGCCGCAATGGAAATCCGAACGGGCGTGCAGGGTTTTGTCGAGTGTGGAGACAGTCAGCGCCACTATGGCCGCCATGCAATGCCAGCGGCCTCGTAATCGCGCATTGCGGCGATCAATTCGGGGGTAGGCGATGGCGGGTGCGCCAAGGCATCGAGTACGTGGCGGTAATCCTGTACCGTGGTCTCGATCCGCTCTGCCTGCGCGATCACCTTGCGCGCGCGCCGCAGTGCGGGCCCAAGCAGAAACTGGCTCAGTTTCACGCCTTCGATTTGCGCAGCGCGCGTCAGCAAGCCTTTTTCTTCCGGCGGCAGGCGGACTTCGATACGGTCAGCGGCGATGGACATGGCGGGCCTCGTGATGGGTCATTCCGTACATTGTACGGAAAAAACGTGGCGAGCATGCCATGTTGCACGCTCCGCTGCGACCGGCGCGCTTTTGCACGCCAGGGCATTCAGCCGGGCCGTTGAGCGGCTGGCTTCACGCCGCGCGTGAGGCCCGCTTGCGGTCGTTTTCGGTCAGGTGTTTCTTGCGCAGGCGGATTTCCTTCGGCGTGATCTCGACCAGTTCGTCGTCGTCGATGAAATCCAGCGCCTGTTCCAGCGAGAACTTGATCGCCGGGGTCAACTGGATGGCGTCGTCCTTGCCCGAGGCGCGCATGTTGGTCAGCGGCTTGGGCTTGATGGCGTTGACGGTGAGGTCGTTGTCCTTGGAATGGATGCCGACCAGTTGGCCTTCGTAGACCTGGTCGCCTTCGGCGGCGAACAGCTTGCCGCGTTCCTGCAAGGGGCCGAGCGAATAGGCCGGGGTGGCACCGGCGGCGTTGGCGATCATCACGCCGTTGATGCGCTTGGCGATGGGGCCCTGTTCCTTCGGGCCGTAATGGTCGAAGACGTGGAACAGCAGGCCGGAACCCTGGGTCAGCGTCTTGAATTCGTTCTGGAAGCCGATCAGGCCACGCGCCGGGATCTGGTACTCCAGCCGCACCCGGCCCTTGCCGTCGGATTCCATGTTCTTGAGCTGGCCCTTGCGGCTGCCGAGTTTTTCCATCACGCCGCCCTGGTGGATTTCTTCCACGTCGACGACCAGTTGTTCGATCGGCTCCATCAACTGGCCGTCGATCTCCTTGATGATGACTTCCGGGCGCGACACGGCCAGTTCGAAGCCTTCGCGGCGCATGTTCTCGATCAGCACCGACAGGTGCAGTTCGCCGCGACCGGAGACGAGGAACTTGTCGGCATCCTCGAGCTGTTCCACCTTCAGCGCCACGTTGTGCACGGTCTCGCGCTCCAGCCGATCCTTGAGCTGGCGGCTGGTCAGGAACTTGCCGCCGGACAGATCCTTGTTGCCGGCGAACGGCGAGTTGTTGACCTGGAAGGTCATCGAAATGGTCGGCTCGTCCACGGTCAGCGGCGGCAGCGCCTCCGGCTTGTCCAGCGCGCAGACGGTGTCGGAGATGGTCAGGTCGGCGATGCCGGAGATGGCGATGATGTCGCCCGCTTCGGCGCTTTCCTGCTCGATCCGCTCCAGGCCCATGAAGCCCAGCACCTGCAACACCTTGCCCTGGCGCTTCCTGCCCTGGCGGTCGATCACCGCCACCGGCATGTTCTTCTTCAGCGTGCCGCGCTGGATGCGGCCGATGCCGATCACGCCGACGAAGTTGTTGTAATCGAGTTGGCTGATGCGCATCTGGAACGCCCCGTCAGGGTCCACCGGCGGGGCCGGAACATGCTGCATGATGGCCTCGTACAGCGGCGTCATGTCGCCCGAGCGGACATCGTCGGTCAGCCCGGCGTAGCCGTTCAGGCCGGAGGCGTAGATGATCGGGAAGTCCATTTGTTCGGCGGTGGCACCGAGGCGGTCGAACAGATCCCAGACCTGCTCGACGACCCACTCCGGCCGCGCGCCCGGGCGGTCGACCTTGTTCACCACCACGATCGGCTTGAAGCCCATCGCGAACGCCTTCTGCGTCACGAAACGGGTCTGCGGCATCGGCCCGTCCATGGCGTCGACCAGCAGCAGCACCGAGTCGACCATCGACAGCACGCGCTCGACCTCGCCGCCGAAATCGGCGTGGCCGGGGGTATCGACGATGTTGATGCGGTTGCCGCGCCAGTTGATCGCGGTGTTCTTGGCCAGGATGGTGATGCCGCGTTCCTTTTCCTGGTCGTTGGAGTCCATCACGCGCTCGGCGAGGACGGTGCGCTCGCTGAGCGTGCCGGAGTTCTTCAGCAGGCTGTCGACGAGGGTGGTCTTGCCGTGGTCGACGTGGGCGACGATGGCGATGTTGCGCAGATTCTGGATCATGGGCACGGGCAACGGGCGGGTCCTTGGGGACTCGCCCTGATTGGAAGGAGATGCGGCCGCCGGTGGCGGAACGAAGATTGCTGCGGCGCATTATAACGGCAAGCCGGGCGCGCGCACTCGCTGTTCATGCGCCGTTTTCAGGCTGGGTACGGTTTTTCGTCCGCCGAGGCGCGCCGCAGGCGGGGTGGCGCGGGGCGCGACGGACATGCAATGGCGGTATCCTGTCGCCCCTTTCAGGAGCCCGTCATGTCCCAACTGATCGCCCACATCGCCACCGCGCGTGGTCCCATCCGCATCGCCCTGCACGCCGACAAGACGCCGCTGACGGTGGCCAATTTCGTCAACCTGGCCAAGCGCGGCTTCTACGACGGTCTTGCTTTCCACCGCGTGATCGCCGACTTCATGGTCCAGGGCGGCTGTCCGGAAGGCAGCGGTCGCGGTGGTCCCGGCTATCGTTTCGAGGACGAATGCCGCGCCGACCTGCGCCATGACCGTCCGGGCATCCTGTCGATGGCCAATGCCGGGCCGGGCACCAATGGCAGCCAGTTCTTCATCACCCACGTCGCCACGCCGTGGCTGGACGGCAAGCACACCGTGTTCGGCGAAGTGCTCGGTGCCGAGGATCAGGCTGTGGTCGACGCCATCCGCACTGGCGATCGCATCGACAGCATCAGCATCAGCGGCGACGCCGATGCCGCGCTGGCCGCCAAGGCGGATCGCGTGGCGGAGTGGAACCGGGTCTTGGCAGCGTAAGCCTTTGCTGGCTGCGACGCCGGTCGTGGCGGCTCAGGGCGTGGCGGCGCGATAGCGACCGAGCAGCGTCGCCCAGTCATGCGCGGGTGGCGTCGGACGATGCGCCGGCACGACCGAAGGCTCGCCCAGCGCCTCCAGTCGGGCGCGCAATTGCGTGATGGAGGCGTCCAGCGCGCCGCCATCGGCATCGCGCTGGCGCTCGCGCTCGAGCAGTCGCGACAGCAGGCGGGTGCCGGCGTCGGCGCGCCAGCCCAGTTCGATCAGCCGCGCGCGTGCCGCGCGGTCCGCCGCGATTTCCATCGGCAGACGCTGCGCCGGCGCAGCGAGCGGCGAGTGCCGCAGTCGCCGGTGGGCCAGTTCGTGCGCCAGCACGAAGGCGATCTCGTCCTCGCCATCGGTCGCCAGCAGCAGGCCGAGCGAAAACAGCAGGCGGCCATCGGCGAGCATGTGCGCCTGCTCGGCGGCGTTGTCGATCACGTGCAGATGCAGCAGGCCGCAGCGCGGTTCCAGCTTGCACAACAGATCGCCGAGCGCAGCGCCCAGGGCCGGGTCGTCCAGGCGATCGGCCGGCGTGGCCGGCGGCGGCGCGGCGCAGCCGGCAAGCAGAACCAGAAACAGCGGCAGGGCGAGTCGAAGCACGGGCGGGGCGGACGGGCGGCACAGGCCGGCATGGTAAACTGGCCGGCGCGAAGTGACCCCCATCCTCCCCTGGAGTGACGATGCCCCAGTTTGCCCGTCGCGTCGGCCGTGCCAAGCCGAGCGCGATCATGATCGTTGCCGAGAAGGCCAAGCGCCTGAAGGCCGAAGGCCGCGACATCATTTCCTTTTCCATCGGCGTGCCCAACTTCCTGCCCGGCGCGCACGTCTACGACGCCGCGCGCGCGGCGCTGGAGAAGGACTCCGGCCAGTACGGCAGCAACCGCGGTGCCGACGCACTGCTCGACGCCTTCCTCGGCCACATCCGCGCCGCCGGCTTCAACGGCTACGAGCGCAAGCACTGCTCGGTGGCGGTCGGTGCCAAGCACATCCTCTACAACCTGTTCGAGGCGCTGCTCGACGAAGGCGACGAAATCACCTTCCCGACGCCGTACTGGACCAGCTATCTCGACATGGCCGAGATCGTCGGCGCACGCATCCGCCTGCTGCCCTGCGGCGCAGAGCAGGACTACAAGCTGACGCCGGCGCAGCTCGATGAAGCGCTGTCGCACAAGCCCAAGGTGTTCCTGTTCAACAACCCGTCCAACCCGACCGGCATGGTCTATTCGGCGGACGAGGTGGATGCGCTGGCCGAGGTGCTGGTGCGCCACCCGGACACCTGGGTGATCACCGACGACATCTACCACCGCATGTTGTTCGACGGCCTGCAATACCGCAATTTCGTCCATGCGCGGCCGGAACTGCGCGAGCGCGTGATCTTCGTCGACTCGCTGTCCAAGACCTACGGCATGCCCGGCTGGCGCGTCGGCCTGATGGCGGGGCCGGAGTCGGTGGCCAGCGCGCTGGTGACGCTGAACTCCAACCACATCACCAACATCCCGGAGGTGGTCAGCGCCGCGGCCGTCGCCGCGCTGTCCGGTCCGCAGGACGTGCCGACGCACAAGCGCGCCGAGTTCCAGGCCAAGCGTGACCAGGTGATGGCGGCGATGAACGCCATTCCCGGCGTCATCTGCCCGCGTCCGCAGGGCGCGTTCTACGTGTTCCCGGACATCGCCTGCGCTTTCGGCAAGTCGCACAACGGCGTGCGCATCGGGAACGATGTCGATTTCTGCAATGCCCTGCTCGACGCCAAGGGGGTCGCCTGCGTGCCCGGCTCCGCCTTCGGCGAACCGCGCAGCCTGCGCATCTCCTATACCTGCCCCACGCCGCAGCTTGCTCCCGGTCTGGCCCGCATCCAGGAATTTTTCGCCGAACTGGTTTGAGCAGCAGGGCCAGGAAGGCAGCCTGCCGTCCTCCCGATCACCCATTACCCTTCCCCCGACAACGTCCGGAGTTCCCCCATGAAAACGCCCGTCCGAGTCGCCGTCACCGGTGCCGCCGGCCAGATCGGCTATTCCCTGCTGTTCCGCATCGCTTCCGGCGAAATGCTGGGCAAGGACCAGCCGGTGATCCTGCAACTGCTGGAACTGCCGCTGGACAAGGCCCAGGCCGCGCTCAGGGGTGTGATCATGGAACTGGAGGACTGCGCCTTCCCGCTGCTGGCCGGGGTGATCGGTACCGATGATGCGGAAGTTGCCTTCAAGGATGCCGACATCGCCCTCTTGGTCGGCGCGCGCCCGCGCGGTCCAGGCATGGAGCGCAAGGATCTGCTGCTGGAGAACGCCAAGATCTTCACCGGCCAGGGCGCGGCGCTGAACAAGGTCGCCAGCCGCAACGTGAAGGTGCTGGTGGTCGGCAACCCGGCCAATACCAACGCCTACATCGCGATGAAGTCCGCACCCGACCTGCCGGCGAAGAACTTCACCGCGATGCTGCGCCTGGACCATAACCGCGCGCTGTCGCAGCTGGCGAACAAGGCCGGCGTCGCCGTGGCCGACATCGAGAAGCTGGTGGTGTGGGGCAACCACAGCCCGACCATGTACCCCGACTACCGCTTCGCCACCGTCAAGGGCGAGTCGCTGAAGGACCGCATCAACGACGCCGTCTGGAACGCGAACGAGTTCATCCCGCAGGTCGGCAAGCGCGGCGCCGCGATCATCGAAGCGCGCGGCCTGTCCTCCGCTGCCTCGGCCGCCAACGCCGCCATCGACCACATGCGCGACTGGGTGCTCGGCTCGAACGGCAAGTGGGTGACCATGGGCGTGCCCTCCGACGGCAGCTACGGCATCCCCGAGGGCGTGATCTACGGCGTCGCGGTGACCACCGAAAACGGCGAGTACAGCCGCGTCCAGGGCCTCGAAATCGACGACTTCAGCCGCGCCGCCATGGACAAGACCCTGGCCGAACTGGAAGAGGAGCGCGCCGGCGTCGCCCATCTGCTCTGAGGCGGGAAAACCGCTTCATCGCAAGGCGGCCTTCGGGCCGCTTTGTGTTTGTGCCGGCGGAAAGGTCTTTGCGCCGACACCTCGGCGTCATCGGTGCGCAACGCGCCTTGGGCAAGGTGAGGGGCCGAAGCATTCCTCTTGCCGGTGTCTGGATGAACACGATTTCGCGCGCCTTGGCTTGCCTGTCGCTGGCGGCGGTGCTGTCCGCCTGTGGGCCATCGTCGTCACCTTCCGCTGATGGATCGCCGGCGATGGCCGCCCTTCCGCAGGCGGTTGTGTCAGTGCCCGTCGAGCCCGTGCCGCAGGCGGCAGAAGGCGATGCGGTGGCCGAGTTGATGCAGCGTGCCACGCAGGCGCTGCAGGCCGATCATCTGTTCGAGCCGGCCGGCGACAATGCGCTGGAACTGTACCTGGCCGCCATCGTCCGCGCCGAGGCGGCCGATGAGGCGGCTACGGAGGATGGGCAGCGGCGCAACCGGCGCCTGTCCGACGCGCTGGCCAGCGATGACCGGGCGGCGCCGATACGCCTGGCGGTCGGCGACATCCTGCCCTACGGGCTGGTTTGGGTGGAACGCGCGATCCAGGCCGAGCAGTTCGACAAGGCCGAGCGCGTCATGGCCCTGCTGGAGCGTGCGCAGGCCGGCAGTTCATCGGTGCAGCGTCTGCGTGATCAGCTTGCGCAGGCGAAGGTCCGGTTGACGCCGGCGCAAGTGCAGGCGGTCGCTGCGATGGCGGAGGAGCGCCGGCAGGAACCGGCAGCGGCAGCGACGACGCAGCTCGCTGCATCGCCGATGATCGAAACAGCGGAGCCGACTCGCGCCCCCGCCACGCCCGCGCCGCCGACTCCCACGGCGGTCGCAGCGCTGACCCCGACCAATACGCCGCCGCCGGCGCGTCCACTCGTCGCGCAACAAACCCCGGCCAGGCCAGTGCCGACGCCGAGGCTGCTGAGCCAGCCATCGCTGCGCTATCCGACGCGCGCACAGCGCAGCCGCATCGAGGGCTTCGTCGAGGTGTCCTATCTGATCCGTCGCGACGGCAGCACCAGCGAGCCGAAGATTCTCAGCGCCGAGCCGGAGGGCATCTTCGACCGCGAGGCGATCCGCATCGCCGAAGGACTGAAGTTCGCCCCGCTGTCGGAAGAAATCCGCGGAGAACAGCGCATCGACTTCCGCCTGGCAACGAACAACTGACGCGCCCGCAAGCGGCGCGCGGCGAACCGCACGGCGAGCCGGTGAGCGGCGGCGAAACGAGGTCGGAAAGGGTGGCAGCCCCGCCAGCTTGCCTCGGCACCCGAGTCGACCAATACCGTTGCTGCCTTCCGGCCCTGGCGGGGTTTTCGGTCTATCGTCGCGAGGGGCCGACGGGGCCGCCATTGAAACGTCATCCCAGCGCTTGTGATGGGATTCTGGACCAGTGAGTTGTTCTATCCAAATCACTGATTCAATTTGATTTTTGGCGGAGAGAGGGGGATTCGAACCCCCGAAGCGCGGTTTAGACGCTTACACACTTTCCAGGCGTGCTCCTTCAACCACTCGGACACCTCTCCGCTGGAACTGCCGGTCAAGGCAGCCGCCAAGGATACTGGCTGCCCGGGGCGGACACAAGCGCCGAGCACGGGATTTCAGGCGGCCAGGAACTCGCTGATCGGCGGGCCGAAGGCGTCGATGGCGACGAGGAAGGCGTCATGGCCCTGTGGACAGGGCAGCGGGGTGAAACGGGCATCGCTGCCGCCGCGACGCAGGCCATCGGCGATCTGTTCCTGTTGCTGCAGCGGAAACAGGATGTCGGTTTCCGCGCCCAGCACGAGGGCGCGCTGCGGGCGCAGGGCGGCGAGCGCGGCGTCGACGTCGCCGCCGTGGCGGTCGCCGAGGTCGAACCAGTCCATCGAGCGGCTCAGGTAGAGGTAGCAATTGGGATCGAACTGGCGGACGAAGCGCAGCGCGTGGCCTTCCAGGTAGGACTCGACCTGGAACTCGAAGCCGAACGGATCGTCCGGGCGCTGTTCGCTGTCCAGGCGCACGCGGCCGAAGCGGCCGTCCCACTCCAGCGACGAGCGATAGGTGACGACGCCGAGCTTGCGGGCGATGCGCATGCCGGCCTCGGGATAGTTGTCCTCGCTGTAGTGGCCGTCGTTCCAGGCCGGGTCGAGGCGGATGGCTTCGCGTTGCAGGGAGCGGACGGCGATGGAAAACGGCAGCGCGCGGGCGGCACCGGAAACGTTGATGTGGCGCTCGACGCTGCCCGGATGCTCGGCCAGGTAGGCGAGCGAGGTCATGCCGCCCATCGAGCAGCCGATCAGGCCGGCCAGTTTCTCGATGCCGAGGCTGCGGACCAGATCATGGGCGGCGCGGGCGATGTCCTCCACCGACAGCGGCGGGAAATCCAACCGGTACGGCGTGCCGCTGGCCGGGTTGATCGAGGCCGGCCCGGTGGAGCCCTTGCAACTGCCCAGCGAGTTGACGCAGATGACGAACCAGCGGTTGGTGTCGATCGGCTTGCCGGGGCCGAGCATGGCCTCCCACCAGCCGGGCGAGGGATCGTCCGGGTGGCTGGCGGCGTGGGCGCTGGGCGACAGGCCGGTGAGGATCAGGATGGCGTTGCTGGCGCGCTCGTCCAGCCAGCCCCAGGTTTCGTAGGCGAGATGGGCGTTGATCAACTCGCCGCCGCGCTTCATCGCGAACGGCGAATGCAGACGATGCCAGCGGGTGCCGGGCGGGACGTGCTCGCTCACGGCTCGACGCGCCGGTCGATGAGCACGCGCAGGGTTTCCCGATGGCGGTTGGAGACCACCGACGACTGGCCTTCCAGATCGCCGGCCTGCGGTGTCGCCAGGCCGCTGCGCGAGATGCGCGCGCCGACCACCACCTGCGGCATGTTGGACAGCTTCAGCTCCGGCATCATGCTGGTGGAGTCGTCCAGCACCACGCGGGCGGGCAGGCTGCTGGCGGGCAGGCGATGGATCGCCAGCGGCATGCGCGGGCCTTCCGGCGCGCGGGCGTAGACGAACAACACGTCGCCGGCACCGATCTGCTCGCGCAGGGCCGGGGCGATGTCCACTTCCACGGTCAGTCGGGCCGGCGCGTCCGCGCTGGCGTCGCTGCCGCTGTCCGCCGCGACGGCCGCCGGCGCTTGCGCCTGCGGGCTCGGCGGCAGGCCGGCGTCGGCGCGTGCCATGTCGATCTGCCGTTGCAGCGAGGTCTGCGCCTCGCCGCTGAGCTGCGGCAACAGCCGTTCCCAGGTCGCCACCGCTTCCGCCGGCATGCCGGCCTGCATCGAGGAGATGCCGAGCAGCCACAGGCCGCGCTGGTTCTCCGGGTCCAGGGTCAGCGCGCGCTGGAGCAACAGCAGCGATTCGCCGCCGATGCGGCGCGTGTCGCTGGCCAGCGCGGTGGCTTCGGCGAACTCGATCATCACCTCGGGCTCCTCCGGGGCCAGGCGCAGGGCATTGGCCAGCGCTTCGCGGGCGGCGGAGAAGTTTTCGGTGGACTTGTAGGCACGGCCGAGCAGCATCCAGCCATCGAGATCGTCCGGCGTTTCGCGCATGCGCTGGGCGAGGCCGGCGATGGCCTGGTCCATGGTCGGCGCGTTGGCCGGATCGCCGGTGGCGTCGGACGCGACTTCGCTGCCGGGGATGCTCAGTCGCGGGCCATCGGCGCGGGCGCTCAGTTCCCCGTCGAGGCCGTCGGGCTCGCCCAGTGTCAGATAGCCGATCAGCGCCAGCGCCGGCAGGGCGACGGCCAGGGCGATGGGCAAGGCACGGCCGGGGCGGGCAGCGCCATCGCCGTCCAGCGCGGCCAGCTTGCGGCGGTATTCGGACTCGTCCAGCACGCCGGCCTTGCGCGCGGCGTCGAGCGCCTGCTTCCTGCGTGCGCGATCTTCGCTGCCGACGGCATCGGCTGGGGTGGCGGGAGCAGCCGGCCGCAGCAGCGGCGGCAGCACGAAGGCCAGTGCCAGCGCCGTCATCGCGATGGCGAGAATCCAGAAAAGGGCGATCACCAGTCCTCCGCAGTATCGGTATCGTTGCCGCGTCCGGCGTCGCTGCCGGCGAGGCGGGCGGCGCGACGGCGCAGGGTGATGAACAGCACGCCGGCACCGGCGACCAGCACCAGGGCCGGGCCGAACCAGAGCAGGAAGGTCGAGGCGTTCAGCCGTGGCCGGTACAGCACGAATTCGCCGTAGCGCTCGGTCAGGTAGGTCTTGATCTGCGCATCGCTCATGCCCTCGCGCATCAGGTCGAAGATTTCCCGCCGCAGATCGCCGGCGATGCCGGCGTTGGAGTCGGCCAGCGACTGGTTCTGGCACATCACGCAGCGCAGTTCGGCGGTCAGCTCGCGGAAACGGGTTTCCTCGGTCTCGTCGGCGAAGGGCAGCGGGTCGATGGCCGCCACGGCACCGGCCAGGCACAGCAGCAGGGCGGTCAGCAGGATGCGCAGGCTCATCGGCTCGCTCCGATCCGGGGCAGGATTTCGTTGGCGTAGACATCCGGCGTCATCGGCCCGACGTGCTTGTGGCGGATGATGCCCTCGGCGTCGACGAGGAAGGTTTCCGGTGCGCCGTAGACGCCCCACTGGATGGCGCTGCGGCCGTCGTAGTCGACGATGATGTCGGCGTAGGGATCGCCGAAGCGTTGCAGCCAGCGCAGCGCGTCGGCGGGCTCGTCCTTGTAGTTGAAGCCGATCACGCGGACTTTGCCCTCGCGGGCGATCTGTTCGATGAAGGGATGCTCGATGCGGCAGGCCGGGCACCAGCTTCCCCAGACGTTGAGAAGGTACGGCGCGCCGAGCAGGTCGGTGCGGCTGACGAACTGGTCCGGCTGGTGCAGGCGCGGCAGGGAGAACTCCGGTGCCGGGCGGTCGATCAGGGCCGATGGCAGTACGTTGGGATCGCGCGTGGCACTCATCCGCACGCCGGCGAACAGCAGCAGCGCCAGGGCGACGAAGGCCAGCAGCGGCAGCAGGCGTTGCAGCATCAGGCACTCGTCCCGGCGGTTGGCGCGGCGGCGGCGGTGCGGGCGCGCAGGTCGGCGGCACTGGCGCGGCGGAAGCGACGGTCGCCGGCGGCGATGAAACCGCCGGCCATCATCATCAGCGCGCCCAGCCAGATGCAGCGGATCCACGGTTTCACGTACAGGCGCAGCGACCAGCGCTCAGCGCCACCGGCTTCCGGCCGGCCCAGCGGCTCACCGAGGGCGACGTACAGGTCACGGCTCAGCGCCGGGTCGATGGCGGCTTCGGTCATGATCTGGCCGCCGGAGGCATAGCCGCGCTTTTCCGGCTGCAGGACGGCGATCTGCTTGCCGTCGCGGAAAATGCTGATGGTGCCGCGGTCGGCGACGTAGTTGGGGCCGGCGATGCGCTCCACGCCGTCGAAGCGGAAGTCGTACTGAAGCATGCGCGTGGTGTCGCCGGGGCCGACGGCGACATCGCGCTCGATGCTGGTGCCCTCGGTCATGAACACGCCGAGCACGAAAACGGCGATGCCGGCGTGGGCCAGCGTCATGCCGGCGACCTCGCCGGTGAAACGCTTGCCCGGTGCCGCGTTGCGCCAGCGGAAGACGACGAAGGCGATGACGCCGGCCAGCACCCAGGCGAAGCCGACCAGGCCGGCGAACGCCTTCAGGTTGAAGTCGTCGCGGAACGCCCACAGGGCGATCAGGGCGACTACCACGGTGCTAGCCGCCGCCTTGATCAGCGGCCGGAAGCGGCTCCACTGCTCGCGCTGCCAGCGGGCGAACGGGCCGAACGGAACCAGCACCACGACCGGCACCATCAGGGCCACGAACAACAGGCCGAAGTAGGGCGGGCCGACCGAAATCTTGCCCAGGCCCAGGGCATCGACCAGCAGCGGGTAGAGGGTACCGATCAGCACCATCGCGGCGGCGGCGCTGAACAGCAGGTTGTTGATCAGCAGGAAGGTTTCCCGCGACAGCGGGGCCGACGGCTTGCCGGTGTGCGCGGTCGGCGCGCGCCAGGCGTACAGCGCCAGCGAACCGCCGACGATGACGCCGAGGAAGATCAGGATGAACAGGCCGCGCTCGGGGTCGGAGGCGAAGGCGTGGACCGAGGTCAGCACGCCGGAGCGGACCAGGAAGGCACCGAGCAGGGACAGCGAGAAGGCGGCGATGGCCAGCAGCAGGGTCCAGCCGCGGAAGCTGTCGCGCTTTTCGGTGACGGCCTGCGAATGGATCAGCGCCGTGCCGACCAGCCAGGGCATGAAGCTGGCGTTCTCGACCGGATCCCAGAACCACCAGCCGCCCCAGCCCAGCTCGTAATAGGCCCACCAACTGCCCAGCCCGATGCCCAGCGTCAGGAAGGCCCAGGCGACATTGGTCCACGGCCGCGACCAGCGCACCCAGCGCGCGTCCATCTCGCGCCCCATCATCGCCGCCACGGCGAAGGCGAAGGCGACGACGAAGCCGACATAGCCGACGTAGAGCATCGGCGGATGCACGATCAGGCCGAAGTCCTGCAACAGCGGGTTGAGGTCGCGGCCCTCGCTGAGCGCCGGCAGATGGCGCAGGAACGGATTGGAGGTGAGCAGGGAAAACAGCAGGAAGCCGACGCTGACTAGGCCCATCACGCCGAGCACGCGCGCCGCCATCACCTGCGGCAGCGAACGGCTGAAGGTCGCCACCGCCACCGACCAGACGCCGAGGATCAGGATCCACAGCAGCAGCGAGCCTTCGTGCGCGCCCCACACCGCCGAGATGCGGTAATGCACCGGCAGCAGCGAGTTGGAATTCTGCGCCACGTAGACGACGGAGAAATCCTGGTTGACGAAGGCCGCCGCCAGCATCAGGAAGGAAATCAGCAGGAAGACGAACTGACCCCAGGCGGCGGGCCGTGCCAGCGCCATCCAGGCCGGTCGGCCGGAAGCCGCGCCGACCAGCGGCAGGATGCCCTGCACCAGGGCCAGCAGGAGGGCGAGGACGAGGGCGAACTGGCCAAGTTCGGGGATCACTGCGCACTCCCCTGGTCGCTGTCGGGTGCGCTGTCCTGCGCCGCGCTGCCGTCGCTGGTCCCGGCGGCGGCCTGTTCGGCGCGGATTTGCGCGGCGCGCACATGCGATTCGGAGATTTTTTCCGCCACTTCCGGCGGCATGTAGGTCTCGTCGTGCTTGGCCAGCACTTCCTCGGCGACGAACACGCCATCGTGTACGCGACCACGGGCGATCACGCTCTGCCCCTCGCGGAACAGGTCGGGCAGGATGCCGGTGTAGAGCACCGGGTAGTCGGCGACCAGGTCGGTCACGTCGAAATGCACGTCCAGCGTGCCCGAGGTGCGCGCCAGGCTGCCCTCGCGGACCACGCCGCCGAGGCGGAAGCGGCCATCGGCGGGCGACTTGCCTTCCAGCACGTCGCTGGGGCTGTACAGATAGGTGAGGTTTTCCTGCAGGGCGAAGGTCATCAGGGTGCCGGCGATGCCGGCGGCGGCCAGCACCAGGCAGGCGATGATCAGGCGGCGCTTGCGCACGGGCGTCATGCCGGCCTCCTTGCCGCTTCGCGGCGCAGGCGCGTGCGCAGGTCGTGCAGCACGCGGCGACGGCGCAGCACCGGGCTCAGCGCATCCCAGGCCAGCGCCAGCACGAACAGCGCGTAGCTGGGCCAGACATAGACGCCGTAGCCGTCCATGGAAAGAAACTCGGCCATGTTCATTTGGTCTCCACGAGGCGGCGGACCCAGTCCTTGCCGCTTTCCTGTTCCAGCAACGCCGCCCGGGTCCGGGCCAGCAGCGACCCGGCGAACCAGAACTTGGTTCCCAGCGTCATCAGGATCAGCGGCGGCAGCATGGCCGGGTCCATGGTCGATTTGCCGATCAGGCGGATGGTGCTGCCCTGGTGCAGGGTGTTCCACCATTCCACCGAGAAATGCACGATCGGGATGTTGATCAGGCCGATCAGGGCGAGAAAACAGGCGGCGCGGGCGGCGGCGCGGCGGTCCTCGATGGCGGCGTACAGGCCGATCACGCCCAGGTACAGGAACAGCAGTACCAGTTCCGAGGTGAGCCGGGCGTCCCAGGTCCACCAGGTGCCCCACATCGGCTTGCCCCACAGCGCGCCGGTGGCCAGGGTGACCACGGTGAAGGCGGCACCGATCGGCGCGCAGCACATCGCCAGCAGTTCCGACAGCTTGATCCGCCAGACCAGGGCGATGAAGGCGTTGACCGCCATCGCCACGTAGATGAACAGGCTCAGCCAGGCGCTAGGGACGTGTATGTAGAGGATGCGGTAGCTGTCGCTCTGCTGGTAATCGGGCGGTACCACCCACAGCGCCTGATAGACGCCGATGGCCATCAGCAGCAATGCGGCGAGGTAGAACCAGATCGCCCAGCGCTGCGCGAAGCGATGGAAGGTCGGCGGCGAGCCCAGCTTGTGGAACCACAACAGCAGCGGGTTCATGGACGGGCCGTGGCCGCGACGGGCGGGCAGGGAAAGAGGATGCGAAGGTCGGCGGTCATCGTGGCGGAAATCGTGGCCTTCTAGGTCAGCGCGATGCGCAATGCGCTGGCGGCCGCAAGCGGTGCCAGCACCAGCAGCATTGCCAGGCCGGCCCCCAGCAGCAGCAGCGAACCGCCGTAAGGCAGCCCGTCCGCGGCGACCATTACCGTGCCGGCACCGAGGATCAGCACCGGGACGTACAGCGGCAGGGCCAGCAGGGCCAGCAGCATACCAGAGCGCCGCATGCCGACCGTGAGCGCCACCACCACGGCACCGATCAGGCTCAGCAGCGGCGTGCCGAGCAGCAGGGTCCACAGCAGCGGGGCGAGCAGATCGCGCGGCAGATACAGCAGTTCGGCCAGCAGCGGGGCCGCCAGCAGCAGCGGCAGCGAGCTGGTCAGCCAGTGCACCAGCACCTTGCCGAACACCAGCAGCGCCAACGGCTGCGGGGCGAGCATGAACTGTTCGAGGCTGCCGTCCTCGAGGTCGGCACGGAACAGGGCGTCCAGCGACAGCAGGCTGGCCAGCAGCAGGGCGACCCACAGCGTGCCCGGCGCGATCCGCGCCAGCACGGTCTGCTGTGGCCCCAGCGCCAGCGGGAACAGGCTGACCACCAATAGGGCGAACAGCGCCGGCTGCAGGGCGTCGCCGCGCCGTCGCCAGACCAGGCGCAGGTCGCGGCCGATCACCGCGACCAGGGCGTCGAGGGCGCGCGGCTCAGCCATGCGCGAGATCCGGCACGGCGGTACCCAGGCGCAGGCTGCGCGTCCGGTAGGCACCGGTGGCGTAGGCACCGTGGCTGGTGATCAGCGCGGCACCGTCGCCGGCCAGATGGCGGTCGATCAGTCGGTTGACCAGTGCGATGCCCTCCAGATCGAGGTTGGCGAACGGCTCGTCGAGCAGCCACAGCGGTGCCGGCAACAGGCTCAGCCGGGCCAGCGCCAGGCGCTTGCGCTGGCCGGCGGACAGCATCCGCGCCGGTTGCTCCTCGTGGCCGGCGAGGCCGACGTCGGCCAGCGCCGCCTCCGGGTCGGCACCGTCGCGGCGGCCGAACAGGCCCATCGCGAAGCGCAGGTTTTCCAGCGCGGTCAGCTCGCCCTTGTGGCCGAGCAGGTGGCCGAGCAGCAGGGCGTTGCGGGCGATGGCGTCGTGGTCGGCGCGCTGGCCACGAATCAGGATGCGTCCCTCGGTGGCCGGCAGCAGGCCGGCCAGTACGCGCAGCAAGGTGGTCTTGCCGGCACCGTTGCCGCCTTCCACCAGCAACGCCTCGCCGCGCTGCACGTGCAGGTCGAGCGGGCCGAAGATGCGCTCGTCGTTGCGCAGGAAGCCCAGCCCTTCGGCGGCCAGCAGCGGCACCGTCATGCGCTGGGCGTCCGCAGTGCGCCGGGCGCGGCCAGAGGCAGCGACTGCCCGCGCCGGGCGACGCGGTAGCCGCGCGCCGCCATCGCCTCGCCATCGGCTGCGCTGGCGTAGTGGTAGAGCACGAGCCGCACGCGCAGGGCGGCGTCGTATTCGCGCTCGATGTCCTCGATGCCGCTGTGCGAGGGATTGCCGTGCAGGCCGCAGTCGTGGGCGATCGGCTCATCGCCGTCGCCGATCCGCGCCAGCGTTTCCGGGATCGGCCGGGTGTCGCCGGTGAACACGAAGCTGCCGCGCAGGGCCACGCCCCAGGCGCTGCCCGGCGCGTGGTGGCGGACCGGGAAGACGTCGAACCACAGCCCGTCCAGCCAGAAGCCGCGCGACACCGGGATCAGCCGGAAGGCATCCCAGTAGTTGGCCCCGCCTTCGGCCAGCACGTCGGGATAGTCGGCGACCCGCGCCTGCAGCAGCGGCACCACGCTGGCGGGGACGAACATCGGCATGCGCCCGCGCCGCGCCGGGTCGAAATACTCGGCGACGAACAGCCGCTCCATGCCGCCGACGTGGTCGAAATGGGTGTGGGTGACGAACAGCGCCGGCGGCGGCTGGCCGTAGCGCGCCAGTGCATCGCTGATCGCCTCGGGGCCGCAGTCGATCATCAGCAGCGGCTGGCCGTCGCGTTCCAGCACCGCGCTGGCAGAGCCGAGCTGCGGGGCGTTGGCCGCGCCCACGCCGAGAAAATGCAGGGACCAGGTCATGGGCTGATGTGGCGCTGCAGCGCGGCGTCGTGCGCCTGGCGCAGGCCGTGCCAGCCGTCGCTCCAGCCGGGCAGGGCGGCGGCACCGACCTTCAGCAGCGAGCGGTGCAGCCGGGCCAGTCGGCTGTGCGCCCAGGAGGAGGCCGGTTGCAGCAGGCGACCGCGATCGAAGTCGATCAGCCACCAGCGTTGCGAGGCGTCCAGCAGCAGGTTGTGGGCATTCAGATCGGCATGCCAGACGCCGGCGGCGTGGAAACGCGCCAGGGTGCTGCCGAGTTGCTGCCAGAGCGCCGGCTGCGCGGCCAGATCGGGCAGCGCGGCGGCCAGGGTGCGCGTCTGCGACAGTTCCTCGGTGAGCAGGTCGGCGCAGTAGAACGCGCCCCGGCGTCGGTAGCCGGCGGCCAGCGGTGCCGGCACCGGCAGGTCGCGCCGGCGCAGTTCGGCCAGCAGGCGGAACTCGCGGAAGGCGCGGGTGGCGTCCTCGCCGATCCACAGGTACAGGTCGCGGCTGAAGCGGGCGATCAGGCCGCCGCGCCGGTAATGGCGCAGGATGCCGTGCCCGAACGTGCCCTCGACGCGATGCACGGCGGCGCGGCCGCTGGCACCGATGGCCGGCCAGCGGGCCGTGTCCAGCAGCGTCGGGTCGCCTTGTGGAAGACGGGCGGCGTCGAACAGAATCGCACCCGACTCGGTGGCGTGACGATGTTCGTGGACGGCAGCGAGCGGCATGTGAAAGCGCGATGGTTTCCCGGGCGCCCGGAGTCGGCGGCGCGATTGGATGGAGTTTAACCCGCATGTTTCAGGAATCTCACCCGCTGGCGGCGACCGCTCGCGTCGATGGCGTGGGCGATGACGACGACCGCGTCGCAATCCGGCGGATCGGTCGATGAACGGCCGGCCGTCGCCGCCGCGTTCCCTGTGCCTGCTGCGCCTGTCGGCGCTGGGCGACGTCAGCCACGCCGTGCCGGTGCTGCGCGCATTGCAGCAGCAATGGCCGCAGACGGCCTTGACCTGGATCATCGGCAGGTTCGAGCATCGCCTGGTCGGCGATTTGCCCGGCGTCGAGTTCATCGTTTTCGACAAGAAGCAGGGCTGGCGCGGCCACGCCGCGCTGCGCCGGCAACTGGCCGGCCGCCGCTTCGACGCCTTGCTGCACATGCAGGTGGCGATGCGCGCCAACCTCGTTTCCGCCTGGGTCGGTGCCGACCGCCGGATCGGCTACGACCGCGCCCGCTCGAAGGATCTGCACGGCCTGTTCATCGGCGAGCGCATCGCCGAGCGCCACGGCCAGCACGTGCTGGACGCCTTCTTCAGCTTCCTCGAACCGCTCGGGCTGGAGATTCCCGCCGTGCCGCGCTGGGACATCCCGGTTCCCGACGCCGCGCACGCCTTCGCTCGAGCGGCGCTGCCCGGCGAGCAGCCGACCCTGCTGCTCAGCCCCTGTTCCAGCCATCCGCTGCGCAACTGGCGCGCCGAGCGCTACGCCGCCGTCGCCGATCACGCCGTCCGTCGCCACGGCTGGCGCGTCCTGCTCTGCGGTGGGCCGAGCGAGCTCGAACGGCGCATGGGCGACGCCATCCTCGCCGCCGCCAGGGTGCCGATCATCGACCTGATCGGCCGCGACACCATCAAGCAGTTGCAGGCCCTGCTGACCCGCGCCTCGGCGGTGTTGTCACCCGACTCCGGCCCGCTGCACATGGCCAACGCCGCCGGCACTCCGGTGATCGCCCTGCACGCCGCCAGCAATCCGGCCCGCAGCGGCCCGTACAGCGAACGTCGCTACGTCATCGACCGCTACGACGCCGCGGCGCGGAAATTCCTCGGCAGGCCGGCCGAGGAGTTGCCCTGGGGAAAGAAGGTCGAGGTGGACGGCGCGATGGATCTGATCGAAGTCGACGCGGTGACGGCGGCGCTGGATCGGCTGGTGGCGGATCGCGGCGGCCGCGGCCATTCGCCCTGAGCCATCGAAAGACGCCGACTCCGGGACCATCCGCAGGCGCGACCGGGCGCGCCGCCCGCGCCCTCACGCGGCGCGGGAAAACCACTGCATCGCTTCCCGGAACAGCAGGCCGCCGCCGCCGATCAGGATGGCGAAATAGATCATCGTGGCGACGTTGCCGAGATGGCCCAGCAGCACGGCGATGCCGTCGCGCTGGATCAGGCCGATGGCGAGGAAGAGCAGGGCGATGCCGGGCAGGGTGTTGCTGAACGGAATGAAGCCGAACGGCATCATCAGCAGCAGCGCGCCCAGCACCAGGGCAAGATCGTTGATCAGGTTCATCGCCCGGCCATCGACCAGCGCCGGCAGACGGCCGGGGCGGCTGATCCTTTCCAGGCGGCGCACCCAGGTCAGGCCGGATTGCAGCGGCGGGCGCAGCTTCTCGGTCGGCAACTGGCGCTGGCGCAGGCGCGCCGGCAGCCACAGCGGACGACCGAGCACGCGGCTGACGCCGACCATCAGGATGGCGGCACCGAACACCGTGCTGACGCCGGGGATCGACACCGGAATCAGGAATACCAGGGTCAGCAGGGCGCTGAGCAGCAGCAGGCCGTTGGCACCGAACTGGTCCAGCAGGGCCTCGATGCTCAGGGTGTCCGGCGGCAGGGCGTCGATCGCCTGCTCGAGGGTTTCCCGCAGCGAGGCCTGGGTGGAGGGTTGGGCGCTCATGCAACGGGTTCGGGCAGTTCCAGCGTCGGCGTTTCGTCGCTGTCGGCGGGTTCGCCGGCGGAGACGATCACCGCCAGGGCGAGGTCGCCGGAGACGTTCAGCGTGGTGCGGCACATGTCGAGGAAATGGTTGACGCCGAGGATCAGGCCGATGCCGACCGGATCGATGCCGACCATGGCACAGATCAGCGCCACCACCGGCAGCGAGCCGGAGGGCACGCCGGCGGTGCCGATGCCGCCGAGGATGCAGACCAGCATCACGATGGCCTGCTGGCCGAGGCTGAGCTCGACGCCGAAGAACTGCGCCAGGAAGATCACCGTGACGCCCTCGAACAGCGCGGTGCCGTTCTGGTTGGCGGTGGCACCGACGGTCAGCACGAAGCGCGAAATGCGCGAGGGCAGGCCCATCTGGTCGGCGACCTTCAGCGCGGTCGGCAGGGTGGCGTTGCTGGAGGCGGTCGAGAAGGCCATCAATGCGGCCTCCTGGATCTCGCGGTAGAAGCGCAGCGGCGAGCGCCCGGCGAGGCGCACGGTGATCGCGTAGCTGACGAACATGTGCAGGGCCAGCGCCAGCACGACGACGAACACGTAGGCCCCGAGGCGGATCACCAAGTCCAGCCCGAACACTGCGGCGAGGTTGAACATGAAGCAGAACACGGCGTAGGGCGCGAGCCGGATCACCAGCCGGATCAAGGTCATCGAGACCTCGAACAGGCCCTCGATGGCGCGATGCAGGGTGCCGACCTTCTCGCTGTCGCTGAGCACGATGCCGATGCCGAACATCACCGCGAAGAACATCAGCGCCAGGATGGTGGCGTTGTTGGAGGCCACCGACACCACGTTGCTCGGCACGATCGACAGCAGCATGTCCAGGCCCTTGGGCTGGCTGTCGATGCTGGAGACGATCTGCCGGCTGCGCTCGGCGTTCTCGCTGAGCAGTTGCTGCGCCAGTTGCGGATCGACCCCGGCACCGGGCTGGAACAGGTTGACCAGCACCAGGCCGAGCAGCACCGCCACGCCGGACAGCGCCACCGTATAACCCAGCGTGCGCCAGCCGATCCGGCCGAGCGAGCGGATGTCGCCCATGTCGGCGATGCCGAGCACCAGCGCCGAGAACAGCAGCGGCACGATCAGCATGAAGATCAGGTTGAGGAACAGCCCGGACAGCGGAGTGGTGATCCAGGTGCTGAACAGCTTGACCCAGGCGGCGTCCGGCCCGGCACCGGCGTGGGCCAACAGGCCGGCGAGGAGGCCGATGCCGAAGCCGACCCCCATTTTCCAGTGCAGGGGCCAGCCGGAGCCGGAGGCTTGCGAGTCAGTCATGTGCGTGCGCCGCTTGCGATGGGAATGCAGCCACCGTGGACAGCGGCCGGCCCGGATGCTGACAGCCTCTTGCCGGACGATGCAAGTCGGCAGCGGCGTGCAGGCGGCGGAAATCGGGGCGGGCGATCAATGAATCAGCGTGCGGACGCGCCTCAGAACGCGGCGACCGGGGCCAGCCACAGCGACAGCGCGACCAGTGCGCCGCCGATGGCGCCGGCGGCCAGCACGTCGCTGGGATAGTGCAGGCCGAGGATCACCCGCGAGGCCGCCACGCAGGCGCTGAAGGGCAGCAGCAGCCAGGCCAGCATCGGATAGTGGGCGATGGCGACGCCGGTGAAGGCGACCGCATGCAGGGTGTGCCCGGAGGGGAAGCTGTATTGGTCCAGCGGACGCGCCAGGGCGCGGATGCGGCGGTGCTCGGCAAACGGGCGCGGACGCCGCGTGTAGCGCTTCAGGCGCGAATACAGCAGCAGGGCGGCGAGTCCGGTGGCGGCCATGTGGGTGGAGGCGATCAGGCCCTGCCAGCCGTCGAACAGCACCACCAGGACCATCAAGGCGTACCAGAACACGCCATCGCCGAGCCGGCTGACGGTAGCGAACAGGCGTCGCACGCGGTCGCGCCGGCCCCACAGGTTGCAGGCCAGGCAGATCTGGGCGTCGCGACGGTACAGCGCGCTGCGAGCGTTCATGCGGCATGCTCCTTGATGGAAAGAGAGGACAGCAGATCGGCGAAGCGGCGGCTGACGTCGAGCGGATGCAGGCCGCTCACCGCCTGCCGCGCCGCTGCGCCCATGCGGCGGCGGGCGGCGTCATCGCTGGCCAGTCGCAGCGCGGCGGCGATGAAGGCGGCCTCGTCCTTGCGTGCCGGCGCGTGGCCGTGCTCGCCATCGCGCAGATGCTCGCGCGCGGCGCCGTAGTCGAAGGCGACGCTGGCTAGGCCGCTGGCCATCGCCTCCAGAGTGACGTTGCCGAATGTTTCCGACAGGCTGGGAAACAGGAACAGGTCACCGCTGACGAAATGGCGTGCCAGTTCGACATCGCGCTGGATGCCGGTGAACACGGCGTGCGGATGCGCGGCGGCGAGGGCGGCGCGGCCGGGGCCGTCGCCGACGATGATCAGGCGCGCGCCGGGGCGTTGCCGGCGGATGGCGTCGAAGGCGCGGAACAGCAGGTCGAGGTTCTTCTCCGCCGCCAGCCGGCCGACGTGGATCACCCCCAATTCGTCGTTGTCCAGCCCCCACTGCGCGCGCAGCGTGGCGCTGCGTCGGGCCGGGTCGAACAGGCGGGTATCGACGGCGCGGCCCAGTTGCGCCACCTGGCGGAAGCCGCGCCGGGTGAGGAAATCGGCCAGTTCGCGGGTTGGCGTCAGGGTCGCCTGTCCCTGGTTGTGGAAGCGCCGCAGCCAGGCGAAGGCGAGCGGCGACAGCGCGCCGGCACCGTAGCGCGCCATGTATTCGTCGAAGCGGGTGTGGAAGCCGGTGGCGACCGGGATGCCGAGACGACGCGCGGCGCGCAGCGCGGACCAGCCCAGCGGACCTTCGGTGGCGATGTAGACGGCTTGCGGCCGGCGTGCGCGCCAACGGCCCAGTATCTGCCGGCCGGCCGGCAGGCCGAAGCGCAGGCCGGGATAGCGCGGCAACGGCGCGCTGTGTGCCAGCAGGGTGTCGGCATCGGGCGCGGCTTCGTCGGCCTGTCGCGGGCGGACCACGCCGACCTGGTGGCCGAGTACGCGCAGCCCTTGGCACAGGCCGTGCACGGTCAGCGCAACGCCGTTGACTTCCGGTGGCCAGGTTTCCGAGACGATCTCGATGCGCATGTTCAGCCTCGCAGTTGGCGCAAGTCTGGCGGCGGCGGATGTAGTCCGCGTGACCGCGTGGCGACGCTTGCGTGACAGCGCGTCGGCGGCGCTTCAGCGATCCGGCAGGTTCAGCCGCAGGTCGATGGCGGCGAGGTGGTCGCGCTCGGCTTCGAGATCGTTGCGGGTCAGCGAGCGGCTCTCCAGCCAGCTCGCCGGCAGCGCCAGGTCGATCCGCCCCGCGCCGACGCGCAGCTCGAACTCGGGCAGCGACTGCGTGGTCCGGTTGCGATGCAGCAGCACCGCCAGGCGCAGCAGCAGGACGTTGCGCAGGGTCGATTGCTCCAGCCGTTCCGGCAGCGATTTCAGCGCACTGGCCGACAGCGCGCGGCGATGGCAGCGCAGCAGGGCGGCCAGTACCTGCTGTTCCTGTCTGGAGAAGCCGGCGATGTCGGAATGCTCGGCGACATAGGCGCTGTGATGGTGGTACTGGCTGTGCGCGATGCTCAAGCCGATCTCGTGGATGCGCGCCGCCCAGGCCAGCATCAGGCGATCCTCGTCGGCCAGTTCCCAGTCGTCGCGGACCTGGTCGAACAGCGCCAGGGCGGTGTCCTCGACCCGTTGCGACTGGGCGGTGTCGACGCCATAGCGCTGTGCCATGGCGGCAATCGAGGCATCGCGCGGATCGCGGTCCTGGGCGCGGCCGAGCAGGTCGTACAGGATGCCCTCGCGCATGGCGGTTTCCGCCACCTGCATGCTGTCCACGCCGAGCGCCTCGAACGCCGCCTCCAGCACCAGCAGGCCGCCGGGAATCACCGGCCGGCGCTCCTCGCTCAGGCCGGGCAGGCGGGTGCCTTCGACGCCGCCGGCGGCGATCAGCATGTCGCGCAACTGGCCGATGCCCTCGCGGGTGATGACGCCGCGGCTGAGCTTGAGTTCGCGATGCATGGCGCCGATCGCCTTGATCGTGCCGGAGGAACCGATCACCTCCTGCCAGCCGCGCGCCCGATAGGCGGCAGCGAACTGCTGCAGCTCGGCGGCGACCTCGGTGGCCGCTTCGCGCCAGCGCTTGCGGCTGATCCGGCCGCCGCCGAAGAAGCGCCGCGTGGTGGCGACGCAGCCGACCTGCACGCTCTCCCGCTCCAGCGGCTCGAAGCCGTGGCCGATGATGAACTCGGTGGAGCCGCCGCCGATGTCGATGACCAGCCGGCGGCGCGATTTCGGCGGCAGGCCCTGTGCCACGCCGAGGTAGATCAATCGCGCTTCCTCGCGCCCGGCGACCACTTCGATGGCGTGGCCGAGGGCGGTTTCCGCCGGCAGCAGGAAGGTGCGCGGATTGCGCAGCGCGCGCACGGTGTTGGTGGCGATGGCGCGCACGCGCTGCGGCGGCACGCCGTCGAGGCGCTGGCCGAAGCGCGACAGGCAGTCCAGCGCGCGCAGCATCGCCGCCGGATCGAGCCCGCCGCGGCCATCCAGCCCGGCCGCCATGCGCACCATCTCGCGCAGCCGGTCGACGATCCGCAACTGGCCCAGCACGTGGCGGGCGACCACCATGTGGAAGCTGTTGGAGCCGATGTCGATGGCGGCGAGCAGTTCGCCTTCCTCCAGCGGCGTGCGCGCGCCGGACGGGCTCATGCGCTGCAGAACCGCGCCAGCAGCGCGTGCTGGGCCGAGTGCGGCATCTCGTCGCCCTCCGGCCGGGTCCGCGTGTAGCGGCCTTCGGCGTCGAGCAGCCAGGCGCTGGTGTTGTCGGCCAGGTAGTTGGCGATGGTCTCGTCGTAGACGCGGGCGGCGAGGTCCTTGTCGAGGATCGGGAAACAGGTTTCCACCCGGCGCAGCAGGTTGCGCTCCATCCAGTCGGCGCTGGAGCAGTAGATTTCCGACTTGCCGCCATTGAGGAACCAGTAGGTGCGGCTGTGCTCGAGGAAGCGGCCGACGATGGAGCGCACGCGGATGCGCTCGGAGACGCCGGGGATGCCGGGGCGCAGGCTGCATGCGCCGCGCACGATCAGGTCGATCTCGACGCCGGCCTGCGAGGCCTCGTACAGGGCGCGGATCACGCCGGGCTCGTTGAGCGCGTTCATCCGCGCCTGGATGCGCGCCGGCTTGCCGGCGGCGGCGTTGAAGGCCTCGCGCTCGATCATCTTCAAAAGCCCGGCGTGCAGGGTGAACGGCGATTGCAGAAGGCGCTTGAGCTTGACCGCGCTGGACAGTCCGGAGAGTTGCTGGAACAACAGGTGGACGTCGTGACCGATGTCCGGATGGGCGCTCATCAGGCCGATATCGGTGTATGCCTTGGCGGTGCCGCTGTGATAGTTGCCGGTGCCCAGGTGGACGTAGCGGCGCAGCTTGCGGCCCTCGCGGCGGACGATCAGCAGCATCTTGGCGTGGGTCTTGTAGCCGACCACGCCGTACACCACCTGCACGCCGGCTTCCTGCAGGCGGTCGGCGAGACGGATGTTGGCCTCCTCGTCGAAGCGCGCCCGCAGTTCCACCACCACGGTGACGTCCTTGCCGTTGCGGGCGGCGCTGATCAGGTGTTCGACCAGCGGCGCGTCGCGACCGGCGCGGTACAGCGTCTGCTTGATCGCCAGCACGTCGGGGTCGGTGGCGGCGGCGCGGATCAGGTCCACCACCGCCTGGAAGCTCTCGAACGGATGGTGCAGCAGCACGTCGTTGCGCGACAGCGTGCCGAACGGATCGTCGGCGATGCCGCGCGGCATGCGCGGCACGAACGGCGGGAATTTCAGTTCCGGGCGGTCGATCATGTCGTAGACCGCGATCACCCGGTTCAGGTTGACCGGGCCGTTGATGCGGTAGACCGCGCTTTCCGGCAGTTCGAAGTTGTGCAGCAGGGTACGCAGGATGGCGTTGGGTGTGTTCTCGCCGATCTCCAGTCGTACCGCGCGCTGGAAGCCGCGGTCGGCCAGCTCGTCGCGCAGGGCGTGGGCGAGGTTTTCCACCTCGTCCTCGTCGACCAGCAGCTCGGAATTGCGGGTGACGCGGAACTGGTAGGCACCCTTGACCCGCATGCCGGGGAACATCTCGTCGACGAAGGCACCGAGCACGGCTGACAGCAGCACGAAGTCATGCGGGCCGCCGGACACTTCCGGCGGCAGGTGGATGATGCGCGGCAGCGAACGCGGTGCGCGCACGATGGCCATGCCGCCGGAACGGCCGAAGGCGTCCTTGCCTTCCATCACCACGACCACGTTGAGGGTCTTGTTGAGGATGCGCGGGAAGGGGTGCGCCGGATCGAGGCCGAGCGGCGACAGCACCGGCAGGATCTCGTCGAGGAAATGCTGGTGCAGCCAGCGCCGCTGGCGCGCGTTCCAGCCCTCGCGCGGCATGATGCGGATGCCGGCCTGGGCCAGTTCCGGGCGCAGCGTTTCGTTCCACAGCCGATATTGCGCCTCGACCAGGGCGGCGGCGCGTTCGTGGATGGCCTTCAGCGCGGTCGCCGGCGGCGCGCCGTCGGGCGGCAGCGGGCCGCCGAACTCCAGCGAGGTGCGCACGCTGGCGACACGCACCTCGAAGAACTCGTCGAGGTTGGTGCAGGCGATGCACAGGTAGCGCAGCCGCTCCAGCAACGGCACGCTCGGGTCTTCCGCCTGCGCCAGCACGCGGAAATTGAATTCCAGTTGCGACAGTTCGCGGTTGATGTACAGGCCGGGGTCGCGCAGGTCGCGCTCGGCGGGAAGGTCGGGAACGGTCATGGGGCTGCCGTCATGGGTGGGTCGCGTCCGGCATCGGGCGATGCGGTCATCATGCCGTGTCGTCAGCGGGTTTGTCTCGCGACAGGCGGCGCTGCGGCGGGAACACGCAGGCGAACACGCTGCCCTGGCCGAGCGCGCTGTCGATCTCCAGCCGCGCCTGGTGCAGGGTCAGGATGTGCTTGACGATGGCGAGGCCGAGCCCGGTGCCGCCGCTGTCGCGCGAGCGGCTGTCGGAGACGCGGTAGAAACGCTCGGTCAGACGCGGCAGATGGCGGGCCGGAATGCCCGGTCCGCTGTCGTGGACGCTGAGCCGCGGCGAGCCGTCGGCGTCGGCGGCGAAGCGGATCACGATGCGTCCGCCGGCCGGGCTGTGGCGCACCGCGTTGCTGACCAGGTTGCCGAAGGCGCTGTGCAGCTCCTTCGGCGAGCCGGACAGGTCGGCGTCCAGCAGGTCCTCGACGTCGACCTCGTGGCGCTCGCCGCTGAGCGCCTGCGCCTCGCGCTTGAGGGTGAGCAGCATCCTGCGCATCGGCACCGTCTCGTCGTCGGTGCGCTGCTGGGCGTCGAGACGCGACAGCGTGAGCAGATCCTCGACGATGCGCATCATCCGCAGCGACTGCGCGCGCATCACCTCGATCTGCTGCGCCCAGTCGGGATGCTCGTCGGCGTCCATCATGTCGAGGTAGCCGTGCATCACGGTGAGCGGCGTGCGCAACTCGTGCGAGACGTTGGCGACGAAGTCGCGGCGCACCTGTTCGAGCCGCGTCAGCAGACTGATGTCGCGTACCACCAGCAGCTTTTCGCCGGCGGTGAAATCGATCAGCCGCAGCGACAGGCGCAGCGCCTGGTTGGCCGGCGAGGGGAGGTCCAGCAGCGGCTCGGCACCGCCGGCCTGCAGCCACTCGGCGACCCGCGAACTGCGTACCAGATGGGTGAAGCGCTTGCCGACGTCGGTGTTGCGGCGCAGGCCGAGCAGGCGTCCGGCGGCGAGATTGAACCATTCGATGCGCTGCTCGGCGCTGGAGATGACGAGGATGGCGTCGGGCAGGGCATCGGCGGCGCTGCGGAAGGTGCGCAACAGACCATGCAGGCGGCGCTTGCGCCGGCGCGCCTCGCGCTGGCGGCGGTAGATGCGCTCGTGGACCTCGGAAAACACGCCCCAGCCCTGCGTCGGCGGCAGCAGGCGGCGGCTGTCCAGGCGCGCCAGCAGGCGATGCAGTTGCCGGTAATGCCAGCCCAGGGCGATCGCCAGACCGGCGCACAGGGCGGGCCAGAACGCCCCGGCCAGCGCGCCGACGAGGGCGCACAGGCCCAGCCAGGTGCCGAGCCGCCACAGGGTGTGCTGCCAGGGTCGCGAGCCGATCATCTGCGCATGCTAGCGGCTCGGCGCGCGGAAAACGCCTCAGACGCTGGTCGAGAAGCGATATCCGGCACCGCGAACGGTCTGCACCAGGGTGTCCAGCCCGAATGGCTCCAGCGTCTTGCGCAGGCGGCGGATGTGCACGTCGATGGTGCGCTCCTCGACATAGACGGTGCCGCCCCAGACGTGGTCGAGCAGTTGCGAGCGCGAGTAGACGCGCTCGGGATGGGTCATGAAGAAATGCAGCAGGCGGTATTCGGTGGGGCCGATGTTGATCGGTGCCTCGCCGGCAAACACGCGGTGCGCCGCGCCGTCGATGCGCAGGCCGCCGAGCGCCACGCTGCCGTCCTCCTCGTCGCCGCGGCTGCGTCGCATCACGGCCTTGATGCGGGCCAGCAGTTCGCGCGAGGAAAACGGCTTGACCACGTAGTCGTCGACGCCGGCGTCGAGTCCGCTGACGCGGTCGTTCTCCTCGCCGCGCGCGGTCAGCATGATGATCGGCACCTCGCGGGTCAGCGTCTCGCGGCGCAGGCGGCGGGCGTACTCGATGCCGCTGATGCCGGGCAGCATCCAGTCGAGCAGGATCAGGTCCGGCACGCGCTCGGCGATGCGCGCTTGCGCCTCGCGCACGTCCACGGCCAGCGCCGGTTCGTATTCGGCCTTGCGCAGGGCGAAGGCGATCATGTCGCGGATGGCGGGTTCGTCGTCGACGATCAGGATGCGCTTGTTCACCGTGTACCGTTGAGCAGTGGCATTGACCACCAGTACATAACAGTTTGGTTACAGAAACATGACGCTCATCGTCAACGGCCATTCGCCATTCAGCGCAGCGCGGCCAAGGGGCCGACGCTGAACTCGCTGCCGCCGGGGCGCAGGCGGCGGGCGCGCTGCTCGAGCACGATCGGCGTGATGCTGGCGATGCGGGCGTCGATGCGGGCGCGCTGCACGTAGTCCAGGTCGTCACGCTGTTGCAGGCGCTGCAACTGGTTCAGCGCGTCCTCCGGGCGGCCGGAGAGGAGGGCGTTTTCGGCATAGGCCTCGCTGGCGCGGACCAGGTCGCCGGCGGTTTCGCTGGCGCGGGCGAAGGCGTGCTGCAAGGCGGCATCATGGCCGGCGGTCTGCAACAGCGGGCGCAGCACGGCCTGCGCGCGCAGGCCGGAGGCGATGTCGCCGCGCCGCGCCAGCGCCTCGGCATAGGCCAGCGAGATGGCGCGCTGGCGCGGGCGCTGCGCCAGCAAATCCTCGTACTGGCGCTCGGCGGCGGCCCAGTCGCCGTGCTGCTGCCAGGCGCGCGCCAGGGCAAGGTCGATCCACAGTGAATCGGGATGGCGCAGGGCCAGCGTTTGCAGGGTGGCCAGCGCCTGGTCGGCCTGCCCGGCCGAGGTCTGTGCTAGCGCCATGCCGTAGCGCTGCGGGTCGGACAGTGTCGCGCCGCCGTCGGCCAGACGGCGGTATTCGGTCAGCACTTCGGCCGGCTGGGCCGCGCTGAGCACGCGCAGGCGCTCGCGCGCCCAGTCGAAGCGGTCATCACCGCCGTTCTGCACGCTGTCCAGTGCCTCGCGCAGGGCCACCGGGAAGCCGGGATGCAGCGGCGATTGCGTGCGCACGGCGTCGGAGTCGGTCGCCGGCGTCCAGGTGCACAGCGTGCGGCCGTCGGCGTCGAGGGTGCAGGCCTGGCCGCCGGCCAGCTTGTCGGCACGCTCCTTGGCCTCGCTGATGCGGGTGGTGGTGACCGGGTGGGTGCGGAGGAATTCCGGCGGGCCTTCGCCCTGCAGGCGCGTGGCGCGTTGCAGGCGGCCGAAGAAGCCGGCCATCGCGCCGGGGTCGTAGCCGGAGCGGGCCAGGGTCTGGATGCCGATGCGGTCGGCCTCGTGCTCGCTGGCTCGGGTGTGGTTGATCTGCCGCTGCTGCATCAGGGCGATGCCGCTGGCGATGGCGGCCTGGGTGGCGTTGCCGTCGTCACCGGCCGATTGCGCCACCACGATGGCGCCGAGCATGCCGAGCAGGATCGGCAGGGTGTCCTTCTGCGCCCGTTCCACCGCGCGCACGACGTGGCGCTGGGTGACGTGGGAGATTTCGTGCGCGAGCACGGCGGCGACTTCGTCCTCGCGCTCGGCGGTCAGCACCAGGCCGGCGTTGAGGCCGATGTAGCCGCCGAGGGTGGCGAAGGCGTTGATCTCGCGCGAGCGCAGCATGAAAAAGCTGTGCCGCTGTTCCGGGCGCTCGCTGTTGGAGACGAGGCGCTGGCCCATGCCGTCCAGCCAGTCGTCGATCAGCGGATCCTCGATCAGCCAGCCGAGCCGGCGCAGTTCGCCGAACATCTGCTGGCCGTAGGCGCGCTCCTGCGCCGGCGTGATCAGTTCGGCGGCCGAGGAGCCCATGTCCGGCAGGCGGCCGGTCTCCTGCGCGGTGGCGGGCAGGCAGGCGGCCAGGCCCAGGGCCAGCGCGAGCAATCGATGCGGACAGGAAAAACGGGGCGAGTGGTTCATCGGCGGCATCTTGGCGTCATCGCTGCGCGGTGGCGTTAACCCGGCGTAAACTTTCCCCGGCCTGTTCATCTGGAGTTTCCCCGTGGCCGATGTGCGCATCTATTCCACCGCCGTTTGTCCGTATTGCGTGATGGCGAAGAACTACCTGCAACGCAAGGGCGTCGACTATCGCGAGCTGCGCATCGACAGCGATTCGGCGCTGCGCGAGGAAATGCTGACCCTGGCGCGGCGCACCAGCGTGCCACAGATTTTCATCGGCGAAACCCATGTCGGCGGCTATGACGACATGGTGGCACTGGACCGCGCCGGCGGCCTGCAAGCGCTGCTCGACGGCAGCGACTAGCCGCCGGCGGCGCGCCTCAACGGCCGAGGAAGCGTCCGCGCACGCTGCGCCCGGCCTCGTCGCGGCCGTTGAGGCTGTTGAGGCCGACATCGTCGAAGCGCCAGGCCGGCGCGTCGGCGTCGAGGTTCAGGTCGCAGCGTTCCGGCGGTGACTGCGGTCGTCGGGCGGAGCGCGTGCAGACCAGCGTCTCGCCGTTGGCACCGACCATCGCGAAGCCGTCCTTGCCGGACTCGACCAGGGACAGCCGCAACGGCTGCGCGGCGGCCTCGCCGTCGATCTCGAACAGCCAGCGCCCGGTCCAACCGGGGCCGGGCTGCTGGCCGAAATCGAAGCGCACCATCGACAGCGGTCGCAGTTCGATGCCGCGCCCGTCCTCGGCCGGGCGGCTGAACCAGAACACCGCTCGGGCGACCGACAGCCATTCCACCTGCACGCGCCCGGCCGAACTGGCCTGGTCCGGCCCGCGATAACCGCCGAACGGGCCGCGACCGCCATCCAGTCGGCTCAGGTCGATGCTGGTGGCAGCGGCGGTCAGCGGCGCGGCACCGAACAGCCACTGCGGCCGCCCTTCGTCGTCGTAGCCGGTGAAGGTCAGCGCGATCATCTCGCCCTGCTGTTCGATCTGGGCGCTGAGCCCCGGCCCGGCATGGTCGAACTCGCCGCCCGGCTCGCCCCACCAGAAGCCGTCCTCCGGTGCCGCCTGCGGCATCCCGGCGGACCACGGCAGCAGCGCGAAGGCGTGCAGGCGCGGTGGCGACAGCGGGTCGTCCTGGAGCAGGTAACGGAGGCGCCACAGGGTGGCGTCGGACCGATCCAGCAGTTCGCCGATGTCGGCTTGCAGGCGGTAGTCGCTGCCGGTCGACAGGCAGCGCGCGCGGTCCGGCCGAGCCAGCAGGGTCAGCTCGTTGCCGTCGACGCGGACTTCATCCAGTTGCGGCGCGCAGCCGCCGCGCCAATCGCCGCCGATCTCGATGCGCTGCGGCACGCCGGCGGCATCGCGGATCACCTCCAGGCGCGTTTCCGCGCCCAGCGCGGCGGCCGCCGGCAGGGCGGCCAGGACAAGCAGAAGCGCCACGCGGGAAAGATATGCACCCATGGTCGAACTGTACCGCAGTCGTGACCGCGGCGATAATGGGCGATTCCCTTTCCCTCGCGGCCATCCCCCGTGGCCGCCCCTACGAGAGCGAGCATGTCACAGACAATCGCGGTGATCCGTGGCGATGGCATCGGCCCGGAAATCATGGATGCCACCCTCAGCGTGCTGGATGCCATGGACCTGGGCTTCCAGTACGACTTCGTCGAAGCCGGCGTCGCCGCGCTGGAGAAGCACGGAGAACTGCTGCCGGCGGCCACGCTGGACGCCATCGCCCGGCACAAGGTGGCGCTGAAGAGCCCGCTGAGCACGCCGGTCGGCGAAGGATTCAGTTCGATCAACGTGCAGTTGCGCCGGCATTTCGACCTCTACGCCAACGTCCGCCCGGCGATCAGCTTCCCCAACACCAAGGCGCGCTACAGCGACATCGACATCATCACCGTGCGCGAGAACACCGAAGGTGCCTACATCGGCGAAGGCCAGGCGCTGACCGAGGACGGCGAGATCGCCACGCTGACGCAGAAGATCACCCGCAAGGGCTCCGAGCGCATCGTCCGCTACGCCTTCGAGCTGGCCCGCCGCCAGGGCCGGCGCAAGGTGACGATGGTGCACAAGGCGAACATCCTCAAGTCCACCTCCGGGCTGTTCCTGCGCACCGGCCGCCAGGTCGCCGCCGAGTATCCGGACATCGAGGTGCAGGAGATGATCGTCGACAACACCTGCATGCAGTTGGTGATGCGCCCGGAGCAGTTCGACGTGATCGTCACCACCAACCTGTTCGGCGACATCGTCTCCGACCTCTGCGCCGGCCTGGTCGGCGGCCTCGGCCTCGCGCCCGGTGCCAACATCGGCCACGACGCGGCGATCTTCGAGGCCGTGCACGGCACCGCGCCGGACATCGCCGGCAAGGGCCTCGCCAATCCCTGCGCCCTGCTGCTGGGCGCGGCGCAGATGCTCGACCACTTCGCCCGCGTCGACGAGGCCCGTCGCCTGCGCGCGGCCATCGTCGCCACCCTGACGGCGCGCGATTCGCTGACCCCGGACCTCGGCGGCGAAGGCAGCACCAGCCGCTTCGCCGCAGCGATCATCAGCCGCCTGAACGGCTGATCCGCGCGCCCTTGGCGGGCAGAACAGAAAACCCCGGCCGCCGCGAGGCGTGCCGGGGTTTTTCTTGCTCGGAGAAACTCAGTTGCCGCGATAGCGCGGCTCGTTGGCCGGGATCAGCGGGACGTTGGTGCGCTGGAAGCGACCGCCTTCGGCACCCGGATAGGTGATGTCCAGGGTCAGCGTGCTGGGGCCTTCCTGCGGCGGGCGCAGGGTGACGCTGAGCGTGCCGATGTCGGTGAAGCTCAGCGCGCCCGGCGTGGAGCAGTCTTCGGTGCGGCAGTAGCCATTGCTGGTCTGGCGCACCGTGTAGGTCTGGCCGGGCTGGTAGCGGCCGGCCTGGACGATGCCCCAGCGGCCCTTGCCGCTGGCGTCCGGGTAATAGACGCCGATGGCAATGCCGTCGCCGCCGTCGCCGGGGAAGCTCAGCACGGTGATGCCCCAGCCCGGATCGTCCGGGTTGTACCAGACGCTGCTGAGGTCGAGTTCGAGGTCGGCCTGCGGGTCGACCAGCGGCTGCATGCACCACTGGCGGCGCTGGTTGCCGATGGTCCAGCTCATCAGGGCGACGGTGCCTTCCAGGTTGCGGTCGGCGGCGCGCTGGCGGCATTCCGGCGCGTTGGCGGCCTCGACGAAGTCGATCAGCACGCGACCGTTGAAACCGGAGGAACCGTCGGCCTGCGATACCGGCGGCGGGCCGGGCTGGTAGTTGAAGCGCACCAGGCTGTCGCCGAACTCGTTGATCTGCGGCACGAACACGCCGTCGACGATGCGGCCGAGCGCGGTGTACCACTCCGGGTTGCCGGCATTGTCGTAGCTGTAGAAACCGAGGAAATACAGGTCCGGCGTGCCGGCCACGCGGCGGAAGTCGATGCCGTGGCCGTCGCGTGCGACATCGAAATACTGCGTGTCCGGCGGCAGCGCGAACGCGCGGACCTCCTTGGGCTGCGGGTCGAAACCCACGTCCTGCAGCACGTCGACCGCCAGACCCAGGCTGCGCAAGGTGTTGGAGGTGGCCGTGGGCAGCATCATCTGCAGCGAGTGCTGGGTGCCGAGGTGCGAATAGCTGCTGCCGGTGGAGATGTTGGTCGGGGCGTGCAGTTGCACCAGGTCGTAGGGCTCGATGTTGTTGCGCAGGATGTTGCGGCTGGATTCGGCAGCCAGCGGCCCGGCGAAGCGCAGGCGGTCGCCCGAGGTCAGCGCGGCGGCGCGGGTGGCGGTGTCGACGCGCAGAAACGGCTTGACCACGGCCGGGAGGCCCGGCTCGATGATGCGCACGTGGCGGCCGTAGGCGTCGTCATAGGTCTTGCCGAAATAGCTGTAGAGCGTGCCGACCGGCGGCGCGTCCTCGCCACCGAGGCTGGCCTGGCCGATGAAGCCCATGCCGTGTCCCAGTTCGTGCATGGCCACGGCGACGAAGCCGATGCCGACCGGTGCCGGGTTGTTGGGGCCGGTCTGGCCGACGGTGATCCCGTACTCGTAGCGCTGGTTGGCGTTGGCCGCCTTGTCCACTTCCAGGTTGAAGGTGGCCGAGATGTCCGCCGGCGGTGCGTTGCAGTTCTGTCCGCCGAGCTGGCAGAACGGAATGCCGAGCTGGTGCGTGGCCATCGAGCCGTAGTGGATCAGGTGGCGCGCCTGCAGGCCGCCGTAGAAGAGACCGTTGCCGGGATCGTCGACGATCACGTAGCGCGGACCGGCCTGCGCCAGCACGCCGCTGCCATTGCTGTATTCGAGCGTCTTCCAGCAGGCGCGGACGCGCAGCGGTGCGGCCGGGCGCAGTTCCTCGGCCACCCGGCGGGCGGCTTCGAGCATGGCGTTGCGGCGCTGCTCGCCAAGCGTGACGCCGTTGTTGCCGCGCACCGGATCACGCGGAGCCGGGTCGTTCCAGCCGGAAATGTCGCAACTGTCGTCGCCGCTGCCGGGGTCGTCGAAGACCACCTGGATCGGCGCGTAGTCGTCCGCCGCGCTCAGTTCCGCACTGACCGTGAAAGCGGCCGGCGTGGCGGCGTAGTTGATCAGCACCAGGTGCACCAGCCCGCCGCGCAACGGGAAGCGGCTGGCGCGCGAAATCACCACGGACTCGTTGCCGAGCACGCCGGTCGAGCGATAGTGGGCACGGGTGGCGTAGTCGTCCACGCTGAGGCCGTTGGGGTTCTCGCTGGCGGCGTTGGCGAACGGCGTGCCGACGCGCAGCAGCAGGTCGATGTCCTGCGAAGGATTGTCGGCGCTCACGCGGATGGTCAGCCGCTCGGCGTCGGCCGGCACGGCGACGCACAGGCTGGTGGTCAGGCTCTGCCCGGGCAATGGCGACGAGGGACGGATGCTGTCACCGGCATCGAGGGTGACGGCGCACTGGGCGCGGGCAAGCTCGGCACCGAGCAGGAGCAGGGCGGCGGCAAGGATTCTCATTGCGGCGATGCCTCCGTGTCGGCGACTGTCGGTGCGTGGGCGGCGTGGTCGTGGTCCTCGTCGCAGTCGAACACGGTTTTGCCGTTGTCCAGCGTGCGGGCGCGCAACGACACCGTGACCGGGGCGAACTCGGCGCGGCCGGTGTCCGGCTTGCCGACCGGCTGGCCGGACTTGTCCAGCGACAGGCCGGGCCGCAGGGGCTGGAATTCCAGTTTGGCGGCGCTGGTCGGCGCGGCCTGGTCGGATGGATCGGCCTGGCTGGCCGCCAGCGGGGCGGCGATCAGCAAGGCGGACAGTACGCTGCGTGCGAAGGGCATGCGCGGGGTCTCCCTGGGTTGGGTTTGAAGGCTTCGGGCGGGGATGATACGTCGACTGGGCGGCCGGCACCCGATTGCCGACCGGCTTGTCAGGCCGGGGTTCACTCGCGCTGGCGCAGACGCCAGTCGTGGCCGAGCACGGCGACGTCCGAGCGGCCCGGTCGATAGGCGTGGCGCAGCGCGCCGTGCACGTAGTCGCAGGCATCGCGGCAGGCATCCGCCAGCGACCGGCCCACGGCCAGCCCGCAGGCCAGCGCCGAGGCCAGCGTGCAGCCGGTGCCGTGGCCGTTCACGTCCAGCCGTGGGTGCTCGAAAAGATGGATGCGCGATCCGTCATCGAGCCGATCCAGCGTGCGCGCGCCGGCCAAATGCCCGCCCTTGAGCAGTACCGCCGCTGCGCCGAGCGCGCGCAGCGCAGCGCAGGCCGCCTGCGCTTCGTCGGCGCTGGCGATGCGGGCGTCGGCACCGAGCAGCAGCTCGGCTTCGGGAATGTTCGGCGTGATCACGCTGGCCAGCGGAAACAGCCGGGCGATCAGGCGCTCCAGCGCGGCGGCGGGCAGCAGCACCGCGCCCGAGGTCGCCACCATCACCGGATCCAGCACCAGGGTCGGGCGGCCGTGGGCGATCAGCGCGTCGGCGACGCAGTCGATCAGTTCGGCGTCACCGAGCATGCCGATCTTCACCGCACGGATGTCGAAGTCCTCGAACGCGGCGTCGATCTGCGCGCGCAGCGCATCCAGCGCGCAGGCGTGGATGGCGCTGACGCCGCGAGTGTTCTGCGCGGTCAGCGCGGTGATCGCGGTCAGCGGGTGCAGGCCGTGCGCGGCGATGCTGCGCAGATCGGCCTGGATGCCGGCACCGCCACCGGAATCGGACCCGGCGATGCTCAACACGCTGATGCGCTGCGGCGAAAAATCGGAAGGTTGTCTCATTGCTGCAACATTGCTCCGTAACGCGTGGCGGACCTGGCACCGATCACTGACTCAAGTTCATTGGTGCCTCATGTATCGACTCCAAGCTGTTGATCAAAAAGGGCAGGAAAGGGGTTTTCCGGCTGCCGAAGATGCCTCCTCCGAGACCGGGTGCAGCGCCGGCGCGGGCGTCGCCCGCCAATTTTGCACCGCTGCGAATCGCCCGCGCTGGCGAAAATGCAACACCCTGTTGACCGGCTGTTGCGTGTTCGCCATACTTTGCGCCAGCGCCGCGACGCGACAGCGTTCCGGCATTCGATGATCGGCTGCTGATCGGTAGTATTCCACGTGCGTCGAAACCTTCTGACGGTGTGTTGCCTGCTCGCGCTGCCCGGACTTGCCGGGGCCAGCGAGCATTGGCGTCAGTATGCACAACGCAGCATCGCGCCGGATTTCGACTGGGCGCAGACCGAGGTCGTGGCCCAGACGCAACCGACGCAGACGCTTTCCCTGCGCGACGCAACGCGCGAGGCGCTGGCCTCTTGGCGCGGCGGTGAGGGTTGGCGGGTCGACCTGTCCAGCAGCCGTGGTACGGCACGCTGGAACGGCCCGGAACTGGGCCTCCTTGCGCAGGGCCAGTCATCGTTCAATTTCGGCAGCACCAACACCACCTTGCGCCAGCCGCTGGGTGACCGCTCCATGCTGGCGCTGACCGCTATCGTCGCCCGTGGCCGTTTCGCCACGCCGGGCATGGGTGCCTCGCCGTGGCATGCGGTGGAGCAGTTCACCGGCGTGCGTCAGGCCGGCGTGCAGGAAGTCTCCGAAGGCGGCGCGGTGGAACTGGCGATGGCGCGCAGCCTCAACGAGCGCCTGCTGTGGACCGTGTCGGTGCAGTCGCGGCTGGACATGGACCCGTTCAAGAACTATCACGGCATCTACTCCGAAGCCGGCGATTTCGACCTCCCCGGCCATGTCCGCACCGGGCTGGAGTGGGCGGCCGGCTCGCGTTTCACCGTGGCCGCCGACGTGCAGCGCGTGATGTACGGCGACGTGCAGGCGTTCAGCACCCTGGCCCTGCCGACCCGTCTGCTTGCCCTGCTGGGCGATGGCGACTCGCCGCAGTTCGCTTGGCGCGACCTGATGGTCTATTCCGCCGAGGCGGCGGTACACGATGATTTCGGCGGTCGCTGGTCGCTGCGCTACTCCACCCAGCAGCAGCCCAAGCCGACTTCCGAACTGCTCTCGCGGGCGCTGTCCGAGCAGTATTCCGACCTCAACATCGGCCTCGGCTACCGCCGCAACATCGGCCGCGCCGGCTATTTCCAGATGGCCGCCAGCTACGCCCCGGCCGCCTACTTCATGGCTTCCATGCCCTTCGTGCAGCGCGACTTCGACGGCGGTTCGCAGGTCGAGGTCGAGGCGCAGTGGGCGTTCAGTTTCTGATGCACTCTTGATCAAGTTCAGGGCTTGATTGAAATCCCCCGCCACGGGGGATTTTTTTTTGCCCGGCGATCCTCAGAGCATGTCCGGCTGCGGATCGGGGACGAAGCGCAGCACGTTGCCGTTGATGCAGTAGCGCTGCCGGCTGGGCGGCGGGCCGTCATCGAAGACGTGTCCCAGGTGGATGCCGGAACTGGCGCTGCGCACCTCGACCCGGCGCATGCCGTGACTGTTGTCGGTGTGCAGGGTCACCGCGCCTTCTTCGGGCTGGAAGAAGCTCGGCCAGCCGGTGCCGCTGTCGAACTTGGCGTCGCTGCGGAACAGCCGCGCGCCGGAAATCGGATCGACGTAGTAGCCGGGCCGGGTTTCGTCCAGGTGCGAGCCGCTGTAGGCGTATTCGGTGCCCTGCTCGAAGGCGATCTTCTGTTGCGCCGGGGTCAGCAGGCGAAAGCCCAGCCACTTCCAGAACCGCTCCGCCTCGCCGTTGTAGCCGGTGTAGCGCGCCGTCTCCCGGCCTTGTTCGAACAGCACGATGGTGGGCGTGGCGAACAGCGGCTTGGCCAGTTCCCAGCCGGCCGGCGGCTGCGTCGCCATGGTCGCGGCAATGGCCACCTGCGCCGACCAGCCGTCCATGATCTCGCTGCGAAAAAGTCGGCAATACGGACATTCCTCGGCCTCGAACACCAGCAGTTGGCGCGACCGGTCCAGCGTTGCCGGGTCCGCTGTCGCCACCGTGGCCGATCGATCCGCCGCCGTGCCGTCGCGGCTCGGATAGGCGACGCCGGTGCCGCCGAGACCGCAATAACCGTCCGGATTCTTCACCAGATAGTCCTGATGATGGTCCTCGGCGGCGGCGTAGCGGGTCAGCGGCGCGATCTCGGTGGTGATGGTACCGAAGCCGGCGGCGTCGAGCGCCTGCTGGTAGCGCGCGCGGGTGCGCAGGGCGGCGGCGTGGTGGGCCTCGCTCTCGTGGTAGATCGCACTGCGGTAATTGCTGCCGACATCGTTGCCCTGGCGGTCGCCCTGGGTCGGGTCGTGGTTTTCCCAGAAGGCGATCAGCACGCTGTCGATGTCGGTGTGGCGCGGATCGAAGCGAACCCTGACCACCTCGGCATGATTGCGCCGCGCGCTGCGGCCCTCGCGCAGGGCTTTTTCGTGCTGGATGATCGAGCGGTAGCGCGCCGCCACCTCGCCATTGGCGTAGCCGCTTTCCACGTCCACCACGCCGGGCACAGCGGCCATGCGCTTCTCCGCGCCCCAGAAACAGCCCATGCCGAGCACGATGGATTCGAGCGGGCCTTCGGCGGCCTGCGCCGCCGGCAGGCCTTCGCCGCGCCCGCAGGCGGCGCAGGCGAGCAGGATCGACAGAACGGACAGGGCGCGGATCAGTCGCATGGTGTTCTCCCGTGGATGCACCGACGATGCAGCCGGCAGAAGGTCATTCTGGCCCTGACCGGTGGACGTGGAGTGAATGGCGGCGGCGCGGCGCGCATCGCAATGGGTCCCGCGCAGCAGGAATTCGAGCGCATCGATGGCAATCCGCCTTGGCGGGTTGTCGAAGTTCCCGCGTCGTCGCTTAGACTTCCCTTTCCCCGTTGCTTTTCCCCCGGCGATGACTTCCAGCGCATTTCCCGATTTCAACGCGTTTCCGGACGCCCGTGGCCACTTCGGCCGGTTTGGCGGCAGCTTCGTCGCCGAAACCCTGATGCAGCCGCTGGAGGAACTGACCGCCGCCTGGCAGCGCCATCGCGACGATCCGCAGTTCCTTGCCGAACTGGACGCCGACCTGCGCGACTACGTCGGCCGTCCCAGCCCGATCTACTTCGCCCGGCGGCTGACGGAAAAGGTCGGCGGCGCGCGCATCCTGCTCAAGCGCGAGGATCTCAACCACACCGGCGCGCACAAGATCAACAACACCGTCGGCCAGGCGATGCTGGCCCGGCGCATGGGCAAGACCCGCATCATCGCCGAGACCGGTGCCGGCCAGCACGGCGTCGCCAGCGCCACCGTCGCCGCAAGGCTGGGGCTGGAATGCGTGGTCTACATGGGCGCGACCGACATCGAGCGGCAGAAGATCAACGTCTACCGCATGACCCTGCTCGGTGCCAGGGTCGTGCCGGTGACCAGCGGCTCGCAGACGCTCAAGGACGCGCTCAACGAGGCGATGCGCGACTGGGTCACCAATGTCGCCGACACCTTCTACATCATCGGCACCGTCGCCGGCCCGCATCCGTATCCGGCGATGGTGCGCGACTTCAACGCAGTGGTCGGCCGCGAGGCGCGGGCGCAGATGCTGGCGCAGTACGGCCGCCTGCCCGATGCGATCACTGCCTGCGTCGGCGGCGGCAGCAATGCCATCGGCCTGTTCCATGCCTTCCTCAACGATCACGGCGTGCGCATCGTCGGTGCCGAGGCGGCCGGCGAAGGCATCGACAGCGGCCGCCACGCCGCCTCGCTGGCGGCAGGCCGGGTCGGCGTGCTGCACGGCAACCGGACGTATCTGCTGTGCGACGACGACGGGCAGATCACCGAAACGCATTCGATTTCCGCCGGCCTCGATTATCCCGGCGTCGGCCCCGAGCACGCCTTCCTGAAGGACAGCGGGCGCGCCGAATACGTCGGCATCAGCGACGAGGAGGCGCTGGACGCCTTCCACCTGCTGTGCCGCAGCGAAGGCATCCTGCCCGCCCTGGAGTCCAGCCACGCCGTCGCCCAGGCAATCAAACTCGCCCGCGAACTGCCCAGCGACGGCATCGTGCTGTGCAACTTGTCCGGACGTGGCGACAAGGACGTCCACACCATCGCCCAACGCCAGGGCATCCGCTTGTGAGCCAGCAGGGAGAATCGGGAAATGCTGCGCCGCCTCGTGAGCCTGACTCTGCAAGTCCCCTTGACCCGCTGTCCCGATTCTCCATTCCCGATTCCCCATTCCCGGCTCAACGCATGAACCGCATCGACTCCCGCTTCGCTTCCCTCAAGGCCGCCGGTCGGACCGGCCTGATTCCGTTCATCACCGCGGGCGATCCGGCGGTGGAGGCGACCGTCGCGGTGATGCACGCCCTGGTGGCGGGCGGTGCCGACGTGGTCGAACTGGGTGTGCCGTTTTCCGATCCGATGGCCGATGGGCCGGTGATCCAGCAATCCTCCGAGCGCGCCCTGGCGCGTGGCGTCGGCACGCGCCGGGTGTTCGATTTCGTGCGCGAGTTCCGCCTCGCCGATCAGGACACGCCGGTGGTGCTGATGGGCTATCTCAACCCGGTCGAAATCCACGGGCTGGAACGCTACGCGCGGGAGGCACGCGCGGCCGGCGTCGATGGTCTGTTGCTGGTCGATTGTCCGCCGGAGGAAGCCGACAGCGTGCAGGCGACACTGCGCGCCAATGGCCTGCATCAGATATGCCTTGCCGCACCAACCAGCGGCCCGGTGCGGTTGTCGCGGCTGATGCAGTCGGGACAGGGCTATCTGTACTACGTGTCGTTCGCCGGTGTCACCGGCGCGGCGCAGTTGCAGACCGATGCGGTCTGCGCGGCGGTCGGGGAGATCAAGGCGCTGGGCGGGTTGCCGGTCGCAGTCGGCTTCGGCGTGCGTGACGCCGCTTCCGCCAAAGCCATCGCCGGTGCCGCCGACGCCGTGGTCATCGGCAGCGCCCTGGTGCAGACGCTGGCTGGTGCGAGCTCGGCCGAGGAGGCCGCAGCACGCGCCCGCGATTTCCTCGCCCCGATCCGCGCCGCGCTGGACGCGCGCTGAGCCGGCGCGCCTTCCCCCCACGATGTTCGCAGGAGACGACATGGCCCTTTCACGCACCGGCATCGCCGTTTCCCTTTGCATCGCGCTGGCCCTGGCTTCCGGACTTGTCCGGGCCGGCGAGGCCTGCGAGGCGCTGGCGTTGCCGGCCATCGCACAGTTCGAATCCGGCGGCACCTCGCAGATGTTTTCGGTCTATTCCGCCCAGACCGCGCCGATTGCCGGCCCGGAGCCGGATTACTTCGACTTCATGTTCTTCGGCTCCGCCAACACCACCACCGGTGTTTTCGATCTGGGCACCGCGCCGGACAACAGCTATGCCACTTGCCTGCGCTGTCTGTCGATGTGTACCGATGTCGACCAGACCACGTTCACCTGCAACAAGTCGTTTTTCCAGAGCGCCGGGACACTGTACGTCAACGCGCCGCCGATCGACGGCGTGCTGGACGTGGAAGTGACCGGTCTGCGTCTGCTGGAAGTCGAGTACGACCCGGATTCCAAAGACTACCTGCCGGTGCCCGGCGGGATCTGCTATGACGCGACCTTCGCTGCGCCGACGCAAGCAAGCGTGTTCCGGGACGGCTTCGAGCCGGCAGCCGCCGGCACGCGGGATGCACCGGCGCGCTGAGCGGAATCGGGCGCAGCCGGCGCGTCGGCCTCAAACCGCCGACCAGCCGCCGTCGACGGCAAGGATCTGCCCGGTGATGAAAGAACCGGCGTCCGAGCACAGCAGCAGGGCGGCACCCTTCAGATCCTGATCGCCGCCCAGCCGCTGCAACGGCGCATGGCCGATCAGCGCCTGTTCGCCCACTTGCCGGATCAGCCCGGCGCTCATCTTCGAGGGGAAAAAACCCGGTGCCAGGGCGTTGACGGTGATGCCGTGCACGCCCCATTCGCCGGCCAGCGCCCGGGTCAGGTTGACCACCGCGCCCTTGGAGGCGTTGTAGGCGGCGGTTTTCATTGCCCCGGGCGGGTTGCCGCGCAGGCCGGCCACCGAGGCGATGTTGAGGATGCGGCCGTAGCGGCGCGGGATCATGCTGCGCCGGGCGATCTGCTGGCTGAGCAGGAACAGCCCGCGCGCGTTCAGATCGAACACCTTGTCCCAGGCCTCCAGCGGATAGTCCTCCGCCGGCGCGCCCCAGCTTGCCCCGGCGTTGTTGACCAGGATGTCGACCTGGCCGAGCGTCGACAGCGCGGCATCGGCCAGCCCGGCGATCTGCTCCGGCTTGCCGGCATCGGTGACGGCGTATTCGGCGTCCACGCCGAGCGCTTGCAGGTGCGCCTTGGCGGCTTCCAGTTCGTCCTGTTTGCGGGCGGAAATCAACACCTTGGCACCGAACGTGCCGAGCGCTTCGGCCACTTGCAGGCCAAGTCCGCGCGAGCCGCCGGTGACAAGCGCGGCTTTTCCGTCGAGGTCGAACAACGAGCGGTCCTGAGGCATGGCGCGGTCTCCTTGGCTGGCGCGGGACGCCGATGGGCCGATCTTACGCGAGGCGCGGCGGGTGCAAGCACGGCCCGGTTCGACGATGTTCACGCAGACGACACCGGGATTTTCGCTTCGGCTTGCTACACTCGCCGGGCGCGCGGGCCGTCCAGGCCGGCAATCCGAGGACAGTTTCAAACCTATGGAGTGGATATTCGATCCTTCGGTATGGGCGGGGTTGGCAACCCTGGTCGTACTGGAACTGGTGTTGGGCATCGACAATCTGGTGTTCATCGCCATCCTGGCGGACAAGCTCCCGCCACATCAGCGCGACAAGGCGCGCCTGATCGGACTGAGTCTGGCGCTGATCATGCGCCTGTTGCTGCTGGCCGGCATGGCCTGGCTGGTGACCCTGACCCAGCCATTGTTCTCGGTCGCCGGGCTGAGCTTCTCCGGCCGCGACCTGATCCTCCTGTTCGGCGGCCTGTTCCTGCTGTTCAAGGCGACGATGGAGTTGCACGAACGGCTGGAAGGCCGCAGCCACCAGAGCAGCGGCCCGCGCGTCTACGCCAGTTTCGGCGCGGTGATCGTGCAGATCGTCATCCTCGACGCGGTGTTCTCGCTGGACGCGGTGATCACCGCGGTCGGCATGGTCGAGCATCTGTCGGTGATGATGATCGCCGTGGTGCTGGCGATGGTGGTGATGATCGTCGCCAGCAAGCCGCTGACCCGCTTCGTCAGCGCCCATCCGACGCTGATCATCCTGTGTCTGGCCCTGCTGCTGATGATCGGCTTCACCCTGGTGGCCGGCGGTCTGGGTTTCGAGATTCCCAAGGGCTACCTGTACACCGCCATCGGTTTCGCCATCCTGATCGAGATCTTCAACCAGGTGGGGCTGGCCAACCGCCAGCGTGCCGAGCGCAAAAGGCCGTTGCGCGAGCGCACCGCCGATGCCGTGCTGCGCCTGCTCGGCGGCCGGATGGAGGAGACCGACGAGGCCGAGGCGGCTTCGTCGACCAGCGCGCCGGCGCAGGAGTCGCTGTCCGCCGACGCGCTGGAGAGCGATTTCCACCCCAGCGAGCGGGCGATGATCCGCGGCGTGCTGCATTTGGCCGAGCGCCAGGTCACCGCGATCATGACGCCGCGCACCGACATGCACTGGATCGACCTGTCCGATCCGCTGGAAACCGTGCATCGGGAACTGATCGAATCGCCGTATTCGCGGGTGGTGGTGGTGCGCGACGGCCGCAGCGACCAGCCGCTGGGCATCGTGCAGAAGAAGGATCTGGTGTCGGAGTTGCTGTCCGGCCGCCAGCCGGACTTCGAAGCCATGGTGCGCCAGCCGCCGGTATTGCCCGAGTTCACCACCGTGCTGGCGGCGCTGGAACGATTCAAGCGCGAGCCGATCCAGTTGGCCTTCGTGGTGGACGAATTCGGCTCGCTGCTCGGCCTGGTCACCGCCACCGACGTGATGGAGGCCATCGCCGGCGAAATGCCGGACGAGCACGAGGACATGGTCGCCCCGGACATGATCCAGGACGACCAGGGTGTCTGGACCATCGAGGGCCGCACCGACATCGAGGAACTGGCCGAACGGCTGGACGGCCTCGGCCTGCCGCGCGAGACCGAGTTTCACACCGCCGCCGGCCTGGTGCTGGACGCCATGGGCCGGATGCCGGACATCGGTGACGAGGTGCGCATCGGCGAATGGCTGTTCCGCGTCGAAGCAATGGATGGCAACCGCATCGACCGCCTTGGTGCCGTGCATCAGGATGAGGTGGAGGGCGAGGGCACGGGGGCGAACTGAGCCGCTTGCTTCGTCGTCCGTCCTTGGGATCCTCGCTCGTTCGCGCGGTTTGAACCACGCCGTGAAACGATCAGAACCTGGCTAAACCGCGAGCGCCTGCAGCAGTCCGTACAGGGCAAGTCCGGTCAGGGTGCTGTTGAGCAGGGCGACCGGCGTTCCGGCAAGCATTCGCGGCAGGGCCGGGATGTCGACGCGGTAGTGCAGCGCGGCCAGCGCCGGCAGTAGCAGGGCGAACAGCAGGCCGAGGCCGATGATCGTCAGCACGTCGCTGGTGCGCGGATGCGCTGTCGGCCATGCGCTCAGCGCGGTGATCAGCAGGGCGTTGACGATGATCCGCCGCAGCAGACGCCATCGTGCCAGCCGCGTCTGGTCGGCCGGATTCGGCCGCAGCACGAGGCCGGCTCCGAGCAGGGCGGCGAGCAGCATCGGCGCGACCAGTTGCCAGGCCGGTGCCGGCGTCGACAGCCGCATCAGGCCGGCGGCCAGTGTCGCGCTGGTCGTCACGACCAGCAGGACGCCCAGCGCCACCACCGTCGCTGCTTCCCGGCGCGCGGAGATCGGCGAGGAACGCAGTGCCGCGCCGATGCCGCGCGCGCCGAGGCGTTCGTTGAGCAGGAGCAGGGCCATGAACGGCGCGACCAGGACGGCGGTGTTCATGGCGCGGCGCGGCGGCCTTACTTGACCGCCATGCCGGCCTGCGCGCCGGCGTCGACGTCGAGCAGGAACAGCCCGGCCTCGTCGCTGCCGGCGGACAGGATCATCCCTTCGGAGACGCCGAAACGCATCTTGCGCGGGGCCAGGTTGGCGATGAAGACGACATGCCGACCGACCAGCTTGTCCGGTTCCCCGTAGGCGGCGCGGATGCCGGAAAAAATCTGCCGCTGGCCGAGTTCGCCGGCGTCGAGCAGGAAGCGCAGCAGTTTGTCCGAGCCATCGACGAAGCCGCATTCGAGCACCCTGCCGACACGCAGGTCGAGTCTGGCGAAATCGTCGATGCCGATGACGGCGGCGGCCGGCGCGTCCTTCGCCGGGGCGGCGGCTTTCTTTGCCGAAGCGTTGGCGGCGGGTTCGGCGGCGGATTTCAGCGAGTCGCGCGAGGCGTCGATCATGGCGTCGATCTTCTTCGGGTCGATACGGGTGGTCAGCGGGGCGAAGGCGTTCAGCCGCGCGCCGAGCAGGGGCGCGTCGCCATCGCCGAAGGCGCGCAGCGGCTGGCCGAGGAAGTCCTCGGCGCGGGCGACGATCCCCGGCGTGATCGGCGCGAGATAAACGCTCAGCAGACGGAACAGGTTGATCGCCAGGGTGCAGACGACATGCAGCGCCTCACGCTGGTCGGCGTCCTTGGCCATCAGCCAGGGCGCGTTGCTGGCGACGTAGGCGTTGGCCTCGTCGGCGACCTCCATCAGCCGCCGCGTCACGCCGGCGAAATCCGCCTCGCGGTACAGCGTCGCGCAGGGCGCAAGGCGCGCGCGCGCCTGCGCGTAGAGCGCCGCTTCCGCCTCCGGCAGGCTGGCGGCCAGGCGGCCATCGAACAGCTTGTGGACGAAGCCGGCGCAGCGGCTGGCGATGTTCACCCACTTGCCGACCAGGTGCGAGTTGACGCGCTCCTCGAAGGCCTTGAGATCGAGGTCGAGGTCCACCGGCGCGGCGGTCAGCATGCTGGCGAAGTAGTAGCGCAGGTGGTCGGCGTCGAGCCCGGCATCGAGGTAGGTGCGGGCCATCACGAAGGTGCCACGCGACTTCGACATCTTCTCGCCGTTGACGGTGAGGTAGCCGTTGACGTGCAGGGCGGTCGGCATGCGCAGGCCGGCACCGTGCAGCACCGCCGGCCAGAACAGGCCGTGGAAGTTGACGATGTCCTTGCCGAGGAAGTGATGCATCTCGGCGGCGGGATCGAAATCGGCGTGATCGGTGTGCAGAAAGGCCTCGAAGGCGGCGCGTCCGGCCTGCGCGCCGGCCGTTGACTGGCAATGGCGCAGGAAACTGGCCAGGTAGCCGATCGGCGCATCCAGCCAGACGTAGAAATACTTGCCCGGCGCATCGGGGATGGGGAAGCCGAAATAGGGCGCGTCGCGGGAAATGTCCCAGTCGCGCAGGCCGCCGTCGGCGTCCAGCCACTCGCGCAGCTTGGCCGTCACCGAGGAATGGACCGGCACCTGCGCGCCGAGGCGGCCGCCGAGCCAGTCGTCGAGCACGGCGGCGAAATCGCCGAGTTGGAAGAAGTAGTGCTCGGACTCGCGCAGTTCCGGCGTCGCCCCGGACAGCACCGAGCGCGCATCCTTGAGGTCGGTCGGTGCGTAGGTGGCACCGCAGACTTCGCAGTTGTCGCCGTACTGGTCGGCGCTGGCGCACTTCGGGCAGGTGCCTTTGACGTAGCGGTCGGGCAGGAACATCTGCCGCGCCGGGTCGTAGAGCTGGCGGATCGGCCGCACGGCGATGTGGCCGGCACCGCGCAGGCGGGCGTAGATGCGCTCGGCCAGTTCGCGGTTCTCGTCGGAATGCGTGCTGTGGTAGCAGTCGTGGACGATGCCGAAATCGCCGAAATCGCGCTCGTGGCCGGTCTGGATGTCGCGGATGAAGGCTTCCGGCGCGACGCCGGCCTTTTCCGCCGCCAGCATGATCGGTGTGCCGTGGGCATCGTCGGCGGCGACGAAGTGGACCGTCCGGCCGCTCATCCGCTGCGCCCGGACCCAGATGTCGCATTGGATGTAGCCCAGCAGGTGGCCGATGTGCAGCGGGCCGTTGGCGTAGGGCAGGGCGTGGGTGACCAGCAGGGGATGGGGCATGCGTGCGGGAACTGGCGGACGGACCGCCGATTATCGCACGCCGGCCCGGGCTTCCCCGCGCGGCGGTTGCCGCGCGGAGAAGCTCGGGTTTGCCGGAATCAGTCGGGCTTGCGCACGTCGCCGACCGCGACCTGGCCGCCGATGTGGCGTTCGAAGAACTTCAGCATCTCGGTGTACAGCTTGACCCGGTTGTCGACATCGTAGAAGCCGTGCATTTCGCCGGACTCGATGATCATGCCCTCGACCGGGTTGCCGGCGTCGCGCAGCGCCTTTTCCATCAGTTCGGTCTGCTCCGGCGGGGTGCGCTGGTCGCGCGCGCCGGCTGCCAGGTAGACCGGGATCTTCACCTCGGCGGCGCGCTGCGCCGGCGAGTTGCGCACCCATTCCTCCTTGCTGGTGCCGTGCGTGCGGCGCAGGTAGCGCTGGCCGTTGGCGCTCTGCGGGATGTCGCCGAGCTTGAACATCATGTCGATGTCGTAGACGCCGACGTAGCCGAAGGCGCACTGGAACAGGCCCGGCGCGCGGATTGGCGCCATCAGCGAGGAATAGCCGCCGAAGCTGCCGCCGTAGATGCAGATGCGCTCGCGGTCGGCATGGCCTTGCTCGATGGCCCAATGGGTGGCGTCGATGATGTCGTTCTGGATGCCCTCGCCCCACTGGCGGTGGCCGGCGTCCTGGAATGCCTTGCCGAAGCCGCCGGAACCCCGGTAATTGACCTGCAACACGGCATAGCCGCGGCTGGCCAGCAACTGCGCTTCGCCGTTGAAGCCCCACATGTCGCGCGGGCCGATCGGGCCGCCGTGCGGATTGACGATCAGCGGCAGGTTCTTGCCGTCGGAGCCGTTGGGAATGGTCAGGTAGCCGTGGATGCGCTGGCCGTCGCGGGCGGTGAAGGCGAACGGCTTGATCGATGCCATCTGCTTCTTGTCCAGCCACTGGCGTCCCTGCATCAGGAAACGCGCGCTGCCGGTGTCGCGGTTGAACAGGTACAGGTCGCCGGGGTTGGAATCGCTGTAGACCGAGACGATGATCTGCTTGCCGTCGTCGGTGTAACTGCTGATGCCGACCATCTCGTCGGGAAAGGAAGCGGCCAGCGAGGCGTACAAGCGGGCGTCGGGGTGTTCCTCGTTGAGCAGGACGACCTGCGGCACGCCGGCCTCGGTGACGACGCCGATCAGGGTCTGCTCGTCGGTGGACCAGATGAAGCGGGAGATGTCGGCGACCTTGTCCTGGTAGAGCTTGGTGAACTCGCCGGTCTGCGTGTTCAGGGTGCCGATGGCGTCGGGACTGCTGGCATCGCTTTGCAGGACGTAGACGGTACCGTCCAGCGTGGTGCGGACCACCCGCAGGTGGACGCCGTCGGACTTCGAGGCGCTGACCAGGGTCCAGCGGTTGTCATCGCCACGGCGGTGCAGTTCGGTGCGTTCCTCGAACTCGCCCTGTTCGTCGCGGCTGGAGGAGCAGACGGCGAAACGCGGCTGCTTGGCGGCGTCGAGCACGATGCCGCAGTTTTCCTTCGGCGCGCGGCCGAGCGAGGTGCGCCGGCCGGTCAGCGTGTCCATGCGCACCACTTCGGTGCCGGCACCTTCCATCGAGCGCGGCGAGCGCACTTCCATGATCACGCTGCGCTCGTTGCCCTTGAGCACGTCGAGCAGAGAGAAGCGCTGGTTGCCGACCGTCTTGCCGCGGCCGGTGGCACCCTGGCTGCCGTAGAAGATCAGCGGGCGCGGCTTGGATCCATCGGCATTGACGGCGAACCATTCGCCGGTCTGGAACGGCTGCGCGTAGCCGCCCATCTTGCGCACCGCGTTGAAGAACAGGCGGTCGTCGCTGACCCAGTAGAAGCTGCCGACGCTCTTCTTGTCGGGCAGGCGGTTGACCTTGACGATCTTCAGGTCGCTGGTCTGCAGGACGGTGAGCAGATCCTGCTCGCCGCTTTCCACGGTGATGGCGAGGTAGCGTCCGTCCGGGGAGATCTTGGCGCTGCTGTAGGCGGCGTGGCGGACGAAATCCTCGACCGAGTACGGCGACTGCGTCGCCGCATGCGCCGCGCCAGGCACGCCGAGGAAGAGGATCAGGGGCAGCAGGAGTCGTTTCATGGAATGGCCTTGCGGTGGGCTGATGGCGGCATTATCGGGTGATTGGCGCGGCGCGACAAAAAAAGAGCCCGACTTGCGTCGGGCTCCGGGTGACACGACCGCTTTCCGGGATCAGAAGCGGTAGGTGACGCTGAAGTTGAAGCGACGGCCGCGCGGATCGGCACCGATCCACGAGTCGAAGTACGGATACGGAGCGCTGGGGTCGTACCGGTACATGCTGTTGAACACGTTGACGATGTCGAACTGGGCGCGGACGTTGTCGCCGAAGCGCTTGCCGACGGTCAGGTTGTACACCATCCACGGAGCCAGACGGCGGGAGTAGCAGACGCTGTCGTTGGGCGGCGCGTAGCAGCCGTCGGCTTCCGCGTAGGAGTAGGCGGAACCGTAGCGGGTGCCGAACGCGGTGGCGTCCCAATCGCCGCGGCTCCAGCTCAGCGAACCACGGACGCGGCTGCGCTGGTAGTACGGCGGGAGGTCGCGGTAGTCGATCAGATCGTCATCCGGGAACTGCTTGTAGCGGTTGGTCAGCACCAGAGTGTGGCCGAGGTCGAGGCGGAAGGTGCCAAAACGGTCGGTGTCCCAGCGGTAGCGGAAGGTGCTGTCGATGCCGCTGGTGTCGCGCAGCGCGGTGTTGACGTAGGCCGCGTTGATGCGGTCGATGCGGCCGTCCAGCGCCGTGCCGGGTGCCGACTGGCGGAACACCAGGCCGAGGATGTTGTCGCAGAAGGCCTGCGTCGGCGGCGACAGGTTCGGCGTGCTCCAGCTGCCCAGGCGGCAGGCGGCTTCGGCGCGCAGGATGTAGTCGTTGCTCAACTGCGAGGCGGCGTCTTCCAGCTCGATGCGGTAGTAGTCGACAGACAGCGACATGTTGTCGATGATGTCCCAGACGAAGCCGTAGCCGTAGGAGTCGCTTTCCTCTTCCTTCAGGCCCGGGTTGCCGGACAGGGTGGTCATCGCCGAGTAGATCGTCTGATCGCCGGTGACGTTGCACTCTGCGCGGGTGCGAGGACCACCCACAGCGCCCGGACCGGTGCCGGAACGGCAGGAGTACTCGTCGAGGACGGTGGAGAACGAGGCCGCGCCTTCGGCGAACACGAGCTGCATGTCCGGGGCCTTGAAGCTGGTCGAGGCGGAACCGCGCAGCAGCAGACGCTCCCACGGACGGAACTCGAAGCCGAAGTTGTAGGTGATGGCGTCATCGACCGCGGTGATGTCGTCGTACTTGTCGTAGCGGGCGGCAACGTTGGTGGTCAGCATGCTGGTGATCGGCACGCGGAACTCGACACCCATCGCGTAGCGGTCACGCTCGCCGGTGGTCTGGCCGGAGCTGACCAGGTTGTAGACGGTCTGCTCGTCGGCCGGACGCAGGGGGTCCAGGCGCGGGTCGCTGCGCAGCTCGGTTTCCTGGCGCACGCCCTCGATCACGCCGGCGAAGCCGACCGGGCCGGCGGGCAGTTCGAACAGGTCGCCGCTGATGTTGAAGTTGATCGCGCTGGAGGCGGTGTCGCCCTGGTTGACCACGCGGGTGGAAACGGCACGGTAGATGTCCGGCGTCCACGGGCTGAACCAGCGGTCGCGGTTCAGTTCGTGGATCGGATAGCCGCTGATGTAGCCGAGCACCGGGCCGAGGAAGTAATCATGCACGGCCTTGGCGAGCAGGCGCGGACGGTCGGCGGTGTAGTCGTACTCGGAACGCTGGGCGTAGAACTCCCAGTCGAAGCGGTCGGCCATCGTGCCGCGCATGCCGACGGTGATGTCCCAGGTGGCTTCGTCGAACAGCGTGGTGGCTGCGGTTTCGCCGCCGATTTCGAACGGCTGGAAAATGCGCTGCAACTGCACCAGATGGTTCAACTGGGGGTCGAAGAACACCGAGGTGGTGCTGCCGGTCGAGGTGGTGAGGAAGCGGTTGTTGCCGGTACCCCAGAACTCGGTGCCGGAGCTGGCCTTGGCGTCCAGCGAGAAATACGTCGCGCTGGCGAACATCTGCAAGGTCGGGCTGATGTCGAAGGTGCCGTAGCCGTAGGCGGAATAGTATTCCTGCGCGTTGGTGATCGAGCGCGAGGCCACGGTGCTGTGCGAACCGCAGTAGGTGCCGCGGGCGGCGGTGGTGACCGTGGTGTAGCCGAAGCGGTCACAGTTTTCCTGGCCCGGGTACAGCGATTCGTGGCCGGTCGGGCCGTTCGGGCTGGCCGACTGGCGGATGGCGATCAGCGACAGCGCCGGGTTGGCGATCAGGCCGTACGGGTTGTTGCGGGTGTCGGCCATGAAGTCGCGCTGGCTGCCGAAGATCGGCTCCAGACTGCCGGACTGCAACGCCCAGACCGCAGACCAGCGGTCGCCGGTGCGGCCGCCGGTGTATTCGAAGTCGTAACGGTCGCCGCCGCCGCCGGCGGTGGTGCCGATGGAGCCCTTGATCTGGTTGCCGTCGAAGTTTTCGCGGGTGACGATGTTGACCACGCCGGCCACCGCGTCGGAGCCGTAAATGGCCGAGGCACCGCCGGTCAGCACTTCCACGCGCTCGATGATCGAGGCCGGGATGGCGCGCACGTTGACGACGTTGTTGTCGCGGTTGTACGGCTGCGGGTACTGCGCCGGGCGACGGCCGTTGACCAAGGTCAGGGTGAAGCCGGGGCCGAGCTGGCGCAGGTTGACCACTTGGGCGTTGGGGGTGAAGCCGGTTACGCCGAGATCGCCGGAATAGGTGGCGGAAGCCTGCTGGGTCAGCGACATCAGCACATCGCCGACCGAGGTGAAGCCCTCGCGGTCGATGTCTTCACGGGTGATCACGGTGACCGGGGCCGGACCTTCGATCTCGGCGCGCTTGATGCGCGATCCCACCACGGTGATGCGGTCGAGCTGGGACTCTTCGGTGGTCTGGTCCTCCTGCTCGTCGGATGAGTTGTTGCTCTGCGCCATGACGAAGGCTGGCGAGACGAGAGCGGCTGCCAAGGCCAGCGTGAGCGGGCGTCGCAGGAAACGGGCGTCGTAAGTCATGTAGGTAACTTCCGTTGGTGGTTGAGCAATTTGGAATGTGGCAATGGAGCTTTCGGGGCTGTTCGGCCCCGGTTAAGGGGACGTACGAGGTTGGAACATAACAGGCTGTTAACGAATTTGCCACATTCTTGTGCGGCCTTCCGCCGGCCTCCGCGCTGGCCTCCGCGCCGGCTTGGGACTGGCCGGCGCAAAGGTCCACAATGGGCGCATGAGACCCGCCGCGATCCGGTCGGCGGGCGCAGGCATCGGGAGTGATGAAGTGGACGAGGCGACATGGCTGGAAGCGGCGACCGCGGTGATCGGTCGCATCGATGATCCGCACACCGGCAAGGGTCTGCTGGAAGGCGGCGTGGTGAAAAAGCTCGCGCGCGCGAACGAGCGCGTGAGCGTGGCGATCCAGCTCGGCTACCCGGCGGCGGGCTGGATTCCCGCGCTGCGCGAACAACTGGCTGCCGCGCTGGCGGCGCTGGACGGCGGCTCGGCGGAAGGGATCGAGGTCGAGGTGACCAGCCGCATCGCCGCCCATGCGGTGCAGAAGGGCCTGGGCCCGTTGCCGGGCGTCAAGAACATCATCGCCGTGGCCTCGGGCAAGGGCGGGGTGGGCAAGTCGACCACCTCGGTGAACCTGGCGCTGGCATTGCAGGCCGAAGGTGCCCGCGTCGGCGTGCTCGACGCCGACATCTACGGCCCCAGCATTCCGCGCATGCTCGGCGTTGGCGGCAAGCCGGAGAGCCCGGACGGCAAGCGCATCCTGCCGAAGGTCGGCCATGGCGTGCAGGCGATGTCGATCGGCCTGTTGATCGAGGAAGACACGCCGATGATCTGGCGCGGGCCGATGGCGACCCAGGCCCTGCAACAGCTTCTGGGCGATACCGCCTGGGAGGCGCTGGACTATCTGGTCATCGACCTGCCGCCGGGAACGGGCGACATCCAGCTCAGCCTGTGCCAGAAGATCCCGGTCTCCGGCGCGGTGATCGTCACCACGCCGCAGGACATCGCCCTGCTTGACGCCAGGAAGGCGCTGCGGATGTTCGAGAAGGTGGAAGTGCCGGTGCTCGGCATCGTCGAGAACATGGCCATCCACGTGTGTTCCAACTGTGGCCACGCCGAGCACGTCTTCGGCAGTGGCGGCGGCGAGCGCATGGCGCAGGACTACGGCGTGCCCCTGCTCGGCTCCCTGCCGCTGCAGCGGGCGATCCGCGAGGGCGCGGACTCCGGCAACCCGACCCTGGTCAGCGCCCCGGACTCCCCGGCCGCCGAGGCCTACCGCGCCATCGCCCGCGCCGCTGCCGGCCGACTGTCGTTGCGCGCCCGCAACAAGGCGTTCGGCCTGCCGAGCATCGTGGTGCAGAATACGTGAGGGGGAGGAGGAGCAGTTCCAGTCGTCAGTTCCAGTTCCAGAGAGGCAGTTCCAGTAGCCAGTTCCAGTTCCAGAATGCGGCGGCATCGCGGAGGGGATCGGGTGCTTCGATACCTCAGCACGAACGGAGGTCACGTTGTCGCCTGCGCTTCGATACCTCAGCGCGAACGGAATTGGTGGTCAACCAAACCCATCCAGGCCGCAGGATCTCTGGAACTGGAACTGGAACTGGCTACTGGAACTGGCTACTGGAACTGGCTACTGGAACTGCCTCTCTGGAACTCGCACTCGCACTCTCCCCTCGGCACCCCCTTCCCGGAGCCCCGTCCCATGAGCATAAAAAGCGACCGCTGGATCCGTCGCATGGCCGAGCAGCACGGCATGATCGCGCCCTACGAGCCCGGCCAGGTCAAGCAGGCGGACGGGCAGCGCATCGTCAGCTATGGCACGTCCAGCTACGGCTACGACGTGCGCTGTTCGCGCGAGTTCAAGGTGTTCACCAACATCAACTCGACCATCGTCGACCCCAAGCACTTCGATCCCAAGAGCTTCGTCGACATCGATGCCGACGAGTGCATCATCCCGCCCAATTCCTTTGCCTTGGCGCGCACCGTCGAATACTTCCGCATCCCGCGCGACACCCTGGTGGTGTGTCTGGGCAAGAGCACCTATGCGCGCTGCGGGATCATCGTCAACGTCACCCCGCTCGAGCCGGAGTGGGAAGGCCACGTGACGCTCGAGTTCAGCAACACCACGCCGCTGCCGGCGCGCATCTATGCCAACGAGGGCGTGGCGCAGATGCTGTTCTTCCAGGCCGCCGCCGATGATGTCTGCGAGACCTCGTACAAGGATCGTGGCGGCAAATACCAGGGCCAGACCGGCGTCACCCTGCCGAAGACCTGATCAGGCTCAGCCCGCCAGTGCGGCGCGCAGGCGGTGCAGGCGCTCGGCCAGGTGCTCGGTGGCGTAGGGACGGACCGGCAGGCGGCCCCAGACCGGAGCCGGCCAGGCGGGATCGTCGCGGAAACGGGCGATGACGTGGACATGCAGTTGCTCGACCACGTTGCCGAGCGCGGCGACGTTGAGCTTGAACGGCGCGAACGCCTGCCGCAGCAGCCGTGCCGCCTGGTCGGTTTCCGCGCCCAGTTGCCGGCGCTGCGCCGGGTCGAGGTCGATCAGTTCGCGCGCGCCGGCCACGCGCGGGACCAGGATCAGCCACGGATACTGGCTGTCGTCCATCAGCCGCAGCGAGCTCAGCGCCAGTTCGGCGACGCCGTGGCTGTCGGCGGCCAGCCGCGGATCGAGCGCGAAACCGGTGGCGGCGTCGGTCATGGGTCGCGTCTTCAGCCCTTGAGGGCGTGGGTGAAGAAGTTGACCGTGCGATCCAGCGCCAGCCGGGCGCTGTCCGGCTCGAAGTCGGCGCGTTCGTCGCAGTTGAAGCCGTGCCCGGCCGGGTACAGGTAGATCTTCGCTTCCGGGTGCGCCTCGCGGTGCGCGGCCACCGCCTCGGGCGGGATCAACGGATCGGTTTCGCCGAAATGGAACTGCATCGGCGCGCGCAGGCGCTCGCGCACGAAGGGCAGGGTGCGGGCACCGTAGTAGCTCACGGCGGGCAGGCCAAGGCGGGTGTTGGCGAGGAAGGCCAGGGTGCCGCCCCAGCAGTAGCCGAGCACTCCGACGGCGACTTCACCGGACAGCTCGCGCACCGCTGCTTCGACATCGGCGAGGGCGCGCTCGAAACCCAGCCGCTCGACCAGGTCGCGTCCGCGCGCGACGCCGGCCTCGTCGTAGGGCAGTTCGACGTGATGGTCGAAATGATCGAACAGGGCCGGCGCGAGGCAGGTGAATCCGTGCGCGGCGAAGCGCTCCACCTGGTGACGGATGTGGCTGTTGACGCCGAAGATCTCCTGCACCAGCACGATGGCACCGCGCGGCGGGAACGGCGGATCGGCGCGCCAGCCGCCGATGCGGCCACTGCTGGTCGAGAGCGAAACCGGGTGTCCCATCGCCTGCTCCTCTGCCCACCGGGAAGGATGCACAAGATTACGGCAGTCCGGCCCGGCCGGGGACGCCTATAATCGTGCGTTTGCCCACTCCAACGGCCTTGCGGCCGTGCCGCCACGGATATCGCATGTCGCAGTCTTCACCGAAAGTCGGTTTCATCAGCCTCGGCTGTCCCAAGGCGCTGGTCGACTCCGAGCGCATACTGACCCAGCTTCGCGTCGAAGGTTACGACCTGGTGCCGAGCTATGACGATGCCGATGTGGTGGTGGTCAACACCTGCGGCTTCATCGACGCCGCCGTGGCCGAGTCGCTGGACGCCATCGGCGAGGCGATGGCGGAAAACGGCAAGGTCATCGTCACCGGCTGCCTGGGCAAGCGCGAGGAAGTGATCCGCGAGGCGCATCCGGGCGTGCTGTCGATCAGCGGGCCGCAGGATTACGCCAGCGTGATGAACGCCGTGCATCAGGCGCTGCCGCCGCGCCACGATCCGTTCGTCGACCTGCTGCCGGATTACGGCCTGAAGCTCACGCCCAGGCATTACGCCTATCTGAAGATTTCCGAAGGCTGTAATCATCGTTGCAGCTTCTGCATCATCCCTTCGATGCGCGGCGATCTGGTCTCGCGGCCGGTCGACGAGGTGCTGCGCGAGGCCGAGAAGCTGGTCCGCGGCGGGGTGAAGGAACTGCTGGTGGTGTCGCAGGACACTTCCGCCTATGGGGTGGATGTGCGCTACGCCGAGCGCGAATGGCGCGGCAAGCCCTACGCCACGCGGATGAAGGCGCTGTGCGAGGGGCTGGCGGAACTGGGCGTGTGGACGCGGCTGCACTACGTCTATCCGTACCCGCACGTCGACGACATCATCCCGCTGATGGCCGAGGGCAGGCTGCTGCCCTATCTGGACATCCCGTTCCAGCACGCCAGCCCGCGCATCCTGCGCCTGATGAAGCGCCCCGGTGCGATCGACAAACTGCGCGAGCGGATCGCCAACTGGCGCGCGATCTGCCCGGATCTGACCCTGCGCAGCACCTTCATCGTCGGTTTTCCCGGCGAGACGGAGGACGATTTCGAGGAACTGCTGGACTTCATCGACGAGGTGGAACTGGATCGCGTCGGTGCCTTCGCCTATTCGCCGGTCGACGGTGCGCGCGCCAACGAACTGCCCGACCCGGTGCCGGAGGAGGTGAAGCAGGCGCGGCTGGAACGCTTCATGGCGCTGCAGGCGGAGATCAGTGCGGCCAAACTGGAAGCCAAGGTCGGCTCGGTGCAGGAGGTGCTGGTCGACCGGATCGACGGCGAACTGGCGATCGGCCGCTCGCGCGCTGATGCGCCGGAAATCGACGGCACGGTGCAGATCCAGGACGGTGCCGAGGCCGGGCTGAAGCCGGGCGAATTCGTCCGCGTGCGCATCATGGGTGCCGACGAGCACGACCTGTACGGGCTGGTCGCCGACTGATGCGCTTTGTCGCGCCGGCGCGCGCGGAGGTGCCGGCGCAGCGTTTCCGGCATCCGCTGTTCGCCGGCATAGCGGACCGCGTCGGCTGGCTCGGCGGCGCGCAATGGCCGTCGGTGGCGGAGATCGATGCCCATTGCGGCGGTTTGCAGCATGCGCAGCGCGGGCATCGCCTGCATTTCCTGCCGCAGAGTGCCGAGTTGCTGGCCGACGGCCTGCACTACGAGACGCGGATCGCCGAGCACGGCGTCATCGCCACCCGTGAGCACAACTGGCACGACCTGTTCAACGCCGCCATCTGGCGCGCGCAGCCGGCGATCAAGAGCGCAATCAACCATCGTCAGGCGCTGGACGTGGCGGCGCTGGGCACGCGCCAGCGCAGTCGCCGGCAATACGCGCTGACCCATTTCGACGAGGCCGGCGCGGTGCTGCTGCTGCGCGATCCGGCGCGCTTGGCGGCCTGGGATGCGCACGACTGGCCGGCGCTGTTCCTTGGCCTGGGCGACGAGGATTACGCCATCGCCGTCATCGGCCACGCCCTGCTGGAACACGCGCTGTGGCCGGCACACATGCTGGTGGCGCGCTGCCTGGTGATGCTGGCGGATGCGCCGCGACAGAGCTTGCCGCATGCGCTGGCGCATTTCGCCGACAGGATCGCCGACGGCCGCGCGCTGGACGATCCGCAGTCGCTGCGTCCGCTGCCGCTGGCCGGGCTGCCCGGCTGGCATCCGCGATCCGCCGAGGAAGGCTTTCTGCGCCAGGCAGCGTGTTTTCGGCCGTTGCGCGCCGGGCGTCGCTATCCCGGCGCGGCGACCGCCGTGGTGTTGAAGGCGGAGGCGTAGCCGCTGGCTTCCAGCGCCTTTTGCAGCGCTTCGCTGAGCTTGAGTCCACCGGCGATGATCTGGCCGCCGCCGACGATGTCCTCGCTGCGGCCACGGAAATCGCAGCAGCGACCGCCCGCTTCGCGCACCAGCAGGATGCCGGCGGCGATGTCCCAGGGCTTCACCCCGGCCTCGAAGTAGCCGTCCAGCCGGCCGCAGGCGACGTAGGCGAGGTCCAGCGCGGCCGAGCCGGTGCGGCGGATGTCCTCGACCGTGGCCAGCAGCGCCTGCACCGCAGCCAGTTGCGCCGGTGCGCGCTTGCGCTCGCGCGGGTGGAAGCCGGTGGCCAGCACCGCGCCTTCCAGTTCGGTGCGCGGTCCCATGCGCAGGCGGCGGTCGTTGAGGTAGGCACCGCTGCCACGGCTGGCGGTGAACAGCTCGTTGCGCATCGGATCGTAGATCAGGCCGTGGATCGGCTCCTTGCCGTCGAGCAGGGCGATCGACACGCAGAAATGCGGGAAGCCGCGCAGGTAGTTGCTGGTGCCGTCCAGCGGGTCGATCACCCAGGTGTAGCGCGAGCGCCCCAGCGCGCCGCTTTCCTCGCCGAGGAAGGCGTGGTCGGGAAAGGCGCGGCGCAGCTCGCGTATGATTTCCGTCTCGGCCTGCGCATCCACCTCGCTGGCATAGTCCTGCCGGGCCTTCTCGACGACGTTGAGGCTTTCCAGGCGGCTGATCTGCCTGAGGATCAGGTTGCCCGCCTGGCGGGCGGCCTTGACCATGACGTTGACCGCGGGCTTCTGCATGCGGACTCCAGGTGCGATGCGTTGGCGACAAAGAACGGGCCGCGGAAGGCGGCCGGACAGCCGAGGATGATAGCAAATGCCAGACCCCGCCCCGCAGCCCGAACGCGACCTGCGCATCGTCCTGATCGGCACCTCGCATCCGGGCAACGTCGGTGCCGCCGCCCGCGCCATGCAGACGATGGGGCTTGATGCCCTGCATCTGGTGGCACCGCAGTGCGATCCCTTTTCCGAGACCGCCCACGCCATGGCGGCCGGTGCCGAACGGGTGATGTCGGCGCTGCGCGTACACGATACGCTGGACCAGGCGATCGGCGACTGCCTGCTGGTGTTCGGTGCCACCGCGCGCCGGCGCAGCGTGGCCTTGCAGGAATCCGTGCCCAGGGAAGCGGCGGCGAAACTGTTCGACGCGGCGGCGCAGGGCGGCGCGGCGCTGCTGTTCGGCCGCGAGCGCACCGGTCTGGAAAATCACGAATTGCAGCGCTGCCACGGTGCCGTGCACATTCCCAGCGACCCGGCCTTCGGCTCGCTGAACCTGGCGGCGGCGGTCCAGGTGCTGGCCTACGAACTGCGCCTGGCGCAGTTGGCCGGCGACACGGCAGCGCCGGTCGAGCCGTCGCGCCGCAGCGAACCGCCGGCCTCGCAGGCCGATATGGAGCGCTTCTTCGAGCATCTGTCGCAGACCCTGGTCGACATCGACTTCCACAAGGGCCGCCACGACGTCATCCTGATGCAGCGCCTGCGCCGGCTGTTCCTGCGCGCCGCACCGGACATGCGCGAACTGCGCATCCTGCGCGGCATCCTCGGCGAGTCGCAGCGCATGGCGCGGCTGGCCGGGCAGAACGTCGAGCGCGAGGACTGAGCACGGCCGATCCGCGCGTCGCACGGCATGTCGCGGGCATCCGGATCGGGTACCCTTGCGAGGTAGTTTCCAGCCCACGCCCGCGCATGTCGCCGATCCTGCGTTCCATCCTGCTCGCCGTCGCGGGCATCGCCGCCTGCATCGGACCTGCGCGCCAGGGCAATGCCGGCGATGAAGAGGGCGTGCTGGTGGTCGGCCGCATCAGCGACGATCCGCAGCGGCATTACGGTCAGTTGCAGGCCATGCTCGACTACGTGGTGCCGCATCTGGCATCGGTCGGCATCCGTGAGGGACGCGCCCTGATGGCGCGCGACGCCCAGCAGATGGCCAGCTACCTGCGGCGCGGCCGGGTCGACTGGGTTACCGAAACCTCCGGCACCGCGCTCAGCCTGGCCGAGCGCAGCGGGGCGGAGATCTTGGTCGCCACCGAGCGCGACGGCGTGGCGCAGTATCGCAGCGTGATCTTCGTCCGCAAGGACAGCGGCATCGACTCGCTGGCCGACCTGCGCGGCCACAGCATCGCCCTGCAGCACGTCAATTCAAGCAGCGCCTTCATCGCCCCGGCGGCGGCGATCCTCGATGCCGGCCTGCGCATGGAACTGCTGCTGTCGCCGACCGACCAGCCGGCCGCCGACAGCGTCGGCTACGTGCTGGCGCGCTCGGAGAGCAATGTCGCGGTCTGGGTGCATCGCGGCCTGGCCGGTGCCGGTGCCTTCAGCAACCTGGACTGGGGCAACCCGCGCACCGTGCCCGCCGCCCTGCGCGGGGATCTGCGCATCATCCATCGCACGCCGATGTTCCCGCGCGGCGTCGAACTGGTGCGCCCCGACCTTCCGTCGGACCTGAAGGAGGCGCTGCGCCAGGTGCTGCTGCAGGCCGGCGACGATCCGCAGGCGCGCGAGCCGCTGATGCGCTTCTTCGGCACCAGCCGCTTCCTGCCTATCGATGCGCCGACCGCCGAGGCGCTGGAGCAACTGCGCAAGGGCGTGCGCAAAGTACGGACCCGGATGGAATGAGCGAGCAGCCGGGCCGGGTGCGGATCGGTTTGCAGGCCCGCTTCTTCGGCCTGATCGCCATCACCTTGTTGCTGGCCCTGGTGGTGATGACCCTGACCCTGCTGGCGCAGCGCAGCGGCCAGCGCGAACTGGCCGAGATCGGCCGCCAGGGCGTGCGCGACATGGTCGAGGACGCCGCCCGCCAGCGGGTCGAGGCGGTTGCCCTGCAACTGGCGGAAAACCTCGTCAACCCGCTGTATTACTTCGACCTGCAGGGCGTCGGCGAGATCGCCAAGGCGGCGTTGCGCCAGCCCGACATCGCCTACGCCCTGGTCTTCGATGCCGAGGGCCGCATCGTCCACGATGGTGCCGGCGACATTCCGTTCCTGGCGCAGCGCATGGATGATGCGGCGACCGACGAGGGCGGCATGAACTGGGGAACCCGCAGCCAGGCCGGGATCGGCCTGATCGAGAGCACCGTGCCGGTGCGCCTTGGCGACCAGGAGCTCGGCGGCGTGCGGGTCGGCCTGTCGCTGGCCGAGCCGCTGAAGCGCGAGGCGGCGGCGCTGGCGGCGATGACCACGCGCTCGCAGAGTATTTCGGTCAACAGCCTGCAATGGGTGACCATCTTGATGTGCGCGCTGTTGGCGCTGGGCGCGCTGCTGCTGTGGCTGGTCGGCAGCGTGCTGGTCACGCCGATCCGCCGGCTGGCCGAGGCGACGCGCCAGGTCGAGGCCGGCGATTACGACATCCACCTGCCGACCGACCGCGGCGACGAATTGGGCGAGTTGCAGCGCGGCTTCGTCCGCATGGCCGGCTCGATCAGCCGTTACAACGAGGAAGTGCGCCGGCTGGCCTATACCGACCATCTCAGCGGCCTGCCCAACCGCCTGGCCCTGCGCGAGCACCTGGAGCATCGCCTCATGGCCTGTCGCGGCAGCGGCCAGTCGCTGGCCCTGCTGTGCGTGGACCTCGACGACTTCAAGCGCGTCAACGACAGCCTGGGCCACGAGGCCGGTGACGAGGCACTGGAGCAACTGGCCCTGCGCCTGCGCCGCTGCGTGCCGGTGGACGAGGATCCGCAGGCGCTGGTGGCGCGCTTCGGCGGCGACGAGTTCGTCGCCGTGCTCAGTGGCGACGACGCCCGCGAACTGGCCTACCGCTTTGCCGAGGCGGTGCTGAGCGAGTTCCAGCATCCGCTGTCGGTGCAGGGCCGGCAGGTGTTTCTCGGCGCATCCATCGGCATCACGGTGTTTCCCGACGACGCCGACAACGGCACCGATCTGGTCAAGAACGCCGACATCGCGATGTACCAGGCGAAGAAACTGGGCAAGAACTGCCTGCGCTTCTACAGCCGGTCGATGAATCATGCGCTGGAGAGCAGCGTGGCGCTGGAGCAGTCGCTGCGCGGGGCCTGGGAGCGCGGCGAACTGAGCCTGCGCTTCCAGCCGATCCAGCGCCTCGCCGATGGCCGCATGGTCGGGGCCGAGGCGCTGCTGCGCTGGCATCACCCGCAGCACGGCGAGGTGCCGCCGACCACCTTCATCGAGATCGCCGAACAGTCCGGCCTGATCGAACCGATCGGCCGCTATGTGCTGGTCGAGTCCTGCCGTGCTGCTCGGGAGTGGATGGAGAGCGGACAGGAACTGTTCGTCGCCGTCAACGTGTCGGCGCGGCAACTGCGTCGTGGCGACCTGCCCGAGCAGATCGTCCGCATCCTCGAGGAAACCGGCCTGCCGCCGTCGCGGCTGCACCTGGAACTGACCGAAACCGCCGTGCTCGGCGACGAGATCCAGGCCGGCCTGCAACTGGCCCGGCTGCGCGCCAGCGGGGTCAAGGTGTGGCTGGACGATTTCGGCACCGGCTTCTCCGGCCTGAGCCATCTGCGGCGGGTGCCGGTGGACGGGCTGAAGATCGACCGCAGCTTCGTCGACGACATCCTGCACGATCCGGACGACCTCGCCCTGACCAGCGCGATCATCGCCATGGGTCATTCGCTGGGCATCGAGGTGGTCGCCGAGGGCATCGAGAACGAGGCGCAATTGCGGCTGCTGCGCGAGCGCGGCTGCGAGTTCGGCCAGGGCTTCTGGCTTGGCTATCCGGTCAGCGACGCCGACCTGCGCGGGCGGATGGTGGCCTGATCGATGCCATCGGCGAGCCGTCGATAGCGCCGGTCGAGCCGCTCCACCGCCGCGTCGAGCGCCGCCAGCGGTCCGTCGTTGACGACCACGTCGTCGGCGATGGCGAGCCGGGCCTCGCGGCTGGCCTGGGCATCGAGCATGGCCTCGGCCTGGACGAGGGCGACGCCGTCGCGGGCCAGCAGGCGTTGGCGTTGCAGGGCGCGCGGGGCGTCGATCGCCAGCACGCGGTCGGCGTCGCGGAAACCGCCGGACTCGATCAGCAGCGGGATCGACAGCACGACATAGGGCGCGTCCTCGCTGACCAGCGCGCGGGACCGCATTTCGGCGAGAATCAGCGGGTGCAGCAGCGCTTCCAGCGCCTTGCGCGAGGGCGGGTCGGCGAACACGCGCTCGCGCAGGCGACGACGATCCAGCGCACCATCGGCGTCGAGCATGGAGGCACCGAAGCGGTCGGCGATGGCGGCCAGTGCCGGCTGGCCGGGCGCGACCAGTTCGCGCGACACCGCGTCGGCATCGATGACGGGCGCACCCAGGGCGGCGAAACGGCGTTCGGCGGCGCTCTTGCCGGAGGCGACGCCGCCGGTCATGGCGATCATCGGCGGAATGCGCGCGGCCATGCCGGAGTTCACCGCAGGGCGCGGATCAGGACAGCCCGGACCAGCGCAGGTAAGCGCCGAGCAGGTCGATGTTCGACACCAGGTACAGCCAGCCGGCGGCGGCGAGATAGGGGCCGAACGGGATCGGCGTCGCCCGGTCGCGGCCCTGCGCCAGCAGCATGATCGAGCCGAGCACGGCACCGACCAGCGAGGACAGGATCAGCACCGGGATGATCGACGCCGCGCCGCACCAGGCACCGATGGCGGCCAGCAACTTGAAGTCGCCGTAGCCCATGCCTTCCTTGCCGGTCAGCAGCTTGAACAGCCAGAACACGCTCCACAGGCTGAGATAACCGGCCGCCGCGCCGAGGATGGCGGCATCCGGCGCGACGAACAGCGGCACCAGGCTGAGCAGCAGGCCGATCCACAACAGCGGCAGGGTGAGGCCGTCCGGCAGCAGGGTGGTGCGCCAGTCGATGCCGGCGGCGGCGATCAGGATGGCGGTGAAGCCGAGCGCGGCCAGCGCCTGCCAACTGATGCCGAAACGCCAGGCGACCACGGCAAAGGCGACGCCGGTCAGCAGTTCGATGATCGGATACTGGATCGAGATCGGTTTGCGGCAGCCGCGGCATTTGCCGCCCAGGGCGACGTAGCTGAGCAACGGGATGTTCTCCCAGGCGGCCAGCCGGTGACCGCACTGCGGGCAGTGCGAACGCTCGACGACGATGCCCGGCGGCGCGGCCTCGTCGGCCGGCTGCTCGATGCCGAGCATTTCCCGACTGTCGCGCAGCCAGCCCCACTGCATGCGCGGCGGCAGGCGCAGGATCACCACGTTGAGGAAACTGCCGACCAAGAGGCCGAAAAGAAACACCCCGCCCACGTACAGGGCGGGGTAGGCGATGAAGGCGTCGATCATGGGTGCAGAAGCGTCCGCGTCAGATCGTCGCCGCGATCTTGAAGATGGGCAGGTACATGCCGATCACCATGCCGCCGACGACCACGCCGATGATCATCATCACCATCGGCTCGATCAGGCTGGACAGCGCATCGACTGCGTTGTTGACTTCCTGCTCGTAGAACTCGGCCACCTTGAACAGCATGGTGTCCAGCGCGCCGGCCTCTTCGCCGATGGCGGTCATCTGGATCACCATGTGCGGGAACACCTCGACCTGGCGCATCGCCGTGTTGAGCTGGTAGCCCACCGAGACGTCGTTCTTGATGCGGTGCGTGGCATTGGTGTAGACGATGTTGCCGGTGGCCCCGGCGACGGTGTCCAGTGCCTCGACCAGCGGCACGCCGGCCTTGAAGGTGGTCGCCAGCGTGCGGGCGAAGCGGGCGATGGAGGCGTTCTTCATGATCTCGCCGATCACCGGCACCTTGAGCAGCATGCGGTCGAGGAAGTAGGCGAACTTGGTCGAGCGTTTCTTCAGCTCGACCAGGCCGAAGACCGCCGCGCCGGTGAGCAGGCCGATCAGCCACCACCAGGTCTGCATGAACTCCGATGCGCCGATGATCATCAGGGTGAACGCCGGCAGGTCGGCACCGAAGCTCTTGAAGGTGGCCTGGAACTGAGGCACCACGAAGATCAGCAGGATGCAACTGACGATGATCGCCACCGCGATGACCACGGCCGGATAGAACAGCGCTTTCTTGATCTTGCCCTTCAGCGCTTCGGTGTTTTCCTTGTAGGTGGCGATGGTGTCGAGCACCGTCTCCAGCACGCCGGCGCCTTCGCCGGCCTTGACAAGGTTGCGGAACAGCTCGTCGAAGTGCAGCGGGTGGCGGCCGAGCGCCTCGGCCAGGGTCGAACCGCCCTCGATGGAGCCGCGGATGTCGTCCAGCATTTCCTTGAAGCGCGGGTTGGTCTGGCCGCCGGCGATGATCTCGAACGAGGTCACCAGCGGCACGCCGGATTGCATCATGGTGGCGAGCTGGCGGCTGAAGATCGCGATGTCCTTGGCCGTCACCGCCTTGCCGGCCTTGCCGAACAGCGGCTTGGGCTTGGGCTTGACCACGCCCGGCGTGATGCCCTGCTTGCGCAACTCGGCCTTGAGCAGGTTGGCGTTCTTGGCGAGGGTTTCGCCCTTCATCACCGTGCCGCGCTTGTCCTTGCCCTGCCAGACGAAGGTCTGCAACGGGTTGGGGTTGCGGGCGGCGGTCTTGGTCCTGACTGCGGCTTTGCTGGCGGCCATGTCGATCAGTCCTTGGTAACGCGATTGATTTCGGTGAGGCTGGTGACGCCGTTGCGCGCCTTGAGCAGCGCCGACAGGCGCAGGTCGTTGACGCCATCGCGCAGGGCGGCTTCGGCAATCTGCAACGTGTTGCCGCCCTGCAGCACGATCTTCTGGATTTCATCGGACATCGGCATCACCTGGTAGATGCCGGTGCGGCCCTTGTAGCCTTCGTTGCACTCGTCGCAGCCGCCCGCGTCCTGCAGGATCAGGCCGGCGTCGATGTCCGCCTCCGAGAACCCTTCGGCTAGCAGCGCGGCCTTTGGCAGGGACAGCGGCTTCTTGCAGTCGTGCAGGCGGCGGCCAAGGCGCTGGGCGATCACCAGGGTCACCGAGGAAGTGATGTTGAACGGCGCGATGCCCATGTTCATCAGGCGCGAAATGGTCTGCGGCGCGTCGTTGGTGTGCAGGGTGGAGAGCACCAGGTGACCGGTCTGCGCGGCCTTGATGGCGATCTCGGCGGTCTCCAGGTCGCGGATCTCGCCGACCATGATCACGTCCGGGTCCTGGCGCAGGAAGGAGCGCAGGGCGGCGGCAAAGGTCATGCCGCGCTTGACGTTCATCTGCACCTGGTTGATGCCCGGTACGCGGATTTCGACCGGATCCTCGGCGGTGGAGATGTTGCGCGCCTCGGTGTTGAGGATGTTGAGGCCGGTATACAGCGAAACCGTCTTGCCGGAGCCGGTCGGCCCGGTGACCAGGATCATGCCGTAGGGTTTGGCCAGGGCATCGAGGTAGAGCTGCTTCTGATCCGGCTCGTAGCCGAGCATGTCGATGCCGAGCTTGGCCGCGCTGCCGTCGAGGATGCGCAGCACCACCTTTTCGCCGAACAGCGTCGGGCAGGTGGAGACGCGGAAGTCCATCGCCTTGTTCTTCGACAGGTTGAGCTTGATGCGGCCGTCCTGCGGCACGCGACGCTCGGCGATGTCGAGCGAGGACATCACCTTGAGGCGCGAGGCGATGCGCGGGTTGAGTTTGACCGGCGGCTTGGCCACGGTGCGCAGGATGCCGTCCATGCGCAGGCGCACCCGGTATTCGGATTCGTAGGGTTCGAAATGGATGTCCGAGGCACCGCGCTTGATGGCGTCGACCAGGATCTTGTTGACGAAGCGCACCACCGGCGTGTCGTCGCCGCGGGCGTCGACGCCGCCGCCGCTGTCGCCCTCATCTTCGCTGGTGTCGCCCAGTTCGAGGTTTTCCAGGCCCTCGGCATCGTCCATGTCGTCGCCGAGGCTGTCGCCGGCGGCCAGTGCCAGTTCGATGCCGCGGCGGATCTGGTCCTCGTCGACCAGGAGAGCCTCGACGACCAGGTTGGTCTGGAACTTGATGTCGTCCAGCGCGCGCGTGTTGGTGGGGTCGGCGATGCCGACGAACAGGCGGCTGCCGCGCTTGAACAGCGGCAGCGCCTGGTGCTGGGTGACCAGCTTCTCGTCGACCAGCTTGATCGGTGCCTGGGTCAGGTCGAGGGTGGTGGCATCGAAAATCGGCATGCCGAACTCGGCCGAGTTGGCCGCGGCCAGTTGCGCCGCCGTGGTCAGCCGCTTGTCCAGCAGATAGGTCTGGATCGCCTTCTTCTGTTTGGTGGACTCGTCCAGTGCCAGGCGCGCGTCGGCCTCGGCAAGGTGGCCGTCGAGCACCAGCCTTCGCACGATCCCCGTGATGCCGGCCAGATTGGCGGTCGGCGCTGCGTTCATTTGTGAACGTCCCCAAGCGTTTGCCGAAACTTTCCAGAATGTACCGCAATTCGCGCCCGGACGGGTAAAAGCCGGTGTCCGACTGTGGCGGCGGGCGACTGCGCGCTACCATCGGCGCGCGCGTCGGCGCGCCGCGGCGGGGGAGGGCAATGCAGCCACAGTTCGAATGGCGGCACCGGTGGCGGCGCTGAACGTGTTGCGGCGACTGCCGCCGATCGCCTGGGTGCTGCTGCTCGGCGCGCTGCTGCGCCTGCTTAACCTGGCCAGCGCGACCGGCAATCCGCTGACCTACAGCCCCGGCCCGGACGAAGCCTTCTATCTGGCGTTCGCCGCCCAGGTGGCGCAGCACGGCTGGGCGATTCCGGTCGAGTTCGCCTTCATGGACCCGCTCTACGGCTACCTGGCCGGCGCGCTGTTCGCGCTGACCGGCGACAACGTGTTTGCGCTGTATCTGGCGCAGGTCGGCGTCGATCTGCTGACCATCTGGCTGCTGTACCGCTGCGGCGTCGCATTGGGATCGGCGCGCGCCGGTCTGGTCGCCGCGCTGCTTCACGCCCTGTGCGCGACGGCGATCTTCCATACCGTCACCGTGTTGAAGGAAATCTGGGTGCTGGTCTTCATGGCCGGCTGGATGCTGCTGACGCTGCGCGCGATGTCCAGCGCCCGCCGCCGCGACTGGCTGGCGCTGGGGCTTTTGTGCGCCGTGGGCACGGGCTTGCGCAGCAACCTGCTGCTGCTCGGCCTGCTGACCTTGCCGGCACTGTGGCTGGTCTGTCGACGCCAGCCATCGCCGAGGAGGCACCTGCGCGGCCCGGCGCTGGCCTTCGTCGCCGGGTTTGTCCTGCCGCTGTGCCTGCTCGCCACCTTCAATGCGCAGCGCAGCCTGGGCTGGACGCCCTTGCCCTACAACGGCGGCATCGTCCTGCATCATCTTTACAACGCCGACAACCCGGGCGCGCGGTCGATCTACCCGGCCTTCGTCGAATACCGCCATCCGCAGGCGATCTGGAATGCCTACCGGCGCGAGGCCGAGCGGCAGGTCGGGCAGCCGTTGGCAGCGCCGCAGGTCGAAGCCTTCTGGCGCGCCCAGGCGCTGGACTATCTGCGCCAGCGGCCGGCGCAGGCCTGGCGCAACGGCTGGCGCAAGTTCGGCGAGTTCCTCGCCTGGCCGGAAGTCCCCAACAATCGGGTGTTCATGCAGGAACGCGATTTTTCCCCGGTGCTGCGCCACCTGCCGGCCCCGTTCGGCTGGCTGCTGGCGCTGGGTGTTCCCGGTCTGGTCCTGCTGGCCGCCGGCCGGCGCGGCGGTTGGATATTGAGTCTGCCGCTGCTGGTCACGCTGTTCACGGTGATGGTTTTTTTTGCCGAAAGCCGCTTCCGCCTGCCGGCGCTGCCGGCGCTGGCGTTGGGTGCCGGCGTGCTGCTCGACCACGCCATCGGCTGGCTGGCGGCGCGGCGCTGGCGGCCGTTGGGCTGGTCGGCATTGGCGGTCGGCCTGCTCGGCGCGATCAGCCTGCAGCAGGCGCGGGGCATGGTCTTGCCCGGCATCGACCCGGCCCGTCTGGCTTGGGGCCATCTGCGCATGGGCGAGGTCGAGCGCGCCGAGTCGCTGGCGCGCGAGCGCGTCGAGGCCGGCACGCGCAACGCCGGGCTGTGGGAGTTGCTGGCCTTCGTCGCGGTCGAGCGCGACGCCGACCATGCCGCCGCCATCACCTCGTTGCACCGGGCGCTGGAGATCGCGCCGGACAGCCACGTCGCTCGCTACAACCTCGCCCGCAGCCTGGCCGCCATCGGTGATCTGCCGGCCGCCCGGCGGGAAATCGACCGCGCGCTGGAGCAGGATCGTCAGCCGGAATACCTGGCCTTGCAGCAGCGCCTGCGGTCGCCGGACTGCGCGGCGGAATCGCCCGGCGGCGACTGCGCCGATGCTGATAGGGATGACCGCGACTGAGCGCTCAGGGCAACTGGTGACGGCGCAGAGTCGCGCCGGCGTAGCGGCGCGCTGACAGCGCGGCGGCCAGCAGCGCCTCCGCGACCTCCGCCGGAGCCGCCAGTTGCCCGCTCTGCGCCAGTTCGCGGAAGCGCTGCACGTCGGGGAAGTCGTCCTGGGTGCGGTCGCGGATATGTGCCTGCATCGGCGTATCGACCACGCCCGGACGCAGGCACAGCACGTCGACCGGCCGTGCCGCGTCGGCCTGTTCCAGCGCCAGGCAGCGGCTGAACTGCTCCAGCCCCGCCTTGCCGGCGCAATACAGGCTCCAGCCGCGATGCGGGGAGTCGGCCGCGCCGCTGCTGATCTGGATGATCCGCGCCGGCTGCGGGCGCTCGCGCATCAGGTCGACGAAGCGTCGGCTGAGCAGGATCGGCGACAGCAGGTTGACGGCGAAATGCGCCTGCACCGCCTCGGCGTCGAAGCGCGCGCCGACCGGCTCCAGCGTCGCCGCGTTGTTGATCAGGGCGATACGCTCGGCCTGCCTTGCCTGCGGCAGCGACAGTGCTTCCTCCAGCCGCTCCGCCGCGCTCTGCGGGCAGCACAGGTCGACGCTCAGGTGCAGGCCATGGGCAGCCGGCGAGCGACCCAGGCCGACCACGGCATGACCCGCCTCGACGGCGGCTTTCGCCAGCGCGGCACCGATGCCGCGTGAGACGCCGGTGATGATGAACAGGGCAGGCATGGCGATGGCGTTGCAATCCTTCGGGCCGCGCAGGGCGCGCCGGTCAAGCGTACTGCGCCGCGCGCGCTGCGTCGCCAGCTACCGACGCGGCATGGTCGAGACCAGGCTTGTCAATGTAATAGCGCGTTATTACACTCTCACGTCATTCCGGTCCTTTCATGCCGGAAATCCCTTCCGTCGGCAGGCCGATCCTTGAAGCGTAATCCGCTACGCACCGCTTCCGAACGCGACGCCGCGCTGGCCGGTCTGGCGCAGGCGCTGGCGGCATTGCGCACGCCGGAGCAGATCGTCGCCCTGCTGCGCGATCTGTGTACCCCGGCGGAACTGGAGGCGATGTCGGATCGCTGGCAGGTGGTGCCGCACCTGCTCGACGGCCTGCCGTACCGCGACATCCACGAGCGCACCGGCGTCAGCGTGACCACGGTCGGCCGCGTGGCGCGCGCGCTGGCGCATGGTGCCGGCGGCTATCTGGCCGCCGCCGAGGCGCTGGGACTGCATCGACATCGTCGCTGAAGCGTCGCCCGTTCCTCCGGCCTTCGTCGCCGCCACAAACCTGCCAAGGATTCCCCCGATGAAACCACGCGACCGCCTGCGCATCGCGACGCAGAAATCCGGCCGTCTCTCCACGCCCGGGCGCGAGCTGCTGACCCGCTCCGGCTTGTCCTTCCGCGAAAGCCGCGACCGCCTGTTCTGCTACGGCGAAGTGCTGCCGATCGACCTGCTGCTGGTGCGCGATGACGACATCCCCGGCCTGATCGCCGAAGGCACCTGCGATCTGGGTTTCGTCGGCCGCAACGTGCTTGAGGAACTGCGTCTGGGCGAAGTGCGTGAAGGCCGCGAACCTGCGTTCGCCGAACTGCGCGCGCTGGGTTTCGGCCACTGCCGGCTCTCCATCGCCTTGCCGCAGGAGCAGGAGTGGAACGGTCCGCAGACCCTTGCCGGGCTGCGCATCGCGACCTCCTATCCGAACCTGCTGGCCGACTGGCTGGACAAGAATGGCGTGCAGGCCGAGGTCGTGACGCTGTCCGGCTCGGTCGAAATCGCGCCGCGTCTGGGCAAGGCCGAGGCGATCTGCGATCTGGTGTCTTCCGGCGCGACGCTGGCGGCCAACCAGTTGCGCGAAGTCGCCACGATCCTGCAAAGCGAAGCGGTGCTGGTCGGCCCGGCGCAGGCGTTCGCCGACGAACGCGCGGCGCTGGCCGATCTGCTGCTGCGCAGGCTCGATGGCGTGCTGAAGGTGCGCGATGCGCGCCTGCTGCTGTTGCAGACCGACCGCAGCACCCTGGCCGATGTCACCGCACTGCTGCCCGGCGGCGCGCTGCCGACCGTCAGCGTCATCGAAGGCCGCAGCGACGCGCTGGCGCTGCAGGCGGTCTGCGATGGCGAAGTCACCTGGCAGCATCTGGAAGACCTCAAACGCGCCGGCGCCCGCGCGATGCTGGTGCTGCCGGTCGAACAGATGCTGGCATGAGGGTCTGAAGATGAAGATTTCCGACTGGAATGCCCTCGACGTCAACCAGCGCAGCGCGCTGATGCAGCGCCCGGCGCTCGCCGACGATGCCGTGCTGCGCCCTTCTGTCGCGGCATTGATCGCGCAGGTGCGAAGTGAAGGGCAGGCGGCATTGCGTGCGCTGACCGTACGTTTCGATGGCTGTGAACTGGACGATTTCCGCGTTGGCCCCGAGGCCTTTGCCGCCGCCAACGCGCAGGTGACCGACCAACTTCGTGCCGTGATTCTTGCCGCAAAAGACCGCATCGAACGCTTCCACGTCGCCGGCATGATGCGGCCCTACACGCTGGAAACTGCACCGGGCGTGGCCTGCGAACGGATCATGCGGCCGATCCAGCGCGTCGGCCTGTATGTGCCGGCCGGTTCGGCGCCGTTGCCTTCCACCGCGCTGATGCTCGGCGTGCCGGCGCAATTGGCGCGTTGCCCGGAGGTCGTGCTGTGCACGCCGCCGCGCGCCGATGGCACCGCCGATCCGGCGGTGCTGGTGGCCGCGCAGGCCTGCGGCATCGAGCGCGTGTTCCTGCTCGGCGGGGTGCAGGCGATTGCCGCGATGGCCTATGGCGTGGGGGAGGTGCCGCGCTGCGACAAGCTGTTCGGGCCGGGCAATAGCTATGTCACCCAGGCCAAGCAGCAGGTCGCCAACGATCCGCAGGGCGCGGCGATCGACATGCCGGCCGGGCCTTCGGAAGTGCTGGTGATTGCCGATGCCGGCGCGAACCCGGAGTTCGTCGCCGCCGATCTGCTGTCGCAGGCCGAACACGGCCCGGATTCGCAGGCCATCGCGATTTCCGACGATGCCGCGTTGCTGGAGCAGGTCGCCGCACAGATTGCCGAACAGGCCGCCGTGTTGCCGCGTCAGGGCATCGTGGATCGCGCGCTGGCGCATGCGCGCCTGATCCGCGTGGACGACATCGGCCAGGCCATTGAGATTTCCAACGCCTACGCGCCTGAACACCTGATCCTGTCCGTACGCGAGCCGCGTCGCTGGCTCGATGCGGTGACGAGTGCCGGTTCGATCTTCCTCGGCGATTACGCGCCCGAGGCGCTGGGCGATTACTGCAGCGGCACCAATCACGTGCTGCCGACCTACGGCGCGGCGCGCGCCTGGAGCGGGGTGTCGGTGGCCAGTTTCCAGAAGGCGATTACGGTGCAGGAAGTCACGCCGGCCGGGTTGAAACTGATCGGCCCGGATGCCGTGACGCTGGCGCAGGCTGAACAGCTCGACGCCCACGCCCAGGCGGTATCGCGCCGGCTGGCACGGATCGGAGATGCGGCATGAGCGTGCTGGATCTTGTGCGCCCGGATCTGCGCGCCTTCGCCGGTTACACCTCGGCGCGCAAGACCGGCGCCAGCGGCCGCATCTGGCTCAATGCCAACGAAAGCCCGTGGGCAAACCCGGGTGATGCCGGGGCGCGCTGCAACCGCTATCCGGCACCGCAGCCGGAGCCGCTGCGTCAGGCGCTGGCCGAACTGTATGAGGTTCGCCCCGAGCAACTGCTGATCGGACGCGGCAGTGATGAGGCCATCGATCTGCTGGTGCGCGCGCTGTGCCGGCCCGAACGCGATGCCGTGGTGACCGCCTCACCGGTGTTCGGCATGTATGCGGTCAGCGCGCGTCTGCAGAACGCGCCGCTGATCGATATTCCGCTGGTCGACGGGCCGCAGGGTTTCGCGCCGGATCTGGCTGCCATCGGCGATGCGGCGCTGGCTGGTGGCGCGCATCTGGTGTTCCTGTGCTCGCCCGGCAATCCGACCGGCGAGGCCATCGCGCTGGCCGATATCGCCGCGCTGGCATCGCGCCTTTCCGGCAAGGCGGTGGTCGTCGTGGACGAAGCCTATGGCGAATTTTCCGATGTGCCTTCGGCTACGACGCTGCTCGCCGCACATCCCAATCTGGCTGTGCTGCGCACCCTGTCCAAGGCGCACGCGCTGGCGGCGGCGCGCATCGGCACCTTGATCGCCGCACCGGAACTGATCGCGGCGCTGCGCAACTGCCAGGCCCCGTATCCGCTGCCCACGCCCTGCGTGGATCTGGCGCTGGCCGGGCTGGCACCGACGGCGTTGGCACAAACGCGTGAGCGGATCGAACAGGTCCGTGCCGAACGCGAGCGCCTGTCTGCTGCGTTGGAAAACCTGCCCGGTGTGCGGCGGGTCTATCCCTCGCAGGGCAATTTTCTGCTGTTGCGATTTGATGATGCGCAGGCTGCATTCGACCGGTTGCTTGCCGCCGGTGTCGTGGTGCGTGACCAGCGCGCCGCTCCGCAATTGGGTGACGCGCTGCGTATCAGCATCGGCACCGCAGAAGAAAACGATGCGGTGATTGCCGCATTGGCCGCAGCGAAGGAGGTCGCCGCATGACTCGCTGTTCGATCATTACTCCCTCTTCCCCGCTGGCGGGGGAGAGGGTTGGGGGGAGGGGGCTTTTGCTGCTGCAACGCCCCAAAACACTCGCGCCTGCGGCGCTCGCCCCCTCACCCCAGCCCTCTCTCCCATCACCGATGGGGGAGAGGGAGGCAAGAATGATTCGGCCAGAATCAGGAGGTTGTCCCCATGACCCGCATCCTGTTCGTAGACCGCGACGGCACCCTGATCGAGGAGCCGGAAGATTTCCAGATCGATGCCTACGCCAAGCTGCGTTTCTACCCCGGCGTGATCCCGGCAATGCTGAAGCTGCGCGATGCCGGCTTCGAGTTCGTCATGGTCACCAATCAGGATGGCCTCGGCACCGACAGCTTCCCACGCGAGGATTTCGAAGGCCCGCACGCACTGATGATGCAGGTGTTCGCCTCGCAGGGCATCAGTTTCCGCGAGGTGCTGATCGACGAAAGTTTCCCGCACGAGAACAAGCCCACGCGCAAGCCGGGCATCGGTCTGGCGCTGCACTATCTGCGCGACCGTTCGATCGATCTGGACGGCTCGGCGATGGTCGGCGACCGCGATACCGACATCGAATTCGCGCAGAACCTGGGCATCCGCGGCTTCAAGCTCGGGCCAGGGCTGGAGACCTGGGAATCGATCGCGCATGCGCTGGTCGATGCGCCACGTACCGCCGTGGTCGAGCGCAACACGAAGGAAACCCGCATCCGGGTGGAAGTGGATCTGGATCGCGTCGCGGCCAGCGATATTCACACCGGGCTCGGCTATTTCGACCACATGCTCGACCAGATCGGCAAGCACGGCGGCTTTTACCTCGCGCTGCGCTGCGACGGCGATCTGCTCATCGACGAACACCACACCGTGGAGGACAGCGCGCTCGCGCTCGGGCAGGCGCTGCGCCAGGCCATCGGCGACAAGCGCGGCATCGGGCGTTATGGCGCGGCGGCAGAAACGGCCAGCGAAGCCGGCGGCGACATCGATCCGCTGCGCGGCGGCATCGTGCTGCCGATGGACGAAACCCTGGCGCGCGCGGCGCTGGATTTTTCCGGGCGGCCGTACTTCGTGTTCGACGGCGTATTCCCGCGCGAACAGGTGGGCGAGCTGCCGACCGAACTGGTCACGCATTTCTTCCGTTCACTGTGCGAAACCGCCGGCCTGAACCTGCATCTTTCGGTGCGCGGCGAGAACGCGCATCACATGGTCGAGGCCAGCTTCAAGGCCTTCGCACGCGCGCTGCGCCAGGCGATCCGGCGCGAAGGCCGGGAACTGCCCAGCACCAAGGGCGCCTTGTGATGCGCGTGGCGGTGATCGACGCCGGCGGCGCCAACATCGGTTCGGTGCGCTATGCGCTGGACCGGCTCGGCGTGGCCTCGGTATTGACCGCCGATGCCGACGTGATCGCCGCCAGCGAGCGCGTGATCCTGCCCGGTGTCGGTGCGGGGAAGGTGGCGATGGCGCGGCTGCGGGAGCTGGATCTGATCCAGACGATCCGCAGCCTGCAACAACCGCTGCTGGGCATTTGTCTGGGCATGCAACTGCTGTTCGAGTCGTCGGAAGAAGGTGATGTGGAAACGCTTGGTTTGCTGGCCGGTCGCGTCACGAAACTGCCGGAAGCCACCGGAATCCGCATTCCCCACATGGGCTGGAACCAGCTGGCGATCCGACGCGAAAGCCCGCTGCTGGCCGGCATCGAATCCGGTGCTGCCTGCTATTTCGTACACAGCTACGCCGCACCCGTCACGCAGGATTGCATCGCCTCCAGCGCTCACGGCCTGCCGTTCGCCGCCGTCGTGCAGCGCGGCAACGTCGCCGGTGCGCAGTTCCACCCGGAACGCTCCGCCGCGACGGGCGCGCGGCTGCTGCAGAACTTCATCAGGAACCCATCGCCATGACCAGCCAGCACGTAGCCCGGGTAAGGCGACGCCGCACCCGGGGAATCGTTTCCGGATTGAGCCTCAACCCCGGGTGCGCTGCGCTTACCCGGGCTACACAGGAGCACGGCGTCCCGTTCTGTCTCGAACGCGCTGGAAACTTCGCGTGGAGCAGCTGCGCATGAACGCTCCGAACGCCGCTTTAACGATTCCCGATTCCCGACTCCCCATTCCCGGCCTCACCATCTACCCCGCCATCGACGTGCGCGAAGGCCGCGTCGTGCGGCTCAAACAGGGCGACTACGCGCAACAGACCGATTACGCGCCGGCGCCGCTGCAACTGGCGCAGCGCTATGCCGCAGAAGGCGCGCAATGGCTGCATCTGGTCGATCTGGATGCGGCGCGCGATGGTGGCTACACCTTGGCACCGTTGCTGGAAAGGATCGCGGGCAGCACGGCGTTGAAGGTGCAGACCGGCGGCGGCATCCGCAGCGCCGATGATGTGCAGCGCGTGCTCGATGCCGGCGCGGCGCGGGTCGTGGTGGGCAGTCTCGCGGTGCGTGAACCGGAAACCGTCGCCGGCTGGATCGCGCGTTTCGGCGCGCAGCACATCACCATCGCGCTCGATACGCGCCTGATCGACGGCCAATGGCGGCTGCCGCTGCACGGCTGGACTGAAGTTTCCGAGCGCTCGCTGGATGAATTGGCACTGTTCTACGCCGGTGCCGGTCTGGCGCATCTTCTGTGCACCGATATCGGCCGCGACGGCATGCTGGCCGGGCCGAACACGGCGCTGTACCAGCACCTGTGCGCGTTGCTGCCCGGCGTCGCGGTGCAGGCTTCGGGCGGCATCCGCGATGTGGCCGATATCGTCGCCGCGCACGCGGTCGGCTGCGGCGGCGCGATCCTCGGCAAGGCGCTGCTGGAAGGGCGCTTCGCACTGAAGGATGCACTGGCATGCTGAGCCGTCGGATCGTGCCCTGTCTGGATGTGCGCGATGACCGTGTGGTCAAGGGCGTGCGTTTCCGCGATCACGTCGACATGGGCGGCATCGAGGAACTGGCCGCGCGCTACCGGGATGAAGGCGCGGACGAGCTGGTGTTCTACGACATCAGCGCCAGCCCGCAGGGCCGCAGCGTCGACCGTGCCTGGGTCGAGCGCGTCGCGCGCCTGATCGACATTCCGTTCTGCGTGGCCGGTGGCATCCGCAGCGTGGACGATGCGCGCGCCGTGCTGCATGCCGGTGCCGACAAGATTTCGATCAACACCCCGGCGCTGGAACGGCCGGAACTGATTTCCGAACTGGCCGACGCCTTCGGCGTGCAATGCGTGGTGGTGGGCATCGACAGCCTGCGCGATGCCGATGGCCAGTGGCGCGTGCGCAGCCACACCGGCGACCCGGACGCGACCCGCAGCCACACGCGCCGTACGCTGGACTGGATTGTTGAAGCGCAGCAGCGCGGGGCAGGGGAGATCGTGCTCAACTGCATGGGCTCGGACGGCGTGCGCACGGGTTACGACATCGAACAGCTCGCCGCCGCACGCGCCGTGTGCCGGGTGCCGCTGGTGGCGTCCGGTGGCGCTGGCGCGATCGCGCATTTCATCGACGTGTTCCAGCAGGCCGATGTCGATGCGGCACTGGCCGCCAGCGTGTTCCATTCCGGTGCGGTGGCGATTCCACAACTCAAACGCGAACTGGCCGACGCCGGCGTGGAGGTGCGCGATGTCGACTGAAATCCCTGCATCGTTCGATGCTGATGCGCTGGCCTGGGACGAACTGGCCTGGGAGAAGCAGGACGGCCTGCTGCCGGTGATCGTGCAGGATGCCGACACTCTGCGCGTGCTGATGCTCGGCTACATGGACCGCGCGGCGCTGGCTGCGACGCTGGAAAGCGGCCACGTCACCTTCTTCAGCCGCAGCAAGCAGCGGCTGTGGACCAAGGGCGAAAGTTCCGGCCATTTCCTGCGACTTGTCCGCATCGAAACCGATTGCGACGCCGACACGCTGCTGGTGCAGGCACATCCGGCCGGCCCCACCTGCCACCTCGGGCGCGCGAGCTGTTTTCCGGACGCGCCGCAGGATTTCCTGGCCGGGCTGGATGCCTTCATCGCGCAGCGCGAACGCGAGCGGCCGGAAGGCAGCTACACCACGATACTGTTCGAATCGGGCATCAAGCGCATCGCGCAGAAGGTCGGCGAGGAGGGCGTGGAAACCGCGCTGGCCGCGACCGTGCGCGACACCGATGAGCTCAAAAACGAAGCCGCCGATTTGCTCTACCACCTGATCGTGCTGCTGCGCGCCAGCGGCCTGTCGCTGGCCGATGCGGTGGACGTGCTGCGCCAGCGCCACGGCGGCAACGGCTAAACTGCCGGCCCGTTCCCGAGGCGATTGCCCGTGTCGATCCGTGCCCTGCCCGATACCCTGATCAACCAGATTGCCGCTGGCGAGGTGGTGGAGCGGCCGGCGTCGGTGGTCAAGGAACTGGTCGAGAACGCGCTGGACGCCGGTGCGACGCGGGTCGATGTCGATCTGGAGGAAGGTGGCATCCGGCTGATCCGCATCCGCGACGACGGGGCCGGCATCGCCGCCGACGAGTTGCCGCTGGCTCTGACCCGCCATGCGACCAGCAAGATCGCCTCGCTGGAGGATCTGGAAGGCGTATTGACGCTGGGTTTTCGCGGCGAGGCGCTGCCGTCCATCGCCGCGGTGTCGCGGTTTTCGCTGACCTCGCGTCCGGCGCTGGCGGCGCACGCGGCGCGCATCGAGGTCGAGGATGGCCGTGTCGGCGCGGTGCACCCGGCGCAGCATCCGCCCGGCAGCACGGTGGAAGTGCGCGACCTGTTCCACAACGTGCCGGCGCGACGGCGCTTCCTGCGCGCCGAGCGCACCGAGTTCGGCCATGCCGACGAGTTGCTGCGTGGCCTGGCGCTGGCGCACATGCAGCGCGGATTGCGGCTGAGCCACAACGGCAAGGCGGTGCGCGCCTACAAGCCGGCGACCGACGAGGCGGCGCGGCTGCGCCGTCTGGGCGAGGCGCTGGGCGAGGGTTTTTCGACGCAGTGCCTGGCCATCGACAACGAGGCCGCCGGCCTGCGCCTGCACGGCTGGATCGGCCTGCCCACGGCGTCGCGCTCGCAGGCCGATCAGCAGTATTTCTTCGTCAACGGCCGTGCCGTGCGCGACCGCGTCGTCGCCCATGCGGTGCGCCAGGCGTATGCCGACGTGCTGTTCCACGGTCGCCATCCGGCCTTCGTGCTGTATCTGGAGATCGACCCGCGACGGGTCGATGTCAACGTCCATCCGGCCAAGCACGAGGTGCGCTTCCGCGACGGCCGGCTGGTCCACGATTTCATTTTCCGCAGCCTGCACGAGGCGCTGGCGCAGACGCGGGCCGGGAGCGCCACGGCGGGCGTTGCCTCGGAGGCGTCGTCCACGCCGGCCGGCGCTGCGCAGTTTCCGGCTTCCGCACCCGCCCGCACCTTGTCGTCCGGCTGGTCTGCACCGCAGTCCTCGCTGGCGCTGCCGGTGCGCGAACAGGTGGCGGCCTACGCGGCGCTGTATGGCAGATCGATGACCACGGCCGCCTCGGCGGCGGACGATGGCGGCGCGCCCGCGCCGTCCACGGAAGGCGAGCCGCCGCCGCTGGGCTATGCGCTGGCGCAGTTGCATGGCGTCTACATCCTCAGCCAGAGCGTCGACGGGCTGGTGCTGGTGGACATGCACGCCGCCCACGAGCGGATCGGCTACGAGCGCCTGAAAACGGCGCAGCAAGGCGAGGGCATCCGCTCGCTGGCCCTGCTGGTGCCGATCAGCATGGCGGTCAGCGAGCGCGAGGCGGATTTCGTCGAGGCGCATCCGCAGCCGCTGGCGGAACTGGGCCTGGACCTGCGCCGCGTCGGCCCGGCGCAACTGAGCCTGCGCGGCATTCCGGCGCTGCTGGAGGGCGTCGATGCGCGGCAACTGGCGCTGGACGTGCTGGCCGACCTGATGGAGCACGGCAGCACGCGGCGGGTGGAGGAACAGCGCAACGAACTGCTGGCGACGATGGCCTGCCACGCCTCGGTGCGTGCCAACCGCCGCCTGACCGTGCCGGAGATGAACGCCCTGCTGCGCGACATGGAGCGAACCGAGCGTTCCGGCCAGTGCAACCACGGCCGTCCGACCTGGACCCGGCTGAGCATGCAGGAACTCGATCGCCTGTTCCTGCGCGGGCGCTGAGTCTGCACGGCAGGGCATGTCGATATGCCCGCGCCGGCGGTGACGCGCGCCGCCGGCTGTGCTTCACTGCCGTTCCCGCGCGCCCGCGCGGGCGCTGCCGTTTCCGAAGGAGGCATCATGCCGAAACTGCTTGCCCTTGCCCTCGTCTGCGCGCTGTCGCCGCTGACCGTCATGGCCGATGAAACCCGCGACATCGATGCCTACCGCGCCGAGGTCGACGCCTGGCACGCGACGCGCGTCGAGCGTCTCGGCGCGCCCGATGGCTGGCTGTCCCTGGTCGGCCTGCACTGGGTGGAGCCTGGCGTGCACCGGGTCGGCAGCGCGGCGGACAACGCGGTCGTGCTGGCGACCGGCCCGGCGCGACTGGGTGAGCTGACGGTGGCGGACGATGGACGGATCGCATTCCGCTACGACGCGGCGCTGGATCGGCCCGAGCCGGATCTGGCTAACGGTCGCGTCGACATCGACCCCGGGCGTTCCAGTTTCGAGATCATCGCCCGCGGCGAGCGCCGCGCGCTGCGCGTGCGCGATGCCCAGGCGGCCACGCGCACCGGCTTCGCCGGCATCGAGCGCTTCCCGGTCGACCCGCGCTGGCGCGTGCAAGCGCGCTTCGAGCCGCATCCGGCCGGGACCAGCATCGACATCGCCAACGTCATCGGCACGCTGGACCCGACGCCCAACCCCGGCGCGCTGGTGTTCCAGATCGACGGCCGAACGCATCGTCTGGAAGCCCTGGAGGGCGGCCCGGACAGCCTGTTCCTGATCATTGCCGACCGCACCAGCGGCCGGGAAACCTACGGTGCCGGCCGCTTCATCTATACCGCGCGGCCGGATCAGTCGGGCAAGGTGACGCTGGACTTCAACCGCGCCTACAACCCGCCCTGCGCCTTCACCGAGTTTTCCACCTGCCCGCTGCCGCCGCCGGAAAACCGCCTGGACATCGCCGTCAGCGCCGGCGAGAAGCGTCCTCGGCCGCCCGCAGAGCAGGCCGCGGAGTAGGCATCCGCACACTGCCTGTCGTGCGTTTTCGCAGCACGGATCGACACCCGCAGCCGGCGCGACATGCGCCACGGATTGCGCCCGCCGCGAGGCGAAAAAAGCCGCTTGACCGTCCCCGGAGGCATCTCTATACTGGCGCGCTTCCAGCAGTGGGGCCATAGCTCAGCTGGGAGAGCGCTACAATGGCATTGTAGAGGTCGCCGGTTCGATCCCGGCTGGCTCCACCACCGAACAAAGCTCTTTGCTGTCCCCATCGTCTAGAGGCCTAGGACACCACCCTTTCACGGTGGCGACCGGGGTTCGAATCCCCGTGGGGACGCCAGGTTCGGGCGGTTAGCTCAGCGGTAGAGCACTGCCTTCACACGGCAGGGGTCACAAGTTCGAACCTTGTACTGCCCACCAAGAGCATTCTTCAGGCCCGCTTTCGCGGGCCTTTTCTTTGCAGCGGGCCTTTAATCTTTGCCCGTTTCCACTGCGCGACGGTCGACCATGAATCAAGCTCTCCCCATCGATCTTGCGGTCATCGGCGGGACCAGCGTCTATGCGCTGGCCGGGCTGGAGGCGGTGGCGTCGCACGAGGGGCAGACGCCCTGGGGCGCGGCCTCGGCACCGGTTCGCATCGGCATGCTGGCGGGACGACGGGTGGCCTTTCTGGCGCGCCATGGCGAGGGGCACAGCCTGCCGCCGCATCGGGTGAACTATCGGGCCAATGTCTGGGCGCTGCATGCGCTGGGCGTGCGGCGGGTGCTGGCGATCAACACGGTCGGCGGCATCACCCGGCGCGCGCCGCCCTGCGCGCTGGTGTTGCCGGACCAGATCATCGACTACACGCACGGCCGCGAGGCGACCTTCTGGGACGCTGCCGGCGAGATGTTGCACGCCGAGTTCGGCGACCCGTATTCACCGTCGCTGCGTCAGATGCTGTTGCAGGCCGCCGCCGGCATCGGCGTCGAGCTGCGCAATGGCGGCTGCTACGGGGCCACGCAGGGGCCGCGCTTCGAGAGCAAGGCGGAGATCGCCCGGATGCGCCGTGACGGCTGCGATCTGGTCGGCATGACCGGCATGCCGGAGGCGGCGTTGGTACGCGAACTGGGGCTGGAGTACGCCTGCCTCGCGCCGGTGGCGAACTGGGCAGCGGGTTGCGGCGATGGCGAGGCGATCAGTCTGGACGCGGTGTTCGCCAACCTGAAGACGGCGACGGCGGCGATTCCGGCCCTGGTCGAGGCGCTGCTGTCGCACATCGCGGACTGACGATTGATGCGATCAGGTTTCCCCGCCGATATTGCAGTGCAGCAGCCAGCGTGCCACGATGACGCCCATGACGACGATGTTCGCCCGCCAGCAAGGCCTCGCTGCTGCCCGCATGGCAGCCGCCATGACCTCGCGCGCGCGCCGACTTGGCCAACCGGTCCGGCTGGGATAGCGTCGTAGCGTTGCAATCTCGACGACAGGCCCGGCCCAGCGCCGGGCCTTCGCGTTTCTGGCATCACCAATCCCCTGACTCCATCCCGCACGAGACCGCCGACGATGCAGCACTTCCTCAACACCCAGGACCTTGGCCGCGACCGCATCGAGGCGCTGCTCGACCAGGCCGACGCCTTCAAGCGCGAGCGCCTGGGCGAGCAGATGCGCGGCAAGAGCATCGCCCTGCTGTTCTTCAACCCGTCGATGCGCACGCGCACCTCGTTCGAGCTGGGTGCCTTCCAGCTCGGCGGCCACGCCATCGTGCTGCAACCGGGCAAGGACGCCTGGCCGGTCGAGTTCGACCTCGGCACGGTGATGGACGGCGACACCGAGGAGCACATCAAGGAAGTCGCCCGCGTGCTAAGCCGTTATGTCGACCTGATTGCCGTGCGCGCGTTCCCGAAGTTCGTCGACTGGTCGGTGGACCGCGAGGACCGCGTGCTGCAAAGCTTTGCCCGCTACGCCACGGTGCCGGTGATCAACATGGAGACGATCACCCATCCCTGCCAGGAACTGGCGCATGCGCTGGCCCTGCGCGAGCGCTTCGGCAAGGACCTGCGCGGCAGGAAGTACGTGCTGACCTGGACCTACCACCCCAAGGCGCTGAACACCGCCGTGGCCAATTCCGCGCTGACCATCGCCACCCGCCTCGGCATGGACGTGACCCTGCTGTGCCCGACGCCCGAGTACATTCTCGACGAACGCTACATGGGCTGGGCGGCGCAGAACGTCGCCGAGTCCGGCGGCTCGCTGACGATCAGCCACGACATCGAATCCGCCTACCGCGACGCCGACGTGGTCTACGCCAAGAGCTGGGGCGCGCTGCCGTACTTCGGCAACTGGGGTCCGGAAGAACCGATCCGCGACCAGTACCGGCACTTCATCGTCGATGAGGAAAAGATGGCCCTGACCCGCACCGGCCTGTTCAGCCACTGCCTCCCGCTGCGCCGCAACATCAAGGCCACCGACGCGGTCATGGACAGCCCCGGCTGCTTCGCCATCGACGAAGCGGAGAATCGCCTGCCCGTGCAGAAGGCGGTGATGGCCTGGCTTGCTGCGCAAGCGGGAATGGGGAATCGGGAATAGGGAATCGACAAAGCAACAGCCCTACACCTTCAACCGGCAGTCATCCAGAGACATCACCATGAGCGACGCTTCCACGATTCCCGATTCCCCATTCCCGATTCCCGAGCATCCCCCCGTCGTACTGGCCTTCAGCGGCGGTCTCGACACGAGTTTCTGCGTGCCCTATCTGCAGGAGCAGGGCTATCGCGTGCATACGGTGTTTGCGGATACCGGCGGTGTGGATGCGGAGGAGCGCGCCCATATCGAGCAGCGCGCCGCCGAACTCGGTGTCGCCAGCCACGTCACCGTCGACGGCGGGCCGGCGATCTGGGACGGTTTCGTCAAGCCGTTCGTCCGCGCCGGGCAGGGTTACCAGGGGCAATATCCGTTGCTGGTGTCGGACCGCTATCTGATCGTCGATGCGGCGCTCAAGCGCGCTGCCGAACTGGGCACGCGCACCATTGCCCACGGCTGCACCGGCATGGGCAATGACCAGGTGCGCTTCGACCTCGCGATCAAGGCCCAGGGCGACTACACGATCCTCGCGCCGATCCGCGAGATCCAGAAGGAACACACGCAGACCCGCGCCTACGAGCAGGCCTATCTGGAGCAGCGCGGCTTCGCCGTGCAGAGCAAGCAGAAGCAGTACACGATCAACGAGAACCTGCTCGGGGTGACGCTGTCCGGCGGCGAGATCGACCGCTGGGAGGCACCGGGAGAGGGCGCGCGCGGCTGGTGCGCGCCGCGCGAACAGTGGCCGCGCCAGCCGCTGCAACTGACGCTGGGCTTCGAGCGCGGCGAGGCGGTGTCGCTCAACGGCGAGAAGCTGCCCGGCGCGATCCTGCTGGCGCGGCTGAACGAGGAACTGGCGCGCTATGGCGTCGGCCGTGGTCTGTATACCGGCGACACCACCATCGGCCTCAAGGGCCGCATCGTGTTCGAGGCACCGGGACTGACCGCCCTGCTGGTCGCCCATCGCGCGCTGGAGGAAGCGGTGCTCAGCAAGCAGCAGAACCGCTTCAAGCCCGATGTCGCGCGCAAGTGGGTGGAGATCGTCTACGAGGGCTTCTTCAACGATCCGCTGAAGGCCGATCTGGAGGCCTTCCTGGAAAGCTCGCAGCGCTGCGTCAACGGCGAGGTCGACCTCGTCACCGCCGGCGGCCAGGTCGATGCGGTGGCGGTGCGTTCGCCGCATCTGCTGCACGCGCGCGGCGCGACCTATGCGCAGTCCGCCGACTGGGGCGTGGCCGAGGCGGAGGGCTTCATCCGCCTGTTCGGCATGAGCAGCACGCTGTGGGCGGAGGTGAACCGCTGATGCGGTCGGGAATCGGGAATCGGGAATGGGGAATTGCAACAGCTTTGTTCCCGACCGGTATCGCATTCTGGAGGCTGGCGGGGTGACTGCATTGCTTGAGAGCACATTGCTGCATCTGGAGAGGCTGGTGTCGTTCGACACACGCAATCCACCGCGCGCGATTGCTGCGGAGGGCGGGTTGTTCGATTACCTGCGCGGGCAGTTGCCGGGGTTTGCGGTTGAGGTGGTCGATCATGGTGCCGGGGCGGTCAGCCTGTACGCGGTGCGCGGGCGGCCGAGGTACCTGTTCAACGTGCACCTGGACACGGTGCCGGCGTCGCCGCAGTGGTCGGCCGATCCGCATGTCATGCGCCGGTTGGAGGATCGCGTGGTCGGTCTTGGCGTGTGCGACATCAAGGGCGCGGCCGCCGCGCTGCTGGCCGCCGCCAACGCCGGCCAGGGTGACGCCGCCTTCCTGTTCAGCACCGACGAGGAAGCCAACGATCCGCGCTGCATCGCCGCCTTCCTCGCCCGCGGCATTCCTTTCGAAGCCGTGCTGGTGGCCGAGCCGACATGCTGCGAGGCGGTGCTCGCCCATCGCGGCATTTCATCGGTGCTGCTGCGTTTCCAGGGCCGCGCCGGGCATGCCTCCGGACCGCAGGACGCCGCTGCCAGCGCCTTGCATCAGGCGATCCGCTGGGGTGGCCGGGCGCTGGATCATGTCGCCTCGCTGGCGCATGCGCGCTTCGGCGGGCTGACCGGTCTGCGCTTCAACATCGGCCGCGTCGAGGGTGGCATCAAGGCCAACATGATCGCCCCGGAAGCGGAACTGCGTTTTGGCTTCCGGCCGCTGCCGTCGATGGACATCGACCAGTTGCTGGCGAGCTTCGCCGCTTTCGCCGAGCCCGCCGCCGCGCATTTCGAGGAAACCTTCCGTGGTCCCAGCCTGCCGGCCGGCGACATTGCCGCTGCCGAGGTGCGTCGGCTCGCCGCGCGCGACGTCGCCGATGCGCTGGACCTTCCGATCGGCAACGCGGTGGACTTCTGGACCGAAGCCTCGTTGTTTTCCGCCGCCGGTTACACCGCCCTGGTCTACGGCCCGGGCGACATCGCCCAGGCGCACAGCGCCGACGAGTTCGTGACGCTGGCGCAGTTGCAGCGCTATGCCGACTCGGTCCAGCGCATCATCAACGGCTGATCCGTTCTCCTTCGACGAACCTCCCATGCACGCGCACAAGCAAACCCGCCAGACCATCGTCCGCCTGCTGTCCAGCATGGCCAGCGCCAAGGAAATCAGCCAGTACCTGAAGCGTTTCTCGCAGCTCGACGCCAAGCGCTTCGCCGTGGTCAAGGTGGGCGGCGCGGTGCTGCGCGACGACCTCGACGCGCTGACTTCCTCGCTGTCCTTCCTGCAGGAGGTCGGCCTGACGCCGATCGTGGTCCATGGTGCCGGGCCGCAACTGGATGCCGAACTGGCCGCCGCCGGCATCGAAAAGCAAACCGTCAACGGCTTGCGCGTGACCACGCCGCAGGCGCTGGCCATCGTCCGCCGGGTGTTCCAGGCGTCCAACCTGAAACTGGTCGAGGCATTGCAGCAGAACGGTGCCCGCGCCACCTCGATCACCGGCGGCGTGTTCGAGGCCGATTATCTGGACCGCGACGCCTATGGCCTGGTCGGCGAGGTCAAGGCGGTCAACCTCGCACCCATCGAGGCCAGCCTGCAGGCCGGTTCGATCCCGGTGCTGGCCAGTCTCGGTGAAACCGTCGGCGGGCAGATCCTCAACATCAATGCCGATTTCTCCGCCAACGAACTGGTCCATGTGCTGCAACCGTACAAGATCATTTTCCTGACCGGCACCGGCGGCCTGCTCGACGCGGATGGCCGCGTGATCGACTCGATCAACCTGTCCAGCGAATACGAACACCTGATCCGGCAGCCCTGGCTGCACGGCGGCATGAAGGTCAAGATCGAACAGATCAAGGCGCTGCTCGACCGCCTGCCGCTGACTTCCTCGGTGTCGATCACCCGCCCGGCCGACCTCGCCAAGGAACTGTTCACCCATCGCGGCTCCGGCACCCTGGTGCGGCGCGGCGAGACCGTGCAGCGCGCCGCCGCCTGGGATCAGCTCGACCTGCCGCGCCTGCGCGGCCTGATCGAATCCAGTTTCGGCCGCCGCCTGCGCGAGGACTATTTCGAGCGCACCCCGCTGCTGCGCGCCTACGTCAGCGAGAACTACCGCGCTGCGGTGATCCTGACCGCCGAAACCGAAGGCGTGTACCTGGACAAGTTCGCCGTGCTCGACGATGCCCAGGGCGAAGGGCTGGGGCGCGCGGTGTGGAAGCTGATGCGCGAGGAAACGCCGGAACTGTTCTGGCGCTCGCGCCAGGACAACCCGGTCAACGCTTTCTACAACGCCGAGTCCGACGGCTGCATCAAGCAGGGCCACTGGAAGGCGTTCTGGTACGGCATCGAGGGCTTCGAGCGCATCGAGCGCTGCGTGGCGCATTGCGCCGGCCGTCCACCGACCCTGACCGACTGAAGGACGACGCCATGCCCGACAACACGCTGACCCTCGGCATCGTCGGCGCACGCGGCCATACCGGCGGTGAACTGATCCGTCTGGTCGCCAACCACCCGCGTTTGCGCCTTGCCTTCGTCTCCTCGCGCGAGCTGGACGGCCAGCCGGTGGCGACGCCGGACGGCGGCGTTCCCGGCACGCTGCGCTACGAGAACCTCGACCCCGCCGCCGCCGTCGCCAAGGCCGCCGACGTGGTGGTGCTGGCCCTGCCCAACGGCAAGGCGGCAGCGTTCGTCGCCGCGCTGGAGGCGGCGCGTCCGGACACGCTGATCGTCGATCTGTCCGCCGATTACCGCTTCGACGATGGCTGGTACTACGGCCTGCCGGAGCTGACACGCCGGCATTACGCCGGCCAGCGGCGGATCAGCAATCCGGGCTGTTACGCCACCGCGATGCAACTCGCCATCGCGCCGATGCGCGAGGCGCTGGACGGCCCGGTGCAGTGCTTCGGCGTGTCCGGCTATTCCGGTGCCGGCTCCACGCCGTCGCCGCGCAACGATGTCGAACTGCTGCGCGACAACCTGATGCCGTATGCGCTGACCGGCCACATCCACGAACGCGAGGTCAGCCGCCAGCTCGATCATCCGGTCGAGTTCATGCCGCACGTCGCGGCACATTTCCGCGGCATCACGCTGACTGCCAACCTGCACCTGTCGCGCCCCTTCGACCTCGACGAAGTGCGTGCGCGCTATCGCCGCCGCTATGCCGACGAGCCGCTGCTGCGGGTGCTCGACGAGGCACCGTGGGTCAGCCGCATCGCCGGTCGCCAGCATGTCGAGATCGGCGGTTTCGCGCTGTCCGCCGATGGTCGCCGGCTGGTGGTGGTGGCCACCGAGGACAATCTGCTCAAGGGCGCGGCGACCCAGGCGATGCAGAACATCAACCGCGCCAGCGGCTGGCCGGAAACCACCGGCATTCCGCTTTAACCGTCCGGCATCCGCGCGCGGATCGCCTCGGCGGCGTCCCAGTTGTCGAGCAGGATGTCGACCAGGGCCGGGTCGAACTTCAATCCGCGCTGGGCGAGGATGTAGTCGCGCACTTCCTGCGCCGGCCACGGTTCCTTGTAGCAGCGCCGGCTGCCGAGCGCGTCGTAGACGTCGGCCAGCATGGTGATCCGCCCGCTCAGCGGGATGTCCTCGCCGGCCAGCCCGCGCGGATAGCCGCTGCCGTCCCAGTTTTCGTGATGGCTCAGGGCGATCTCCGCCGCCAGCCGCAGCAGCGGGCGGCGCGCCTGGCTCAGCATTTCGTGGCCGATCCGCGCGTGCGTGCGCATGATCGCGGTTTCCTCGGCGCTGTGCGCGCCGGGCTTGTTGAGGATGGCGTCGGGGATGCCGATCTTGCCGATGTCGTGCAGCGGCGCGGCGAATCGGTAGTTTTCCGCTTCCTGTGCCGACAGGCCGATGCCGCGCGCCAGCAGTTCGGCCAGTTCGCCGACCCGCATCACGTGCGAGGCGGTCTCCTGCGAGCGTGACTCCGCCGCGCCGGCCAGCACGTAGATGGTCTCCATCTGCGCGCCGCTGAGTTCCTTGTTCAGGTGCAGGTTCTCGAAGGCGATGGAAACATTGGTGCAGAACACCTCGACCAGGCGGAAGTCGAGTTCGGACAGGTCCCAGGCTTCGCCGACGTAGAGCAGGCTCTCGCGCTGGTTGCTGTCGGTGAAGTGCAGCACGTAGTGATCGCGGTTGAAGACGTGCTGCTTGGCGGCGTAGGCGCTGCGCAGCGAGGCCGCCACCGCCGGCGGCAGGTCCTGCTCGGCGTAGTGGTTGACGAAGCGCTCGTAAGGACCGGTGGCGGCCGCGACCACGAAATGGTCGGGATTGCTGCCCGCCGGGCTGGGCACCTTGCAGTACAGTGCGCCGCCGCGCATGTCGAGCAGGGCGGTGAGCTGGGACAGCACGGCGGAGGCGAATTCGTGGCTCTTCTGCTGCGAGAAGATGTAGGCCGAGGCTTCCACCACGCGCTCCAGGCCGCGCTTGTTGGCCTCGATGATCTGGATGTCGCGCCAGCCGCGCAGCGCCGCGAACAGGGTGGTGGAGAGCTTCTGCGCGGTCAGCTCGGTCTTTTCCTTGTAATCGTTGATGTCGTAGTTGGCGATCACTTCCTGCTCGGGTGCCTGGCCGGGCTGGCCGGTGCGCAGGACGATGCGCAGGTTGCGGTTGCCGAGTTCCTCGCGCACCTGGCGGACCAGTTCCAGCCCGGCCAGTTCGTGTTCCATCACCACGTCGAGCAGCATCACGGCGATGTCGTCCTGGCTGCGCAGCAGTGCCAGCGCCTGTTCGGCGGTGTGCGCGGAGATCAGGTTCAGCGGCCGGTCCTCGAAGCGGAACGCGCCCAGCACCAGCCGCGTGACCTCGTGGATCTCCGGCTCGTCGTCAACGATCAGGACCTTCCAAGGCTCCGCGCCGACGGGTGATTCCGGGGCAAACTCGAACATGGCTCATCCTCGCGGGGATGGCTGCGAGTGTACACAGAAGCGGCGCGGCAATGGCCGGCGAGCCGGCCCGTGGATGGCTCAGGCGCGGCCTTCGAACAGCTCGCGGCCGATCAGCATGCGGCGGATCTCGTTGGTGCCGGCACCGATGGCGTAGAGCTTGGCGTCGCGCAGGATGCGGCCGGTCGGATATTCGTTGATGTAGCCGTTGCCGCCGAGCGTCTGGATCGCCTCCAGCGCCACCTGCACGGCGGCTTCGCTGGCGTGCAGCAGGCAACTGGCCGGGTCGATCCGCGAGCGCCCGCCGCGGTCGTAGTCCTGCGCCACCAGGTAGGCGTAGGCGCGGCTGGATTGCAGCGCGGTGTACATGTCGGCGATCTTCGCCTGCATGATGCCGAAGCTGCCGATGGCGGCGTCGAACTGGCGGCGCTCGCGGGCGTAGGGCAGGGCGGCATCCAGCGCCGCCTGCATCAGTCCGAGCGGGCCGCCGCTGAGCACCAGGCGCTCGGTGTTGAGGCCGGACATCAGCACGCGCACGCCCTGATCGACCTCGCCGAGCACGTTCTCCGGCGGGATTTCGCAATCCTGGAACACCAGTTCGCAGGTGTTGGAGCCGCGCATGCCGAGCTTGTCGAGCTTCTGCGCGGTGGAAAAGCCCTTCATGCCGCGCTCGACGATGAAGGCGGTGATGCTGCGGCTGCCGGCTTCTTCCTTCGGCCGCGTGCGCATGTAGACCACCAGCACGTCGGCTTCCGGGCCATTGGTGATCCACAGCTTGTTGCCGTTGGCCACCCACACGCCGTCCCGCAATTCGGCCCGACAGCTCATCGAGCCGACCACGTCGGAGCCGGCACCCGGCTCGCTCATCGCCAGGGCACCCTTCCATTCGCCGCTGCACAGCTTTGGCAGATATTTGCCGCGCTGCGCCTCGTTGGCGTTGTGGTAGAGGTTCTGCACGCACAGGTTGCTGTGCGCGCCGTAGGACAGACCGACGCTGCCGGAGGCGCGGGAGATTTCCTCCATCGCCACCAGATGCGCCAGATAGCCCATCTCCGAGCCGCCGTACTCGCCGGGCAGGGTGATGCCGAGCAGGCCCATTTCGCCGAGCTTGGGCCAGAGATCCTGCGGGAAGGTGTTGTCGTGGTCGATCCGCTCGGCGCGCGGGGCGATCTCGGCCTGGGCGAAGCGATGCACCGCCTCGCGCAGCGAGTCGATGTCCTCGCCCAGCGGGAAGGCGCGCACGCTCATCGGCAAGGCGACATCAGTGCGCGCCGCGGGTACGGCCGAGGAAGCGCGGCCCCGCGTTGGCCATGTGCGGCAGCTTCAGCTTGCCGATGGTGGCGATGCGCTCCTCGGCCATGCGGTCGGCGGCGCGGAAGGTCGGGATGCCGTCGCGCTTGGCGATCTGGAAGATCTTGCCGAGGTTGTAGTAGATGGTGCGCATCATGCGCATGGCGCGCTCGCGGTTGTAGCCGTCGAACTCGATCGAGACGTTCATCAGGCCGCCGGCGTTCACCGCGTAATCCGGCGCGTAGAGGATGCCGCGTTTTTCCACCTCGGCACCGATCTCGTCGTTGGCGAGCTGGTTGTTGGCCGAGCCGCAGATGACCTTGGCCTTCAGCCGCGGCAGGGTGCGCTCGTTGACCGTGCCGCCGAGCGCGCAGGGGCTGTAGACGTCGACATCGCAGTCGTAGATGTCGTCCAGGCCGACCGCCTCGCAGCCGTACTCGTCGACGCAGCGCTGCACGGCTTCCTTGTTGATGTCGGTGACGAACACCTTGGCACCGTGATCGCGCAGCAGCTTGACGAACTCCATGCCGACGTGGCCGACGCCCTGCACGGCATAGCTGTACTTGCCGATCTCCTCGTTGCCGAACTTCACGCTCAGCGCCGCCATCAGACCCTGCATGGTGCCGTAGGCGGTGAACGGCGAGGGATCGCCGGAGCCGCCATGGACCTGATGCACGCCGGTGACGAACTCGGTTTCTTTGAGCACGTACTCCATGTCGTTGACATCGATGCCGACGTCCTCCGCGGTGATATAGCGTCCGCCCAGCGAGTTGATGAAGCGGCCGAAGGCGCGGAACAGCGCCTCGGACTTGTCCTTGTGCGGATCGCCGATGATCACTGCCTTGCCGCCGCCCAGGTTCAGGCCGGACACCGCCGCCTTGAAGGTCATCCCGCGCGACAGGCGCAGCACGTCGTTCAGCGCCTCCTGCTCGGTGGCGTAGGGCCACATGCGGGTGCCGCCCAGGGCCGGGCCGAGGACGGTGTTGTGGATGGCGATGATCGCCTTCAGGCCGACATCGCGGTTGTGGCAGAACACGACCTGTTCGTGACCGGTCTGGCTCAGCGTTTCAAAGATCATTTCAGGCTCCGCAAGGGGCGCGCCGGCCCCGACACTGCGCAAGGAAAGTGTTGCGGAACAACGGGAGCGCGTTGCATCCCCATGATCCGCAATGAAAAGTCGCCCCGCCGCGCAGCATGGCCGTGGCGGCGGGGCGCCAGTTTAATGCAATCGCCGCGCACTTGGATGTTGCAGCGCAAGGGTGGACGGCGCGGACGGCGCGGCTGTCGGCACGGCCTGGCGGCGATCGATCGTCCGGCTTGCGCGCCTGCTCGTGTCAGGCCGAGAACTGCAGGCGGGCGAGTTCGGCGTATAGGCCTCCGGCGGCCATCAGGCTCTCGTGGCTGCCTTCGGCGACGATGCGGCCGGCCTCGAGGACGATGATGCGGTCGGCCTGGCGCACCGTGGCCAGGCGGTGGGCGACGATCAGCGTGGTGCGGCCGGCGACCAGACGGGTCAGCGCCTGCTGGATGGCGCGCTCGCTGGCCGAGTCCAGGGCGCTGGTGGCCTCGTCCAGCAGTAGCACCGGGGCGTCCTTGAGCATGGCGCGGGCGATGGCGAGGCGTTGCTGCTGGCCGCCGGACAGGCGCACGCCGCGTTCGCCCAGCCAGGTGTCGTAGCCCTCGGGCAGGGCGCTGAGGAACTCGTGCGCCTCGGCGGCGCTGGCGGCGGCTTCCACGGCGGCGTCGTCGGCGTCCAGGCGGCCATAGCGGATGTTGTCGCGGGCGCTGGCGGCGAAGATCACCGGGTCCTGCGGTACCAGTGCGATGTGTTCACGCAGGGCGTGCGGATCGAACAGGCGCAGGTCGATGCCATCGAGGGTGATGCGACCCTGCTGTGGATCGAAAAAGCGCCCGATCAGGTGCAGGAAGGTGCTCTTGCCGGCACCGGAAGGGCCGACCAGGGCCACGGTTTCGCCCGGCTGGATGCGCAGGTCGATGCCGTCCAGCGCCGCCTGTGCGGGGCGCGAGGGGTAATGGAAGAGCACCTGCTCGAAGCCCAGCGCGCCGCGCAGCGGCGACGGCAGTGCCAGCGGCGTGGCCGGCGCGGTGACCTGGGGCGTGGTATCCAGCAGTTCGCGCAGCCGGCCCATGCCGCCACCGGCGCGTTGCACCTCGGCCCAGACCTCGCTCAGCGCCCCCACCGAGCCGGCACCGATCACCGCGTACAGCACGAACTGGCCGAGGCTGCCGGCGCTCATGCTGCCTTCGATCACGTCGCGCGCGCCCAGCCACAGGACGGCGGTGATGGCACCGAACACCAGCAGGATCACCCAGGCGGTCAACGTCGCCTGGGTGCCGATGCGCCGGCGGGCGGCGGCCAACGAGCGCGCCAGCGCCTCGCCGAAGCGCTGCGCCTCCCACGGCGCGCGGGCGAAGCTCTGCACGGTGTGCATGGCGGCCAGGGTTTCCGCCGCCTGGGCGTTGGCGTCGGCGGTGCGGTCCTGACTTTCGCGTGCGGCGCGTTCGACGCGGCGGCCATAGATGATGATCGGTGCGACGATCAGCGGAATGCCGACGGCGGCCCAGCCGGCCAGGCGCGGGCTGGTGATGACCAGCATCGCCGCGCTGCCGAGCAGGGTGACCAGGCTGCGCAGCGCCACCGAGGCGCTGGAGCCGATCATGCTGCGGATCTGCTCGGTGTCGGCCGACAGGCGCGAGACCAGCTCGCCGCTGCGGCTGCGCTCGAAGAAGCCCATGTCCAGTCCCAGCAGGTGGGTGTAGAGGCGCTGGCGCAGGTCCAGCACCACCCGTTCGCCGAGCAGGCTGACGAAGAAGAAGCGCGCCGCCGTGGCGATGGCGAGCACCGCCGCCACCGACATCAGAGCCAGGAACCAGCGGTCGATGGCACCGGAATCGGCACCGGAAAATCCGTGGTCGATCATGTAGCGCACCGCCACCGGCAGCAGCAGGGTGGCGGTCGAGGACAGGGCGAGGAAGCCGAGCCAGCCGACCAGCAGCCGACGATGCGGACGGATCAGCGCCGGCAGCATGCGCAGATGGGCCACGGCGCGACGGCGGTCGGTCGGGTTGTCGTTGACGGGGGTCTGGCTCATGCGTTCGGACGTGCGTCGGGGGCTGCATGCTAACCGCCCGGCCGCGCCTTGCCGAGTGATGCCGCCGCGCCGTCTGGTGGCGAAAGGCAATCCGACCGCCCGCGCCAGGGTTGCTTTTCGTTCAGGCGCGCGGGAACCCGACCTGCCTCGGGCGGTCCGAGCAGCGCGTTGCGCGGGTCCGGGAGCGGCCCCACAATATGCAGCCCGTTGCGGTCGCCGGGCATGTCTCGCCGACCGCCAATTCCCTCAATGGAGTGTTCGATGAAGCTTTCCCTGCGCCACACCCTGCTTGCCGTTGCCGCCGCGGGCATCATTGCCGGTTCCGGTGCCGCATCCGGCCAGGAACTGAAGACCGAAAAAGACAAGGTCAGTTACATGGTCGGCATGCAGGTCGGCGGCTCGCTGGTCCAGATCAAGGACGAGATCGACATGAACATCGTTATCGCGGCGATCCACTCCGCGATGGCCGGCGACCAGCCCAAGCTCAGTGCCGAGGAGGCCATGGCCGTGCAGCAGGAGTTCGCGCAGAAGCTGCAAGGCAAGCGCGAGGCGGAAATGCAGGCGCTGGCGGTGAAGAACAAGGAAGAGGGCGAAGCCTTCCTGGCCCAGAACAAGTCGGCCAAGGGTGTGCGCAGCACCGGTTCCGGCCTGCAGTACCTGGTGGTGACGGAAGGCAAGGGCGCCAAGCCGGCCTCCACCGACACGGTGAAGGTGCACTACACCGGCACCCTGCTCGACGGCACCAAGTTCGACAGTTCCGTCGATCGCGGCGAGCCGGCGCAGTTCGCGCTCAATGCCGTCATCCCGGGCTGGACCGAGGCGCTGCAACTGATGCCGGTCGGCAGCAAGTACACGCTGTGGATTCCGTCCGACCTCGCCTATGGCGACCGCGGCACGCCGGGGCCGATCGGTCCCAACGCGACGCTGAAGTTCGATGTCGAACTGCTGGAAATCGTCAAGCAGTAAGACAGGGTTGATCCTCGTGACAAACCGTGACGGTCGGCGCGCGTGCGCCGGCCGTCCCGCTTTTTGCCGCGACTGACTTCCCTTTTCGGACCCTGTGATGGATGGCCTGAAGATGTCGGACAAGCCTGCAGCGGAGGTCGATGCGCTGCTCGCACGGCTGATCGACCTCGAATCCCGTCTGGCTTTCCAGGAGCACGGCCTGCAGGCGCTCAGCGACGCACTCGCCGCCAGCCGCCTTGAAACCACCCGGCAAAGCGAATTGCTCGAGCGCGCCTTGGCCGACCTTGGCCAGTTGCGTACCCTGCTGTATGCCGACCCCGCCGAAGAACCCCCGCCGCCGCACTGGTGAGCGACCCTGCCGGTAGCATTGGACCGCCATGAGCCTGTCGATCCGCGATCAGCTTGCCCAGCTTGGCTTCAAGCCCGCCGCGCCCGAGCCGAAGAGCAAACCCGACCGCACGCCGCGCCCGCCGCGCGAGGGCAAGCAGGCGGCGCAAGGCAAACCTTCCGCAGGTCCGCCCGGCAAGGCACAGCGCCGGCCTCCGGGCCGGCCGGGCAAGGGTCGCGGCGGCCAGGAAATGGACCTCGGCAAGGCCTATGCCCTGCGCGCGCAGAAGGAAAAGGAAGAGCGCATCGCGGCCGAGCAGGCCCGCCAGGAGGCAGCGCGCCTCAAGCGCGAAGCACGCGCCGCGCTGGCCGCCTACGTCAAGGACAAGGCGCTGAACCTCGCCGATGCGGACATCGCCCGTCATTTCGAGTACGGCGGCAAGATCAAGCGCATCCACGTCAGCGCCGACCAGCTTCGCGCGCTCAACGCCGGCGAGCTGGGCGTGGTACAGAACGAGGGTCGCTACCTGCTGGTCAGTGCCGAGACCCTGGCCGAGGCCGAGCGCCTGTTCGCCCCCGCGGTGGCATTGAAGGTCGACCCCGACGCCCCGGCCAGCGACGACCCATACGCCGATCCGCAGTACCGGGTGCCCGACGACCTGGTCTGGTAACGGCGCGCGCTTTCAGTCGCGGAAGTTCTCGAACTGCAGCGGCATTTCCACGTCCGCCTTGCGCAGGAAGGCGATGGTTTCCTGCAGGTCGTCGCGCTTCTTGCCGATGATGCGCAACTGCTCGCCCTGGATCTGCGCCTGCACCTTGATCGCGGATTCCTTGACCAGCTTCACCAGCTTCTTCGCCAGTGCCTGATCGATGCCCTGGCGCAGCAGCACCACCTGGCGCGCGCTGGCGAGGTTGATATCCGGATCCTTGATCTCCGCGCAACGGATGTCGATGCCGCGCGCGGCCAGACGCTGCATCAGAATGTCCTGCATCTGCTTGAGGCGGAACTCGGCGTCCGCCTTCAGCGTGACCTGCCCGTCGCCCGGTTCGAACACCGCCCCGCTGCCCTTGAAGTCGAAGCGCTTGTCCAACTCGCGATTGGCCTGGTCGACGGCATTGCCGACCTCGTGGGCATCCAGTTTGGACACGACATCGAACGATGGCATGCGTCGGCTCCTGTCAGGGGTTGGATCGGCATTATCGCATCGCGTCGCGGACTTGGCCCGCCGGTTTCGCGCACAATGCCGGCCCGTCCCGACGAGAATCCCCTCATGTCCGCATTGCCCCTTTTCGTACTTTCGCGTTGCCGTGTCGGGGTGCTGGCGCTGGTCGGTTTGCTGTGCGCCGGGGCGGTGCAGGCGCAGGACGGGCATGCCGCCGAGGTCGAGCGCTGGCGCGCGCAGCGGGTCGAGAATCTGAAGAAGCCCGATGGCTGGTTCAGCTATGCCGGATCGGGTCTGGTCACGGTCGGTGAGCACCGCGTCGGTGGTGCGGCGGACAACGACATCGTGCTGCCCGGTGGTCCCGATCATCTCGGCGTCCTGTTGCTCGATGCGGCCGGCGGCTTGCGTTTCCGACCGGCCTTCGACAGCGCGGCCCGAATCGACGGTCGGCCGTTCGATGACGCGGCGCTGGCGAGCAATGCCGGCGGCGGTCAGCCGACCCGCATCGACATCGGCGACAAGTGGTTCTACGTGGTCAGGACCGGCGATGTGTTCGGCTGGCGCTACCGCGACCCGGATTCGCCCGGCCTGCGGCATTTCCTCGCACAGGGCATCGAGGTCTGGCCGGTGGACCCGGCCTGGCGCGTCGAGGCTCGCTGGGAGGCGTTCGACCCGCCGCGCGAGGTCGAACAGGTCAGCGTCATCGGCACGGTGACCACGGAGACATCGCCAGGCCGGGCGCATTTCGAGGTCGGCGGACGTGCCTTCGCGCTGCAGCCCGTTGACGGCGGCAACGGGCAGTTGTTCTTCATCTTCGCCGACCGCACCAGCGGGCGCGAAAGTTATGGTGCCGGGCGTTTCCTGTACGCCGATGCGGCGGTCGATGGCCGCGTCGTGCTCGATTTCAACAAGGCCTACAACCCGCCCTGTGCCTTGAGCCCGCACGTGGTCTGCCCGGTGGCGCTGCCGGAAAACCGGCTCGACCTGCGCGTGGAAGCCGGCGAGAAAAAGTACGCGGCGCTGGTCGATTGAGCGCTCACAGCCCCCGTTCGTAGCGCAGGTACGGCACCCGACCGACGATGTCGTACAGGCCGTAGGGGAGGTCGCCGAAGAGGCTGTACGGGTTGAGTGGCGGCTGCCGGTTGCTGGCGTTGCGCATGCCCAGCGCCAGTGTGCCGTGGCGACCCAGGTCCAGTGCCCAGCGCAGGTCGATCTCGGTGTGCGAGCGGATGCGCTGGTCGCAGTCCGGATAGCCGGCGAAGTCGCAGGCGCGATAGCCGTCGATGAAGCGGACGTTGGCGTGCAGGGCATGACGTCCGACGCTGTAGTCGGTCGCCAGGGTGGCGCGCAGGCGCGGCGCGGCGGCGTAGCCCAGCGGGTCTTCCACCGCCGATTCCTCGCGCAGTTGCTGCTCGAACTGCAGCACCCGGCTCACCCGCAGCGACCAGGCGAAGCTGCCAGGTCCGAGTTCGGAGCGTTGTGAAAGATCGAAGTCGATGCCGCGCGTGCGCATTGCCGCGATATTGACCAGCGGCACGCGCACCAGGGCGACGGCACCGATGGCGTCGCGCAGCACCTCGCCGACGCGCGAGGGATCGCAGTCGGTGCCGCCCTGCTGACACGCCAGTTCGAAGCGCAGCACCTCGTCGGGGGTCAGGCGGCCGATCTGGTCGCGCAGCCGCACGCGGTAGAGATCCACGCCCAGACTGAAGCCGTCACCCGGCTGCCAGACCAGGCCGAGGGCTTCCTGTCGCGCGCGTTCGGGATCGACCGAAGGACTGGAAAGAAAATCGATGTCGGCGGGGCCCTGGCAGTTTTCCAGCGGTACGCCTTCAGCGCAGCGCAGGTAGTCGGTCACGAAGCCTGTCGTGCGGCTGGTGGCGGCATAGGCGGCTTCCAGATCGACGACCCGGAAGCCGCGCCCGACTGCGCCGCGCAGCAACAGCCGTTCGCTGGGGCGCCAGGCCACGGCCAGTCGCGGACTGAGCGCGTTGCCGGCGTCCTGGTAGTGGTCGTAACGCAGCGCCAGATTGGCTTCCCAGCCCCCGGCCAGAGGGATCATGGCTTCGACGTAGACCGCCATATGGGTACGCCCAGCGTCGGTCTCGGCATTTCCCGGCGAACCGATCACGTTGCCGAGTTGCGATTGCGGATCGAAACGGGTCTGGTAGCGGTCGCGGCGCGCGCTGGCACCGAGCGCCAGCTCAACCGGGCCTGCCGCCAATTCGAAAGGAAACAGGTTGAGCCCGGCGTCGAGGCCGTCGCTGCGGGTGCGGCCCTGCTGCCAGGGCGCGTAGATCGCGGCGGCGAGTACGCCGGGTTCGCCGGGAACGGCGGTGAAGGGGTCGAAGGCACCGCTGGCGACCTGTCGATTGACGACGTCGGACAGCGCATAGCCGGCCGAGCCGTTGCTTTCCAGGGTCTGTCGATTGTGTTGCAGGCCGAGCTGCCAGTCGGCATCGCGCCACTGCCCGCTCAGACGCAGCGCGGCGTGCAGGTTGTCGTCCTCGCTCTCGGTGCGGCGCGGACCCAGCGGGGTCAGCCGATAGGGCACCGTCAGGCGATAGCCGAGACCAGGGCCAAGCGCGCCCAGGGTCGGATTGATCGGATTGTCCGGAGCGATCGTGAGCCCTCCGGGTGAGGGTGCCAACTGGGTTTCGCCCTGATTGCGCCAAAGCATCAGGCGGCCATCGAGCCGGGTCGTGCCGGGCAGGTCGCGGCGCAGACCGGCAAAGATGGCGGCGCTGTCCAGGCCGGTCAGCTCGAAGTTGTCGTCGCGAAAGCGGTAGCCGCAAAACGCGCCGACCCCGGGGATGGGCAGCAGGCCGGAACTGGGGAACTGGCTGCTTTCGCCGGGACGCGCAGGGCAGCGTGGATCAGGAGTCAGCGGCCCCACCGGCATGCCGGTGGCGGGGTCGAAACTGCGGTATGAGCTGGGCGCGCCATTGATCGACAGCGGGGCGTTTTCCAGCAGATAGGGCCGCTGCGTGGCCAGCAGCGGCTCGCGGCTGGAAAGTTGCAGGCCGAGCATCCAGTCGCCACGGTCCTGCGTGCGGCCGATGAAGGCACTGGCGGCGCGCATGCGGCCACCGCCCTCGCTGGGCTGGTCGAGTTGCACGCCGACGGTCGGTGCGTGCTCGCCGCGTCGGGTGATCAGGTTGACCACGCCGCCGATGGCTTCCGAGCCGTACACCGCCGAAGCACCGTCGCGCAGCACCTCGACCCGCTCGATGGCCGTCAGGGGCAGGCCGGCAACGCTGGTCGAGGCACCGCCAGCTGCGCCGGAAAAGCCCGGCAGGCGCTGGCCGTCGAGCAGGACCACGGTGTACTGCGGGCCGAGCCCGCGCAGATTGAGCAGACGCTGGCCGGGAACGATGAAGTTGGGCGCGTCGAGTTCGGTGCCGAAGCTGTTGAACGGCAGATCGCGCAGCAGGTCGGACAGCGTGCTGCGGCCGCTGGCCTCGATCTCGGCACGCTCGATCACGGTGATCGGCAACGGACCCTCGAAGTCGATGCGCGGAATGCGCGAGCCGACCACCTGGATGCGGTCCAGTTGCGTCGCCGCTTCGGATGGCGCGTCGGCATCGGGATCGTCGGTACCGGGATCGTTGGCGCGCCCGTGGACACCGGCGCTGAGCAGCAGCAGGGAGGCGGTGAGCAGTCGGTACATGGCGACCTCTCAGTGCGGGGGCGGGGAACGGGGATCGGGCAGCGGCTCCAGCGTCGCGGCCATCAGCAGCGGATGGCTGTGCGGGGCCGGCACCGATTCCCAGGCCAGCGAGACGATGCGCCGCTCCGGGTGCGGGTTTTCCACGCGCGTCGCGTACAGGTGCGGCACATGGGGAATGTGGGGCGACATCGCCGTGCCGATGCCGCCCAGCGCGCTGTAGGCCGGTGTTGCGCTGGTGGCGTCGGGGATGGGCATGATGATCAGGTGGATGTCACGCCGCCACAGCAGCGCGGCGCGCGCGTGGCTGCCGTCGGCATAGCCTATTTCGACATGCGCATAGGGTGCTTCGGTCTGCCACAGGCGCAGGCCGGAACCTGCCGTGGCCAGCAGATGGATCGCAGCGGCGGTTTGCGGCGCGACGGCGATGTTCTCGATGCGCGAGCCGTGTTCGACGCTGGCCACCGCATCGGGCCGCCACGAAGCGAGGACGCCGCAGCGCAGCTCGTAATCCTGCCCCAGCAGACGATGCCGGCCCGGCGCGGGGAATTGACGCAGGTGCAGGAAGTCGAGCCAGAGGTGGTCGGCGGGGTCGTGGTAATGGAGGTTGCAGGCTGGGCGCAGGTCCACGAAACGCGCTTCGGCAACGGGAAAATCGATATTCCATCTGCGCTGGGCGGCAGGCGACGGCAACGGTGCGCCGGGGTCGGCGGCGCGCAGCGCGCGGCGCTCCTCGTCCGTGGCCACGGCAGTTCGGGCGACATTGGGCAGGGGCGGGTTGAGCATCCGTGCCATCCGCTGCAGCGCATCGGCGGGGCGGCTGTCGGGGGTGGCGGCAATGCGCCATACCAGCCCTTCGCTGGTGTGGACGCTGAGTGCTTGCCCATCGGCATCGAAGACCAGCGCGTCGATACGGGTCGCTGCCTGTGGCAGCGGCACCGGCGGTGCCACCCAGGCACCATCGCGGGCATCCAGCAGGTGTACGCCCTGCGCCGTCGAGACGGCGAGGATGCGCCCATCCGGGCTGACGGCCAGACGCGAAGCGTCGTCGATGCCTTCGACCGGCACATGCAGGATATCGCCCGTGGCGTCGACGATCAGCAGTTCCTTGTTGCCGTGCATCAGCAGCACGGCGCGTTCGCCACCGTCCAGCAGCGCCATGTCCAGCGCGAAATGCGGCAGCGTGATGCGCAGGCGCTCCTGCCCGCGCGGAAGCTCCAGCAGGCGCAGTTGATAGCCATCCTCGCCGCCACGGCCGAGCGAGAGCCACAGCTTGCGGCCATCGCCGGACAGCGCTGCGGCGCGCACGTCCAGTTGCGCCGGGAGCGGACTGGCTTCCTCGCCATCATGGAAGCGCTGCCGGTGCGCGGCGACGTTTTCGCCGAAGCGCAGCAGTTCGTGTCGGGGCGTCATGCGGACGCTGTCGATCACATGCAGTTCGTTGTCGCGCCAGACCAGCAGGTCGTTGCCGTGCCGGGAAAAACGCAGTCGCCGGTAACTGCCCGGCAGGCGCAGGCTGGCCATGCGCTTGCCGTTGCGGGCGTCGTGGCGTTCCAGTACCAGTTCGTTGTTGCGGCCGTCGCGGGCGTTGTAGGCCAGCAGCAGATGTTCGCCATCGGGCGAAGGCAGCAGCGCGGACGGCGTCACGGGCAGGGCTTGCGGGGCGAACAGCGCTGCACCGGAACGGCCATCGTGGCCGTACAGCATCGGCCCGGCCACCGTATGGATATCGGTACTGCCGGCCCGCAGCGCGGCCAGGCCGATGGCTTGCGGATGCACGATTTCCGGGCCGATCGGCGTGCCCGAGGCGGGATCGAGCAGGCGCAGGCGCGCATCGTCGATGGCCACCAGCGCCAGTGCGCCCTGCAACGGCGCATCCGCCGGCGGCGATGGGGCCATGTTCGCCGCATGCGCCTGCGCCGTGCGCAGGCGCCACAGACGCACTTCGCCATCGCTGCCGCCGGTGGCGAGCAGTCCCTGGCCTGGTGCGGCGGCGCTGATGGTGGTGGTGTGGGCCGGGAACCGGTCGAGCACGGGAACGATCCGGCCGGCAGCTTCGTCCAGCCGCCACAGGCGCGCCTGTCCGTTTCCCAGCGTCAGCAGGCTGGCGCTGTCGCGGTCCAGGCGCAGCATGCCGGGCGTGCTGTCCGGATGCAGCGGCGCGAACAGCAGGCGACCGCTGGCAAGGTCGAACAGGCGGATCTCGCCGTCGCTGGCGGCAGCGGCCAGCCACTGGCCATCGGCGGAAAAATGCAGCGCGTACACGGCATCGGAGAACGGCGGACTCAGCGCACGCGCCGTGCCGCTGGCCACATCCAGCAGGCGCACTTCGCCCGAGTAATGGCCGATGGCGAGCGTTTGCCCATCGGAAGAAAACTCCCAGGCGCGGATGCCGCTGTCGGCACCGTGGCGGTACGTCCAGCGCAGGCTGAAATCGCGCGGATCGCGCAGTTCCAGCCGTTCGACGTAGAAGCCGCTGACATCGGCGCTGAAATGTCCCAGCGCGAGTGCGGCCGCCCCGGGCGCGAGCAACTGCGTGCCGCGTGGTGCCGGCCAGGGCGGGCCGATGGGCTGGCCACTGGCCAGGTCGCGCACCTCGAACTGCCAGTTGCCGCTTTGCGGGTCGAGCCGTCCGCTCAGCACGTGACTGGCGTCGCGGCTGTAGTTGAGCGCGATCTGCTGCTCGGGGTGGGCCAGTGCTTCCGCGCTCAGGGCGTCGGGCGCGCCGGTTTCCAGGTCGACCATGACCTGGTAGCCGCCGCCGCGTAGTCTGAGGAAATCGTCGCTGGCCGCGCTGGCGTCGAAGCCGGTGACCAGCACATGCCGGCCATCGTCGGTCAGACTCAGGGCACCGGCGCTCAGCCGGGTTTCCCAGCGCTGCGTGCCGCCGGGCAGGTCGAAGCGTCGCAAGGTGTCGTCGCCGATGCTGATCAGCCATTGACCCTGCGGATCGAGCAGCAGGTCGTGAATGCGCAGGTCGCCGTTGGCGATGCGGTCGATCAGTGCCGGTGCCTGCCCGAGTGCGGCGGCGATGCGCAGGCGGCTGACGCGGGCGGATTCGGATTCGCCGCTGTATTCCTGCTCGACGAGGTTGTCGGCCAGCAGCGGCAGCGCGGCCAGCGGCTCGCCCGCGCGCAGTGCAGCCTCGGCGGCGTCGAGGCGCTGCGCCCACAGGTTGGCACGCAAATCGCCGGCATGGCGTTCGGCGCGCTGCCATTGCAGGCTGGTGGCGATCAGCCCGGCGATCAGGGTGACCACCGCCAGCGCCAGCGAGCCGGCCAGCTTCGGTTCGCGGCGCGCCCAGCGCAGACCGCGCTGGAGCGGGTTCAGCGGCCTGACGCTGACCGGTCGGCCATCGAGGAAGCGCGCCAGGTCATCGGCCAGTTCGCGGGCGCTGCCGTAGCGCTGCGCCGGATCGCGCTCCAGGCACTTCAGGCAGATCGCGTCGAGATCGCGCGGGATGTCGCGGCGCAGGCTGCCGGGACGCCGCACAGCGCCGTCGCGGACCTGCGCCAGCGTCGCCTGTGGTGTCGCGCCGTGAAACGGCGGCTCGCCGGTCAGCATTTCGAACAGCACCGCGCCCAGGCCCCAGACATCGGTGGCGCGGGACAGCCGGTGCGAGCGGATGCTGGCCTGCTCGGGTGCCATGTACGAGGGCGTGCCGGAGACTTCCAGGTTGTCGCTGCCGAGTGCCTGGTCGAGCCGGCGGGCGAGGCCGAAGTCGGCCACCAGCATCTCGCCGCGGGCGTCGATGAGGATGTTGCCGGGCTTGATGTCGAGGTGCAGCACGCCCATGCGATGCGCGTAGTCGACCGCCTCGGCCACCGCCAGCATGCGCTGCGCCGCCTCGTGCGGCGTCGACAGCGGATGCTTGCGCAGATGCTGCGCCAGGCTTGGCCCGTCGACCAGGCGCATCGAGAAGAAATGCAGGTCGTGCTCGCTGGCCGCCTCATGCACGGCGACGATGTTGGGATGCTGCAGGCGCGCGGCATTCTGCGCCTCGCGGCGGAATCGGTGGACGAAATCGCTCGATGCCCACGGCCCGGCAGCCAACAGCTTCAGCGCGACATGGCGGTCGAGGCTGAGCTGGCGGGCGCGGTAGACCACGCCCATGCCGCCCTGGCCGAGCTTTTCGATCAGTTCGTAGTCGCCCAGCCGGCGTTGCTGCGGGTCGTCGAGGTCGAGGTCGAGGTCGTCGATGTCCTGGAAGGCCAGATGCCGCGAGGCCTGTCCGTCCGGCCCGCTGGCAAAGGCCAGGACGGCCAGTCTGGCCTGTTGCCGCGCCGCCTGGTCCAGCGAGGAACCCGGATGGGTGAGGGTGGCGTCGCTGTGCTTCATGCCTCGCCTCCTCCCAACACCGCCAACAGGGCGGCACGCTCGGCGGCGAGGGCGGCGGGATCGCCCACGGTCTGCGCCAGTTCCTCGTCCACCAGTTCACGGAAGCGCGAGCGCAGGCGCTTGAGCGCCATCGCCAACGTCATCGGGCGCAGCCCGGCGCGCTCGGCGAGCGGTTCGTATTCGCCGGCCTGCGGATCGCTGGCGAGATGGGGTTGCAGGAGGTCGAACAGATCCAGCCGGCCGGCCTGCGCCGCCTCGGCATGCAGGCGGGCCAGGGCCAGGCCGATGATCTCGCCGGCGAAGGAGGTCTCGAAGGTCGCCTCGGCGGAACGCACCGTGCCGTCGGCATGCAGGCGCTGTTCCAGCGTCTCCAGATCCGGCACGCCAGCCGGCAGCGCCGCCGACTGCCGCGCCGCGCGGCTGCTGTGGGCGAGGAAAGCCACCAGTGCGCCGCGCAGATAATCGCGAAAGCGTGGTGCCTGCTCGGCACGCTGGCGCAGGTCGCGGGTGGAAAGATGCTGAAAGAAAGCCGCCGTCAGATCCTGCGCACTGGCCGGATCGTGGCCGCAGCGGCGCACGTAGGCATAGACCGGAAACCAGTAGCGCAGGCACAGCTCGCCCAGCGCCGCACGGCCGCGCGGATCGCTGGCACCGAGCACCAGCGACCAGCGGGTCTCCGGAAAGGCGTGACTGGATTCGGACGGGCGCGATGGCGGCGGGTTCATCGGTGTTCCTCGGGCGGACATGCGCTGGGATACCGGAATTGCCGCAGTCGATTACACGGCGGCCTGGCCGCGCCGCGAGCGGCACGCACGGTCGATGGGACGAGCGTCGTCGTCGTGCCGTCGCCGAACCGCGCCCGGATGCGGGCGCGGCGGCGATGTCATGGCGGTGGCCTGCGCCTCGTCGGCGTGTGGCGAACGGCTGATCGGCGACACGTCCTTCCCCTGCGGATGGCCGAAGCGAAGAATGCCAAAACCGGATGCTCCGGGTACAGCGGCGGGTTGGACGCCGACGAGCGATCTCCTGATCGTCTGCCGGAATTCCGTCCGTCGATCACATCGCGGACAGGCTCTGGCGCAGATGGCGCAGCTCGTCTTCCACGAGGTCGGGGTCGGCCAGGGTGTCGAGCAATTCGGCGCGGACCTTGTCGCGCAGGCGTTGGCGCAGGCGGTGGACGGCGACCGCCAGCGTGTTGCGGCGCAGGCCCAGCGCTTGCGCCAGGCGTCGGTAGTCGTCCTCGTCCGGTGCCTCGATCAGGCAGGGCCGCAACTGCGCGAACAGTTCCGCCTTGCCGTCGCGCCGGGCCTCCTCGGCCAGCGCCTGCGTGGCCCGCTCCAGCACGGTGATCGCCCAGCTCAGTTCGAAGGCGCGTTCCGGACCGCGCGATTCGCGTTCGTCGCTGGCGGCGACCTCGGCCGGATCGACATCATCAAGGCGACGGACCTGCAATTGCCCGCCACGCTTGGCCGCGCCGGCGCGGGCGTGGGCGGTGGCCAGTGAATGACGCAGGATGGTCAGCAGATAGCTGCGAAAGCGGCCACGCTGCGGGTCGGCGCGGCGGGCGATGTCGCCTTCGAGAAAATGCAGGAAGAACTCCTGTGCCAGATCCTCGGCATCCTCGCGGCTGTAGCCGAGATGGCGGATGTAGGCCAACACCGGCGGTCGATAGGCGCGGCACAGCGCTTCCAGCGCCGGCCGGCCCTGATCGTCGGCGGCACCCAGCACCAGGCTCCACTGCGTGGTGTGGAACAGGCTCATTGCGGCGGTCTGGAGGTACTGGCGTCGGCGCGGGGCATGGCGGGCCGTCCTGCCAAGGAGGTCGAAGGCCACAGCATGCCAGCGCCGGGGCGTACGATGCGAGTGCCGTCGCTGCGCCGGAAAGCACAAGGCCGCGACCCGGGCGGATCGCGGCCTTGCACCATCGTGCATCGTGCGTGTTGCCGGCGCGTCGCGCCGTGCGGCTTATTCCTCGCCGAGACTGTTCGGCGAAGTGGTGCCGGCCAGCCAGCCGAGCTTGCGCAGGGCGGCGGCGACGCCTGCGCCATAGGCCGGGTCGGCCTTGGTGCAGTTGTCGACGTGACGCTGCTTGATGAAGTCCGGCGCGTCGCCCATGGCGCGGGCGGTGTTGTCGAACAGCAGTTGCTGCTTGTCCGGCGTCATCAGGCGGAACAGGTCGCCGGGTTGCTTGTAGTAGTTGGCGTCGTCGTCGCGATAGTTCCACCAGTCGGCGTCACCGCTGATCTTCAGCGGCGGCTCGCGGAACTGCGGCTGTTCCTGCCACTGGTTGAAGCTGTTGGGCTCGTAGTGGGGCAGGCTGCCGTAGTTGCCGTCGACCCGGCCGATGCCGTCGCGGTGGTTGCTGTTGACCGGGCAGCGGGCGCGGTTGACCGGGATCTGCTGGTAGTTGGTGCCCAGGCGGTAGCGCTGCGCGTCGGCGTAGTTGAACAGGCGCGACTGCAGCATCTTGTCCGGCGACACGCCGATGCCCGGCACCAGGTTCGACGGCGCGAACGCGCTCTGCTCGACGTCGGCGAAGAAGTTCTCCGGATTGCGGTTGAGCTCGAACTCGCCGACCTCGATCAGCGGGTAGTCGCCCTTCGGCCACACCTTGGTCAGGTCGAACGGGTGGTAGGGCACCTTCTCCGCCTCGGCCTCCGGCATGATCTGCACGTACATCTTCCACTTCGGGAAGTCGCCGCGCTCGATGGCGTCATACAGGTCGCGCTGGTGGGTTTCGCGGTCATTGCCGATAGCCTCGGCCGCTTCGGCGTCGGAGAGGTTCTTGATGCCCTGCTGGGTGCGGAAGTGCATCTTCACCCAGAAGCGCTCGCCCTTGTCGTTCCAGAAGCTGTAGGTGTGCGAGGAGAAGCCGTGCATGTGGCGGTAGCTGGCCGGGATGCCGCGGTCGCTCATCACGATGGTGACCTGGTGCAGGGCCTCGGGCAGCAGCGTCCACCAGTCCCAGTTGTAGGTGGCCGAGCGCAGGTTGGTACGCGGGTCGCGCTTCACCGCCTTGTTGAGGTCGGGAAACTTGCGCGGGTCGCGGATGAAGAACACGGGGGTGTTGTTGCCCACCATGTCCCAGTTGCCTTCCTCGGTGTAGAACTTCAGCGCGAAGCCGCGGATGTCGCGCTCGGCGTCGGCCGCGCCGCGCTCGCCGGCCACGGTGGTGAAGCGGGCGAACATCTCGGTCTTCTTGCCGACCTGGGAGAAGATCGCGGCGCGGGTGTACTTGGTGATGTCGTTGGTGACGGTGAAGGTGCCGAAGGCGCCGGAGCCCTTGGCGTGCATGCGCCGCTCGGGGATCACCTCGCGCACGAAATTGCCGAGCTTCTCGTGCAGCCACACGTCCTGCGACAGCAGCGGGCCGCGCGGGCCGGCGGTCAGGCTGTTCTGGTTGTCCGGCACGGGCGCGCCGAAATCGGTGGTCAGATGAGTGACCGGACACTTCTTACCGTTGTCGCTGGGGTTGCTCATGGCGGCATCCTGACGTTGAAGGATGGCCAGCTTACCAGCAGGGCGCTGCCTTTGATAATCGATAACAGTGCGGATATCGATAGGTTTAGTCTATCGTAAAACGACTGCCGCGCCGGCGTCTGCGAGGTCTGATCTCCCACCTCGGAAATCGGCAAAAAAATTCCATCAATCAATTTCTTATGGGGCTCCATCACTCCGGAAGGACGCGCCACCATGCACAATCAACCTGCCCATCGCCTCACTCATCGAGAAGCGGGCTTCTCACTTTTTGAAATGATGATCGTGCTCGCGCTGATCGTCGCGCTCATGGCCATCACAGCCGGCTGGTGGTCGTTCCAGGCAAAGGTGGCCCATGCCAACGCGCAGACCGACATGCTCGCCCGCGAACTGTCACAGGTGTCCAAGGCGGTCGCCAGTGTCATCGCCAACGACAACATCCCCGGCCGCGACGGCGCGATTGCGGCGCTGCCGATGAACACGTCGCTCAATCCGCCGATCACCGTCGCCACCCTCGTCAACATGGGCCATCTGCCTGCCGGCTTTGCCGAGCGCGTCAACGCCTGGGGCGTGACCGGCGTGGGCACATCGCCCTACGGGCAGGAATACACCATCGTCATCAAAAGCGTGCCCAAATCCCCCGCGCAGACCGACCCCATGCCGCAGAAGCCCCGAGCCATCGTCTACGAAACCGGAGCGCCCATCGCCTCCGCGCTGGCCCGTGCCGATGTCCAGAACGTGCCGGCGCAGGTGGACGCCTACAAGCGCCGCGTCGCCCACGAAACGCAGACCAACTACCAGCGCATCGCCGCCGCCATCCTGCAAGGCACCCGCGAAGCCATCAACCCAAGCTGGCGACTGGACCTGGCCGGCTGGCTGTCCACCAATATCAGCTACAGCGCCGCCGTCGCCCTGGTCGGCTTCGACTACCTGGAGCCGGGCGGCAGCACAGGGCCGGATGATGAGGGCGACGGCTGGGACAACTTCTCGGGCACCTGCGAAATCGTCACCGCCGAACGTGGCTGCATGCTCGGTGGCGCACCCGGCAACTGCACCAATCCGGCCGCCGTCTGGCAGGAACCGGCCTGTCCCACGGGATCGGAAAAGGTCGATGCCTTTGCCGCCTGCTCCGGGGCCGGCATGGCCTTCAGGTCCACGCCGGTCGGGCAACTGTCCTCCTTTGAATACTTGCGGGAAGGCCGCGAGGACTTCGGCGCGCTGTGTCTGACGCAGTGCTCGGCGACGCATACCTGCAACTACGATCAAATACCAGAAGGCATCACCTGGCAGGTCGATACCATCGTCCAGGACATCCGCATCAACGATGCCTCCATTGCCACCATGGGATGCCGGACCTTGCAGGACGCCAATGGCGTGCTGTATGCCGGCGGCATGTATAACTGCGGCTACCAGCGCCTTGAGCACCCCTGGGCCAATCCAACCATCATGGCCTCCAACCCCAAGAACGTCCTGTGTTGCCGCCGTGACTGAGTGCGGTATGGTCATCACATCCCAACCGGAAAAGGAGTTTCCCATGATCCGTCCCCTGCATTGCGTCGTCGTCCTGCTGGCGCTGGCCTGCGCTCCCCTGGCCGTGCTGGCGCAACAGAACACCCCCTGCGGCATCAACTGCCCGGATGACACCGTGCGCGGCACCTACCCCACGTTCGTCCCCACGGTATTCGCCAGGGGGCCAACTGGATGGACCCGGCCCGCAACGGCGAAGGCTGGACCTTTTCGGAACTGATTGGCCCGCCCGGCGTCGGCAAGGTCGGTCTTGGCGTGTCCTACACCTACGAGACGGACGGCAAGCCGTCCTGGCTGCTGGTGCAGGGTAGCTGGACCCGTGAAACGGATTGGCTGAACCTGCTCAACGGCACGCCCATCGCGGTGCTCAACGGCCATGTGTTCGATGGCCGGGGCGGCTCTTGCCCGACCTGCCCGTGGACCGAGGCCAGCATTGCCCAGCGGCGCTACGTCGAGGCGCAAGTCACCTTTCACCGGCCCGATCTCGCCACCGTGAAGCTGGACGGGGAAACCGCCCTGAGCGGCGAATACGCCCTGGTGCCGGCGGAACTGGTGGTCAGCCGGCCGCTACCTGGCTATTTCGAGGGACGCTGGCGCTTTACCAAGCGTGGTGGCCCCGCCAGCACCAGCAGCACGCGCCCCGAGCGTAGCTGGGAGCGTCACCGCTGCAACACGGTCGCCACCGCCATCGCCAGCCCGACATCGGAGCATCGTTTCGAGGCGGCGACCGGGGCCGATGCGCCGTACTACCTGCCGCCGTCCGGCGAGGACGTGCAGTGGATCGAGTTCGATGCCAATTTCACTTGCACGCAGGGAACGCCATTTCCGACCCGGTTCGTGATCGGCTATCGAACGGGACAAACCGGCCCGATCCGGGGCATCGACCTGAATACCCTGACCGCCACCACGGGCAGCACCGGCGGCACCTTTCCGCAAACCTATGTCCGCTACTACACCGTGAATCGTTATGCGCACTGGTTCGAGGTCTATTTGCAGGATGCGGACACGATGATTATTCGACGCTTTGGCAATAATCATCCCAGCAATTTCGGCCCAGGACTTGAAATGCTCCTCACCCGCGCCCCCGAGTGATCCCCGCCCGGCCCGCCGCCTTCCGCCAGTGGGGGAGGGTGGCGGGCCATCACCGCTCCCGCAAGTCGTCCAGCAGTTCAGGGTGCCTGTCCAGCAGCCCGAACAACTGCACCAGCGCCTTGGGCGGTTCCGCCGCGCCGCTTTCGTAGCGGTTGAAGGCATTGACGCCGCCGCCGAACAACTTGCCAGCGCTGCGTTGCGACAACCACAGCTTGCGCCGTACCTGGCCGAGAAAGGCAGGCGTGCCCTGCGCAACATTGATCTCGCGCTGGAACGCGCTCATCGCCCGCATCACGCGATCCGTTTCCCCCGGCCCGGTCAGCGATTCGCCACAGGCATCGCACCAGTCGGCCACCACGGCGGGGATGACGGTATCGTTCCCCTTGTAGGTATAGGGCAAATCGCGAGTGTCATGCACCAGTGCCTGCGCGCCGCAGACGGGACAGGTTTTTTTCCGGCTCATGGTCATCGCTCCTTGAACGACACAATCAGCAGGCCATCGGCCAGCGTCAGCTTGATATAGGCATCGCCGCCCGGCGTGCTGGCCCGGTACACGTCCTGCCAGAGCCGGTGATCGGCATGGTTGGTCATGGATTTGTGCAGATCCGAGCGTCGCAACCCGACGATTACCTTCAGCGCCGCCGCTTCATCCAGACCCAAGGCCAGAGCGCCTACGCGCGGCGCGTGCGTGAACCGATAGCACTTGGCGACAATCGCAGCGCGCACGGCAACTCTTGACCGTTCTTCGCGACGTCCGCCGGCTTCACTGCTTCCACTGTCTCACATTGAACCGGCGTGGAAGGCGTCGGCCTGCAACACGCCGAATCCCGGCAAGCGCTATGCTGCAATCCCTCACCGAACATGCGGAGGATTTGCCTGTGAACCTGCCCCGACATCTGTTGACCGCCGCCATGGCCGGCGCGCTGCTGTCCGCCTGTGGCAACCAGTCCGCCGTCGATCCCGCTGCGCCGGCCGACGCGCCGGATATCGTCACCACCGTCTCCACGCAGACCACCGAGGCCGCAACGCCGGCCACGGCAAGCCACGGCGCGTTCCAGGTCAGCGAACTCATCGACTTCAACTCGCCATGGGCGATGACCTTCCTGCCCGATGGCCGCCTGCTGGTGACCGAGATGGCCGGCACGCTGCATCTGTACGATCCGGCGACCAATGCCCGCGGCGACATCAACGGCGTGCCGCCGGTGCGCCACGTGGCGCAGGGCGGGCTCGGCGATGTCGTGCTGCATCCGCAGTACGCCGACAACCAGACCGTCTACATCAGCTTCGTCGAGGCCGAGGGCGAGTTGATGGGCGCGGCGGTGGCGCGGGCGAAGCTGGCGCTCGACGATGCCGGCGGCGGCGCGCTGGAAAACCTGGAAGTGATCTGGCGGCAGACGCCGAAGAAGAGCGGCGACGGCCATTTCGGCTATCGCATCGCCTTCGATGGCGAGGGCAAGCTGTGGATCAGCTCCAGCGAGCGCAAGGAGTTCGACCCGGCGCAGGACATGGCCAGCAACCTCGGCAAGATCGTCCGCCTCAATGACGACGGCACGCCGGCCGAAGGCAATCCGTTCGCCGACCAGGGCGAGGTCGCCGCGCAGATCTGGACGCTTGGCCACCGCAACATTCTCGGCATGGCCTTCGATGGCGAGGGCCGGCTGTGGACGCACGAGATGGGCCCGATGGGCGGCGACGAACTGAACCTGATCGTCAAGGGCGAGAACTACGGCTATCCCCTCGTCTCCAATGGCGACCACTACGACGGCACGGTGATCCCCGATCACGACACCCGCCCGGAGTTCCGCGCCCCGGTCGTCTCCTGGACGCCGGTGATCTCGCCGGCCGGCTTCATCATCTACGACGGCGATCTGTTCCCGGCCTGGAAGGGCAGCGGCTTCATCGGCGGCATGTCGTCGATGGCGCTGGTGCGGGTGGCGTTCGACGGTGAGAACGCGCGCGAGGCCGAGCGTTTCGACATGGGCCGGCGCATCCGCGAAGTGGAGCAGGGGCCCGATGGCGCGATCTGGCTGCTGGAGGACGGCACCCGCGCCGGCAAGGGCTGGCTGCTCAGGCTGACCCCGCCCGCCGCTGCGGACTGACGGTTCGCCTGGTCCGCAGGGGTCGTCGTCGAGGCGATCCCTGCGGCCGACGGTCGATGCGCGCCTTGGCGACATGACGATGACCCGGACCATCCTGTTCGGCCTGCTGATCTGGCTGGCGTTGCCGGCGCTGGCCGCGCATCAGGTCGAGGTGCTGGCAACGCATCCGCCGGGCGAGCGGGTGGTCGTCGGACCGGCGCAGAAATTTCACCTGCGCGTCGGCTATTCCACCGATTCGATGACGCGCATTTTCGCCCGGCCCTATTTCAACGGCCGCGAAGTGGCGGCCCTCAACAGCCCGTCGCCGACCTATCGCGGCGATGGCGAGACGGCGCTGTGGTTCACCCTGTCGGAGGCCGATGCCAGGGTCGATGAAATCCGCCTCTACACCGGCAACCGCAGCGGCATGACGCGCAGGCCGGCCGCGCTGGTGCATCGCGTGGACCTGACCGCCGGCACCTCCGCATCGACGACCGGCACCGCGCCGGATTGGGTGGCGCGGCTGGAAGCGCAGGTGACGGCAGCCACCGGCGGCCCGCAGGAACCGTTGACCGACGCCGACGGCGGCGATCTGCGCGGCTTCCTGCTTGCGGTCGCTGCGCTGACGCTGTTTGCCGTGCTCGCGCCAATCCGCTGTGTTCGCCGCTGGCGCGGTGCCTGGCGGATCGCCGCCGCAGTCCCGCTGCTGGGCATGGGGCTGTTCATCGGCGCGCTGTTGCTGGCGGTCGTGTTCGACCCCGGCTCGCTGGGTTTGTGGCCCTTGGCGCTGGGCCTGGCGGCCAGTCTGGCCAGCCTCGCCATCGTGTTGCTGTGGCTGGCGCGTTGGCTCTCGGGCGCGGCGCGGGAGCGATCCTGATGCGCGCCCGCGCCCGCGCCGGTGGCCGCCTGGCCTGAGCGCGGTCGATCAGGGCTGCCGGTCGCGCCAGTAATCGTTGGCCTGTGCCACCGTCTGGAAATGGATGGCGACCGTCTGCGACGCCTGGATGAGCTGGGCCGGATCGTTGGCGTAGCGCTTGCGGCCTTCCTTGAGCACGGCACGGTCGTGCTGGGTCTGCGACACGCCCAGCCGGGCCAGCTTCAGGGCCAACTGGAAGCCCTCGGCCGGCGTGGCGACGATCAGCGTCGGCAGTTCCAGCGGATTGCGTTCGGGCGGCGGCGGCTCGGCCTCGTTGGCCAGCGTCGCGCTGGTCAGCCCGGCGAAAATCAGGCCGGCAAGGATCAGGCCGGCGCAGCGTTTGGCAAGCACGGATGTCATGGCGGCACCTCCTGCAAGGACGCGAAACCCGACGCCGCGCGCCGGGGCGAGGATGCGGCCGCGAACAGCCGGTCCGGGGACAGGATAAGCGTGATCGGCGCAGCTCGGGTCGGCACCAGACACCGCCGGTCGCGGGAGGGTCTTCGCCGGGGCGTCCGGACTCGCAACGGAAAGTTTCTGATTCCGGCGCTCCCGTGCCTGCGACGGCGATCAGGTACTGCATCGGGTCAACCGGGGCTCTGCCGGCTTCCCGGCGTTCCATCGCCAACTGCAAAGCGCAGCTTGCTGCGCTTGCTCCATGTGGCGCGGGATTTCCCGCGTGCGCGCGGAGGCGGTGTTACGCCGGGTCACGGCATGGTTGTCGGTGTCGGATTGAACGGCCGGCGGCGTCGATCTGCCGGCCGGTCGCGTCAGATGCGGCGCAGCACTTCGTGGGCGAGGTGTACCGACATCACCCGGTTCTGTTCCGGGCTGGAACTGGTCTTTACGTTGAGGTGGAACAGCTTGTCGCCGCTGAGGAAGCTGAGTTGCGACATCGCCGCGCCCCAGCGCGCGCGCTCGCCCGGGCCGGGCAGGTCTTCGGCGTCCTTGTAGACCGATGTGGACTGCTCGAAGCCGTCGGCGGACACGCCATGGGCGACGACGATCATCAGTTTGGCCGGTTCGTGCACTTCGATCTCCTGCCCGCCGACATGGAGGATGCGCGTGACCAGATCCTTGCCCCACTGGTAGGAACAGGACGGGAACGCGCCGCCGCCTTCCTCGATCTGCAACGCCGTGTCGGCGTCGATGTTGAACATCAGCCGGATGTCCTGTTCGGGGACGATCTGGCAGGCGCTGGACAGGGCACCGAGTCGATCCGTTGTCGCCTGCGGCGCGGTGCTTTCCTCATTGGCGGCGGGGGCGGACGGTTGGCCGTTCTGGCAGGCGGCGAGCAGGGAGCAGGACAGCAGCACGGGCAGGAACAGGGCGTTGCGCATGATGGGTGGTTGACCTCGTTTCGATCAGTGGAAGGACGATGACGCCCACAGCGGGCGGCCGAAGTGTGGTCGGGCCGGTCGTCGAGGGCAAGCCGAGGGCGCTTCGGGCGGCGGGCAGGCGCGCCGCGTCAGTACGGTTGCAGCGGGCCGAGCGGGACGATGCCGGTCGGGTTGATGCTGCGGTGGCTCTCGTAGTAATGCCGCTTGATGTGATCGAAATGGACCGTCTCGGCGACGCCCGGAACCACCATCATCAAGGCGGTGAAGGCGCTCAGCGCCGGGTAGTCGGCGATGCGCCTCAGGTTGCACTTGAAGTGGCCGTGGTAGACGGCGTCGAAGCGCACCAGGGTGGTGAACAGGCGGATGTCGGCCTCGGTGAGCTGGTCGCCGACCAGCCAGGCGCGGGTGGTCAGATGCGTTTCCAGCCAGTCGAGGGTGTCGAACAGCGGCCGCACGGCTTCTTCGTAGGCTTCCTGCGTGGTGGCGAAGCCGGCCCGGTAGACGCCGTTGTTGACGTTCGGGTAGATCCGCGCATTGATGGCGTCGATCTCCGCGCGCAGCGGTTCGGGGCAGAAATCGCCCGGCTGCGCGCCGAGGTCGTCGAAGGCGTGGTTGAGCATGCGGATCAGCTCGGAGGATTCGTTGTTGACGATGCTGTCGGTGTGCTGGTCCCAGAGCATCGGCACGGTCACCCGGCCGGTCATGCCGGGGCGGGCGCGGGCATAGAGTTGATGCAGGTATTGCGCGCCCATCACCGGCTCGGCGCTGACGCCGGGGCCTTCGGCGAAGGTCCAGCCGTTTTCCAGCATCCGCCAGTGCACCACGGAGATCGGCAGCAGTTCCTCCAGTCCTTTCAGCGCGCGGACGATCAGGGTGCGGTGCGCCCAAGGGCAGGCGTAGCTGACGTAGAGACGGTAGCGGCCGGCTTCCGCGCGATGGCCGCGCTGGCCGTCCGGGCCGCGGCCGCCGGCGGCGCTCAGCCAGTCGCGGAAGCTGGCTTCCTCGCGCTTGAAGGAGCCGTCGCCGGAGGTGTCGTACCACTTGTCTTGCCAGGTTCCATCGACCAACAGGCCCATCGCTTTCTCCCGCTGCATGCGCAATGCTTGCCGGGCAGGGTAACGCAGGCAACGATCCGGTCACACCGGAGCCGCCCGCCGGGCTTACCATCGACATGCCGTCCGTGTCTGCCTTGGCGAGCGGCCCATCATCGGCATTCGCAGGGGTGCCGACGCCAACATCCGGGAGAGAACAATGAAGACCTACAACGTCGGATACCTGATCGGCAGCCTGTCCAGGGAGTCGATCAACCGCAAACTCGCCAACGCGCTGTTCAAGCTGGCCCCCGAGCAGCTCAAGTTCCACGAGATCTCGTTCAAGGACCTGCCGCTGTACAACTACGAACACGATGCCGACTATCCCGAGGCCGGGCGCAAGTTCAAGAAGGCCATCGAGGATTCCGACGCCATCCTCATCATCACGCCGGAATACAACCGCTCCATTCCCGGTCCGCTGAAGAACGCCATCGACTGGGCCAGCCGTCCCTGGGGCACCAATTCCTTCGCCAATATCCCTTCCGGCGTGATCGGCACCTCGCCGGGCGCGATCGGCACCGCCGTGGGCCAGCAGCACCTGCGCAGCATTCTCGGCTTCCTCAACTCGCCGCAGATGAACTCGCCGGAGGCCTACATCCAGTTCAAGGACGGCTTCCTCAACGACGCCGGCGAGATCGCCGACGCCGGCACGGCGAAGTTCCTCGCTGGCTACCTGAAGGAATTCCATCAGTTCATCGAGCGCGTGCTGACGGTGCTGCCGCGCGGAAACTGAAACAGCGTCGCGACGGCCGGCCCGCTGTCGGCCGACATGATGATCCAGCGCGCCGGCCGCCCGGCGCGTCATCGGAGGGTTGGCGTGATCGAACTTGTCATTGCGCAGCGCTCGCGCGATCTGGGCGCGTTCGAGGTCGGCCGCGTGCTGCCGTCCTCGCAGCGGCGGATGGTCGGCCCGTACATTTTCTTCGACCGCATGGGCCCGAAGCGGATCGCCCCCGGCCTGCCGCCTGAGGCCGACGTGTTGCCGCATCCGCACATCGGCCTGTCGACCATCACCTACCTGTTCGACGGCGAGATCACCCATCGCGACAGCCTCGGCTTCGAGCAGCCGATCCATCCCGGCGAGGTCAACTGGATGACCGCCGGGCGCGGCATCACCCATTCCGAGCGCTTCGAGCGCCTGCGCGCCGAAGGCGGGCCGCTCGATGGCGTGCAGGCCTGGGTGGCGCTGCCGGATCGGCACGAGGAGCGCGAGCCGGGCTTCTGGCACTACGCTAGCGCGGCGTTGCCGATGTTCGACGAAGGCGGCGCAAGCGGGCGGCTGATCGCCGGCAGCCTGGCCGGCCTGCGCTCGCCGGTGGCCATTGACTCGCCGCAGTTCTATGTGCATTGGCGGCTGCGCGCCGGTGCCCGCGTGGCGTTGCCGGCCGAGTATCCCGAGCGCGCCGTCTACGTCGTCAGCGGCGAAGTGGAGATCGCCGGCCAGCGCGTCGAAGTCGGCAGCCTGGCCCTGCTGCGCGCCGGCACGTCGGTCGACATCGCCGCCCGCAGCGACGCCGTGGTCATGGCGTTGGGCGGCGAACCGGTGGGCCCGCGCTATATCGACTGGAACTTCGTATCCTCCTCCAGGGAGCGCATCGAACAGGCCCGCGCCGACTGGGCCGCCGGGCGAATGAAACTGCCTGACCTCGACGATGCCGAATTCATCCCGCTGCCGCCGCGCATCGGCAGGATGTCGGAGCCGAGGCCTTGATTGGGAAGCAGTTCCAGATGCCAGTTCCAGAAGCCAGACAGCAAAGCCTGCGCTATCCGGCTCTTCTGGAACTGGAACTGGCATCTGGAACTGCAACTGCAACTGCTCCCCAACCCCCGAGAAGCCCGTGACCACGCTGCACTTCATTGCCCTGCTCGACTTCATCGGCACCTTCGCCTTCGCCATCAGCGGCGGCCTGGTCGCGGTGCGGCATCGGCTGGATTTCTTCGGCGTGATGGTGCTGTCGTTCGCTGCCGCCACGTCGGGCGGCATCCTGCGCGACGTGTTGTTGCCGGCGACGCCGCCGGTTGCCCTGGTCGATTGGCGCTACGCGGCGGTGTCCGCTTTCGCCGGCGTGTTGACCTTCTACAACGCCGCCGTGGTGGAGAAATTGCGCAATCCGGTGCAGTTTTTCGACGCCGTCGGCTTGGGCCTGTTCGCCGTGCTCGGTGCCGGCAAGGCGATCACCTACGGGATGGGGCCGATGGGTGCGGTGATGCTGGGCGTTCTGTCGGGCGTCGGCGGCGGCGTGGTGCGCGATCTGCTGGTCGCGCAGATTCCGGCCATCCTGCTGCGCGAGCTGTACGCCGTCGCGGCGCTGGCCGGTGCCTTGCTGGTGGTGCTCGGCCATGTGCTCGGCTGGCCGGCGGCACCGACCGCCATCGGCGGTGCCGTCCTCTGCATCGGCCTGCGCGTGCTGGCGATCCGGCGTGGCTGGCGGTTGCCGGTGGCAAGGGATCGTCGCCCGCCGAAGGCGTGAAGCGGCATCCCCGTCGGTCGGCGATCAGGCCGACTGCGCTCGCGCCCGCTTGTGCAGTTCGATGCAGTACGAGGCGTCTTCCGGCTTGGCCGCATCCAGCCCCAGCACGCTGCACAGGGTGAGCGCGTCCATGTCCTTGTCCACCGTGCACACTTTCAGCGCAATGCTGTATTCGTAGGCGCTGATCGCGTCCTCTGCGGTGGTGAAGGCGGGTTTGAGTTGCAGCTTGCGCTGGCGTACCGGCAGGCCTTCCTGGTTGGGCAGGACGAAGAAGGCGCGGGACTGGTAAAGCACGGCGAAGTATTTGGAAAGCGTCGCGCCGGAGAGGCGGAAGTCGGGATCGTTTTCCACCAGCAGGCGGGCGATGTCGTCCTGATGGAAGGTTTCGGCAGCCTGCATGGTCTCGAAGATCCGCCGCAGCAGGGCGCGGCGGCGATCGGTATCGGGCAGGAAATGGTAGTCGCGCAGGCGGCTTTCCACGGTGTCCGCCTCGCCCGCGCCGTACGCAGCGGGCGAGGCGACACGGCGCAGCACGAAGCCCGGCGGGCGCGCCGGCGCATCCTCACCGGCCGGGAACACCACGATGTCGCCATGCGCCTGCGCGTCGATGCGCGCGATGTGCGGCAGCGAGAGCAGCAGTTCGGAGAACTTGGCGTAGCCGTATTCGCTTTCGTCGAAGGTCTGCCCCAGTTCACGCTTGAGCAACTGTTTGAGCGTCGCGCCCTTGATGCCCTGCACGTGGTGTTTGGATAGCAGCGCCGTCAGCGCGCCCTCCAGCCGGCCCTGATCTTCCGGCGCATCTTCCGCCACGGCATCGCCGGCATCAGAATAGGTGCGCTTCAGTGCGGAATACTTCACGAAGCTGTCGCACAGCGCGGCGAAATCCTCGCTCGCGGAAACGTCCGGCGCGACGCCGACGATCTTCTTGCCGTGGCGGCGCAGGGTCTTGAGGATGTGGATGAAATCGCGGTCGCCGGAGACGATGACGAAGGTCCGTATGTGCGGCAGCGTCCACAGCGTTTCGATCGCATCGACCGCCAGTTTCACGTCCACCGCGTTCTTGTAGCCGCGCCCGAGCACGTGGATGAGGTCGATGCCCTGGCGGTCGAGGTCGATCTGGAACTGGTTGAAGTTCGAGTTGCGCCAGTCGGCGTAGGCATTGGCCAGCACGACTTGGCCGTGTTCCTCGGCCAGACGGAACAACAGGCCGACGTCCAGTTCGTCGGCGAGATCGTCCTGCACCATGTTTTTCAGGCCGAGCACCAGGTTTTCGAAGTCGATCAGCAGGCAGACGTGGGAGGCGGAGGAATCGGGCATGGGTCGGCGTTCCGGGGTTTCAGGGGATGGGATGCGGCACGGCGGTGCGGCTTTCAGCGCCTTGCGCAGGACGGTCTCGGCTCGCTCACCGCTGCCCGTCGCCGCCTGCCATGTGCGCGATAGCGTAACGCGATGCGTGGGGCGTGGATCGGGGCTTTGCGCTTGTCGGCAGCGGCGTGGCCCAGTTGGTCTTACGCTGGGCGGGCTGGGCATCCGGGCGTTCATTGACCTTATCATGATCGTCATCGGCGCTTTCACCGACAAAGCCGGCAACAAGATCACCCGGTGGAACCAGGGCGGCGCTGAACGGGCCGACCCGTTCGGGCTTTCCTGGCAGGGTTTCGCCGGCCGGGGATGAGGAAAGCGACATCCCCGGCCGCCCACGGAGAACCAGGATGAAACCGGACGCCCGCATGCCAGCCGTGTTCCTCGGCCACGGCAGCCCGATGAACGCACTGGAGCACAATCGCCATACCGCCGCCTGGCGCGCCATCGGCGCGGCCCTGCCGCGACCGCGCGCCATCCTGATGGTATCGGCGCACTGGTACATCAACGCCACCGCCGTCACCGCGATGGCGCGGCCGCGCACGATCCACGACTTCTACGGCTTTCCGAAGGCGCTGTTCGAGGTGCAGTACCCGGCACCCGGCCTGCCCGATCTGGTCGGCGAGATCGCCGAGGCGGTGCGTCCGGATCGGGTCGGTGCCGACCACGACAGTTGGGGCCTCGACCACGGCACCTGGTCGGTGCTGGTGCATGCCTTCCCCGCCGCCGACATCCCGGTGGTGCAACTGTCGATCAACGCCGCCAAACCGGCCGAGTACCACCTGGCGCTGGGCGCGCGGCTGGCCGCGCTGCGCGAGCGCGGCGTGTTGCTGATGGGCAGCGGCAACATCGTCCACAACCTGCGCCTGATGGACTGGAAGCAGCCGGACGCCGCCTTCGACTGGGCGCGCGCCTTCAACGAGGACGCTGTGGCCTTGCTGACGCAGCGCCCCGGCGACGCCGCCGTCCTGCAACAGCATGTCGATTACCTGCGCGCCGCACCGACGCCGGATCACTTCCTGCCGATGCTCTATATCGCCGGCTTCGCCGCGCAGACCGGGTCCAACCCTACCGTCCTGGCCGATGGCTACGCCTACGGCTCGCTGTCGATGACCTGTTTCGGCGTCGATGTCGCCGACATCCCGGCGCAAGAAGCAAGCGCCGGCGATCCGTTCGACTGCGCCTTGCCGGCCGACCAGAGCAACATCTGAGGGGTTCGGCGCAGCGGCCATCCGCGAGCGCCACCCAGGCCCGGCGCGGCCCCGCCGTCCGCCCCTGATTTGCTATCCTTCCCAACCTTTTGCACTGCAGCAAAACCATCATGATCGAAACCAATCCGATCCATTCGCGCATCGATGATCTGAGCGGTCGTCTGACTGCGCTTCGGAGGTATCTTTGACTACGACCGTCAGGTCGAACGTCTGGAAGAAGTCAGCCGCGAACTGGAAGACCCGTCAATCTGGAACAATGCCGAGCGCGCCCAGGGGCTGGGACGCGAGCGCGCCGCGCTGGAGCGCGTCGTCGTCGGCATCCGCGAGCTGAGCGAGGGCCTTGCCGGCGCGGAGGAACTGCTCGAACTGGCCGAGGCGGAGAACGACGAGGAGACCGCGCAGGCGGTGGTGGAAGATGTGGAGCGCTGCGCCAGGGGCGTCGAGGCGCTGGAGTTCCGCCGCATGTTCTCCGGCAAGATGGACAACGCCAACGCCTTCGTCGACATCCAGGCCGGCGCCGGCGGCACCGAGGCGCAGGACTGGGCCGAAATGCTGCTGCGCATGTACCTGCGCTGGGCCGAATCGCGCGACTGGAAGGTGGAATTGATGGAGGCCAGCGGCGGCGATGTCGCCGGCATCAAGTCGGCCACCTTCCGTGTCGAGGGAGAGTTCGCCTACGGCTGGCTGAAGACGGAAACGGGCGTGCACCGGCTGGTGCGCAAGTCGCCCTTCGACTCCGACAACCGCCGCCATACCAGTTTCACCTCGGTGTTCGTCTCGCCGGAAGTCGACGACGACATCGACATCGAGATCAACCCGGCCGACCTGAGGACCGACGTCTACCGCTCCTCCGGTGCCGGCGGCCAGCACGTCAACAAGACCGAGTCGGCGGTGCGCATCACCCACGTTCCCAGCGGCGTCGTGGTCGCCTGCCAGACCGAACGCAGCCAGCACGCCAACCGCGACCGTGCGATGAAGATGCTGAAGGCGCGCCTGTACGAACTGGAAATCCAGAAGCGCAACGCCGAGAAGGAGCGCGTGGAGGCGGGCAAGTCCGACATCGGCTGGGGCAGCCAGATCCGCAATTACGTGCTCGACCAGAGCCGCATCAAGGATCTGCGCACCGGCATCGAGCGCAGCGATACGCAAAACGTCCTCGACGGCGACCTCGACGAGTTCGTCGAAGCCAGCCTGAAGGCCGGCCTGGAAGCAGGCTCCAAACGTATTGATGCTTGAGGGGCGGGATTCGTGATTGGGGATTGGTTATTGGCAAAAGCGAAAAACTTGCGATTTCCATAGCTTTCACGAATCTCAAATCACGAATCTCGAATCCCGGCTCGTCAACCAATCCCCAATAACCAATCCCCAATCTCAGCCCTCAAGCCAATGACCGACCAGACCGCCACGCCCACGCCCACGCCCGCCGACGAGAACCGCCTGATCGCCGAGCGCCGCGCCAAGCTGGCCGCCCTGCGCGGTCAGGGTGGCCCCGCCTTTCCCAACGACTTCCGCCGCGCGCACTACGCCGGCGATCTGCAAGCCGAGTTTGCCGACGCCGAGCGCTGGAGCGCTGCGGCATTGGACGCCGAGGCGCGCACGGTCGCCGTCGCCGGCCGCCTGATGGCCAAGCGGGTGATGGGCAAGGCGGCGTTCGCGCAGATCCGCGACGAGTCCGGCGACATCCAGATTTTCCTCCAGGCCAATGCGCTGGGCGAGGTCTACGACGCCTTCAAGGGCTGGGATGTCGGCGACATCCTCGCCGTCGAGGGCACGCTGACGCGCACGCGCACCGGCGAACTGTCGATCCGCGCCGCCAGTCTGCGCCTGTTGGTGAAATCGCTGCGTCCGCTGCCGGACAAATGGCACGGTCTGGCCGATGTCGAGCAGCGCTATCGCCAGCGCTATGTCGACCTGATCGTCACGCCGCAGGCGCGCGAGGTGTTCATCAAGCGCAGCCGCATCGTCCGCGCCATGCGCAACTGGCTCGATGCGCGGCGCTTCCTCGAAGTGGAAACGCCGATGATGCAGATCATCCCCGGCGGCGCCAGCGCGCGACCCTTCGTCACCCACCACAACGCGCTGGACATCGACCTTTATTTGCGCGTCGCGCCGGAGCTGTATCTGAAGCGGCTGGTCGTCGGCGGGCTGGAGCGCGTCTACGAGATCAACCGCAACTTCCGCAACGAGGGCGTGTCCACCCGGCACAACCCCGAGTTCACCATGTTGGAGTTGTACGAAGCCTACGCCACCTACAACGAGATCATGGACCTGACCGAAGGCGTCATCCGCGACACCGCGCAGGAAGTGCTCGGCAGCACGCAGGTGGACTGGGAAGGCGCACAGATCGACCTTGGCCCGGCCTTCCGCCGCTGGCGCATGGACGAGGCGGTACGCCATCACAATCCGGAAATCAGCAGCGCCGATTGCACCGACCGCGAGGCGCTGGCGCGTCATTGCGAGCGCCTGAAGATAAGGATCAAGCCGTCCTGGGGCTGGGGCCGTCTGCTGCTGGAAATCTTCGAGGCGACGGTCGAACACACCCTGATCCAGCCGACCTTCATCACCCAGCACCCGGTGGAAGTCTCGCCGCTGGCGCGCGAGTCCGACAGCGAGCCGGGCTTCACCGACCGCTTCGAACTGTTCATCAACGGCAAGGAACTCGCCAACGGCTTTTCCGAGCTGAACGACCCGGAGGATCAGGCGGCCCGCTTCCGCGCCCAGGTCGAGGCCAAGGACGGCGGCGACGACGAGGCCATGCACTACGACGCCGACTACATCCGCGCGCTGGAATACGGCATGGCCCCGACCGGCGGTCTCGGCATCGGCATCGACCGCCTGGTGATGCTGCTGACCGGCAGCGACTCGATCCGCGACGTGCTGCTGTTCCCGTACATGAGGCCGGAGGCCGGCTGAGATGGCCATGGGCAAGCCGACCGTGCCCATGAAGACACAGCATGACGCGCTGATCATCGGCGGCGGCCACAACGGTTTGGTCTGCGCCGCCTACCTCGCCGCCGCCGGCCTCAAGGTCGTCGTGCTGGAACGGCGCGGCGTGCTCGGCGGTGCGGCGGTGACCGAGGAATTCCATCCCGGCTTTCGCAATTCCACCGCCAGCTACACCGTCTCCCTGCTCAATCCGCAGGTGATCGCCGACCTGCGTCTGGCCGAACACGGTCTGCGCGTGGTGGAACGGCCGTTTTCCAACTTCCTGCCGTTGCCGGACGGCCGTGCGTTCCGTCTCGGGGGGCCGGATGGTCTGGCGCAAGTGGCGCGGTTTTCACGCCGTGATGCCGAGCGCCTGCCGGATTACTACGCGATGCTGGAGCGCGTGGTCGCCGTATTGCGCGTGCTGCTGTCGCAGACGCCGCCGAACGTCGGCGAGCGCCTCTCGCTGGCCGACTGGATGGCCTCGTGGAAAACCGCCAGGGCGCTGCGCGGGCTGGACCTGCGCGGCCGCCGCGACCTGCTCGACCTGCTCGGCAAGAGCGCCGGCGAATTGCTCGACGACTGGTTCGAGTCGGAGCCGTTGAAGGCCGCGCTGGGCTGGGACTCGGTGGTCGGCAACTTCGCCAGTCCGTACACGCCCGGCTCGGCCTATGTGTTGCTGCACCACGTGTTCGGCGAGGTCAACGGCAAGGCCGGCGTCTGGGGCCATGCCATCGGCGGCATGGGCGCGATCAGCCAGGCGATGGCGGCGGAATGCCGTGCCCGCGGCGTCGAACTGCTGACCGATGCCGCCGTCAGCGAAGTGCTGGTGCAGGACGGCCGCGCGGTCGGCGTGGCACTGGCCGATGGCCGCGAGTTCAGGGCGCGGCGCATCGTCGCCAACGTCAACCCGAAGCTGCTCTACACCCGGCTGATCGCCGCCCGCCACCTCGATGACGACACCCGCCAGCGCATCGCCCGCTATCGCTGCGGCTCCGGCACCTTCCGGATGAATGTCGCGCTGTCGGAACTGCCGGATTTTACCTGCGCACCGGGCAGCGCGCTGCAAGCGCATCATCAGAGCGGCATCCTGATCGCGCCCTCGCTGGCCTACATGGAACGCGCCTTCTTCGACGCCAGATCGCGCGAGCACAACCCCGGCTGGGCGCGCGAACCCATCGTCGAACTGGTGATCTCCTCGACCCTGGACGACAGCCTCGCGCCGCCCGGCCAACACGTCGCCAGCCTGTTCTGCCAGCACGTCAACCCGGAGGTCGAGGGCGGCTGGGACGCGCACCGCGACACCGTGGCGCGACGCATGATCGACACCGTCGACCGCCACGCGCCCAACTTCGCCCGCAGCGTACTCGGCTATCGGGCGCTGTCGCCGCTGGACCTGGAGCGCGAGTTCGGCCTGATCGGCGGCGACATCTTCCACGGCGCGCTCGGCATCGACCAGATGTTCAGCGCCCGCCCACTGCTCGGCCAGGGCAACTATCGTGGCAGCCTGCCCGGCCTGTACCTGTGCGGCGCCGGCGCGCACCCCGGCGGCGGCGTCACCGGCCTGCCCGGTCGCAACGCCGCGCGGGAAATCCTGCGCGACTGTTGAGAGGGTTTGCAAACAGACTCAAAACAGTTTCGAGTGGCTGATGGCCACTGGTTGGCTTGGGTGCTTTCCGAGCTTGTGGACGGGTCAGGTCGAGGGGGGTGCGTCGTCGGCAGCCCTTGGAAAGCCCGCGCCGAGCCCGCACCATTGGCGGTCCCGTCAAACGAGGTGGATCGAGATGGCCACGGGCTGGGCCGGCGATGGCGCCGTGCAGGAACAGATCGACGCGACCGTGAAGGACGCGATCAAGCGCGCCCGCAGTCAGTTGGGTCAGGGGCCGGGCCTGTCGCATTGTGAGGAATGCGACGAGGCGATTCCCGAGGCGCGCCGCGGTGCCGTGCCCGGCGTTCGCCTGTGTGTCGCCTGCCAGTCGCAGCGCGATCAGGAACCCGGTTCCGGCGCTGCCGGCTACAACCGTCGCGGCAGCAAGGACAGTCAGTTGCGCTGAACGCGCCGCCTGCTGCGGCGGCGCGTTGCGGCGTCGCGGTTTGGCCTACTTGATCAGCCCTTCCGCACGCATCGCCGCCTGCACGGCAGGACGCGCCGCCACGCGCTCCTGGAAGTCGCGCACGGAGGGGAAGGCGGACAGATCCAGCTTGACGATGCGCGCCCAGTTGGTGACCACGAACAGATAGGCGTCGGCGATGCTGAAATCGCCGCCCAGCAGCCACGGCGAGGTCGACAGCGCATCCTCGATCAGCGCGTAGCGGCGCGTCAGCGCGGCGATGCTGGCGTCGCGGATGGCCTGGTCGTTGGCCGGGTTGAACAGCGGGCTGTAGTTCTTGTGGATCTCGGAATTGATGTAGCCGAGGGTTTCCAGCAACCGATAGCGCGCCAGTGTCCCGGCCTCCGGCGCGAGGCCGGCTTGCGGCCGCTGGTCGGCCAGGTATTGCGCGATCACCGGGCCTTCGGTCAGCACCTGGCCATCGTCCAGCACCAGGGCCGGCACGTAGGCCTTGGCGCTGATGCGGGTGAAGTCCTCGCCACTGGCGGTCTGCTTGGTCTTGGTGTCGACCTTTTCCAGCTCCAGTGCGATGCCGGCTTCATGGGCGACGATATGCGGCGCAAGCGAACAGGCACCGGGGGAGTAATAAAGTTTCATCGGATGATCCTCGGATGGGCAGGGCCGGCGCGACGCGCCGGATCGCGTTTCAGACGGCGGCGGAAGGCGGAAAGTTGCCGACGCCCGCTAGACGGACCGCACACAGCGCATCAATCGCCGCTGCTATGCTGGCGCGATGACTTTGCCCGCGAGTATGTCCACCCGGCGCCTGGCCCTGTTGCTGGGTGCCCTGTCGATGTTCGGCCCGTTCGCCATCGACACGCTGTTCCCGGCCTTTCCCGACGTGGCGCGACAGTTCGATGTCTCGCCGTTCGCGATGCAGCAGACCATCACCACATATCTGGTCGCCTATGCGCTGACCAGTCTGCTGCATGGGCCGCTCTCCGATGCCTGGGGCCGCAAGCCGGTGATGCTGGGCGGCACCTTGCTGTTCGCCCTGGCCTCGGTCGGCTGTGCGCTGGCGGAGTCGCTGAACGAGTTGCTGGTCTACCGGGCGATCCAGGGCATGTCGGCCGGGGTCGGGCTGATCGTCGGCCGCGCCATCATCCGCGATTGCCACGAGGGCGATGCCGCCCAGCGCCTGCTGTCGGCGGTGACGATGGTGTTCAGCATCGCGCCGGCGATCGCGCCGATCATCGGTGGCTGGATCATCGCCTGGCAGCCGTGGCCGTGGATTTTCTGGTTCCTGGCGGTGTTTTCGCTGCTGCTTCTTGTCGCCACCGTGCTGTGGCTGCCGGAAACCCATCCGCCGGCGCTGCGCCAGCCGATCCGGCCGTCCAGCCTGATGACGACCAACCTCGCCATGCTGCGCAATCCGCGCTTCCTGCGGCTGTCCTTCGCCGGTGCCTTCAACTTCGGCGCGCTGTTCCTCTACATCGCCTCGGCGCCGGCCTTCGTGCTCGACATCCTGAAACTGGACGCGCAGCAGTTCGGCTGGTTCTTCGTCCCGACCATCGCCGGCATGAGCGTGGGTGCCTTCATGTCCGGACGCCTGGCCGGTGTGCTCAACGGTCCGCGCACGGTGCAACTGGGCTTCGCCATCTGCGCGGCGGCGGCGCTGTTCAACGTCGGCTACAACCTGCTGGCGGACGCGCCGCAACTGCCGTGGGCGGTGCTGCCGATGGTGTTTTCCGCCTTCGGCATCGCGTTGGCCTTCCCGGTGCTGACGCTGGCCCTGCTCGACATGTATCCGCGCCAGCGCGGCGCGGTGTCCTCGCTGCAATCGGTGCTCGGCTTGAGCGTGAACGCGACCATGGCCGGGCTGGTGTCGCCCCTGGTCAGTGCCGATGCCCGCCTGCTGGCCCTGGTCGCTGCCGCCAGCGTGGCGGTCGGCTGGCTGATCTGGCTGCGCGAAGCGGCGCAGGGCCGGCCGCCGCGCGCGCCCTCGGTGGACGAGGCCGTTGGCCTCGAACCGCGCGAGCTTTGACGCCGCCCGACGCGCATGAACGCCACGCCGCCAACGCCGCCGGATCGCCCCGCGCCAGAGCCGGCCCGCATCGCCACCCCGCTGCGCTGGTTCTACATCGCGCTGGCCTGGGTGTCGCTGGCGCTGGGCCTGATCGGCGTCGTCCTGCCCGGATTGCCGACCACGCCCTTCGTCCTCCTCGCCGCCTGGGCCGCCGCCCGCAGCTCCCCGCGCCTGCGCGCCTGGCTGCGCGCGCACCCGCTGTTCGGTCCCTTGATCCGCGACTGGCAACACTCCGGTGCCATCCATCGGCGAGCGAAATGGACTGCGACCGTGATGATGCTCGGCTGCGCCGTCGTGCTGTTCCTGCTGGCACCGAAACCGTGGATGGCCGTGATCGCCAGCACCGTGATGGCGGTCGTCGTCGCCTGGCTGTGGGCAAGGCCGGAGCCGACGGATGGTGATGTTGGATGAGCGGGGCGGCGACTGGCGTACCAAGGAAAGCATGTCGGCCTCCCGAGCACCCACACCTCACGGGTACCCGCGCAGATACGCGCCCCAGCGACGCAGGTCATCCAGCAGGCGATCCCGCGCCGGGTCGGATGGCTGTTGGGCGGCGAGGGCGGCGAGTTCGGCGTCGAAGCTGTCGAAGCTGTATTCGGACAGGCCGCTGTCACAGGCCAGGCGGGATTCGCGGTAGTCGCGCCAGCGCGCCTGTTCGTCGGCGTCGAGGGTTTCCGGCCAGTTGCGGGCGCGCAGGCGGAACAGCAGTTCTTCGCTGCGCGAGTCGTGGAACTGTCCGCTGAGGCTGGCCAGCGACTGCGGCGGCAGGCTGCGCAGGCGCAGGCAGGTGCGGGTGTCGCGGCGGTCGGGCAGGGCGTCGTACAGGGCCTGGTCGACGTCGTTGTGGCGCTGTGCGCCTTCCGTGCCGGCGGTCAGCGCGAACACGCGGCGCACGCGCTCGGCGAGGTCGCTATCGGCGCTCAGGCGCGCCGCCGTGGCGAGGCATTGCGCGCGGTCGATGCCGAGACGCTCCAGTTCGGCGTCGCGGACGTGGGCGAGGGCGACCAGCGCCGGGCTGCGGTTCAGGTGCACCGCCTTCAGTGCCGCCCGCGATTCGCCTTCGGGCAGGGCGTCGGCGGGCGCGAACAGGCGTTCGGCGATGTCCTCGGCGGACTGTTCCAGCAGCGGCGCGGGGTCTTCGCTCAGGTCGCAGACGATGATCTGGTTGCCGATGCGCGGATGCTCGGCCAACGGCAGCACCAAGGCGGCGCAACCGCGATGGGCGGGGAAGCGTCCGGACACGTGCAGCAGCGGCTGCGGTCGCGCCGGGTCCACCAGTTGTCGCGCCCGCGCCTTGCTGCGAAAGCCGAGGTGGTAGTCCCACAGCCGCGGCTGCGCGGCGCGGAACAGCCGCGCCATGCCCAGCGTGGCCTCGACATCGGACAGCGCGTCATGGGCGTGGCCGTGGGCGATGTCGTTGGCGGCGGCCAGATGTTCGAGGCGGAAGCTCGGCGCGCCGTCCTCGCGGCGCGGCCAGTGGATGCCGTCCGGGCGCAGCGCGTGGACGAAACGGGCGTGGTCGAGCAGGTCCCAGCGGCTGTTGCCATCCTGGTACTCGCGCCGGTACGGATCGTGGAAGTGGCGGTAGAAGCCATGGCGGAGGAATTCGTCATCGAAGCGCAGGGTGTTCCAGCCCACGCCGCAGGTGCCGGGCTCGCCGAAGCAGCGGGCGATGCGCTCGATCGCTTCGACCTCGCGCAGGCCGTCGCGCAGCAGATCCAGCGGCGACAGCCCGGTGATCAGGCTGGCCGTCGGCGAGGGCAGGAGGTCGAGCGCCGGGCGGACGGAAAAGCGCTCCGGCTCGCCGATGACGTTCAGCGCGGCATCGGTGCGCAGGGCGGCGAACTGGGCGATGCGGGTACGGCGTGGGTCGCGGCCGAAGGTTTCGAGGTCGTACCAGAGGAAGCTGTCGCTCACGGCATGTCGCTGCTGCGACGGCGGAAGCGGGCGACGTTGCTCGGTGCGCTGTCGGCCGCCGCCGGGGCCGATTCCGCCACCACCGAAGGCTTGCTCTGACGCAGGTGCAGGCGCGGCTGGCCGACCGCGTTGCCTTGCGCCAGGTCGACGCCGCATTCGTGCAGGGCGACCAGCACGGCGGGGTTCTCCACACACTCGGCGACGACGATCTTGCCGGCCGCCTCGGCAATGCTGGTCAGCGCGGCGACCACGGTGCGGTCGAGCGGATCGTCCGGCAGGCCGGCGATCAGCGAGCCGTCCAGCTTGACGATGTCGGCTTCCAGTTGGCGCAGGTAGGCGAAGGTGGAAAAGCCGGTGCCGAAGTCGTCGACGGCGATCCGGCAACCGATCTCGCGCAGGGCATGCAGGATGCGCCGGGCCCCGGCCATGTCCTCGATGGCGTGCGATTCGGTGATCTCGAACACCAGGCAGGCGGCGTCGACGTTGTGTTCCAGGATCTTTCCGGTGACGTATTCCGCCAGGCCGGCGTCGCTCAGGCTCTGCGAATGCAGGTTGATGGTGAGCTGCACGGTGCGCGGCGCGTCGACCTGCTCGCGCAGCGCGCGCAGGGCACGGTCGACCACCCAGCGGTCGATGTCGCGCATCATGCCGAAGCGCTCGGCGGTGGGCATGAAGGCACCGGGCAGGATCAGTTCACCCTGCGGGTCGCGCAGGCGCAGCAGCACTTCGAACAGCGCCGGGCTTTCCGGGTTGCGGGCGAGTTGACGCCGCCAGAGGTCGTTGCTGTCGGCCTCCAGCGCGTCGCCGAAGATGCCCTCCAGCGGCACGATCGGCTGGAAGGCGAGCACGAACTGGTCGCTGCGCAAGGCTTCCTCCAGCCGCGCCGACCAGCCGAGGTCGAGGTCCATGGTCAGGCGGTCGCCGGAGTCCGGCGTGTGCAGGTAGGTGCGGTTGCGACCGGCGTGCTTGGCGCGGTGCAGGGCGATGTCGGCCTGCGCCATCGCCTCGCTGGGGCTGAGGTTCTGGCCGTTGAGCAGGCACACGCCGATCGAGGTGGTGATGCGGTAGGACTTGCCGGCGTACAGGAACGGCACGCCGGTGACGGCGCGGCGGAAGCCGTCGGCGACGGTTTCGACATCGCTGCCATCGACGTTGCGCAGGATCAGCGCGAACTCGTCGCCGCCCATGCGCGCCAGGTGGTCGCTGCTGCGCAGGCGCAGCTTGAGCCGCTTGGAGACTTCGTTGAGCAATTGATCGCCGGCACCGTGGCCGGCGGTGTCGTTGATGTACTTGAAGCGGTCGACATCGAGGAACAGCAGCAGCGAGCAGCCCTGGCCCTGGCGCAGGCGGGCCAGTTCCTGCTCGATCTGGCGCTCGAACCAGGCGCGGTTGTGCAGGCCGGTGAGGGCGTCGTGCTCGGCCGCCCAGCGCAGTTCATCCTCCAGCACGCGACGCGCGGAAATGTCGCGGAAGGCGACTACCGAGCCGGTGCGCTGTTCGCCGATGCGCAGCGGGTAGACGGTGCATTCCACCGGCAGCGTGGTGCCGTGCGCGGTGGAGAAACTGGTCTGCCAGCCGCTGACCCGGCTGCCGCGCGAATACGCCTGGAGCAGCGGGCAATTGCCGGGCTGCTGTGGTGCGCCGTCCTCCTGCAGCGAGTGGATGGCCTCGAAGGCGTCGCGGCCGATCACCGCGTCGACGCTGTCGTGACCGAGGATTTCCAGCGCCGCCGGGTTGATCAGCCGCACCTTGGCGTCGGCGTCGACCACGTAGACGCCATCGCCGACCGAGGACAGGATGCCCTCCAGCCGGCGGCGCTCGGACTCGATGGCCTTGCGGTCGCGCACGGTCTGCGCCAGCGAGGTCAGGCGGGCGGTGAACAGTTCCTTGGCCTCGCTCTTGAACAGGCATTCCACCGCCCCGGCGGCCAGCGCGTCGTGGATCACGGCGTCGGAATAGGTGCCGGTGATCGCCGAGACCAGGATGTGCTGGGTGCGCGGGTCTTCCTTGATGCGGCGGATCAGCTCGGTGCCGTTGTGGTCGGGCATGTAGTAATCGACCACGGCGATGTCGAACGGCTGTGCGCTGACCTTGGCCCAGCCGCTGGCGCAGCTTTCCGCCGTTTCCACGGTGAAGCCGCCGCCGCGCAGCAGTTTGGCGAAGGCGGCACGCACGGTAGCGGAGTCGTCCACCAGCAGCAGGCGCAGCGGCGTCGCCTCGTGGGCGTCCAGCGGCGTCACCGGCTGCGGCGGCAGCGGATCGAGCAACTGCTCCAGCGCGCTGGCCGCCTCGTGGTAGTCGCTCCACTGCAACAGCGCGGTGCGCGGGCGGATCATCCGCCAGTTGATCGCGCCGTCATGGTTGCTGTCGGCCAGCACCAGAACCGGCAGGTGCTCGAAGCGGCTGCTGTGCAGGAGGCCGAACACGTCCTCGATCAGGCCGTCGACATGCTCCGGCCAGCCCAGCACCACGCCGTGATAGCGGGCCGCGCCGCTGGCTACCCGCATCAGGGTGGAATAGGCCTCGTCGAGGCTGGCCAGGGCGGTGACGGCGAAGCCGCGCTGGGTCAGGCGCACGGTCAGTGCGCGCCGCCGCGTCTGGGAGCTTTCCGCCAGCAGGATGGTCCGCATCGGGCCATTGTTGCGCATCCTGACCCGCGTGTGAATGCGCGGGTTCTCGGTTTGCGTCCTCGGCGCGGCTTATTGCAGCAGGCGTTCGATCATCTTCCAGCCGGCCAGGTAGACGCCGATGGCGGTGCCGAAGCTGGTCAGGAAGAAGTTGAGCACGACCCGCGCCACGCGGTTGCGCCACCAGCCGCGCAAGGTGGTGACATCGTCGCGCAGCAGGCTGAAGTCGGACACTCGCGGCCGCCGCACGCTGGCCTCGATCAGGGCGCTGACCGTGCCCGAGGCCAGCGCCGGATGCAGCGGCGTCAGCGGCGAGGCGAGGAAGGCACCGGCGATGCTGAACGGGTGTCCGCCGGCCAGGGCGCAGCCGAGCGCACCGAGTGTGCCGGTCGCCAGCACCCAGGCGATCACCATGTCGGTGCCGATATCCGCGCCCTGCATGAAGCCCCAGGCGAAGCCGCCCAGCACCAGCACGGCGAGGATGATGCTGAGCCAGGTTCCCCAGCGCCCGGGCGGCGGCGTTTCGCGCAATCGGGCGCGGGTCTGTTCGGGCGGATCGTCGTCCTCGCGCAGGCGCGCGGCGAGGCCGGCCAGATGGCCGGCACCGAGGATCGCCAGCACGCGCAGCGGCTCGTCGCGGATCTCGCCGGCGTGCTGGCGCAGCGCCGCCGCCATGTAGTGGTCGCGCTCGGCGATCAGGGCGCGGTGCAGGCCGGCACTGCGCCGGGCGAACTCGGAGAACGTGCTTTCCAGCACGTCGCCTTCCTTCAGGCGTTCGATTTCCTTTTCGTCGACGCCGTCGTCGACCAGCACGCTGGCGAGCAGGCCGCTCATGATCTTCAGCCGGTCCCAGAAGCCGACTGCGGCATAGGTGCGGCGCAGGGTGATGCCGACGTCGCGGTCGATGCGCCACAGCGGCAGGTCGCGCGCCTGCGCTTCCTCCATGCCGGCACGCATCTCCGCGCCCGGTTCGACGCCCAGTTGCTCGGCCAGCCGGCGCTGGTAGGCGGACAGCGCGAGGTTGGCGGCGACCATGCCGACCTTGCCCTCGCGGATCACCTGGAACAGATCCAGTGCGGCCAGCGCGTCGGGATCGCGCATGGCCTGGTAGCGCGCCTCGCACAGTTCCACCGCCACGGCGTCGAAGTGGCGTTGCGCCATCAGCGCGTGGACCGCGTCGACGCTGGCGCGGGAGACGTGGGCGGTGCCGAGCAGGGTGTAGTGGACACCGTCGCGCTCGACTTCGATGATCGGCTGGCCGGCGAGTGCGTCCGCTGCCGCTGCCTCGGCGGCTCCGATGGCGTCCGCTTGCGGGTCGGTCATCGGCATCAGTCGCGGTAGCGGCGCAGCAGGTCGCCGTAGGCGTCGATGCGGCGGTCGCGCAGGAAGGGCCAGATGCGGCGCACGTTCTCGCTGCGCGCAAGATCGATGTCGCAGACCAGCACGCTGGCCTCGGTGCCGGCCTGGGCAAGGAACTCGCCCTGCGGGCCGAGCACGTGGCTGTGGCCCCAGAAGTCGATGCCCGAAGCGCCGAGCGGCGAGGCTTCGTGGCCGACGCGGTTGCAGCTCAGCACCGGCAGGCCGTTGGCGACCGCATGGCCGCGATGGCTGAGGATCCAGGCGTCGCGCTGGCGGTCCTTCTCGGCCTGGTCGTCGTCCGGGTCCCAGCCGATGGCGGTCGGATAGAGCAGCATTTCCGCACCGGCCAGCGCCATCAGCCGCGCGCCTTCCGGGTACCACTGGTCCCAGCAGACCAGCACACCGAGGCGGCCGACGCTGGTGTCGATCGGCTCGAAACCGAGATCGCCCGGGGTGAAGTAGAACTTCTCGTAAAAGCCCGGATCGTCCGGGATGTGCATCTTGCGGTACTTGCCGACCAGGCGGCCGTCGCGCTCCAGTACCACGGCGGTGTTGTGGTAGAGGCCGGCAGCGCGGCGCTCGAACAGCGAGCCGACGATCACCACGCCGTGCCGCTTCGCCAGTTCGCCCAGGCGCTGCGTGCTCGGGCCGGGGATCGGCTCGGCGAGGTCGAATTCGTCGACCGCTTCGTGCTGGCAGAAGTACGGGCCGTTGTGCAGTTCCTGCAGCAACACCAGTTTCGCGCCGGCAGCGGCGGCTTCGGCAACGCGCGCTTCGATCCGCGCCAGGTTGGCGTCGGCATCGCCTTGGTTGCTCTCCTGGACAAGGGCGACGCGCAACAGGGAATCAGACATCGACGAGTCCTTCTGGCAATTGCATGCTGAGGCAGTGCAGGCTGCCGTTCTGCCAGATCAGGTCGCGGCAGGGCAGGGCGATGATCTCGCGCTCCGGGAAGGCGGCGGCGAGCACGGCGGCGGCGGCGGTGTCGGCGGGGTCGTCGTAGGCCGGCATCAGCAGTGCGCCGTTGATGATCAGGAAGTTGGCATAGGACGCCGCCAGCCGGCGAGGGCCGTCGAGGATCGGCTGCGGCCAGGGCAGCGGGAAAAGGCGATAGGGCTGGCCGTCGCGGGTGCGCAGCGCGGCCAGTTCCTGTGCCATCGCGCCGAGCGGGCCGTGATGCACGTCGCGCGGATCGTCGCAGGACTGGAACACGATGGCGTCCGTCGCCGCGAAGCGGGCAAGGGTGTCGATGTGGGCGTCGGTGTCGTCGCCCTCCAGGTAGCCGTGTTGCAGACCGAGGATGCGGTCCTGGTGCAGCGTCTGCCGCAGCACGCTTTCGATCTGGCTGCGCGACTTGTCCGGATGGCGCTCGCCGAGGCAGCGCCAGGTGGTCAGCAGGGTACCCTCGCCATCGGTTTCGATGGCGCCGCCTTCCAATGCAAAATCAATTGTTTGCAAGGAACTGTTGAGAAATTGCTTTTTCTCGTGCAGCAGGCCGACCAGGGCGTCGTCGCGGCTTGCCTCGAACTTGCCGCCCCAGCCGGTGAAGCGGAAGTCGAGCAGGTGGAAGCCGCCATCGGCGCGGCGCAGGCTGATCGGCCCGGAATCGCGCAGCCAGGTGTCGTCGTAGGGCACTTCGATCCAGCGGATGCGTTCGCCGCGCGCGCCGGCGGCGTCCAGGATGCGCTGGGCGCGCGCGTGGATGGCGGCGTCGGGCACGCACAGCAGCAATCCCTGTCGGTCGGTGATGGCTGCGGCGATGCGCGCATAGCAGGCTTCGACCGCTTCCAGGCGCTCGGCCCAGTCGGTGTCCCGGTGCGGCCAGGCGAGCAGGATCGCCGCCTGGGTTTCCCACTCGGCGGGGAAGCGCAGCGGATCGGTCATCGGGTCATTGCGCCGGCTTGGGGCCGGTTTCCAGCGGGCTGGCCTTGCGGATCACCGTGTTGACGACGTGCGAGTGCTCGAAATACACCGAGAACTCCGGATAGTCCCAGCGCGTGATCGGCGGATGCTGCGGTGAGCCGCCACCGACCGCGGCATGCTTGCGGCTCGGCGTGCCGAACTGCGTTTCCACCTGGGCCATCGGTTGGCCGCGCTGCGGCAGGACGCGGCCGTGGGCGGCCTCGACGCGCTCGATCAGCAGCACGTCGGCATGGGCCTGGGGCATCGCCAGCGCCGCCAGGGCAAGGCAACCGAAAAGGGGAGCAATCAGGCGCGACATGGTCGAACTCCGTGGGTGGCCGTGGCGGTCGCGATTCTCGCAGATGCCGGCGGGTTTCACCATTCGCCCGGCCTCCGGCAGCGGCCGCGATGCGGGCGGGTTTGGCGGGGCCGGAAACGACTCGGGCCGCCCATGAGGCGGCCCGGGTGGCGTGGATCAGGTCGAGCGGGCGCTCAGCGCTGGCGCGCCTTCAAACGCGGGTTGCTCTTGCAGATCACGAAGACCTTGCCACGACGGCGCACGATCTTGCAGTCGCGGTGACGGGCCTTGGCGGACTTCAGGGAGGACAGGACTTTCACGGCGCGGCCTTCTTCAAACGGGAAATACAAGCGGGGAAGTATAAGCCGTATCGATGGCTTCGTCCAATATCAGTCACGACAAGGGTTCCGCGCCCGGCGCGGCGCGGCAAACGGCGTATGCTGTTCGGCATCCTGAGACGGAGAGGATGGTCTTGATGCGGGTGGTATACGAGGCCGAGAACCTGTTCGATGCGCATCTGGTCCGGGGCCGACTGCAATGCGAGGGCGTGGCCGCCCATGTGCGCGGCGAATACCTGACCGGGGCGATGGGCGAACTGCCGGTCAGCGGACTGGTCGCCGTCTGCGTGATCGACGAGGACGCGCCGCGCGCGCTGGCCCTGCTTGAACGCTGGCGCAACGAGCCGCCGCTGGACGAGGACTTCGCCGAGGAGTCGTCCCCATATGTCGGGGATTACGCCGATCCGGTACAAACCCGCGTCTGACGCGCCCCATCCCCTCGAACCGAAGACCGCCATGCACGATTATCCCGCCCCGACCGATTTCCTGCCCGGCCGCGAAACGCCGATGCCACTGGACAACCGCCATGCCGTGCTCGGTACACCGTTGCGCGACGAGTTCGCCGGCCTGGCGGAAGTGGTGTTCGGCATGGGCTGCTTCTGGGGTGCCGAGCGCCTGTTCTGGCAGACGCCGGGCGTCCACGCCACGGCGGTGGGCTATGCCGGCGGCATTACCCCCAACCCGACCTATCGCGAGGTCTGCTCCGGGCGCACCGGCCACGCCGAAGTGGTGCGGGTGATCTACGATCCCGCCACGACCTCGCTGGAATCCCTGCTTCGGTTGTTCTGGGAGCGCCACGATCCGACCCAGGGCATGCGTCAGGGCAACGACATCGGCACCCAGTATCGCTCGGTGATCTTCGTCGACGATGCCGATGCCTTCGCCCGCGTCGCCGCCAGCCGCGACCTCTACCAGCGGCAACTGGAGGCCGCCGGGCTGGGCACCATCAGCACCGAATTGCGCCATCCGGCGCCACCGTTTTACTACGCCGAGGACATGCACCAGCAATACCTGGCGAAGAACCCGAATGGCTATTGCGGCCTCGGTGGCGTCGGCGTCAGTTGTCCCCTGCCGGCCTGAGCGCGGCGCGTCGGGAGCGGCGCGCGATCAGCGGTCGTACTGGCCGGAGGCTTCCGGCTGGTAGCGGATTTCGGTCACCTTGACCCGCAGCACGCTGTTGTCCGGGCGCTTCCAGTCTATCGAGTCGCCGACGTGCAGGCCGAGCAGCGCCGAGCCCATCGACGACATCACCGAGACCTTGCCGGCTGAAATGTCGGCCTCGTCGGGATAGGACAGGGTCAGCGTGTGGTGGGTGCCGTCCTGGCCCTCGACGACCACGGTGGAGCGCATGCTGACCACATCGGCCGGCATTTCCTCCGGCTCGACCACGCGGGCGCGGGCAAGCTCGTCCAGCAGCGCCTCGGCTTCCGGCCTGTCCCGCCAGGCCGGTGCCTCGGCGATCTGTTCCAGACGGTTGCAGTCACGGCTCGAAATGATGATGCCGGGTAGGGTGCTGCTGCTTGCCATGAAACGACTCCGATGAACAATCCGACGACGCGAGTGGCGCGCCGCCATGGGATAACGCCGATACCCTTGCCGGCGTGGCGACGAAGCCAGGCCTGGTACCGGAAAGCCGCCAAGCAGGACAACCGATGGACCAGCGCGAGCACGGCAGGCGCGCAGCGGCGGGCATCGTCGGGGGTCCGGCGTGTTCGGGATGGCACCATCCGCTGCTCCGTTTCCGCCTGCTGATGCCGGCTGGCCGCGGGGTCCGGGTGGACGGCGTCACCTGATTGTAGTTCGCCGGCGGCCGCTTTGCGATGGGGGCAGGCAAGGCAGGGGCCAGAGCGGCCCGACGCGGCCGGCGCGTGCATTCCCGAAAATCCCGGGCTAGGCTGCGCAACCCCGCGCCGCGATGCCCCGATGACTGCCTCCGCCTCTTCCGATGTGCCCCGCCAAGCGGTGTTGTGGATGCTGCTGTCGGTGTTCCTTTTTGCGCTGATGGACGGCGGCCTGAAATGGCTGGCAGCGGACTATCCGCCGTTCCAGGTGGCGGCGATGCGCGGCGCGGCGGCCTTGCCGCTGGTGCTGGCCTGGACCTTCCTGCGTGGGCGCGGCGCGACGTTGTTGCGCGTGCACTGGCCGCTGCACCTGCTGCGCGGCGCGCTCGGCATCGCGATGATGTACGGCTTCGTCTACGGCTTGGCGCGGATGCCGATCTCCACCGCCTACGCCATCGTCTTCGTCGCGCCGTTGATGGTCACCGCGATGGCGGCGCTGCTGCTCGGCGAAAAGGTCGGGCCGCGCCGCTGGGCCGCCATCGTGGTCGGTTTGCTCGGCGTCCTGGTGGTGTTGCGACCGACCGGCGAGGGCGTCGGCGCGCTGGCCGGTCTGGCCCTGGCACTGGCCGCGTTCGGCTATGCCGCGGCGGCGATCACCGTGCGCGTGCTGGCGCAGCGCGACAGCACCGAGGCGCTGGTGGTCTGGTTCTTCGTCATCCTGGCACTGGGTGCCGGTGCCCTGGCCTGGCCGGACTGGCAGCCGGTGCGGCGCGAGGATCTGTGGGTGATCGGCATGATCGGCGTCTGCGGCTCGCTCGGCCAGGTGTTCCTGACCCACGCCTTCCGCCTCGGCCAGGCCTCGCAGATTGCGCCGCTGGAATACACCGGTCTGATCTGGGTGGTGCTGCTCGACCTGGTGGTCTGGCGGGTGCTGCCGGATGCGATGACCTGGCTCGGTGCGGCGATCATCGTCGCCAGCGGGCTGTACCTGATCCGCCGCCAGCGCATCCGCTCGGCGGAGATCACGGCACCGTGGTCGGCGGATCGTCCCGAAACCTGAGCGGCTGGTTCCCGGCTGCCGGTGGCAGGCGGCGTACGGCACGCTGGAAGAACAGGTTGTTGGGAATCTGCAGCGCGCTGTCCGGCTGGCCCTCGCGCTGTTCGCGCAGCGTGGTGAAGATCATGTTGATGTCGACCACCTGGCCCTTGAGTCCGGGTTTCTCGCCGTTCTCGATGAGCTCGACCACGTCGTACAGGCGAAACGGCCGGGTGAACAGGATCAGCAGGGTGCAGAAGATGTTGGAAAGCACGCTCCAGGCGGCGAAAAAGGCCACCGCGCCGACCGCCGCAAAGCCGGTGAAGGCAGTCCACAGCACGGCCCCGGACACGCCCAGCCGCTCCAGCACCAGCAGCAGGGCCAGTGCGTAGACGATGCCGCTGAGGATGCGCCGGGCACCGATGGCCATCGCGGCGGGGAAGCGGTAGCGCGCGTCGAGGCGATTGATCAGGCGCACGAACAGGCGTCGCAGCAGCCAGGCGACAAACAGGATCAGCAGCACCTGCGCCAGCGGCACGATCAGGCCCAGCCACTCCTCGATCCACGGCGGCAGGACTAGATCCCCGGGCAGTTCCGCGCTCAAGGCGGCAGCACCTGCAGCGTGGCCGGCTCGGCCTTGCCGATGCCGTACAGGCGCGGCCGGTACATGTCCTCGATGTAGGGCATCGGCACGGCGTAGCGGCCCGGCGAAACGGCGCGGACCAAGTAGTACAGGTTGGCCTGGCCATCGGCCCACAGTTTGATTGCGGCGACGTAGCGGTCGTCGCGGTACTCCTCGTGGCGGATGTCGGCACCCCAGCGACGGTCGCTGAGGGGCGTGCCGTCGATCAGCAGCGCCTGCAGCGTTTCGCTGTCGCCGAGATCGAGGTTCTCCACTTCCAGGCCGGCCGGCAGCAGGTCGGTGATCAGCGCATCCGGCACGTTTTCGCTGGCCGAGACTTGCAGCCGGGCGATCAGGGTTTCGCCCTCGCGCAGGCTGTCGCCGGCGAACAGGCTGCCGTCCATGCGATACCAGTGGCGACGGATGCGCAGCACGTCCTCGCGCACCGCCGGTGCGCGGGTCGGCGCGCCGATGGCGTCCTCGGCGATCCACACCTCGCCGTCGACGCTCAGCTCCAGCGTCGCCTCCGCGCCGCGCGGCTCCAGCTCGAAGGAATACATCGTCACCGGCGGCAGGTCGATGCGGCGCTGGCCGATCCGCACGCTGCCGGACAGCGGCGGCGCATCGGCGGCAAGCAGTTGCCGGCCGAGGCGGAACACGGCGAGTTGCTCCTGCGTGCTGAGCTGATGCTCGCGCACGGACGGGTCGCGCAGTTCGCGCGCCAGTTCGATCAGCCGGGCGCGATGCTCGGCGCTGGCCAGGTCGTGCTCGTGCAGCAGGGCCAGCATCAGCGCCTCGTCGCGGATGCGCGAGCCGTAGTCGCCGAGGTAGCGCGGTCGCGCGTCCTCTTTCTGCATCGCCTCGGCGATGGCGGCGTCGCCGCGCGGCTGGTCGCCCTGCAGGCGCAGGGCCAGGCCCAGTTGCAGCAATGGCAGGGCGGTCAGCGACTTGTCGCGTTCGTGCGCGTACAGGTTGCGCAGCGAACCCAGCGGCGCGCGCCCGGTTTTCGCCAGCACATAGCCGGCGTGGGCGCTGGCGGCGAAGCGCAGGTGCTGGGCGTGGTCGTAGCTGTAATAGCCGTCGCCGCCGGTCAGCAGTTCCTCGTTGAGCCGTGCCAGCGCGCGGTCCAGCATCGTGGTCGGGATGGCGTGCCCGGCCTCGCGCGCGGCCAGCAGCATTTCGGCGATGAAGGCGGTCATCTGCGGCTGCGCCCAACTGTCGCCGGGCCAGAAGCCGAACTGGCCGTTGGACAGTTGCAGTGCGGCCAGGCGGTTGAAGCCGTTCTCGATCATCCGCTGTCGCCGCGATGCCTCGATGGGATCAAGGCCGAAGCGCGTCGCGGTCTCCTCGTCCAGCCACAGCAGCGGCCACAGCCGGCTGCTGGTCTGCTCGGCGCAGCCGTGCGGATAGTCGATCAGGCCCTGCACCGCGCGGGCGAACGGCAACGGCGGCGCGCTCGACAGGCTGACCTGGACGCGGGCGCTGTCCGCCACCAGACCGTTGATCGGGCCGCGACCCAGGGCCACGCTGCCCGGCCCTTGCTGGACGCGGGAGCGGGCATTGCGCTGCGCCGGCCAGGCCGGGCGCACGGTCAGTTCGAACTGGCGCTCGATTTGTCCGCCGTCATGGCTGGCCGCGACGCTGAAGCGGCCGATGCCCTCGCCGGGCAGGGCGCGCAGCGCAAAGCCCAGCGTGCGCCGCGCGCCATCGGCCAATTCCACCGTCTGCGCTTCGCCGTCGATGGCGAGCAGGGCATGGGCCGTGGCCTCGACGCGGTAACGCCGGGTTTCGCCGCTGAGGTTCTGCAGGTCGACGGTCACCCGGCTCTGGTCGCCGCCGGCCATGGCGCGCGGGGTGCTGACTTCCAGCACCAGCGGCGCACGCACCCTGGTTTCCGCCTGCGCCTTGCCGTAGCGGTCTTCGCCGTAGGCCAGCGCGGCGATGCGCAGCGCGCCGTTGAAGTCGGGCATGGCAAAGCCCAGTTGCGCGCGGCCCTCGTCGTCGAAAGCCACCGGCGCATGATGCAGGGCGACGGTCTGCACGCGCGCGGTGGGCCGGCGCGCCTGCGGCAGGGCGGCCAGCGCGGCGTCGCCGCCGTAGCGCAGGCGGGCGCGTTCGCCGCGCAGGCGCTCGATCACCCGGCCGTAGACATCGCGACTTTCCACGCCCAGCGCGCGGCGGGCGAGGAAATGCGCGGCGGCGTCGGGCAGGGCGTAGCCGGTCAGCGACAGGATGCCCTGGTCGACCGCCTCGACCACGACATGGCCGCGCTGCCCGGCCAGTTGCGGCGCATGCAGGCGGATGTCGAGGGTTTCGCCGGGGCGAACCAGTTCCGCCGCCTCGATGCGCAGATCCAGGTCGCGGTCGCCGCGGCTGATCGGCAGATGGGCGATGCCGACCGCGCGTTGCGGGCCGCCGCTCGCCGCCGCGCTGGCCGGGCGGAACACCAGGGCGGTCAGGTAAACATCGTGGCGCTGCCATTCGGGCGCGACTTTCAGGTTCAGCCGCGCGCCGGGCGAGGCATCGAAGGCTTGCCGGTGCAGGACGCCATCGCTGGATTCCACCAGCAGCACGCCGGGACCGGGATGCGGCGGCGTCAGGGTCACTTCCAGCGTGTCGCCGGCGCGGTAGCCGGTCTTGTCCAGCGCCAGCTTGACCTTGTCCGGACGCGCGTCGAGGCCGCGGTTGGCGTCGTTCCAGCTCCAGCCGGCGGTAAACGGATAGCGCATCGTCAGCCCGCTTTGCGGATCGCGGATTTCCAGCCGGTAGTCACCCCATTCGACGCGCAGCGAGAGCTGTCCGGGGCGCTGGCCGTCCAGCGCCAGGGTCTGCGTGTCGACGCTCTGGAAGCGGCGGGTGTAGTCGCTGCGCCAGCCCTCGCCATCGACCCAGCTCCAGCGATAGTCGCGCTCCTCGCGCAGCAGGGTCACTTCCAGGTTGGCGGCCGCCGACAGCCGGCCCTGGGCATCGGCGCGCAGCACCTCGAAGCCGACCGCTGCATTGGCCGGCGCGCCTTCGTCCTCGTCGAACAACGGGCGTACGCCGACCAGGAACTCGGCCGGCCAGATGGTGCGGACCAGCGAGCGGCGCACGGCGCGGCCACCGGACTCGAACAGGCTGGCGGCCAGCCGCAGTTGCACCGGCGCGGTGCTGGCGGCGAGCTGCTCGGGCAGCGGCAATTGATGCTCGCCGACACCGCTGTCCGGCAGTTTCTCGTCCAGCACCGGCAGCGCCTCGGCTGGCGTTTCGACGGTCGGATCGCCGAAACGGTAATCCGGCAGGCTGGCGACCGGGCGGGTGTCCGGGCGCAGCAGCAGCTCCGCCTTGATCCGGTTGCCGGCGGCGGGCGCGCCGTACAGATAGGCACCTTCGATGCGCAGCGGCAACGGCTGGCCGGGCGCGAGCGGCTGCTGCGGGCTGTCCAGGGTCAGCTTGAGGCGCTCCGGCAGGAACTCCTCGACGCGGAAATCGAAGCGACCGACCGGCTCGCCCTTGTCCGGGTCCAGACGCAGTTCCAGGCTCCAGCGGCCGGTGGCGGCGTCCTCGGCGATCGGGCGCTCGAACCGGTAATAGCCCAGTTCGCCCGGCTCCAGCGTGCGCGCCGCCAATTGCCGGCCATCGGGCTGGCGCAGGCGGGCGAACAGCGGCGGCGGATGTGGCAGCGCACGGCCGTCGGCGTCGCGCAGCAGGATCGACACCTGCAAGGGTTCGCCGGGGCGATACAGATCGCGGCCGGACCAGGCGTAGGCATCCAGATCGGTGTACGGCCGGCCGTCGACGACGAAATCGCTCAGGTCCAGCGCCGGCTGGCGGAACGGCAACAAGGTCAGCTCGCCGCCGGCGCGGGCGATCAGCACGTCTTCGGGTTTCGGGCGGTAGTCGAAGGACACCTGGCCGGCACCATCGGTGCTGCCTTCCAGCAGCGTCTTGCCGTGCTTGTCCAGCACCTCGACCTGGACCCCGCCGCGCGGCTGGCCGCTGTCCAGCGAAGCGACGTGTACCGACAGCCTGCGCCCGGCGCTGCGCGCATGCAGGCCGAGGTCGGTGACCATGTAATGGGTGGTTTCCAGTTGGCCATCGAACTGGCCGGGACGCTTCATCACCGCCACATACAGGCCGGGTGGACGCAGTTCGGTGATCGTCTGCACCGGCAACAGGGCGATGTTGCGCTCGTTGCGGATATCCGGCAGGGCGAAACGGTTGGCGTAGACCGGCTCGGCCAGCCGGCTCATCTCCTCCAGTTGCCACCAGCTGCGCTGGCCGTTGCGCTGCCAGCGGGCGAAGAAATCGGAATAGGACGACGGCTTGACGCGGTAGAACTCGACATCCGCCTCGTTGGCATTGACCGCCACCAGCGGCAGGCCATCGCTGCCGCGCGCCGGCAGGATGCTGCCCTGGCTGGCGAAGCCGAGCAGCGCCGGCAACTCTCCGGAATGGACGCTGGACTCGAGCCGCTGGCCGAGCAGGCTGCCATCGGCGGCTTCCAGCTCCGCCGCCACACTCACGCTGAAAGTCTGGTTGGCGGCGACGTAGGGAAAGCGCAGCAGGGTGCTGTCATCGCCTTCCAGCATCCAGCCGCCGCTCTGCGCCGCGCCCTGCGCATCCTTGACCTGGATGCGCTCGTCGAACGGCTGCCCGGCCGCCAGCGGACGGTTGAAGCGCAGCAGCAAGGAGGGCCGGCCTTCGTAAGGATCGCCGCTGGCACCGAGCAGGGCGAACCGGCCGCCGTCCTCGACCTGCCCGGGCTCGACCGGCACCGGCGGCGTTTCCTGCCGGCCGCCGCAGGCGACGAGGGCCAGCAGCAGGCAGGGCAGCAGCCAGTGCAGCGGGCGCCAGGAGCGCGCGGGAGTCGCCACGGATGGGTCCGGCATGGTCGGCCTCGTTCTGGATGGTCGTTGCTGGCGCGAAGTATAGGCGTCCGCCCTCGCGGCTGAAGGTTGACGCCCGCTTTGCCGGCCGCGCACCATCATCGGGCATTCAGGGCGCGGAGACGGGCATGCAGACGGCGCGCGCGCGGCGCGACACGATGGCCAAGGCGGATCTCGCCTGGCTGCGCATGGAGCAGCCGGACAACCTGATGATGATCACCGGCGTGATGATCCTCGCCGCGCCGCTGGATCTCGACACCCTGCGCCAGCGCGTGGCGCAGCGCTTCCGCGCCTATCCGCGCTTTCGCCAGCGCCCGGTCGACCTGGAAGTGCTCGCCTACTGGGAAACCGACCCCGGTTTCGACCTGTCATGGCATGTGCAAGGCCTCGAATTGCCCGGCTCAGCGGGCGAACGCGAGCTTCAGCAACGGGTCGGCGAACTGGCCTCGACGCCGCTCGACACCGCCCGGCCGCTGTGGCAATTCCATCTGCTGGCGGATTACCTCGGCGGCAGCGCCGTGGTCGCTCGCATCCATCATTGCTACGCCGACGGCCTCGCCCTGGTCCAGGTGCTGCGCACGCTGACCGACCCCGGCCCCGACTTCGCCGCGCCGGTACCTGACGACCCGCCGCCCTGGCCGGACCAGCACGAGTACGGCGATGGCGGCGGTTTGTTCGGCCCGGTCATCGAACAGTTCGGCCAGGCGGTGCAGCGCGTCGAAGAGGTCATGAAGCGCACCTCCGGCCTGCTGCGCAAGGGCCTCGACCTCTACCACGACCCGGCCCGCGCCGTGGCGCTGGCCCGCGATGGCGGCGACATCGTTGCCGAACTGGCGCAGGCACTGGCCCTGCCGGACGACCACGCCACCGCCCTGCAAGGCCCGCTGGGTGGCAGCAAGCGCTGCGCCTGGGCCGAGCCGCTGGACCTCGACGAGGTCAAGGCGGTCGGTCGCGGCTACGGTTGCAGCGTCAACGACGTGCTGCTGTCGGTGGCCGCCGGTGCCCTGCGCGGGCATCTCCTGGAACGCGGCGATGCGCTCGACGGCGTCGACATCCGCGCCATGACGCCGGTCAACCTGCGCCGCAGCATCCGCCCCGGAGAACTGGGCAACCAGTTCGGCCTGGTCTTTCTCGACCTGCCGATCGGCGAGGCGGACCCGGTGCAGCGCCTGCGCCAGGTCCACCGCAACATGGACCGGCTCAAGGCATCCCGACAGGCGCAGGCGACCTGCGGCGCGCTGGCCGCGCTGGGCATGTCCGCCTCCCCCGTGCAACGCGCCGCGCTGGATTTCCTCACCCGCAAGGCCAGCCTCGTCGCCACCAACGTCCCCGGCCCGCGCAAACCGCTCTACCTCGCCGGCCGCCGCATCGACCGGCTGATGTTCTGGGTGCCGCAAAGCGGCCGCATCGGCACCGGCATCAGCCTGTTCAGCCACCAGGGCCGCGTCCACTTCGGACTGATCGCCGACGCCGAGCGAATCCCCGACCCGGCCGACGTCACCCGCCGCTTCAAACCCGAGTTCGAACGCCTGCTCTACACCTTGCTGATGTCGGAGTGGGAGGTGGCGGGGGAGGGGTGAAGGTGTGCGGCAGAGTGCCACAAACCGTATCCACTACTGGTAGAGTTCGTGAATAACTGTGAATTTGCGGATATCCGCTCGCATACGGCTTAGAATGGGCGGGCCATCGCATGGGCTTGCAACCGTGATTCAAACAGGAGTGCTGTCATGAAAAAACTGGCGTTGTCTTTGATTGCCCTGTCGCTCCCGATGCTGGCAATGGGCCAGGATGACGATGGCGTCGATCCTTCGGCCCCGGTGATCTCCCAGGCACCCACCTCGGCACCCGGATCGGCCATTCCGGAAACCCGCGGCGGGATGACGCTCCTGTTCGACAACGGCCCGTTCGTCACGCAACCCGGAGGCGGGTTCGGCGGCGCGGACATCAGCGTCGTGCAGTTCGATGCCTTGGGCATGAATTCGTTCGGCAGGCTCGTCTCCATCGCCGGGGACCGCAGGGCGGCCGAAGACTTCACCGTGCCCGCCGGGGAAGTCTGGCGCATCGATGTGGTCGAGCTGTATTCATTCCAGGTCGATTCCACCACCACTTCCACGCTCAACGAAGTGCGCCTGCAGATTTGGGATGGCGTGCCCGACGCGCCCGGAAGCAGCGTGGTGTTCGGCAACCTGACCGACGATCTTTTCCTTGCTACCGCCTGGACCAATGTCTACCGCGTCTCCGATCTTCCGGGGGCGGCGGTCGACACACGGCGACCGGTCATGTCGATAACGGCCGATCTCGGCAGCGGCGGAGTCAGCCTGCCGGCCGGTACCTATTGGCTGGATTGGCAGATAGGCGGGACGCTGGCCTCCGGGCCCTGGCAAGTGCCGATCACCATTCCCGGCCAGGTCACCACCGGCAATGCACTGCAGTATTCGCCGGCGACCCCAGGTTGGGGCCCGATGATCGATTCCGGCACGAGCACCCAATTGGGCGCTCCGTTCTCGTTGCTCGGCGCGGCAACAGTGCTCGCTCCGGATGTGGGCGTCGCGCCGCCGGTCCTGAATTTCGGGTCCATCGGCGTCGGCAATAGCGCAACGCTGTCGGCGACGATCACCAACACCGGCACCGCCGCAGGTGATTTCACCTGGACATCGGTGAGCGCGCCGTTCTCCCTGCAAAGCAGCAGTTGCGGCGCCCAGCCGGCAACTCTGGCGGCCGGTGCCACCTGCGTGCTCACCTACGCTTTCGCCCCGACCGCCGTCGGTCCCGTGCCGCAGCAGACGGTCACCGTTCAAGTGAATGCCTCCACGCAGAGCTTCGACCTGACAGGCACCGGCGCATTGGTCGCCACACCGCCGCAATTCATCCCCAGCGCGGGCACCTGGGCCCTGTTGCTGCTTGGCGGGCTGGTGCTGCTGATCGCCGTGCGGCGCTCGTCCGCGCAGGGCTGAAGATCGCCTGTCTGCGACGCTGATGGCGCTTCGCCGCGTCGCCGTGCTTCTATAATCGCCGGCCTTTCCTTGTGAGGCCGGCGCGATGAGCGATCTGCTGTGGCAAAAGCCCGGCGTGGCGGTGGATGCCGACATCCAGGCCTTCTGCGCGGGCGAGGATGTGATCCTTGATCGCGAGTTCTTCCTCTTCGACATCGAGGCCAGCCGCGCGCATGCGCAGGGACTGTGCCGGATCGGCATGCTGTCGGCGCAGGAGTTGGCCGGACTGGAGCGCGAACTGTCGGCGCTGGCGGCGGATTTCCGCTCCGGGGCATTCGTGCTGGACGCGGCTTACGAGGACGGCCATTCGGCGATCGAAGCGCGCTTGACCCAGCGGCTGGGCGATGCCGGGCGGCGCATCCATGCCGGCCGCAGTCGCAACGACCAGGTGCTGGTCGCCTCGCGCCTGTGGCTGAAGGATCGGCTGCACCAGGTGCGCGCCCTGTGCCGTGAGGCGGCAGACGTGGCCTTGCAGCGGGCGGAAGAAGAATCCGCCTTGCCGTTGCCGGGCTACACGCATTTGCAGCGCGCGGTGGTGTCGTCGGCCGGGATGTGGTGGGCGGGCTGGGCGGAAGCCTTCATCGACGATGCGCAGCGGGCGGCGCAGACGCTGGATTGGGTCGACGCCAATCCGCTCGGCAGCGCGGCGGGCTATGGCGTCAACCTGCCGCTGGACCGCGACCACACCACGCAGGCGCTGGGCTTCGCGCGCATGCAGGTGGCGGCGACCTACGCACAGCTTTCGCGCGGCAAGTTCGAACTGGCGGCGCTGGAGTCGCTGGGCTCGGCTCTGCTGGACGTGCGCCGGCTGGCCTGGGACCTGAGCCTGTTCACCAGCGCCGAGTTCGGCTTCGTGGCGCTGCCGCCGGAGTACACCACCGGCAGTTCGATCATGCCCAACAAGCGCAACCCGGACGTGGTCGAACTGATGCGCGCCAGCTACGCCAGCGTGGCGGCGGCGCGCTGCGAGATCGAGCAGTTGCTGTCGCTGCCGTCCGGCTATCACCGCGATTTGCAGTTCGCCAAGGGCGGCCTGGTACACGGTTTCATGCGCGGACTGGGAGCGCTGCGCCTGCTGCCCGACCTGTTGCGCCGCCTGCGCTGGCAGCCGGAGAAAATGCGCGCGGCGCTGGAAGATTCGATGTACGCGACCGACCTCGCGGTCGATCTGGCGCGCCAGGGCGTGCCGTTTCGCGAGGCATACCGGCAGGCCGCCGACCCGGCGCGCTGGTCGCAGGGCGATCCCGAGGCCAGTCTGGCGGCGAGGGTGTCGCCGGGCGCGGCAGCGGCGTTGTGCCTGGATGAGCTGCGGACGCGCTGGGCGGCGCTGGGATAGAGGAGGGCGGCACCGCGCGTGAATCGGGCCGCGGTCCGCCAGCCCGCCAGCCCGCCGCCGTCAACGCCGACGCCGGCTCAACCGGAAGCTGCCGAATCGGCCTCGCCTTGCGTCGCCGGCGCATCCGCCGGCAGATCCTCGAACACCGCCGCCAACGGTGCCTCGAAATCCAGCGAAGGCAGGATCAACCCGCGCTGCGCATCCTGCGTCGCCAGCAGCCAATCGCCGCCCTCGGCGTGGCGGAACAGGTCGATGGTCCGCCGGTCCGGGTCGATCAACACGTACTCGCGCAAATCCGGCAACTGCCGATAGGCGGCAAACTTCGCCCCGCGGTCATGCGCTGCCGTGCTTTCCGCCAACACCTCGATCACCACCACCGGATGGCGCAGCGCCCGCTCCGCCAGCAGATCGTCCGGTCCCGGAAGCTGCCAGCAAGTAGCCCGGATCAAGCCGCGTAGCGGTGGATCCGACACCCGAACTTCGGTCAGCGTAACGTCTTGCGTTATATAACGCATGGCGTTACAGTCGCCCCATGATCCAAAGCTTTGCCGACAAGGAAGCCAAAAAAATCTGGGGCGGAACGATGTCCCGGAGGCTGCCAGCGGACATCCAGCAGGCAGCACGCCGCAAACTGCGCATGCTCAACGCCGCTGTGACACTGGAAGACCTGCGGGCCCCACCGGCCAACCGGCTGGAAGCATTGAAGGGCAACCTCAAAGGCCAACACAGCATCCGCATCAACGACCAATGGCGTATCTGCTTCCGTTGGCACGCCAGCAACGCGCATGACGTGAAAATCATCGACTACCACTGACACCGCACACCATGACCACACTGCCCAACATCCACCCCGGCGAAGTCCTGCTTGAAGAATTCCTGCTGCCACTGGGCATCAGCCAGAACGCACTGGCGCGTGCCATGGACGTACCGCCGCGCAGGATCAACGAAATCGTGCTGGGAAAGCGCAGCGTGAGCGCCGACACCGCCGTCCGCCTGGCCGCCGCGCTTGGTACCAGCGAACGCTTCTGGCTCAACCTGCAAGCCGATCACGACCTGGAAAAAGCACGCCACGCTCTGGGCAAAGCGGTAGAGAAGATCGAACGGATTGCAGCCTGAGAGCCCACCCCGTTCGCCCCGGGTGCGCTGCGCTTGCCCGGGCTACACGCTGCCCGCGCGTAGGTCGGATCAAGCCGCAAAGCGGTGGATCCGACACCCACCTGAGGTATCGCACGCGGAAAGGGCCATGGACGGCCCTGCTTTGGGAGCGAGGAAGGGCTGAGAACGTCGGATCCACGCCTGTGGCGCTTGATCCGACCTACACCAACGACCCGGCAAACCCCCGGCAAGCGCAGCCACCCGGGACCAACCTGCGGCAATCAAACCGTCGTCAGGCGCTCCGTTGTTTCCGGATAGCGCTCCACCAGCCGGATCAGCAACGCGGCTTGCGCGTTCGGCTTGGCGCGACCTTGCTCCCAGTTTTCCAACGTGCGCGGGTTGGTGCGCAGGCGTGCCGCCAGCACGGCGCGGGACACGTTCAGGCGCTCGCGCAGGGCGATCAACTCATCGGCAGTCACCTCCACCGGCGCAACAGCTTGCACCTTGTGCGTGCGAAGGGTGATTTTTCCCGAACGCTCGGCTGCCAGCGCATCGAAGCCTTCAGCGATCTCGGCGAACAGGTTGCGCTTGCTCACTTCCTTGTCCTCGCGTCTTCTTGCGCTTGTGGTGCATGCCTACGCCGTCAACGAGGCGGGCTCGGCCTTCCACCCGCGCCGGTTGCCACTCGCCAGGATGGACTTCGGTGCGTGTGGCCGGGATTCCAGCTTGCGCAGGAAATCCAACTGCGGCTCCAGCTTCTTGCTGCCGAACTTGGACTCTCGGTACAGCAGGCGCAGCAGCCTGTCGGCAGCCGGGTCCACCTTCTTGCTCTTGCCCTTCTCCCAGCGAGCGACGGTTTGTTCATCGCGTCCCAGCAGATCGCCCAGCCCGGCCTGTGACAGCTCCAGTTCCTGGCGGAGGAAGCGGAACTCCGCTCCGGTGAGGGCAGCCGGGTTGCAGACCACGACCTGACCGATGGCGGCGTGCAGGCCGTCGATGTCCCGAATGCTCACGCCCTGGCCATAGGGCGTCGAGACGACTTCGAAGCCACCTTGAAGGTAGACATTGGGCAACCCGCAGCCCATGTAATGGTGCATCTGGCTCATGGCGATTCGACCTTGACAGGCACGATGATCCTTTTGACGTGCGGTCCCTCGCACTCGGCGATGACGCGCAGGGTGAACAGGTGATTGGCGGCCAACCGTTGCATCTGCAACGCCCAGTGCCCATGCTCGTTCAGCACCGGCTTGCCCACGATGTCACCGGCGCGCAAGCACGACATGGCCTGCTGGAAGGTCATCATCCCGGCCATCGACCGCTTGTTCAGTTCCGGAAGGAAGACCACGTTCGCCGATGACTTGGCAGCGTCACGGATGCAACGCAACAAGGACTTCTCGGTGACACGCATCCTGGTGATGTTCAAGCCGAACCATCCTTTCGGATCACCCTATCAGATTGATAGGTTAATTGCGTGTGCCCAACGTCACAAGATGGACGACACCGATCAGCGTGTCGCAGCCCGGATCAAGCCGCAAAGCGGCGCAACCGACACCCACCCCCCGTTCGCCCTGAGGTATCGCACGCGGGAAGGGCCAAGGACGGCCCTGCTCTGGGAGCGAGGAAGGGTGAACGTTCCCACCTCGAAGCCGATAGGTTGGCGGTGAGCGCAGCGAACCCCAACATCGCCCCCGTTCGCCACCGCACAGCCGTAGGTCGGACCAAGCCGCGAAGCGGCGGATCCGACACCGACACCCACCCCCCGTTCGCCCTGAGGTATCGAAGGGCCCATAGGTTGGCGGTGAGCGCAGCGAACCCCAACATCGCCCCCCCCCCGTTCGCCCCAACACACCGCACAGCCGTAGGTCAGATCAAG
>Ga0265293_10000167_pt1 | contig 161667 bp, 148 predicted proteins | sample Munlanlewell138R_FD_192505 | JGI IMG/M metagenome (GOLD analysis project Ga0265293, IMG submission 192505) | Leachate microbial communities from a municipal landfill in Southern Ontario, Canada - Leachate well 138R | ecosystem: Engineered > Solid waste > Landfill > Unclassified | place... | reverse complement strand
GCCTGTTTTTTGCACCTCAATCAGGTCTTCAAGATCGAAATCGTCGTCCGATTATTGGGTTTTTATCTCAGCAAAGCACGACACATGCCGTGGCGGTGTGGTAAAGCGAATATTTCAGGGGCGACTAGGTAGTATTTCGATCACGCAGGCCGTGTTTCCATCGACTTGCCAGCGCACGTTAAAGTCAAACACATGCACGCCGTACACTCGTCCTGGCTCTTCATCGGTGCGGTATGCCGGACGCGGGTCAAACTGCAGCATCTGCACGATAAATTCACGCAGTTGTGGTCGAGCTGCACACACAGCCTCGGCCTCGGCGCTGAAACCTACCTTAAGCCGGGGCTCAGGTGCGCCTCTGGCAAAGCCTGTGCGTGCGGTGGGTATACAGTCCACATATGGCACATAAGGCTTGATGTCGAGAACCGGTGTGCCATCCAGCAAATCAATGCCACGCAGCTGCAAGCGCAAGCTTCCATGCTCACGCTTCATGCCAGTCAATTCCACCAGCGAAAGCCCAATGGGATTGGGGCGAACAGGTGAGCGTGAAGCAAACACGCCAACACGTTGATTGCCACCCAGACGTGGTGGTCTTACAGTAGGAGACCAGTCACCCTGAGGCACAGCATGAAAGACGAAGCTGAGCCACAAGTGAGAGAAACCATCGAGCCCGTGCAGCGCCTTATCGATATCATATGGTGGCAATAATTCAAGCTCGGCCTGCGCCGCAGACATCAGTCCACTTTGCCGCGGAATGCCGAATTTTTCCTTAAAGGGGGAATGGATGATGCCGATTACATCAAAGGTATAACTTGTGGCCTTGTTCCCCATATCTGGAATGCCTTTAGCTTGGCTATGCCTCTAAATAACTACCTGCCTGGTTGTCACTGTGTTAAAAACTGTGCTTTCCAGCTGGTCTTTGTCTTGTGCTAACGTCCTCTATAACGTTTTTTAGAGATTCCTTAGCACTACCTTAGCGGTACTGGCACAGATAGGCGCTTTCTACCAATACCTTGATCTTGAATTTGCTGTTGGCTGCTACGTTGAACTTCTCACCGGCCTTAATCTCGCGCCAAGCACTTTCGTCGGGCAGTGCTACCGACACCTGGCCAGAGACTATATGCATGATCTCTGATTTGCCTGTATTGAACTCGTACTCTCCTTGAGCCAGCACACCGATAGTGGCTGCTCCTGCTGTCTCGGTGAAGGAGATGGACTTGACCTTGCCGTCGAAATACTCGTTTACCTTGAACACGTTTCGCACCACCAATGTAAGTATGATTTCAGATAACGCCACGCATAAATCTGGCGCGCAGTGTGCACCCTAATAAAACCATGCGGAAGCTATGTAGATCGGATTTATTTCCATGGATAAACAATATTTAGCGAGAAGCAGGACGCAGCTAATCAATAGCCCGGCAACACTTCTAATTCATGCGCTGCTGCAAACGCAGGAATTGTTCCTCAGGCAAGGCAGCCTCGATAGCTGGAAACAATTCATTTTCCTCAAAACGGATATGTTCACGCAGGGCATCGGCCAGGGCGCGCAATGTCAACAGGACTGGCTGGTCTTGTTCATCATCGATCTGATCAATGATGGCGCGCAGCATGACGTGCTGACGCTGGGTTTCGACGATCAATAGATGGGATGAACTTGTCTGCCTGGCAAAGGCAGGGAGCAGGTATTGTTCCTCGACAACAAAATGTGGCTCTATCTCATCCCACCACAGCTTGAGCAAATTCTCCGCTGCTGCAATTAAATCCCCACCATCCTCCAGACGGCTGACCCTGCGCGCCAGCACCAGACCACTGTGATGGTCACTGGATAACTTGCGTAGGGCATCGTGGCGTTTCATGACACGCTCAAATCCATTCGAGAACTTCATCGGCCGGATCATACGGACGACGCTGGATCAACATTTCCTGCTGCTCCATCAAACGCTGCTCGCGCATACGCACGGCATCTTCTCGCGTGGGTATGGTCACTTCGCCAAACATGACCTGCTTCAAGAAACGAAAGCCAAACTGCATCAGCTCGCTATCATCTTCCAGCAGCTGTTTGTATAAATCATCCGCCAATTCAAATGAACTTTGAAAGCCCTCAGATCGTACAAATTCACGGAATCTATCCATGTCATAGCAAGCCATGAAATAAAGCTGCCGACTACGTAGTGATGGCTTGCCGATGGTTGGCCCGGAGGACATCTTCTTCAGGATCAACTGGCGCCAGCCACGTGACTGCTCATCATATTCTGCTACGCCCTGTTCCTGGCGATATTCATCGATGGTCAAAGGTCTATCTACCTCGTGGCCCTTGCAATGCGGCTCCTTGACCAAGGCATAAGAACTGGTATCGGTGTATTCATCCTGCTTGCGCATCGCGACCAACGCGACAGGATAGTAACGACATGCCGTCGGCCGATCCTCATAAACTGCACAGCCTTCAGGACGCATAAACTGGCAAGCACTGCCGTCTTCCACCGGCTTGAATTTGACACCTGCGATGCCATCCTTCTCCAGCTCGAAAGGTACGGTGTATTGACGCAAAAAATCACCCGAATCAAGGCCAAGCCGTTTTTTTAAACGGATGACATCATAAGGCGTCAGGGTGATATCGATATTCGCGCAACAGGCATTCCAGCAGGAAATACCCTTGTGGCAACTGAAGCTAATAGTCTTGTCGCCATCAAAGAGTTTGGGCAATACAGGACTGCTGGGAAATGGGGATTCAGTAAAAGGTGTATCAGCCATGCGGTTACCTCAGAAATATATCCGGCAAGCATAGGTAGAATTTTGCACTAATGCCACCCTACTTATTGGATAGTAGGCCGCATCCACTAGCAACGGATAATAAATGTCTATTGGAAAAAAAACCGGACGCCTTGCGACGTCCGGTTAATAGTCAGACAAAAGCCAGACTTACAGCTAAAAAGTCAGCTTAATGTGCTGCCGACTTGAACAGCTTGGACTTGTCTACCAGGTCAACGTGGGCGCGCTTGAACACGGTCCACTGCTTGGTATTCTTGTCATAGATGGAGTTCACAAAGCAATGCCAGTTCTCCTCATCGACAAAGTTCTTGTCCATGCGGTAGTAGAAGCCCGGGTAGCGGGATTCTTCACGGAACTGAATGTGCTTCATGTGAGCTTCAGCGGTCAGGATGCGGTGATAATTTTCCCAGGCGCGCAGCAGTTCATGCAGATCCTTGGCACGCAGCTTGAGGGAATCTTCCTTGAGCATATCCAGCTTCTCTTCCGCAACCTTGAGCATGTGCTCGTTGGTCTTGTAGTAAGTAGCTACGCCAGCAACGTACTCATCCATGATCTTCTGCAGACGGAACTGCAGCATCTTTGGAGTGATGTAGTTGGGGTTGACGTCGATAGCTGTGGTGTAGTCCTTGAACTCCAGGAAGGTACGGGCAGGACGGGTGATCTCTTCCACCAGTTCCTCAACCGAAGTATCCAGCTCAGGATTCCAGTCCTTATTGTCCAACACATATTGCACCATGGCCTTGGCAGCCATACGGCCTTCAGCGTGAGAACCAGAGGAGAACTTGTGACCAGAAGCGCCCACACCATCACCGGCGGTGAACAGACCCTTAACAGTGGTCATGCCACGATAACCCCAGTTCCAGCCCTTAGGCAGATGCTCGGGTACGCCTGGCAGTGCTTCGTCCGTAGGAGCACCAACGTCGGTTGGGCCAGAGGTCCAGATACCGCAGCAGCCGGAATGTGAGCCCAGCAGGTATGGCTCGGTTGGCATCAGCTCGGAATTCTTCTTCTCCGGCTCAATGTTCTCACCTACCCATACGCCACACTGACCAACACACATGTCGAGGAAGTCTTCCCAAGCCTCTGCTTCGAGATGCTTAACTTCACGTGGGGACAGGGTTTCACGCAACTTGGCCAGGGCAGTTACAGTGTCCATCCAGATAGGACCACGACCTTCCTGCATTTCCTTCAGCATCAAGTGATTACGCAGGCAAGAGGCAGGCACAGCAGCCTGACCATAAGGAGGATAATCGTTCAGCATCTCCTTATTCTTGACCATGTAGACTTCGCCTGTGGCGTTGGTGGCCTGGGACTTGAACAGCAGGAACCATGCACCTACAGGGCCGTAACCGTCCTTAAAGCGGGCGGGTACGAAGCGGTTTTCCATCATGGTCAACTCGGCACCAGCTTCGGCGGCCATGGAGTAGGTAGAACCGGAGTTCCAAACTGGATACCAGGCACGACCGGTACCTTCACCTACGGAACGTGGACGGAAGATGTTTACGCAACCGCCAGCGGCCAGCAGGATGGCCTTGGCCTTGTAGACGTATACTTTGTGATCACGAGTGGAGAAACCAACAGCACCGGCTACGCGGCCCTTGTCGTTCTTGTCGTTGACCAGCTTAACGATGAACACACGCTCCTGGATACGCTCGGAGCCAATAGCCTTCTTGGCTGCCTCGGCAACGATCCACTTATAGGATTCACCGTTGATCATGATCTGCCACTTGCCGGAACGTACTGGCTTGCCGCCGTCCTTCAGCGCTGGCATGCCCTTGGCACCATCGTAACGCTCGCCGTTCTCGTCGGTCTTCCAGATTGGCAGACCCCATTCCTCGAACAGATGTACGCATTCGTCAACGTGGCGACCCAGGTCATAGGCCAGGTCATCACGGGTGATACCCATCAGGTCATTGGAGACCATGCGCGCATAGTCAGCCGGATCCTGCTCAGGGCCGATATAGGTGTTGATAGCAGACAAACCCTGCGCCACAGCACCGGAACGATCCATAGCGGCCTTGTCGACCAGCTTGATCTTGAACTCACGGCCCAGCTGCGCTTCAGCAGCCTTGGCCCAAGGCATGATCTCGTAAGCGGCGCCACAGCAGGCCATACCGCCACCAATAAAAAGAATATCTACTTCTTCTTGTACTACTTCTGGATTACCAAATTCACCAGCCATTGTTTAGCTCCTAAAATTGTCAGGCCCGTAATTACTTACAGATCAGCTCAGCCGGATTACCGACACGATAGCCATTTTGCTCCATGTGGTTGAAGAAGCCGGTATCAGCAATCTTCGCCATCTCGGCAGCAGCCTTGCCACCATAAGGATCGATGGAGCCTTCTGGTGTAGTACGGATGGGGAACTTAAAGCGCTTCATGGTGCCGTTACGGAACTTGATGGTCCACATGATGGAATCAGAACCACGCAGTGGCTGTACAGAACCGCCCAGTGGCACGATGTCGGCGTAATGACGGCATTCGATTGCCTGCTGTGGGCAGATCTTCACGCAGGAATAGCATTCCCAGCACTGCTCAGGCTCCTGGTTGAAGGCACGCATGGCGTGACCCGTCTCGGAGCCGTCCTTGTCCAGCTTCATCAGGTTATGAGGGCAGATGTACATACAAGCGGTCTTGTCTTGACCCTTGCAGCCATCGCATTTGTCGGTACGTACAAATGTCGGCATTTTGTGCTCCTTAATGGTTAACTGCAGTTAAGAATTCACGCCGCGAGGCGGCATCCAGTCACTGTGGTGCCTGATTACAGCACCACACAAATAACTGAGGGTATAAGACCCTGTCACGCTCTGGCGACTCACTCGACACCAAATATCGCGACACCCGAACGGTTTACCCAGTCCTAGGGACGGCCACCATACCTGCCAAACAGGAAAGTTCCAACCAGAACTATCTTGCGCTGGCATAAATGGGCTTTATTGTATGCGAAAAGTCGGGGTTTCCCCTACTCCTGGTGCATGCATGAGGTCATGCGGCATAAACATGATATTAAACAACTTTATTTAGGTATAAGGCCTGAATTAAGCCGATCCGCAAAGCAGGTTCGGGTTGAATGACCTGGATTGCACTCAGAACTCTGTGCAACGCTCGATGCTTTCACCAGCAGTGCCATCAGCCAGGTGGCGGAAAAGAGTGCCCTCAGAGCCTGGGCCAGAACCCTTTGTCCACCACTCCAGCTCGCCACCAACATAACGCGTACCACTGGCAGAAACCGCAATTTGCATGTTGTAGCTACTCCCCTTGTATTGGATCGTAGCCAAGTCGGCAGAGTGGTAGATTGCAGCAATCGTCTCGCCGCTCTCGCAGCGATAACTATATACGGAGGACATTGACGACGCCGCCACAGGCATTTGGGCAGCCACTTTATCCTGCTGGGAGCTTACACATGCAGAAACGAGCAGGATAGAAGCAAACGTCAAGGGAACGAGGGTTTTCATATGAACCTCTGTTTTGCCGGTGCGTAGTCTAACTATGCCGAGGCGATAGCGCAGACTAAAGCTCTACACCACAACCAGTAAAGTCAGGGCATGAGAGATCGCGCCCAATCTCAAAGTTATCGTCCCCACGCGTGAGCGATAAAGGGGCTGGAAATGGCCTCGTCGATCAGGCCACGGCAAGCCAGGCGGCGGCAGAGGCAATTGCGAGGCCCGTGAGGCGGGTAACCGGCAAGGCCGAACTCAGGCATTTTGCGTGCAGGCCAAGAAGAATACCAATGCCGTGCAACAGTGCGGTGGTGAGTGCAAAGCCGAGGCTGTAGGCGACGCCGCCCGAGGCGAGTGGCATTTCAACGCCGTGCGCATAGCCGTGAAACAGTGCAAAGATACCGACAATCGCGGCACTCAACACAACCGGCATACGCACGGCGGCTGCGATCAGCAGGCCAAGAATCAGCACTGATGACAAGATACCGGCCTCAATGTAGGGGATGGCGAGATTGGCGATGCCACAGGCACCGCCCAGCAACAGCATCACGATAAAGGCTGCGGGAGTTGCCCACAAGGCACGCCCTCCCAACTGCGCGGCCAAAAACCCAACCGCTATCATAGCCAGCAAGTGGTCAGCCCCGAGGAGCGGATGAGACAGTCCGGCAAACAGCCCGCTGACTGTTCCCCCCTCGGGGTGGGCCATCGCACTTGCAGGGGCAAGCAGCAACAGGGCAAGGGTGATAGACCAGACTTCAAGATGACGGTATTTCATTAACCTCTACTCCTTAATTTAAAGTGTACTTCAGGTCACTGTGATCTCTTGCAGCCCGGAATCACCGGTTTTGAACTTGGAAGTTTCGCTCTCCACCTCTCTCACCGACTGCACCAGCTGCTCCGCCAGCATCAACAGGCTTTGTGACACCTCATGGGTCTGGTTGGCCTCATCGCTGGCCTTGAGGATGTTCGCGGCAATACGGTCGGCGATCTCATCTTGCTCATTCGCCGCGTCATTCACATCAATGAACTCCTTGTTCAGACTATCGACCCGCTCGACCGCGGCCGAGAGATCATGCTCGGTGGCGCGTGAGGTCTCGGCCACCTCGTTGATCAATTCCTTGGTGTCCATCACCTCACGCTCCGCCATCTCGATCTCCTTGACGAAGGTTTCGAGCGCAGTATTGATCAAGCCGGTCAACGCCGTGGTCTCATCGGAGAGGCTGCGCACCTCACTGGCAACCACGGCAAAGCCGCGGCCATGTTCACCGGCGCGTGCCGCCTCGATGGCGGCATTCAGGGAAATAAGATTGGTCTGTTTGGCGATGTTGTCGATCATTTCGAGTTGCGCCACCACCTCGCGCGAGTTAGCAATAATGGTCTGCATCCGCGCCGAGACCTGATTGACCCGCTCGACCACCTTGTCTGTGCAATCGCGGTTGTTCTGCGAACTGCTGCGCGACTGCTGCATGGCATGCACTATCTCCGCCAGCCCGGCATGTATATGTTTGATCGCCGCCAGCACCCGCTGCGATGATGCCTTCATCGAATCGGTCTGCCCGGTAATGTCGTTGAGTTCCGCAGCGATATCGCGATTATTGGCGCTGATGGTCAGGCTCTTCTCGCCCAGCGTAGTGGCGGCAAGGTGTACGCCGTGCATGCGCAACTTGATCTGCGCCACGATGGTACGGATCTTGTCAATAAAACGGTTGAAGAGTCGGGAAAGGAGCCCCATCTCATCCTGCTTTCTGTCATTTAGTTTGAGCGTCAGATCGCCCTCTCCCTGGGTCAGATCATCGATGCTGTGGATGAGCGAATAGATCGGCCGGTAGATGATCAGACGGAAGACCAGCAACACAATGATCAGCGCTGGCAACAGCACCGCGCTGATGATAATCAATACGCCAAACAAATTTTCGTGTTTCTGCGCTACGGCGTGGCTGTTGTCCATACTGACCCGCAGGTAACCGCCGGTCTCCCCCTCGTGCCAGTTGGTGTGGCAGATCACGCACTCCGATTTTACCGTCAGGCGCTGAAAAAAGTGTGCCTTGTCATCCTGCAACAGGTGGGCGCGACCGGCTTCATCAAAACTGGCCGCAGGATCGATTGCATAATGACAGGCGGCGCACTGCTGCCCGCGCCCACTCATCCTATTTATATGTCGTTGCCCGGCCTCTGTCTCATTCGGATCGCGCACGCTCCAGTCCGCCCGCTGGTGGCGGCCACGGCTCTCCTCAAACAGCTCAAGGTTCGGGTTGGAAAGCTCTCCTTCCCTGTGGATGAACGGTTTGCCGACGGTAACCTCCCCCGACTTGTAGGTCATCAAGCCAGAGCGGTCGTAGAGTGCCGCATCATCCACCTCATCAATGCGGGGAAAATTGTCAATGACATGCTGGAAGGATTGGCGCTGCCCCTTGCTGATTGACTCAACTGAGTCGGCGACCAGCGTCGAGAGCAGGCCGTGTCCGGTCTCGATGATGCGCTCTTCCAGCAGTGCGTTCTGCCGCTGGTAAAAGATAGCGATAGAGAGCAGCGAGACGAGAAAAACGCTCACCCCAAGGTAGAGCAGCGCGCGAAACAGCAGGGAGTTGGTAAGACGAATGCGTGATTCCTGATGGGTGCTCATGATGGACCTCCGCGAAGCGTACTAAAACTTCCGTTTATTGACCCGCGGGTCATCGTGACTGTGCAGCATGATCTGTCGGGGAAAGTGTTCGCTGGCACACCCCACACAAGGGTGGCCGGCGCGGATGCAGCTGCTGGTATTGTTATTGTGGCCATTGATCAGACAATCGTTATGTGTCACCACCCCCTGGCAACCTAGGTTGATGAGGCAGCCGCTATCGCCGATATGGCGGGCGTAGTGCTTCTCCTGAAAATCGGCATAATAGATGCAGCGTTCATGGATCGTATTGCCGAAGAAGCGTAATGGCCGCTGCTGTGAATCGAGTGGTGGCAGCGTTCCCTTCATCGCATAGTGCAGCAGGGTATAGACGATATGTTCGGGCTTCATCGGGCAGCCCGGCAGGCACACCAGCGGCTTGTCAATTTCTTGCGCCACCAGCAACTCCGGCAGCGTCTGGATCCCTGTCTGCATACCGTTCATGCGGGTCACTCCGCCGAAAGTCGCGCAGGTGCCGGCGGCCACGCAGGCCGTTGCCCGTTTAGCCATCGGCACGGCCCATTCGACAAACGGCTTATGGCCCATCAGACAGGCGTGCGGCATACCGACCGGGATCGAGCCCTCGACCACCAGCAGGAAGTCAAGGTTAGAGCCCATAACGTGTTCGAGCATACCGGTGACCTGATCACCAGTAGCCAGCGAGAGATCGGGGTGGAAAATAACGTTGGTGAACTTGCTCAGAATATCGAGCACCGGGACATATTCGATATCGAGAAAACTGCACGAACAGCCGGAGCAGGAGCTACCGTGCAGCCAGATGAGATTGAGCCGCTTGTCGGTAGTGGCATCAGCGGCCAGCAGATCCTCGAAACTGAGAAAGGAGGCCGCGCCAGTGGCAACAATCGCACCGTAGATCCGCTTCAGTGCCTCGCGCCGTGTGATCTTTTCCAGCATGATCAACCCTCCTTGTTAATGTACTGAACAGGCCATACACGGATCGCTGGAGCGCACGATGCGCGTCAGCTCCAGCGGCTGCGCCGGATCGGCAACCTGGGTGCCGATCAGCATCTGCTCCACCGCCCCCGGCTTGCCGGCCGCATCGCGCGGCGACATGTTCCAGGTGGTCGGCACAATCAGTTCATAGTTGCGGATGTAACCCTTCTCGTCGGTCTCGATCCAGTGACCGAGCGCGCCGCGGGTCGCCTCAGTAATCCCAAAGCCACGTGCGTTCTTTGGCATGTCACGTTCAATAAAAGCGCTCTTATCCGGCTGCACCTGCTCTACCTGCGTCTCCAGCCGGTCGAGGATACGCAACGTGCAGAGCAGGCGTGAGAGGTGGCGTCCCATCACCGAATCGTACTCGTTCAGACCGATATTCAGGTCACGGTTTACGGCGTCGACCTGACGGTTGAAGTCGGCGTGCGTGCCGCTGCGGTAGGTGTTGATCACCCGTGCAGTCGGCCCCACCTCCATCACCTCACCACCGTAGCGCGGGGCGCGGGACCAGCTGTACTTGCCACCGTCGCGCGCAATTTCACGCTGGTATTCGGCCAGGTTGAGCGGCTGCAGGGTGGTCGATTGCAATGGTTTGATCCCCGAAGAGGGCTCGTCTTTATACCAGCTGTAGGCGTGGTCCTCGGTGATCCGTGACAGATCCAGCGCCTGATATTTTCCACCAAGGGTGGCACCACCAACCAAGGCGTGCTGCTCACCCGATGCATCGGGGAAATAGGGGAAGGAGAGAAAATTTCCCGGCCCCTTACCCTCGTTGAAATACGTGGGAAAAGCCCCGGCGACCCCGAGCAGGTCATTGCGATACTGGTTGCGAATGAAATGCGCGGCCCGGTTCAGCCAGGTCTTGTACTGGTTCAGACGATCAACGGTGGGCAGGGTGGTTACACCACCCGCCTCGATGGCCACCGGATGCGGTGCCTTGGCACCGAAGACTGCCACCATCTTGTGCAGGTCGGCCATGATCGGCAAGGCGCTGAGATAACCCTTGATGGCGGAGATATTGAGCTCCAGATCCTCGGCGTAAGCACCCTCGTAGCGCGGCAGAAAGGGAGCGGCGGGAAATATCTTGCCGCTATCAAGCTCACTTTTCACCCAGCTGCGCAGCGTCGTCAGCCCCGCATCATTGCCGCGATAGTTGAGGATGGCGGTAATATCAATAAAGTCGAGGGCGGAGAGCACATAGAAGTGGAGCAGGTGGTCATGCAACTGGTAAGCGCCGACGATGAGGTTACGCAACAGCTGACCATTTTCATTGGGCTGCAAACCCATTGCCTGCTCCAGCGCCAGCGCAGCGGCCTCGGCGTGGCCATAGGGGCAGACCCCGCAGATCCGCTGTGTCACCTGCTGCGCCACGCGGGCATCGTAGCCAATCAGCGCCTTTTCAATGCCACGAAACATATCGCCCGAGCAACGCGCATCGGTGACAACACCATCCTCCAGCTGCGTCTCCACCCGCAGATGACCCTCAATGCGTGTTACCGGATCAATCACTACACGCTTCATACTCGCCTCTCTTTATTATTATGGCGTCTCCCACAACGCGCGAAATAACCAAGTGTTCGTGGTGCATCTTTTTATATGTGATTCCATGCGATAATCGGATAGTAACAGGTAGATTGATGGATGTGAATCGGCCAACATCCCCTCAGCCTCTCATCCTTTTCATTCCTTCAAGGGGAGAGTGATTTGCAACCTCCTGACACAGGGCAAAATCATACTAGATTACTTTTTAACCAAAAAGCAGTTCCTCCTGGATTCCCGCCTGAGCGGGAATGACGGTTCTGAGTCGAGCGCTTGCTTGATGGCTTAACGTCACAATAGACACCGACATCAGCTAGAGGAGTTGCAGCATACGGCGCAATGCCCGCTGGTTATTGCGCCATACATTACCTGCAACACCCATCGTGGCCAAAGCCCCTGCTCAAAGCTCCCCTCTCCCGCTTGCGGGAGAGGGGCTGGGGGAGAGGGTAATAATAGCCTGCGGGAATGACGGGATAGGTGCAGGTCTTCTACATCCGGCGCAATGCCCGTTGGTTATTACGCCATTGTTTGTCGTTAGACACAAACCTCTATTTCGTAAATCTGCATGACACCAATACTATTCAGTAATTTTGATCCTTATTTTCAAAGAATATAATCTTGCCCTGTCTCCTGACAAATATCTCGCCGTCTCCCGTTTGCATTGACGGGAACACGCTGGGTAGAATGCCGTGACGGATCGCTCCCGTGTTCGGCGGGCTACCGGGCGGCCCTCACGAATCGCGCCGTTACACCGCTCATCTTCTGCCAGGGAGTCCTGAACAATGCACCTCTTTTATCCTCTGCATGGCCGCTGTTTCAACCACAACCATGCATGAGATGTCGCTTGCCGAAGGGGTCGTAAGGATCATCGAGGAGGCGGCGGCGCGTGAAGGTTTCAGCCGGGTACGGGTGGTGCGGCTGGAGGTGGGGCAACTGGCGGGGGTCGAGCCTGCGGCGCTACTCTTCTGCTTCGATGCGGTGGTGCGCGACACCCTTGCTGAAGGGGCGCAACTGGAGATTGTGCCGCTGGCGGGGGCGGGATGGTGTCACGACTGCGCCCGGGAGGTGGCGATCGCTGCCAACTATGACGCCTGCCCAGCCTGTTGCGGTTACCGAGTGCAGGCGACCGGGGGGCTGGAGATGCGGCTACTCGATCTGGAGGTCGACGATCCGGGGGTCGAACGAAAACAATGAGCCATTTCGCAACAATAAATAGAATTAGTGAGGTAGGGCATGTGTACGGTATGCGGCTGCGGCGAGGGTGAGACCAGGATCGAGGGGGATAAGCACCATCACCATCATGAACACGTGCATGGACACCATCATGAACATGAACACGGACACGGGCATGATCACGCCCATACGCACAACATGCTGCACTTCGGACAGGGGCCGGCGCACGCCCACGCACCAGGGCTCACACAGGGACGTATGGTGCGCATCGAACAGGATATTCTGGCGAAGAACAATGAGTATGCCAGCGCCAACCGCCGCTACTTTGATGCGCGGGGCATCTTCGTGCTCAACCTTGTCTCCAGCCCCGGCTCTGGCAAGACCACGCTACTTGTCACCACCATCGAACAACTGAAGGGGGAACTGCCGCTGGCGGTGATAGAAGGGGATCAGCAGACCAGTGTCGATGCCGAACGCATTCGTGCAACCGGTGCACCGGCGGTGCAGGTGAATACCGGCAAGGGGTGCCACCTCGACGCGCATATGGTCGGCCTCGCCCTTGAGCGTCTCACCCCCGCCGAAGGGTCGCTGCTCTTTATTGAAAATGTCGGCAACCTGGTCTGCCCGGCCAGCTTCGATCTGGGCGAGGCACACAAAGTGGTGGTGCTCTCGGTCACCGAAGGGGCCGACAAGCCACTCAAATACCCCGATATGTTTCACGCCGCCAGCCTGATGCTGCTCAACAAGCAGGATCTGCTGCCGCATGTCGATTTCGATGTTGAGGCTTGCCTTGCCAATGCCCGACGCATCAATCCGGGGATCGAGGTCATCCAGCTCTCAGCCAAAAGCGGTGAAGGGATGGCGGAATGGCTGGAGTGGCTCCGGCAGGGCGCGCAGCGCCAGGCCGATCTCCGCCTCTGCGAGGTCGAGCGGCTGCAACGGCGCATCACCGAGCTGGAACAGCGGCTCGCCTCCCCCGACCGGCACGGCGCATGAGTCTAGCCTCAGCCACCATCGAAACCGCGCACGAGCACCATCGGTTACGCGTGCGCGGGCTGGTGCAGGGAGTCGGCTTTCGCCCCTTCGTCTACCGCCTCGCCACCAGCCTGGGCCTCACCGGCCAGGTGCGCAACGGCGGCGCCGGGGTCGAGATTGAGGTGCAAGGCGAGCTCGTGGCGTTGCAGCAATTTGCCCACTGCCTGACCGCCGAGGCCCCGGCAAATGCCCGCATCGATACGATCGAACGGCAACCGCTACCGCTCCAGCCAGAACTGGGTCGCTTCACCATCAGCGCCAGCAGCAACGGGCCGGTAACGACCGCCGCCCCCGCCCTGGACACCGCCCCCTGTGTCGACTGCCTGGATGAGCTCTTCACCCCAGGGGATCACCGCTACCGTTACCCCTTCATCAACTGCACCCACTGCGGCCCACGCTACACCCTCACCGCGCGCCTCCCCTACGATCGTGCCAATACCAGCATGGCTCCCTTCATCCTCTGCCCGACCTGTGACCGGGAGTACCACGACCCGGCCGATCGACGCTTTCATGCCCAGCCAAACGCCTGCCCTGAGTGCGGCCCGCGCCTCACGCTGCGGGCTGATGATGACACAACCGGCAGCGACGATCCCCTCACCCGCACACTCGGCCTGCTGCAACAAGGAGCGATCATCGCGGTCAAGGGGCTCGGCGGCTTTCACCTGATGTGCGATGCCCGCAACAGTGCGGCGGTGAGGCGGCTGCGGGAAGGCAAGCAGCGCCGGGAGAAGCCCTTCGCGCTGATGGTGGCCAATACCGCCTCGGCCGCTGGGCTGGCGCTGCTCACCGATCAGGAGCGCGCGCTGCTGCAGTCGCCAGCACGACCGGTGGTGCTGCTGCACAAGCGCATGCCATGCGATACTGCGCTGGCGGACGTTGCCCCCGGGCTTGCCTGGCTCGGCGTGATGCTGCCCTATACGCCGCTCCACTATCTGCTGTTCCACGAGGCGGCGGGGCGACCAGCCGGAAGCCGCTGGCTCGATACGCCGCAGCCGCTGGTGCTACTCTGCACCTCGGCCAACCGTCACGGTGAACCGCTTATCATCAGTAATGACGAGGCGACAGCGGGGCTCGACGGCATTGCCGATGCACTGTTGCTGCACGACCGCGAGATCCTCGCCCGCTGCGACGACAGCGTGGTGCGGGCGAGCGCCACCGGCCCCACCCTCATCCGCCGCGCGCGCGGCTACGCACCCGGTGCCATTCGCCTCGCTCGCACCGGCCCGGCGGTGCTGGCCCTCGGCGCGCACCTGAAGAACACCCTCTGCCTGACGCGCGGGTTGGAGGCCTTTCTCTCACCGCACATCGGCGATCTCGATAACCCCGCCACTCGCCGCGCCCATGAGGAGGGGATCAACCGTCTTGAAGGTCTGCTCGAATTGCGCGCCGAACGAATCGCCTGCGATCTCCATCCCGATCTCTTCTCCTCGCAACTGGCGGCACGCATCGCCCACGAGCGTGGCATCCCGCTCATCACGGTGCAGCACCACCACGCCCATATCGCGGCGGTGATGGCGGAACACCGACTCGACGGCCCGCTCCTCGGGGTGGCGCTTGACGGTATTGGCCTTGGCAGCGACGGCACTGCCTGGGGTGGCGAGCTGCTGCAGGTCGTCGGTGGTGACTTTGTCCGCCTCGGCCACCTCGCCCCCTTGCCCTTGCCGGGCGGCGACCGCGCCGCGCGCGAACCCTGGCGCATGGCGGCGGCGGCGCTGCACGCCCTCGGACGCGGTGGAGAGATCGCCACCCGCTTCGCCGACCACCCGGAGGCGTCACTGCTGACAGAGCTACTCGACCGGGGGAGTCATTGCTCGCCCACCTCAAGCGCCGGACGACTGTTCGATGCCGCCGCCGCGTTGCTCGGGGTGAATGCAATCGCCCATTACGAAGGAGAGGCAGCAATGCAACTTGAGGGCTTGGCAGCAGAACATGAGACAGTAGCGCCTATGCAGGATGGCTATACCCTCGCCGGGATGACTCCGCTGCAACTTGATTTTCTACCATTACTCACCCACCTTGCGGAAGAAAAAAATAAAGCCCATGGGGCGGCGCTGTTCCACGCCACCCTGATTGAGGGGATAAGTCGCTGGGTGATGGCCGCGAGTGCGCAGAGCGGCCTGTGTGAGGTGGTTCTCGCCGGGGGCTGTTTTCTCAACCGGCTGTTGAGCGAGGGGGTGGCGATGCGCCTCACCGCCCTTGGTCTCACCATCCATCAGGCGCGTCAGGCACCGCCCAACGATGGCGGCATCGCCCTCGGTCAGGCCTGGGTCGCCCTGCAACGGGGGATGCCATAGTGTGTCTTGCTGTACCGGTACGGGTGGTTGAGCTCCTCGATGGCGATTGCGCCATGATTGATGCCGACGGCGCGCGCAAGGAGATCTCGCTCGCCCTGGTGGCCGATGTCGCGGTGGGCGACTATGTCATCCTGCATGTCGGTTACGCCATCCAGAAACTCGACGAGGAAGAGGCAGCCAAGACCCTCGCCCTCTTCGCCAAGCTGGCAGGGATGCCATGAAATTTGTCGATGAATTTCGTGACGGCGAACTGGCGCGCGGCCTCGCCGCCACCATCGCCGCCGAGGCCGATCCCGCCCGCGACTACACACTAATGGAGTTTTGCGGCGGCCACACCCACGCCATCACACGCTACGGGCTTGGCGATCTGCTGCCGCGTAATATTCGCTTCATTCACGGCCCTGGCTGTCCGGTCTGCGTCCTGCCGGTGGGGCGCATCGACAACGCGATCGAACTGGCGCGCCGCCCAGACGTTATCCTCTGCAGCTACGGTGATGTGCTGCGCGTGCCCGCCTCCAATCGCGCCAGCCTGCAGCGCGCCCGTGCCGAAGGGGCCGATGTGCGCATAATCTGGTCGAGCCTTGATGCGCTGCGGATCGCGCGCGAAAACCCGGATCGCGAGGTAGTCTTCCTGGCGATCGGCTTCGAGACAACCACCCCGCCAACCGCCGTGGCGCTGCAACAGGCGCGCACTGAGGGGCTAGATAATTTCACCGTCTTCTGTAACCACGTACTGACGCCCGCCGCAATCCAGAACATCCTCGAATCGCCGCAACTGCGCGAGCTGGGCAGTGTGCCGCTCGACGGCTTTATCGGCCCCTCGCACGTCTCGGCCATCATCGGCAGCCGCCCCTATGAATACTTTGCCGAGGAATACCAGAAGCCGGTGGTGATCGCCGGCTTTGAACCGCTCGATGTGTTGCAGGCGGTGCTGATGCTGGTGCGGCAGATGAACACGGGGCGCTTCGAGGTGGAGAACCAGTACACCCGCGCCGTCACCCGCGAGGGCAATCTCAAGGCACAGCGGCTGGTCGCCGAGGTATTCGAGCTGCGTGAGAGTTTCGAATGGCGCGGCCTGGGGGAGGTGCCCTACAGCGCACTGCGACTGCGTCCGGACTATGAACGGTTCGATGCTGAGCGACGTTTCGGCATCGAATACCACGCCGTGCCCGATGCCAGGTCGTGCGACTGTGGCGCGATCCTGCGCGGCCTCAAACACCCCGTCGAGTGCAAACTCTTCGCCACCGCCTGCACCCCGGAAAGCCCGATCGGCTCCTGCATGGTCTCCTCCGAGGGGGCGTGCAGCGCCTATTACAGCTACGGGCGGCACCGCACGTCGGAGCGTCCCGCATGAGCCACCGCCTCGACCTCAAGCAAGGGCGCGTTGAGATGGCGCACGGCGGTGGTGGGCGGGCTATGGCCCAGCTCATCCGCGAGCTCTTTCTCCCCTTCATGGAAAATCCGGCGCTGCGCGCCGGCAACGATGGCGCGCTGCTCGCACGTCCCGAAGGGCGGCTGGTGGTATCCACCGACTGCCATGTCATCACGCCGCTCTTCTTCCCCGGCGGCGATATCGGCAGCCTCTCGGTTCACGGCACCCTCAACGATGTCGCCATGATGGGGGGATACCCTATCGCCCTGACAGCCGGCTTCGTCCTCGAAGAGGGCTTTCCACTGGCCGATCTAGCACGCATTGCCAGGAGCATGGGCGAGGCCGCCTGCGCGGCGGGGGTGCCGATTGTCACCGGCGACACCAAAGTGGTGGAGCGCGGCAAGGGCGATGGCATCTACATCAACACCACTGGTATCGGCGTGGTGGCCGAGGGGGTTGAGCTGGGCGGTGAGCGGGCGCGTCCCGGCGACCATCTTCTGCTCAGCGGCACCCTCGGCGACCACGGCATCGCCATCCTCGCGCAGCGCGAAAACCTCACCTTCGCCAGCGACATCCGCTCCGACAGCGCCGCGCTGCACGGGCTGGTGGCGACGATGCTCGATGCAGCGCCGGGACTGCGCTGCCTGCGCGACCCGACGCGCGGCGGGCTTGCCGCCACCCTCAACGAGATCACCGCCCAGGCGGGGGTTGGTGTCCTCATCCGCGAGGCTGCAATCCCGTTGCGCGCGCCGGTCAAGGCGGTTTGCGAACTGCTCGGCCTCGATCCACTCAACATTGCCAATGAGGGTAAGCTGCTCGCCGTCTGCCCGCCTGGGGAGAGCGCGCGCCTGCTCGATGCCATGTGTGCCCACCCCCTTGGCCGCGACGCCGCGCTGATCGGCGAATTCATCGCCGACGAACACCACTTCGTGCAAATGGAGACCAGCTTCGGTAGCCGGCGCACCGTAGACTGGCTGGCTGGCGAACAGCTGCCGCGTATCTGTTGACGCCCTGATGCGCATCCTCTTTCTGGTTCACGCCTTCAACAGCCTCAGCCAGCGGCTCTACGTCGAACTGGCGCGGCGCGGCCACGAGCTGTCGGTAGAGTTCGATATCAACGACACCATTACCATCGAGGCAATCACCCTGTTCCGCCCCGACCTGATCCTGGCTCCCTTCCTCAAGCGGCCGATTCCCCAGGCGGTATGGCGCGAGCACCTCTGCTGGGTGGTTCACCCCGGACCACGCGGCGATCGCGGCCCCTCCTCGCTCGGCTGGGCGGTGCTGGAGGGGGCACACCACTGGGGGGTGACGGTGCTGCAAGCAGAGCAGGAGATGGATGCGGGGCCGGTCTGGGCGAGTGTCGATTGTCCGCTGCGCGCGGCGGCCAAAGGGAGCCTCTACCGGCGCGAAGTAAGCGAGGCGGCAGTGACTGCGGTGTTGGAGGCGCTCGACAACCTCGCACGCCCCGGCTTTGCCCCGCTGCCGCTGTCCACCCGGCCTGGCCACGGTATGCTGCGCCCGGCAATGCGCCACGCCGACCGTGCTCTTGACTGGGATCACGATGACACCCAAACACTGCTACGCAAGATCCGCTGCGCCGACGGCTCTCCCGGGGTGCGCGACAACTGGGAGGGGCGCGAGCTCTATCTCTACGACGCCTGGCCTGCAAGTGGACTGCATGGCACCCCCGGTGAACTGCTCGCCAGCCGTGACGGCGCTATCTGCCGCGCCAGCATCGACGGTGCGGTCTGGATCGGTCGCCTGCGCGAGCGCCAGGGCGAACGCCCTGGCCTAAAACTGCCCGCCGTAACCGTACTGGGCGAGGCCATAGCCCGCCTGCCCGAAGCGCCGCAGGGGTGTGGCTACCGCGAGATCCACTACGAGGAAGAGGCGGAGGTTGGCTATCTACACTTTGATTTTCACAACGGCGCGATGGGCAATGACCAGTGCCGCCGCCTGCTAGCCGCCTACAAAGAGGCACTCGCCCGCGACACCCGCGTGCTGGTGCTGATGGGGGGTGAAGAATTCTGGTCAAACGGCCTGCACCTGCACCTTATCGAGGCAGCCGCCAACCCCGCCGATGCGTCATGGGACAACATCAACGCGATGGATGATCTCTGCCGCGCCATCATTCTCACCACTGATCGCCTGGTGATCGCCGCGCTGCGTGGCAACGCCGGTGCCGGCGGGGTCTTTCTCGCCCTCGCCGCCGACCACGTCTGGGCTGCGCCCAACGTGGTGTTCAACCCCCACTACAAGAACATGGGCAACCTTTATGGCTCGGAGTACTGGAGCTACCTGCTGCCCCGGCGTCTTGGCAGCGAGGGGGCCGCCGTCCTGATGCAGCACCGCCTGCCGCTCGGCGCTGCGGAGGCGAAGGAGTGCGGCCTGATCGACGGCACTTTTGGCGGAGATCGCGATGGGTTCCAGCGAGAGCTCAAACAGCGCGCCATCACCCTCGCCAATGCACCCGACCATGCGGCACAACTTGCGGCAAAACACACCCGGCGGATGCACGACGAGACAGAAAAACCACTCGACGACTACCGCCGCGAGGAGCTGGAACGGATGCAGCTCAACTTCTACGGCTTCGACCCCAGCTACCACATCGCCCGCTACAATTTTGTCCAGCGCATACCCCACTCACGCACCCCGCTCCACCTGGCACGTCACCGTAGCAAAAGGTGAGTCATCAAATCGTGGATCTCGCCGTTCATGCCGGCAAAACCCTGTAGGCACAACTGATGAATCCCTGCCCTGGACGACCTTCTCCTGTATTGTCACGCGCTATGGCTGTGATCACCACATCCGCACATTCCCTTGCACCAAACACTTTCGTGTTCTGGCGGGTGATGCCAGCCCCGGTGAAGCACGAAGCAAGCAGTAGATTTAATCAGGCATGATTAATTTTGCGTAGATATTGCAGAGCGGTATGATGTACAGCAATAAAATATCTCCACACCAACTCCAAACAATTTTTTGGAAAAAGTCTAAACTATCAATCTGGCTGCCAAAGGCAAAACCCATTTACCTGCTAATTCGCATACTTTTGCTGCCAACAAAATAATTGACCGGCTGCTGCCTTTCAACGTGAGCAACACTATGAGCAAAACTTCCAGCAATGCGGCCAATGGCCGTATTGAAGTCAAAACCACCACCTGCTACATGTGCGCCTGCCGTTGCGGCATCCGCGTTACTCTGCGCGATGGAGAGGTGCGCTATATCCAGGGCAACCCGGATCACCCGCTGAACAAGGGTGTTATTTGCGCCAAGGGCAGCTCCGGTATCATGAAACAATATTCACCCGCCCGGCTAACCCGCCCTTTGCTACGCAAGGCTGGAGCTGAACGTGGCGAGGGTGAGTTTGAGCCGATTTCCTGGGAAGAAGCTTTTGCGTTGATGGAAGAGCGTCTGGCTAATATCCGCGCCACCGATCCAAAGAAATTTGCCCTGTTTACTGGCCGCGATCAGATGCAAGCTCTTACCGGCCTGTTTGCCAAACAATTTGGTACACCCAACTACGCTGCCCACGGTGGCCTTTGCTCGGTCAATATGGCTGCCGGCCTGATCTACACCATGGGCGGCTCGTTCTGGGAGTTTGGTGGCCCCGATCTGGAGCGTGCCAAGCTGTTCGTCATGATCGGCACGTCAGAAGACCACCATTCCAATCCCCTCAAGGTTGAACTGGCTAAATTCAAACGCAACGGCGGCCGTTTCATCTCCATCAATCCGGTGCGTACCGGGTATTCAGCCATTGCCGATGAGTGGGTACCCATCAAACCTGGTACCGACGGGGCGCTGCTGCTGGCGCTGATCCACGAGCTTATCAAGCAAGGCATGTATGACCGCGACTTTGTCACCCAGTACACCAATGCCGCCGAGCTGGTGAACTTGAATCCCAACGATCCGGAATACGGTATGTTTGTACGTTTTGAGATCCCGCAGGAAGAAGGATGTTTTGATCCGCAAAACAAGCTGTGGTGGGATCGCGAGCTCGATAAACCCATCTCCACCCACACCCCGGGTGCCGACCCTCGTCTGCTTGGCGAGTTCAAGCTCTCCGATGGCACGCCGGTCAAGCCTGCCTTTCAGCTGTTAAAAGAGCGCATAGAACAATACACACCAGAATGGGCAGCCGATATCACTGGCATTCCGGCTGCCACTATCCGCCGCCTGGCGCATGAAATGGGTATTACCGCACGCGACGAGAAGATCGAGCTGCCTATTGCCTGGACCGATGTCTGGGAAAATGAACACAAATCTGTCATCGGCAACCCCGTCGCCTTCCATGCCATGCGTGGATTGGCCGCCCATTCCAACGGCTTTCAGACCATACGCTCGCTGGGCATTTTGATGACCATCCTCGGCACTATCGACCGCCCGGGAGGCTTCCGCCATAAAGCGCCCTTTCCACGACCGATACCGCCCTGCCCCAAGACACCGATCCGGCCGGAAGATGTACAGCCAGATACGCCACTGAACGGCATGCCACTCGGCTGGCCGGCCGATCCGGATGATTTGTTCATCGACGATGATGGCCAGCCCATCCGTCTGGACAAGGGCTTTTCCTGGGAATACCCGCTTTCAGTACACGGCCTGATGCACAACGCCATTACCAATGCCTGGCGCGGCGACCCCTACAAAATCGACACCTTGCTCATCTTCATGGCAAACATGTCTTGGAACTCGACGATGAATGCCGAGCAAGTACGCAAAATGCTCAACGACAAAGACGAGGATGGTGAATATAAAATCCCTTTCCTGATCGTTGCCGATGCCTTCCAGTCAGAGATGGTTGCCTTTGCTGATTTGGTATTGCCAGACACTACCTATCTGGAGCGCCATGACGTCATGTCTATGCTCGACCGCCCCATCTCCGAATATGACGGCCCAGTAGATTCCGTACGGATCCCTGTGTTGCAGCCAACCGGCGAATGCAAGCCATTTCAGGAGGTCCTGCTGGAGTTAGGCACACGCCTAAAGCTGCCGGTCTTTACCGATGGCAACGGTCAGCGTAAATATCGCAATTACCCAGACTTTGTCACAAATTTCGAAACGGCCCCTGGCTCGGGTATCGGCTTTCTCGCTGGCTGGCGTGGCAAGGGTGGCGAGAAACACATGCGTGGCGAGCCCAACCCTAACCAATGGCAAATGTATGAAAAAAATAACTGCGTCTTCCAGCATAAGATGCCGCGCTCATACCAATACATGCGCAACTGGAACCAGGGCTATCTGCAATGGGCACAATCCAACGGCATGACCCGCTATGCCGAGCCGATCAACTGCCACATCTACTCTGAAATACTACAAAAATTCCGCCTCGCAGCGCAGGGTAAAACCACTGGCCGCCAGCCGCCCGATCATCTGCGCAAGCGTATCGAAACCTACTTCGATCCACTGCCGTTTTACTATGAGCCGCTGGAATCTCAACTGACGGACAAACACCAATACCCGCTCAATGCCGTTACCCAGCGACCAATGGCCATGTATCACTCCTGGGACAGCCAAAATGCCTGGTTACGCCAGATCCATACCTACAACCATCTCTATGTTCATCCTTCGGTAGGTGCCGCCGGTGGTTTTGCCGATGGAGACTGGGTATGGGTGGAGTCCCAGTGGGGCAAGGTGCGCTGCATCAGCAAATTCAGCGAAGCGCTCGAACCTGGCACGGTGTGGACATGGAACGCTGTTGGCAAGGCAGCAGGCGCCTGGAATCTTGACCCCATGGCCAATGAATCCAAACAAGGCTTCCTGCTCAATCATTTAATCAGTGAAGAGCTGCCGCCACATGAGGCCGGTGCTCACCTTTCCAACTCCGACCCGATTACCGGACAAGCTGCCTGGTACGACGTACGTGTGCGTGTCTACAAAGCAGGTGAAGATGAAGCAAAAGAAACCTTCCCTCAATTTGCCCCAGTACCCGCAGCGCCCGGCACCCCACCACGCCGACCGTGGCTAAATTATTTCGCGGGTCGTTTCCAAAAGAAAAAAGTGGATTAAAAGCAATGACTCAACTAGCACTCGTAATTGATTTAAATGTCTGTGTCGGCTGTCATGCCTGCGTAACCTCCTGCAAGCAATGGAATACGTCCTCGGAACAGGCAGGCCCTCTATTTGATGATCGACCCTATGCGCAAGACCCGACAGGTACTTTTTTTAACCGCGTACAGACATATGAAATAGGCTGTTATCCGCACACCGAGACCCTGCACTTCCCCAAGAGCTGCCTGCACTGTGAGGACGCACCTTGCGTGCCGGTCTGCCCTACTGGCGCCAGCTACAAACGGCCGGAAGACGGCATCGTGCTGGTTGATTACGACAAATGTATAGGCTGCAAATATTGCTCCTGGGCCTGCCCTTATGGTGCGCGCGAGTTCGATGAATACCAGAAGGTAATGAAAAAATGCACCCTTTGCGTGGACCGTATCTACGATCAAAGCCTACCCGAAGCCGAACGCAAACCAGCCTGTGTGCTGGCCTGCCCGACCTCGGCACGGCTATTTGGCGATGTACACGATCCGCAGTCAGAGATATCCATAGCCATACGTGAACAGGGCGGTTATCAACTCATGCCAGAATGGGGCACCAAACCCGCTAATCACTATCTACCACGGCGCAAGACCCGCATGCACATTCACGAAGACGAGCTGGTGCGTGCCGACAACCCGCTGAAAAAGGAAGACATCCGCCGTGGGCCCAGCGATGGCGTCACACTGGATGACTGGCTCATGTAATAGAAATTACAGGTCGCAATCAATCTGACCTGCACAGGAAATCGGAGCAATCCATGCAACCAACATTTTCGGTAGTTTTCCTGACCACCCTGATAGGTGTTGGTCAGGGTTTATTTCTTGCACTTTTCAGCCTTCAGGCCTACGGCATGGCCAGGCTACTCCCTGTTCAGGATGGCAGTTTCTTTGCACTGGGCAGCTTCATCGCCCTGCTGTTTTTGCTGGCTGGACTTTTTGCTGCGGTGTTTCATCTCGGCAAACCCAGCTATATGTTCACCCGCGCCTGGCGCGGCATAGCTCAATGGCGCACATCCTGGCTGTCGCGTGAGTTAATCGCGATACCGCTGATGATGCTACTGGTTTTTCTTTATGCCGTCTTTCACTGGTTTGGCTGGGATGCCGATCTGTTCAACTGGCGTGTGGCCGGACAATTATCACTTGCAATAGGCATCATTGGCGTACTGGGTGCCATCGCCCTGTTCGTCTGCACCGGCATGATCTACGCGGCGGTAAAATTTCTACAGGAATGGGCCAGCTCACTGACCGTGGTAAATTATTTTGTACTCGGCACTGCCTCTGGATTCACCTGTGCTACGGTTTACGCTGCCTGGCAAGGCGTAGAGCCAGAGCTGATCCGCTTCTTGGGCGGCTGGGCCATTGCCTTGACGGTGTTTGGTTTTATCACCCGTAGTTTTTCCCTGTTGCGCAATGCCCGCATCAAATATAAATCCAGCCTGCAAACAGCCATTGGTGTGCGCCACACCCATATCCAGCAAAAGGCCATGGGGATGATGGGCGGCTCATACAACACCCGTGAATACAGCCACGGCAAAGCAATCACATTCATGAAGTCCATTAAGTGGATTTTCCTGTTATTAGCGTTTATTGTCCCTGTCATCCTGTTGGCACTGGGACTGCGCGGCGAACAAACATTCTTGCTGTTGTTGGCTTTCATAACGCAATATGTCGGACTGCTGTTTGAGCGCTGGTTCTTTTTTGCCCAGGCCAATCATCCACAAAATCTTTACTACCAAATAGTGTGAACAAACAATGAACCACAAGATCAGAATCGGCATAGCTGGCTATGGCAATCTGGGGCGGGGCGTGGAGCTTGCCCTGGCCAAAACTATAGACATGGAGCTTATCGGTGTTTTCACGCGGCGCGACCCGGCCAAGCTGCAACTTGTCGATGCAAGGGTTCCAGTACATCACATCGACAACATCACTGATTTCACCGACGCGATAGATGTGCTCATCCTCTGTGGTGGCTCAAAAAGCGACCTGCCCGTACAAGGGCCACAGCTATCTGCACTGTTCAACACCGTCGACAGCTTCGATACGCATGCAAAAATTCCAGACTATTTTGCCGCGGTCGATGCATCGGCAAGTAAAAGCAGGCATACCGCACTCATCTCCATCGGCTGGGATCCCGGCCTATTCTCCCTCAACAGACTTTTTGGCGAAGCCATCCTGCCCGATGGTGATAGCTATACCTTCTGGGGCAAGGGACTGAGTCAGGGCCATTCCGATGCCCTGCGCCGTGTATCTGGCGTGCAGGCCGCTGTGCAATACACTATCCCCGCACAACAGGCCATGGATCGCGTACGCAACGGCGAGCGCCCCTCACTTGGCACCCGCGAAAAACATACCCGTGAATGTTATGTGGTGCTCAAGCAAGGCGCTGATGCCGCCGTCATCGAACATGAGATCAAGACCATGCCGGATTATTTTGTCGACTATGACACCACGGTAAACTTCATTAGCCTGGAAGAATTGCAGCGCGAGCATGCCGCCATGCCGCATGGCGGACATGTCATACGCAGTGGCACTACTGGCAGCAACACCAGGCAAACCGTAGAGTTTTCCCTCAAGCTGGACAGTAACCCGGAATTCACCGCCAGCGTCATCATTGCCTATGCCCGTGCCACCCACCGCCTCCAGCAACAAGGCCAACATGGCGCCAAAACCATCTTCGATATCCCACCTGGCCTGCTATCGCCCAAAACACCTGCCGAGCTGCGCAAGGAGTTACTCTAAGCCACATATTTCATTAGGCAACGTAGATGATGGTGTAGTGGGCGCAGTCGAGGGCATGTATGAGGTGGAAAAACAGCTGTTCCATTGCGCCACCGGACAGCACAACACCAGATACCTGCACTAACGCGGTGTTAGTGAAAAAAATAATAGGGCATTTTGGTTTTTATGCGGGATAAATTTAATACCCTTATTACTGCATCCTATTTCTCCACTTTATCCTTGCTGGTGTATCGTGTCTCTCTCGCCACTACCGCGCACGGCTCAGCATGCCCGTACACATTAATAAAAAGCCAAAAGCTCTGTGGTGGCAACAGTTTCCAACAATGATCCGCCCAGGCGGGAGCAAAAACCTAAAGAGGATATACCTATGATCAAACCTGTTGGTTCCGACGAACTGAAACCCCTGTTTGTTTACGACTCAGCCAAGCACGATGCCCTCAGGCATGAGGCAGAAAACCTGCCCTCCATATTGCTTAGTTCACAAGCCGCCGCCAATGCCGTGATGATGGGCTCTGGCTATTTCAGCCCGCTGTCAGGCTATATGAATGTGGCCGACGCCATGGGCGCGGCAGAGAAAATGATCCTAAGCAATGGCAAGTTCTTCCCTGTGCCGGTAATGAACCTGAGCAGCAAGGAACAGGTAGATAGCCTCAAAGGTGCCAAGCGCATCGCCCTGCGCGATCCCAATTCCGAAGGTAATCCAGTGCTGGCGGTGATGGATATCGAAAACATCGAAGAAGTCAGCGATGCACAAATGGCGACCATGACTGAAAAAGTCTACCGCACCACCGACCCCGAACATCCTGGCGTGGCCGCTTTCAATGGCCAGGGCCGCTTCGCCCTCTCTGGCCCTATCCAGGTATTGAATTTCTCCTACTTTGCCGAAGAATTTCCCGACACCTTTCGCACCGCTGTGGAAATCCGCAACGAAATCAAGGAACGCGGCTGGAAAAAAGTCGTCGCCTTTCAGACCCGCAACCCCATGCACCGCGCCCATGAAGAACTCTGCCACATGGCCATGGATCGTCTCGGTGCCGATGGCCTGGTCATCCACATGCTGTTGGGCAAACTAAAGAAAGGCGACATCCCTGCACCAGTGCGCGATGGCTGCATCCGCAAGATGGTCGAGCTCTACTTCAAGCCCAACTCCGCCATGGTCACCGGCTACGGTTTCGACATGCTTTATGCAGGTCCACGTGAAGCTGTACTGCACGCCTATTTCCGTCAGAACATGGGTGCCAGCCACTTCATCATCGGTCGTGACCACGCCGGTGTTGGCGACTACTACGGCCCCTTCGATGCGCAGACTATCTTCGAGGAAGAAGTACCCAAGGGCGCTCTGGAAATTGAAATGTTCATGGCCGACCACACCGCCTGGTCAAAGAAACTGAACAAGGTCGTGATGATGCGCGAAGCACCAGATCACGTCAAAGAAGATTTCGTCCTCCTCTCCGGCACCAAGGTGCGTGAGATGCTTGGTCGTGGCGAGGCGCCACCAGCCGAGTTCTCCCGCCCAGAAGTCGCCAAGATTCTGATGGACTACTACCAAAGCCTGGATAAGTAAAAATAAACAGGCAGCACAAAAAAGGGCGCTAAGCGCCCTTTTTTGTGCATGTCGATCGGTATAAGTCAGACTTCCCGGCAACCTGTACCCATTCCGACAATACCAATCCAGCAAGCCAGGCATGAACAAGGTAGGGAAAATAAAATGGTGGCTACGCTCAGAATCGAACTGAGGACCCCAGCATTATGAGTGCTGTGCTCTAACCAGCTGAGCTACGTAGCCAATGGAGATGGTCTGACGGCCTGAAAAGAACGGCAATTGTCCGGATCGGAGCCCGGCTTGTCAAGGTAAAGGAAACTTGAAAGTTGGCTATCATAGTTCTATAACTGCAAAGCATTATCTACTACCTGATTTACCACGCTGGCATCAGGCGAATTAGCTAACCCTATAAACAGAATATAAAGCGTCAGGTAATCAATATGTTTTTTACCCAGCAAAAACAGGAACGTATCAGGCTAGCAAGGGAGCTTCAACAAGCCAGGGAAGACAAGGCCACCTTGCAGCTACAACTGGACGCGCTCAGCAGGGAAAAACGAAAACTGGGCGATGAGCTGAGCAGCCTGCGGGAAGAGCACTCTTTGCATGAACATCTGTTTGCCAATTTCACCACCTTCAGTGAATCGCTTGCAGGTATCCACCAGAGCTTTGCCGGACTTTCTACCACCCTGAATGAAGAAAGCAGCACTGCGCTTTTAGTAGCTACAGAATCAGATGCAAATCGCCAGTCGCTGGGGCAGATTTCCACTAACCTGCAAACCATGTACGACCAGATGAAGTCTACCGCCAATAACATCACCCAACTGAGCGAACGCATGGGTGAGATTACCGGCTTTGTGCAAATCATCAGAGAGATTTCTGAACAAACCAATTTGTTGGCGCTCAACGCCGCGATCGAAGCGGCACGTGCAGGTGATCAGGGACGAGGTTTTGCCGTTGTCGCCCAGGAAGTGCGTAATCTTGCTGAACGTGCTGCCGGCGCAAGCGGTGAGATTTCAGGCATAGTTTCCGCCATCCAGGAAGAAACCACCCGCACCCGTGATGCGATGGAAGGCAATGCCCAGGAAGCGGGCCGCTTCAGCTCGGAAAGCCAGCAGGCTATGCTCGGCATGCAACGTATGCTTGATCTATCCAGCCGGATGGAAAAAGCTATTGCATCTTCTTCTTTACTCAGCAATATCGAGCTGGCCAATATCCAGGAAATCAGCATGAAGCTGGAGGTTTATAAAGTATTCATGGGTGTCAGCCGCACCCCCGCTGAAGACTTCATCGACTATACTGAGTGCCTGCTAGGCCAGTGGTACTACGAAGGTGAAGGCAAGGAGCACTTTGCTGGCTTAGCAGGTTACCGCGAGCTTGAAGAGCCTCATAAAAATGTCCATATCTATGCTCGCAAAGCAGTCGAACTCTACTACGCCAAACGCCACAGCGAAGCGCTTGAGGCATTAAGTGAAATGGAGAATGCCAATCTTACCGTCATGCGCGGCCTGAGTAAGATTCTTTACAGCCCAAAGACACGTTAAAAAAAACAAGGTTCTTCTTACGAATCGGTACACAAGGAAACACCTGGGTAGATGGCCGCCGAGCTGGAAGTGCTGTCTACTTTGCCTGAGCATACCGCTCATGGGAGAGGGGCTTGCATAAAAAAACACGAATGGTCGTTACGCCAATACTGGCCTAAAACCAGCTGCCTCAAGCAAGTCACTGAACTGATATGCACTACTGAGTTGAATCCGTGCTTTGTTTTGTGATGGACTTCCACAACAACCAGTTAGAAACTGTTTTTGAAGATTTGGCAAATAGCGGCCTCTTCTGCTAAAAACCTTCCCGGTTCGCATATCTGAGTGAGGCTCACGCTTGTTGAAAGGCCGATCAAATAGACAGTGTAATTGTCGAAAATCGTACTCAAATACGCGAGACATAATTCAAGAGCTACTTGTAGTCAGAACACGCCTGGCATGTACCCAGCCTTTTGTGCAGAAAATGCTTGCCTCTCGCAATACTCGCAATACCAGAGCTGCCACTAAACAAGCAACACCAGTAAAATAGATTTCAATTTCAATGGACCAAAGTTGATGCGATTTATAACTACAGTATTACTTGCCTGCTTATGGGCCTCGGTGTCGAGTGCCAGGGATGAATTTCAAAAAGGTCTGGATGCCTACAACAAACAGGATTATACAACAGCGATGGAATATTGGCGGCCATTGGTAGAACAGGAAAACACTACCGCCCAATACAACCTCGGCACCATGTATGCCAACGGCCAGGGCGTGGCCAGAGATGAAGCACAGGCTGTGGCCTGGTATCGCAAGGCAGCCGAACAGGGCGTTGCTGCCGCACAGTTCAACCTCGGCGTGATGTACGACAGTGGCCGTGGTGTTGCCCGTGATGAAGCCAGGGCCATGTCCTGGTATCGCAAGGCAGCTGAACAGGGCGTTGCCGCTGCACAGCTCAACCTGGGCGTTGGCTACGCCATTGGCCGTGGCATTGTCAAAAACGAGACGCAGGCCGTGACCTGGTTCCGCAAGGCCGCCGAGCAAGGTCACGCCGACGCCCAGTTCAATCTAGGCGTCATGTATGACAACGGACAGGGCATTGCCAGGGACGAGACTCAGGCCGTGACCTGGTTCCGCAAGGCCGCTGAGCAAGGTCATGCCGATGCTCAGTTCAGCCTCGGTGATATGTATGAAAATGGCCATGGCATTGCCAGGGACGAGGCACAGGCCGTGATCTGGTTCCGCAAGGCAGCTGACCAACAGCTCGCCGAAGCCCAGCTCAAACTTGGCGAGATGTATGCCAGCGGTCGTGGCGTCAGTAAGAATGAAGCGCAGGCGTTAGCCTGGTACCAAAAGGCAGCTGAGCAACAAAATGCCACTGCCCAATTCAAGCTCGGCGAGATATACGAAAATGGCAACGGTGTTATCAAAGATGAGGCTCAGGCCGCGACCTGGTTCCGCAAGGCCGCCCAGCTGCAACATCCCGATGCCCAATTCAAGCTTGGCGAGATGTACGCCCATGGTGATAGCATGAAGCAGGACTATGCGCGGGCTGTATATTGGCAGGCCCTACCAGCTCGACAAGGCAATGAACAGGCCAGCAAAAATCTCGCCATCTATCGCGACCATCTGAACAAATATCGCGTAAGAGTAAACCTGCTTAATATACGTACCAAGCCAACGATCGACAGTACGGTGGTCAAACAAGCCCAACAAGGCGATATTCTCTATCAGCTCAGCGAACCGAATGATGGGTGGATCAAGATTTACCTGCCCAATGAACACACCACAGGTTATGTATCAGAGCCTCTGGTGGAACGGCTGGATAATGATGGGCAATAACCTTTTGTAACTCATGTTTTTTGCGTACATGACTTTTTACCCCCACCCCACCCCTCTAATAAAAACTAATTGGGTAGAGACAGCTTGGTAGATGGCCAGTGGATGCTGTTATCGGTATCAAGAAATATGCAAACCCATCAACCAGCCTCGTGTAAACAATCGCCTTGCATCTCTAAAACTTCATGCGCTGATTTGTTACGACTCGAGAAAGGGACTACATGATGAAACACTACATATACACAAATATTCTTGTGGGCATCCTGGCATGCACCGGTATAACTGCCTGTGCACAGCACTCAACTGCCGCACCCAACCCAACCTCCCGCAAAGAACTGACGGCCTTCCCAAAGGAACTTACAGGCTATCAGCGCTATGTCATTGAGCTGTCAGCCAAGAACCATGAAAACAACTACAAGATCGAATTGATCGGTGGCAAGACAATGCCTGTCGACTGCAATCTGCATCGACTGAATGGCAAGTTTGTCCGGCATGAAATTACTGGCTGGGGCTACAATTATTGGCTGTTGCAAAGCGAAGGCCAGACCCTTGGCACGATGATGGCCTGCCCATCTGATAGCGTGCATGATGAATTTGTAACTGCAGAACCCTTGCTGCTGCGCTACAACAGTAAGCTACCTGTTGTGGTCTTCGTACCAGAAGGCATGGAGCTGCGCTATCGCATCTGGCAGGCTGGGGCAGAACAAAAAGCAAACAAAGACTAAAACAATTGCTGCTAAAAGTTGCTGTCCCTTAAAGCCCGGACTCAACTCATAAGGGCATAATTTGAACCCGTGGGAACAGCGCTCAGCTGCAAGCAGGCTGACTGCTTTTCTCCTGACTTGGTGAAATATAGAGGTTAGAGAAATTTGTCGGGAACGCTGCGTGCCATAGCAGGCAAATCACCCGTCAAACCCAGCGCCTGACGCATAAATGAGTTCTTCAGTGGCGGCAAGCGGTCAACAATCTGCAGGCCAGTGTTGCGCAACAAGGCCAAGGCCCGATTGTCGTTGCTGAACAATCGTTTAAATACATCCATCGCTGCAACCATGGCAATATTATGCCCCTTGCGCCAGCGCTCATAGCGGCGCAACACATGCAAGCCACCGATGTCCCGCCGCCCAGCCTCAAGCAATACTTCAGCTAAAGCTGCCACATCCAGTACGCCTATATTCAAGCCCTGACCTGCCAGTGGATGCAATACATGAGCGGCATTGCCAGCCAACGCCAGCCGTGGCCGCACATACTGATCGGCATGCGACAAACACAACGGAAACACCCCACGGCGGCCAACCGCTGTCATGCGCCCCAGACGATCACCAAAGGCATGCTGCAACTCATCGAGGAACTCGCTCTCCGGTAAATTGAGCAGAATTTCCGCCTGTGCATGGCTGGTAGACCAGACTACGGCACTATTATGCCCGCCTGACAATGGCAGCAAAGCCAGTGGGCCAGTCGGGTGAAACACCTGTGAGGCAGTGTCTTCATGCTGACGCGAGGTCGTTACAGTAGTCGCCAAAGCGCTTTGATCATAGCACCAGCCAGTGCTGTCAATACCGGCCTGCTCACGCACCCAGGAACCGGCACCATCAGTCCCTACCAGCAGCCTGGCGCTCAAGCTGCGACCATCGGCAAGTGTCAACTCGGCGGCATCCTCAGCCAGGATAAATCCCGTTGCGCTGGCCGGACAAAGCAATTCGATATTGCTGAATGTTTCCAGACGATCGAGCAAGGCCGACAACATCAGACGATTTTCTATGATGTGACCCAAATCAGGCTGGGCAAGTTCAGTACACTCAAAGCGTAGCCCACTGCCACCGGCAACATCCCAGACCTGCATCGTCGTATAAGGCTGCACGCGTCTTGCAAGCATCCCCTCCCAGGCGTCAATCGCTATAAAAACATTTTGCGTGGCACGAGAAATGGCGCTGACACGATTATCAAAATCGTCAGCTGGAAACTGACGTGGCGCCACCATTGGCTCCACTACCGCCACACGTAACTGGCTGTCACCCAGCGCACAGGCCAGCGTAGCACCGACCAGGCCACCGCCTACAATGATGATGTCGTAGGTTAGTCTTGCATCCATGCCTCGATCGCCTCGGCTTCTTTGATCGCATTACAGCTCAGCACTTCATGTCCGGTGCGCGTCACCAGCACATCATCCTCGATGCGAATACCGATGTTGTGCCATTTTTTTGCCACACTTCTGGCGGGATTGATATAAAGCCCCGGCTCAATGGTCAGAACCATGCCCTGCTCCAACACGCGCCACTCATCGCCCACCTTGTAGTCACCGACATCATGCACATCCATGCCCAACCAATGCCCTGTGCGATGCATATAAAATTTACGATAGGCCTGATCCTTGATGAGCTGTGGCACACGCCCCTTGAGCAGCCCCAGTTTGACCAGCCCCTGTGTCAACACCTTCACTGCCGCCTCGTGTGGTTGATTCCAGTTATTACCTGGTTGCACCTTCTCGATGGCGGCGAGATTCGCATCCAGTACCAAATCATAAAGCGCGCGCTGGGCAGGCGAGAAGCGACCATTGACGGGAAAGGTGCGCGTGATATCGGCGGCATAATAGTCATATTCACAGCCTGCATCGATCAGCACCAGGTCACCGTTTTTCAGCTCATCTGCATTGTCCGTGTAATGCAGAATGCAGCCATTGGCACCACCACCAACAATTGAGTTATAGGCAGGAAAACGCGCGCCCTGAGTAATGAACTCATGTAGGATCTCACCCTCCAACTGATATTCATACATCCCCGGACGACAGGCTCGCATAGCGCGCAAGTGCGCCTGAGCGGCAATCTTCGCTGCCTTGCGCATTACTTTCAGCTCGGCTGCTGTCTTGTACAAACGCATGTCGTGTAGCAGATGATCCAACGATACAAATTCACCCGGCACATGCACGCCGACACGCGACTTGTTACGCAAGGCATTGATCCACTCCATCACCTGGCGATCAAAATCAGCATGCGCACCCATAGTGTAATAAACACGCTTTTTGTTCTCCAGCAAGCCAGGCAAAATCTCATCAATGTCACTAATGGGGAAGGCATCATCGGCACCGTATTTGCTAATGGCTCCTTCCAGACCCGCACGACGACCATGCCATGTTTCCATCTCGGCATCCCGCTCACGGCAAAACAACAGGAACTCACCGTGTGCACGACCCGGGATCAAAACCGCCACTGCTTCCGGTTCTGGAAAACCGCTCAGGTAATAAAAATCACTGTCCGCGCGGTAAGGATATTCAGTGTCACGGTTGCGCTTTTTTTCATTAGCCGTGGGCAAAATGGCAATCGTGTCAGAGCTCATAGCCTGCATCAGCCGTTTGCGGCGCTTGGCAAATTCAGAGCGGTTCATCATGGGCAAACTCAATGCAAGACAGGATCGGACTGGATTGGGGCATAGGAAGCATTAAGTTCCTCATTGACCAGCAGCACTGCCGTACGCACATATTCCAGTAATTCGTTATAGGCAACCTCATCCTCCTCGCTTTCATTAACTGCATAAGCGTCCACGCGTGAAAGCTCCACCAGATCACGCAGCGCCTCGCCACTATCACCAGGCATCTTCGCCATGTCCTTGAGCCCGCCCAGACTCATGCCCAACAAAAATCCTTGGCACCACTCGCCCAAGGCAATCACGCGCTCATGCAAAGGCTGCTCATCGGCAGGCAAGAGCAGCTGAAAATCCAGCATGGCATCATTGAGCTGCATCAATACCGCCTGACGCAGGCCGTCCAGGGTGGCCGCTGCTTCCTGCAACAGGACATCTCCTGCCACCAGCCCCGGCGCGACATGCCCCAACCATTGCTCGCGTGTCAAGTCATGCACGGCGCACAACCAGCCAGACAACAGGCCATGACACTCGGCCACACTCATCTCGGCACCCAGCCGATGCAAAGCTGATCCCAGCAATACGTCGGCCTCATCAATTTCAGGGGTTTTACTCATGGAGACTCCAGCTATCCTGCATATATCACCAGGGCATTTTCTCATGCACTAGTGATATATACGGATCAAAACAACGACAAATTGATAAATAAGGCGATCATCCTAGCATTGCCGCAACAGCAACAACACCCACAACCGATACGTTATTGACCAGTTGTCAGCGCCGCTCTATATTGGACTGACTTGCACAAGACAAAGACAGCAGCTGCAGCTTGCAAACCCCAAGGTATCAACCATGAAGGAAGTCCTGGACATTACCCTGCTGGAACGACGTGTGGATGAACTTATCCACACCATTAATCGTCTTCGAGATGAAAACGTGCTGCTATGTGAGCAACACGCTGCTCTACTGACTGAACGCAATCAGCTACTGGAAAAGACCGAGCAGGCCCGTACCCGTGTCGAGGCAATGATCCACCGTATCAAGATAATGGAGCAAGGCTGAAATGGCCGCAAATAAAACCCTGCAAATACCTGTGCATATTCTGGACAAGGAGTACACCATCGCCTGCCCGGAATCTGAGCGCCAGGGACTGCTGGAATCAGCCCGCATCCTGAATGACAAAATGCGTGAGATACGCAGCACCGGCAAAGTAATTGGTAGCGAACGCATTGCCGTACTGGCAGCGCTCAACATCACACATGAGCTACTGCAACAAAAACATAACGGCAACAGCTATACTGATGACATAGGTCGCCGTCTGCAACGGCTACAAGCACGCATCGAAAATGCGCTTGACAACGACGACCAACAACTGAGACTGTAACAACTATGGGTGTTCTCTGCGGGGTTCGCCAGTCGCTGGGGATTTCTTGAGCCGATAAGTACGCCCCTGGGATGACAATACTGGCATTGTGTGCATGTCCGCTTGCGGAAAGCCTGATATGCCAGCAAGTCGTCCCACTTGAGCCCTAGGGTTCAAGAACCAAAGGCGGCAACGGCCCAGGCGGAGGACACCCTCTCAATCAAACAGTCATGCCAACCATAGACTCCAACGCGCTGGCAGACAGGCGCGGTATCCGTAACCGGATACGCCAACAGCGCCGCCATCTAAATCATGCGCAAAGAACTACAGCCGCCCGCCAGTTGACACAACAACTGAAGCAGTCCAGCCTATTTTTGCGCAGCAAACATATTGCCTTTTATTTGGCCAACGATGGCGAGATCGATCTGCAGCCACTCATTCAGCAGGCCTGGGCGATGGGGAAACAATGTTACCTTCCAGTACTGTGTCCAGCTTTTCATAAGCGACTATGGTTTGCCCCTTACCAAGCCGAAACGCCTATGCAGCGCAACATCTTCGGTATCCTCGAACCCAGACTGCCCTGGCGCGACATGCGACCCATCTTCAGCCTCGATCTGATCCTCACGCCGCTGGTGGCTTTTGATCTGCAGGGCAATCGTTTAGGTATGGGGGGAGGTTTTTATGATCGCAGCCTGGCGTATCTGCAACAACGCAGGTATTGGCGCAAGCCGCGACTTGTTGGTACCGCCTATGAATTCCAGCAAGTGGCACAGTTACCCAAGGCGGTGTGGGATGTGCCATTACACGGTGTGATCACCGAACAATGTTCTTACATATTTTCCGGTAATCAATAAAGCCTGTCTTGACCGCCGATTTTATTTAATCAGGCAGCTCAAATGTACTATCGCCATGCCAATATATTTCACCTGGACTTCCTGCTACATCGCCTGCACCAACCCGGTAAACAAAACGCCCAGGGCTATCATGGCCGCAAGCACCACTAGCAAGTCGGGTTTGCGTCTTCTCATTCCACTCTCCAATTGTGCGCACCCATCCATAGCGCAATCAATTACCACTCCCCGCCAATTCCCATATATAGCGCACGGTTATTTATCTGACAAGATATCTCGGTCACAAATCTACTAAATACCTGTATTTTTATTAATATTGTCATTAATTAACCGACTTGGGCAAACAAATGAATTACTGGCTGATGAAATCTGAACCCGATGTCTTTGGCATCGATCACCTGGCAGGCTGCCCTGCACAAACAGAGCACTGGGATGGAGTACGCAACTATCAGGCGCGTAACATGCTGCGCGATCAAATGCAGGTGGGCGACTTGGTATTTTTTTATCACTCCAACTGCAAGGTGCCTGGGATTGTAGGCATTGCCGAGGTGGTGCGTAGCGGCTATTCCGACCACACCGCACGCGATCCACGCAGCAATTATTATGATCCCAAAAGCACCGAAGAGAGACCCATCTGGTTCATGGTGGATATTCGCTTTGTGCGCAAGCTGGAGCGCAATATCAGTCTGGAAGAACTCAAGCAACAGCCAGAACTGAGCAGCACACCGCTGGTGCGCCGTGGCAATCGTCTATCCGTGATGCCCATCAGCCCACAGGAGTGGGACTTCATCCTGTCGCTGGAATAATAAAGCCACTGAATGCTCACTCAACCCAGAAACAAGTCATACACCGGATTGTCACTTTCATCCCAGTAGGGATAGCCGATACGGGCAAGAAAGGCCTGGAATTTTTCTTCATCACTGGCCGGCACCTGAATGCCGCAAAGGATACGGCCATAATCAGCACCGTGGTTGCGGTAGTGAAACAAGCTGATATTCCAGTGCTGACCCATGTGGTTGAGAAAGCGCAGCAGCGCACCAGGGCGTTCGGGAAATTCAAAGCGTAGCAACCGCTCATCAGTCAGGCCACTGGCATGTCCGCCAACCATATAGCGCACATGCAGCTTGGCAGTTTCATTCTCCGTCATGTCGAGCATGGGATAACCATGGGCTTGCAACAGCTGTTGCAACTCTTCCTTGTCGCTTGGGCCATTGCGCATCTCCACGCCAACAAAGATCTGTGCCTCACGCGCATCGGCATAGCGGTAGTTAAATTCAGTGATCGCCCGCTGACCCAATATCTCGCAAAACTGACGGAAGCTACCTGGCCGCTCAGGTATGGTGACAGCAAACAATGCCTCACGTTGCTCACCCAGACCAGCCCGCTCGGCAACATGGCGCAGCCGATCAAAATTCATGTTGGCACCTGAATTAATAGCTACGAGAGCCTGATCACGAATCTTCTCCCGCGTAACAAATCTCTTCATGCCAGCCACTGCGAGCGCCCCGGCAGGTTCGACGATGGCGCGGGTGTCCTCAAAGATATCCTTGATGGCGGCACAGACTTCATCGGTAGAGACCAGGATCACCTCATCGACGTATTCACGCGCGATACGAAACGGCTCGACGCCAACCTGGCGTACCGCCACACCATCGACAAAGATCCCCACCTGCCCCAATATCACCCGCTCATCTTGCTGCAGGGCAGCATGCAGGCAGGCAGCATCGGTAGGCTCAATGCCGATCACCTTGATCTCTGGCCGCAGATATTTGATGTACGCCGCAATACCAGCGATCAGGCCGCCACCACCAACCGGCACAAAGATTGCGTACAAATCATCGCTGTAATACTGGCGCAGGATCTCCATCGCGATGGTGCCCTGACCGGCAATCACTTCCTCGTCATCATAGGGATGAATGAAAGTCCGGCCCTGCGTATCGGCAAGCTGCCTGGCATATGCGTAGGCATCATCATAGGCATTGCCATGCAAGGCGGTCTGCGCGCCACGACTACGCACTGCCTGCACCTTAATGTCTGGCGTGGTGCATGGCATAACAATCAGTGCATCCAGACCCAGCCGCTGTGCCGCCAAGGCCACGCCCTGGGCATGGTTGCCGGCCGATGCAGCGATTACCCCTTTGGCACGCGCCTCAGCCGAAAGCTGGATCATCTTATTGTAGGCACCGCGCAGCTTAAAGGAAAAAACTGGTTGCAAATCCTCACGCTTGAGCAATACTTTATTACCCAAACGATGCGAAAGAGCGGGCGCAATATCCAATGGAGTCTCGCGGGCGACATCATAAACCCGCGCCTGTAATATCTTTTTACTGTAATTAGCAAGCATCCCGTTACGATACCAATTCTGCTGCCCCAGTGTCAGCCGATCGTGACGTATAATCAAAAATATATTTGGTCAAACAACTACAAAATGGAGCACAGCATGACCCAAGATGAAATGAAAAAGGCCGTTGCCAAGGCAGCCCTGGAACATATCGTTGCCGACACTATAATCGGCATCGGCACTGGCTCCACAGCCAACCACTTCATTGATTTCCTCGCCGGGATCAAACACAAAATCAAAGGCACGGTAGCCAGCTCCGAGGCCAGCGCTGACCGCTTGAAAAAACATGGTATCGAGGTATTTGATCTCAACGATGTAGATGAGATTTCTGTTTATGTAGACGGCGCAGATGAAACCAACCGGCGCATGCACCTGATCAAAGGTGGTGGTGGTGCGCTGACGCGAGAGAAAATTGTCGCGGCGGCGAGCAAAAAATTTGTCTGCATTATCGATGAAACCAAGGTCGTCGACGTGCTTGGTAAATTCCCCCTGCCATTAGAGGTTATACCTATGGCACGCAGCTATGTGGCGCGTGAGCTGGTCAAGCTTGGCGGTGATCCAGTCTATCGCGATGGTTTTGTCACCGACAACGGCAATGTGATCCTCGATGTGCACAACATGCAAATCCAACATTCAGCAGAGCTGGAAGCGCAACTCAACAACATCACTGGCGTGGTCACTAATGGCCTGTTTGCCCTGCGTCCAGCAGATGTCGTGTTGGTCGGTACATCAAACGGGGTAAACATTCTATAAAGTTTGGCTACAGAGGCCTGCGCATGTCCAGTCAAGCAAAAGAACGTCGTAGCTTTTTTCGTATTGATGATGATGTCTATCTGGAGTATCGCCTGCTGGCTGAGGAGAACTACCAGCAACGACTGCAACAGCCTGCCGAGCTGCAACAGGATAGCTCGGCACTGGCACTGCAGCTGCATGGACTGACCAGTCAATCAAGCAGCCTGTTGGCGCAAATCCGCAAGCGCCAACCTGAGGTCGGACAATACCTGTCCATCATCGATCGCAAACTGGAGCTGCTTAGCCGCGCCCTGCTCGATAGCCAACCAGATCAAGTCAATACACCTAACCACCACGTCAATCTAAGCGGCAGCGGCCTGGCCTTTCACTCTGCCGAGCCGTTAAGTCCTGGCGGCAAACTGGAGCTGCGCCTGATGCTTTTCCCCAGCCATACCATGATTATGGCGCTGGGGCGGGTTGCCTACTGTATCGCTGTAGCAAGCGGCAAACCACAAGCCTACCGTATAGGCGTTGAGTTCACCCTGCTGGCTGAAGTAGCACGCGATGCCCTGATCCGGCATACCCTGGAATTACAATCCGCGCGACTGCGCCAGGAACGGGAAAGATAGTTTCACTTTGCCACAGGCATAAAAAAGGCCGGCATCTCTGCCGGCCTTTTTTGTCTCAATCGCCCCTCTTACAGTATAGGCACGAGCAACAGTGCAACTATATTGATAATCTTGATTAAGGGGTTTATTGCAGGACCTGCGGTGTCCTTGTATGGATCGCCGACGGTATCACCGGTTACTGCTGCCTTGTGAGCCTCAGAACCCTTGCCGCCAAAATTACCATCCTCGATATATTTCTTAGCATTATCCCAGGCACCACCACCAGTGGTCATGGAAATGGCGACGAAGATACCGGTGATGATGGTACCGACCAGCACACCACCAAGAGCCTTGGGACCAAGCAACAGACCAACAGCTATCGGCACGGCTATCGGTAACAAAGATGGAATAATCATCTCCTTGATTGCCGCCTTGGTCAGCATGTCGACCGCCTTGGAATAATCCGGCTTGGCCGTACCTTCCATAATGCCCGGGATATCCTTGAACTGACGGCGTACTTCCACCACCACTGAGCCTGCGGCACGACCGACGGCCTCCATAGCCATGGCACCAAACAGATAGGGCACCATACCGCCGATGAACAGGCCGATGATGACCATGTGATTAGACAAGTCAAAACTCAAGCTCATGCCATGACTGTTGAGGGCGTGGGTATAATCGGCAAACAGCACCAACGCTGCCAGACCAGCCGAGCCAATGGCATAGCCCTTGGTAACTGCCTTGGTGGTATTACCCACTGCATCCAGCGGATCGGTGATGTTGCGGATCTCATCAGGCAAGTTGGCCATTTCAGCAATACCACCGGCGTTGTCGGTGATCGGCCCATAGGCATCCAGCGCCACGATGATGCCGGTCATAGACAGCATCGAGGTGGCGGCGATTGCAATACCGTACAGGCCTGCCAGAGAGTAGGAAATACCAATTGCCAGACAGACCGCCAACACTGGAGCTGCGGTTGATTTCATTGAAACACCAAGCCCGGCAATAACATTCGTACCATGGCCGGTGGTTGATGCCTGGGCAATATGACGCACAGGGCCATATTCAGTCGCCGTGTAATACTCGGTAATCCATACCATGGCAGCAGTCAGCGCCAAACCTACCAACGATGCCAGATACATATTCATCGAAGACACAAACTCACCCTCGATGGTCACGCCAGCACCCATGATCCAGGTAGTGATGGGATAAAAGGCAATGACAGCCAGCACAGCAGAGGCAAGCAAACCACGATACAGCGCATTCATGATCTTGCCGCCTTCCCTAGCCTTGACGAAGAAGGTACCGACAATGGAAGCCACAATAGCAAAACCACCCAAGGCCAACGGATAGACCACCGCCTCAGGCGTATCACTGATCATATAGACACCGAGCAACATGGTAGCGATTATCGTCACAGCGTAAGTCTCAAAGAGGTCGGCAGCCATACCAGCACAGTCACCCACATTATCACCAACGTTATCGGCGATGACTGCCGGGTTACGCGGGTCATCCTCAGGTATACCAGCCTCAACCTTGCCTACCAGGTCGGCACCCACATCAGCGCCCTTGGTAAAGATCCCGCCACCAAGACGGGCAAAAATCGAGATCAGCGAGCCACCGAAGCCCAAGCCGACCAAAGAATGGGTTGCATCCTCAGCAGAATAACCCATGCTGATGAGTACAGCGTAATAGCCGGCCACACCCAACAGGCCCAGGCCAACTACCAGCAGGCCGGTAATGGCGCCGCCCCTGAAGGCCACATCCAGCGCCGCATTCAAACCATGCTTGGCAGCCTCGGCAGTACGCACATTGGCGCGCACCGAAACATTCATGCCTATATAACCGGCGGCACCTGAAAGGATGGCGCCAATGGCAAAACCAATAGCGGTAGGCCAGCTGATGAAAAAGCCTACCAGGAAGAATAGCACCACACCCACTGCACCTATAGTGATGTACTGGCGATTCAGGTAGGCCTGAGCGCCTTCCTGAATTGCAGCGGCAATCTCGCGCATACGGTCATTGCCGGTGGGCTTGCTCAAAATCCAGTTAACGGACGCACCGCCATAGATCAGTGCTGCAACAGCACAGGCCAAGGCAAACCATAGTCCACTACTCATGCTCGCTTCCTCCCATAGATTGATTTGTTGTAAAAAATTGATTTAACTCAAGTTTCTGCACATAGAAGAAGGGGAGCCTGCGCTCCCCTTCTTTCTGCTTATTTTTTCAGCTCATAAGTTGTTTTGAGCTTTTTTGCTACCACCACATTTTTCAAGGTCACATACTTCGGCAAGCCATCCTTGTATGGAGGATAATCTTCACCCTTGATTAATGGCAACATATATTCACGACACTTATCGGTAATGCCAAAGCCATCCTTGGTGATAAAATTCTTCGGCATCATCTTCTCCACATTGGCCACCTTGGACAACGGAGCCATGCCTACCTTCCACTTGTAGGGACTGCTGGAGACGCGATCAATCGTGGGCATGACGGAGTTATGCCCCTTGAGAGCCATTTCCACAGCCGCCTTGCCCATTGCATAGGCCTGCTCCACATCACTCTTGGAGGCAATATGGCGGGCAGCGCGCTGTAGATAATCGGCCACAGCCCAATGAAACTTGTAACCAAATTTATCATTAATCATATTGGCCACTACCGGGGCTGCACCACCTAGCTGGGCATGCCCAAAGGCATCGCGCGAGCCCTGTTCGGCAAGGAAACGCCCATCTGGCCAATGACAACCTTCGGAAACAACCACCGAACAATAACCAAATTTCTTCACCATCTCATCAACCCTGGCGAGGAATTTATCCTGATTGAATTCCACCTCGGGGAACAGCACAACGATAGGCAGCTCCTGATCCTTGGTCGAAGCCATGGCACCAGCTGCGGCAATCCAGCCGGCATGACGACCCATCACCTCGAGCACGAACACCTTGGTCGAAGTGGCGTGCATGGAACGCACATCAAAAGTCGCCTCCAGGGTAGATATGGCGATATATTTCGCCACTGAGCCAAAGCCGGGGCAGTTGTCTGTGATAGGCAGATCGTTGTCCACGGTCTTGGGCACATGTATGGCCTGTACTGGGTAGCCCATGGACTTGGAAAGTTGGGAGACCTTGTAGCAGGTGTCGGCAGAGTCGCCGCCACCGTTATAGAAGAAATAGCCGATGTCATGCGCCTTGAACACCTCGATGAGGCGTTCATATTCAACCTTGTTCTCCTCCAGACTCTTGAGCTTAAAGCGACAGGAACCAAATGCCCCGGAAGGGGTATGGCGCAGGGCGGCGATGGCCCTGACTGTTTCCTTGGAGGTATCGATCAGGTCTTCGGTCAAGGCACCAATAATGCCGTTGCGACCTGCATAGACCTTGCCAATTTTGTCCTTGTGCTTGCGAGCCGTCTCGATGACACCACAGGCCGAGGCATTAATGACGGCGGTTACGCCGCCAGACTGGGCATAAAAGGCATTCCGTTTTTTAGTCATGATTTTACGTTGCTCCCGTTCTAACCAATGAAATTTATAATTCTATTATTCTTGCTGCGCTGCGTGGTCTGCCTGAACCTGCAACAGGGTCACCGTGCATTCTGCCAGATTTTCAAATTCATCAATACCTGTACCAAATTGCTGGTGCACACGATAAAAGAACTGCCCACGATAGCGACGATCGCCCAGCTTGCTGATGACAAAACTGGTGCCTTTATCATCACGCCAGAATAGTACCGGGCAGGAAGTAAGCGTGCTGGAATGAGGATCGAGGCGCAACTCGGCGTCGGCTATCTCGATATCCACCTCATGACCATAACGCTGCTTGAGTGTGTCACTAACAGTCCATAATTCGGACTCATTAAAATCAGGAGTGGAGTTCATCAATGGGCGCACTAGTAGAATATTTTTATTAATTTCACTCAATTGGCATTGACTTGAGTTCTAAGTGTGATTAGCTTAATCGCACACCACTTAGTAAAACAATGCAATTTGTGTATATAGGCATGGAAAAATTTAGCGACAGCATATCATACTGATATTTGAATTACCTGGCGGAGAGGGATACATGAGAATCGTATTGTTGGGGGCACCCGGTTCGGGCAAGGGTACACAGGCCAAACTTCTGGTGGAAAAATACAATGTTCCACAAATCTCAACTGGCGATCTGTTACGCACTGCCGTAGCTGCCAATACCCCGCTGGGGCAACGCGCCAAGGCCGCAATGGAAGCAGGTCAACTGGTTTCCGACGACATCGTACTTGGCATAATCGAAGAACGCCTGTCACAGGCAGATGCCAAACGCGGCTTCATTCTCGATGGCTTCCCGCGCAATATCCCTCAGGCCGAGGAGCTTGATGCCATCCTGGCCAAACTGGGCATGCCTATAGAATCGGCACTACTGATTGATGTCGACCTGGATATCCTGCTGCAGCGACTGACCGGCCGTCGCACCTGCGAATCCTGTGGCCAAATGTATAACATATTTACCACCCCTTCTCGTCTGGAAGATCGCTGCGACAAATGTGGAGGCAATCTGCGCCACCGAGCAGACGACAATGAAGAAACCATAGGCAGCCGACTGCGTGTTTATGAGGCGCAGACCGCACCCTTGATTGAATATTTTCGTCGCCAGGGAATACTTCATACAGTCAACGGCATTGGTGAGATCGATGAGATCTTCGCCGCCATCAACCAGTCCTTGACAACTTTAACCAAACGCAAAGGGGAAAAAAATATGGCAGCAGAACAGAATGAGGCCAATAAACCAGCCAAAGCTGTAGCGAAAAAGGCCGCTCCCAAGAAAAAAGTAGCCGCCAAGAAGGCTGTAGTGAAAAAGGCCGCTCCCAAGAAAAAGGTGGTCGCCAAGAAGGCCGTAGCGAAAAAGGCCGCTCCCAAGAAAAAGGTGGTCGCCAAGAAGGCTGTAGCGAAAAAGGCCGCTCCCAAGAAAAAGGTGGTCGCCAAGAAGGCTGTAGCGAAAAAGGCCGCTCCCAAGAAAAAGGTGGTCGCCAAGAAGACTGTAGTGAAAAAGGCCGCTCCCAAGAAAAAAGTGGTCGCCAAGAAGGCTGTAGCGAAAAAGGCCGCTCCCAAGAAAAAGGTGGTCGCCAAGAAGGCTGTAGTGAAAAAGGCCGCTCCCAAGAAAAAGGTGGTCGCCAAGAAGGCTGTAGCGAAAAAGGCCGCTCCCAAGAAAAAGGTGGTCGCCAAGAAGACTGTAGTGAAAAAGGCCGCTCCCAAGAAAAAAGTAGTCGCCAAGAAGAAAAAATAATTCTTCTCCGGCGAGCGCAGCTTAGCCATCAACAAAAAACCGGTGATCCTCGATCACCGGTTTTTTATTGATGGATTCAAAAAGCAATGAAAAACACCCGACTATAACAATACGCGCTCTATGCCGCCTTTTTGCACTTGCTCAACAAACTGCCGCTGCCAGTCCTCACCATGTAACTGGCGCACCAGCTCCACCACGATATAACCCGCATCAGCTCCAGTATCGTCACGATAGCGCAACAATCCCTGCTGACATGAAGGACAGCTGGTCAGAATTTTGACCTCGCCATTACTGCGCTCAACACCAGTGAGCTGACGTATGCCCTTGTGCAACTCTTCCTGTTTACGGTAACGCACCTGGCTGGCGATATCTGGCCGACTGATGGCGAATGAACCTGCCTCACCGCAACAACGATCCGACAGTAAGACTTCCTGCCCTAGTAAGGTTCTAGCCAGTTCGACTGGATCATGACGCTTGATCGGAGTATGGCAGGGATCGTGATAAAGATACTTCTGTCCCGCTACGCCTGTTAGCTCAATGCCTTTTTCCAGCAGATATTCATGTATATCCAACAGGCGGCAACCTGGGAAAATCTCACTGAAACGATAGGTCTGTAACTGATCCATGCAGGTACCACAGGAAACCACCACTGTCTTGATATCCATATAGTTAAGCGTATTAGCCAGACGATGGAACAATACCTGGTTATCAGTGGAAATACGCTTGCCCCGCACTGCATCACCGCTGGCAATCTGTGGATAACCACAACACAGATAGCCTGGTGGCAAGACAGTCTGTGCACCACTGTGATAAAGCATCGCCAAGGTCGCCAGGCCTATCTCGGAGAACAGGCGCTCCGAGCCACAACCAGGGAAATAAAATACGGTATCGGTATCATCATTAATTTTAGCTGGATCACGCAGGATAGGAATGGTGCGCGCATCCTCCACGGCCAACAGGCTGCGCATGGGCTGGGCAGGAAGATTGGCTGGCATCGGCTTTTTGATAAAATTTATCACCTGGGTGCGCACCGTCATCGGGCCAGTAGTAGCTTGCGGCCGTCCACGACCGAGCAGACCTGCCCGCCTGAACAGGCGATAGCCCAGCTGCTGGGCGGCATAACCCCATTGGATCATCGTCTTACGCATCAATTTTATCGTGCGTGGATCGGTGGCATTGAGAAAAGCCATCGACAAGGCAGTGCCTAAATTGCGTCGTTTTTGACCACGGGCACGCAAAATGTTGCGCATCAGGATCGTCACATCACCAAAATCGATATTGACCGGGCAAGGCGCAAGACAACGATGACAGACCGTACAGTGATCCGCGACATCATTCATCTCGGCAAAATGTCGCAGAGAGATCCCTCGCCTGGTCTGATCCTCGTAAAGAAATGCCTCAACAATCAGGCCGGTGGCAAGGATCTTGTTACGCGGGGAATACAATAGATTGGCCTGCGGCACGTGGGTGCTGCACACTGGCTTGCACTTGCCACAACGCAAACAGTCCTTGACCATCGAGTTGAGCTGATCCATCTCGCTCGCCTCCAGGATCAAGGCCTCCTGCTGCAACAGGCGCAGCGAAGGCGTGTAGGCATTATCAAGTCCAGCCCCGGCGAGCAATTTGCCACGATTGAAGTGTCCCTGTGGATCCACCATCTGCTTGTAATCGGCAAATGCCGTTACGGTAGCGGCATGCAAGAACTGAAACTTGGTAATGCCAATGCCATGCTCGCCTGAAATCACACCACCCAGGGATTCCGCTAGCGCCATGATGCGTTCAACCACGCGTTCGGCCTCCTGCATCATGGCGTAATCACTGGAGTGCACCGGTATATTGGTATGCACATTGCCATCACCGGCATGCATATGGGTGGCTACAAATAGTCGGCTGGCGCGAATCTGGGCGTGAATGGCATCCAGCCGTGCACACACCGCCGCCAGATCGCGGCCAGAGAAGATCTCCTTCAACGGTCGCTCGACTTCACGTCGATATGAAATACGTAAGTCGCGCCGCTGCAACAGGTTGAACAGGGTATCGCCCTGCTTTGCAGTTGCCAACAAGCCATTATCGACCAGCCCTGGCAACTCCACCACGGGCATATCGATCTGTGCTAATAATTGCTGCCAACGTTGCTGTACAGACAACAGCAACTCACGTGCTGCCTGCTGTTTGTCCGCGATGATGGCATCATTTTCCGCGCTGTGCTGATAGCCGGAAATGGTTTCCAGCTCTGGCAACTTGTCCGACAGATATGCCAACACTGCATCGATCATCTGCAGCTTGTTATGCGTTGACTGTTCAATGTTGATGCGCTCGATGCCCTCACTATATTCAGCCAGTCGCGCCAATGGGATCACCACATCCTCATTCAGCTTGAAGGCATTGGTGTGAGCAGCAATTGCAGCTGTACGCGCACGCGTCAACCAGAAGTGATGGCGTGCTTCGGGGCTGACGGCAATAAAGCCTTCGGCCTCGCGGGCATTTGCCAGACGCACCACGGCCGAGGCGGCAGCTGCCACGGCATCCTCATCATCACCAGCGATATCCGCCAGCAAGACCATCTTGGGTAATTCCTTGCGCGGCGCTTTAGTACTGTAATTTACTGCCCGCACATAGCGCTCATCTAGATGTTCAAGACCTGCCAACACCACATCAGACAGATCATCAACATAATCCTTAATCTCGACGATAGCCGGTACCGCATGGCGCAGATCGGCACCAAAAAACTCCAGGCACACCGTGCGGATATATTTTGGCATCTGATGCAGGATAAAACGCGCTGAGGTGATCAGGCCATCACAACCTTCCTTTTGCACCCCAGGCAGGCCACCGAGAAATTTATTGGTCACATCCTTGCCCAGTCCGGGCTTACGTAACTCATCGCTGGAGATACGCAAAGTGCCAGGCTCGCCAATAATCGTCTTGCCATCCGGGGCAAAGCGCGTGAGGCGAAACTCGGCAAACTCCTGCTCATGGATCTTGCCGAGGTCATGGTTAAGACGCTCCACCTCCAGCCAGTCGGCTGTCGGCGTAACCATGCGCCACCAGGCCAGATTATCCAATGTAGTTCCCCACAACACTGCCTTCTTGCCACCAGCATTCATCGCTATATTGCCGCCGATACAGGAGGCATCCTGCGAGGTGGGATCAACCGCAAACACATAACCCGCAGCCTCGGCTCGCTCAGCCACCCGCCGCGTGACCACGCCAGCCTCGACAAATACCGTAGGTAGCGGTTCGGCCACACCAGGCAAGGCGACACTCTCCACCTCACCTAGCTGCAACAATTTTTCCGTATTGATGACTGCAGAATCGGCATACAGCGGCACGGCACCGCCGGTATAACCCGTACCACCCCCACGCGGGATCACTGTCAAACCCAGCTCGATACAGGCCTTGACGATACCAGCCACCTCCTGCTCGCTATCTGGCGTGATCACCACAAATGGATATTCCACACGCCAGTCAGAGGCATCGGTGACATGCGAGACGCGCGCAAGACCATCGAATTGAATATTGTCCTTGCGCGTCAGACGCACCAATCGGCGCTGCACCTGACGGCGACGCTCGCCCAAAGCGGATAACCAGGTTTCAAATTTGCGCACAGCAATGCGTGCGCCTGCTGCCAATTGCAGAGCCAGCTCATTGCCATTGGCACGGGCAACGATCTGATCGAGGCGTTGATGCAGGGTTTGCACCAATGAATTCCAGCGTTTGCGATTGGCGATCAGATCATCCTGAATGAAGGGGTTACGTGTGATTACCCACATATCACCCAAAACCTCGAACAACATCCGTGCCGAACGCCCCGTGACACGCTCGGCACGCAGACGATTCAAGACCTGCCACATCTCCTCACCGATGAAACGAATGACGATCTCGCGGTCAGAAAAAGAGGTGTAATTGTAGGGGATTTCGCGAATGCGAACCGGGCTGTTGCTGCTCATCGGCTTTGGCCATGGGTGATGGGTTCAGACAAGCATGCAGTGTAACACGCAGAACAAAAAGCTGGGTGGTTTGACCATAGCAGAGACAACACCTCAGCGATGCAACTCGCCTTCGGCCACCTGCTTGCCATTGGCATAAAGACGGATCTGTTGCCCATCGCGTTGCAGATCCATGCAGGCCTGATTACCAGCCAGCTTGCCGCTTAGCCACTCACGACAATACTGACCATGCTCATTGACCCACCACCGTGCCGACGCACCGCTCTTGTTCAGCAGCGTACCATCCGCACGAAACTCCAGTGTATAAGATGACCCGGTGCGCAAATAAGTGCCTTGCAGTGTGGCGCCCTTGAGCATGCTCTCCACCTCGTCCTTGTCACGCAAAAAATCCTCGGCAAGCACATTGCCCAACAGCAACGGCAAAACTAACACCTGCAATAATCGCAACATAATTCCACGCCTCATCTCACTTGCATATCTGCAAATTAGTCAACTTTGCTTGCTCTGGTCGCAAATTGCCAATCACATGCATCTCACAACTCTTGCAATCAAACTCAAGTCGCAGATTTTCACCTGCGCTAATCAAAGTCATCGGATCAGGCTTAATCCCCTTCACCTGCCTGGGGCAAAGATTGAAGCTATAGCGCACACAATGCTTGGTGATCATCAAGGATACCTCGCCATGCTCCTGATTGCTCTCATAGGCTGCAGCGATCAGCCTGACACCATGACGGGCATAAAAATCACGCGCCCGCTGATTCAACACATTTCCCAAATAGGAAAGCTCATGCTGTGGATAAACCGCTGGTGGCTCAACTGCCACTGCCCGCTTCGGTCGACGATAGGCCGCACGGCGCGCCTCTTCCAACTTAGCCACGGCATCACGCCGCATGGCATTTACCGCACTCACTGGCAAAAACCATGGCATGGTCAACTCCAACTCGATTTTGCCAGCACTAAAAATCGTCTCGCCCAACTTGGCTAGCTGCTCACGCAAACTGGTCTCGACACGCAGTTTGTCCCTGGCCTGCTGCTTCTCCTGCACCAACTCGGAGACGACGGAAATATTTTTTTCATCTGTCAAATACAGGGCAAAGCCACTTTTGGTTTCAACAAACCTGATTTGTACGACTATCCTGCGCTCGGCAGATTTTTTCTCCAGCACACGCTCAAACGCCTGATCATGATTGCGAAAGATCTGCGTACCTGCGACGGGCAAGATGTTTTTTTCGGCAGGATATAAACGCTGCCCTTCAACACGGTTGATCCGCACACCAACAAGCTCCTGACTGGCGTCATACCAACTCAGGCCATCGCCATTGTGCAGTTCAAGCTTGCTGTCCACATCAAACCAGGTCGGACCCAGGCGGCTGACTTCACCGATGAGCTCGCCGACAAACTTTGGACTATCCAATGCCAGCAGATCCTCATGTCGCTGGTTGGCAAAATAATCAGTAAAGCCACGATTGAAGCTCTTCTCCGGCTGCGGCTGAAAAAAGAACCGGCAGCGGCCGCTAGATGAGGCTTGATAATGCGGTTGCTGTTCGATGATCTCATCCAGCAGTGTGCGATAGTGCGCGGTAATATTCTTGACGTAGGCTAGATCTTTCAGCCTTCCTTCGATCTTGAATGAACGCACGCCAGCCTCTGCCAGGGCACGCAGATTGGCACTTTGATTATTGTCTTTGGGCGAGAGCAGGTGACGGTCTTGCACGATGAGCTGACCGGAACCATCAGTCAACGAAAAAGGCAGGCGACACATCTGTGAACACTCGCCACGATTGGCGCTGCGGCCGGTTTGTGCATGACTGACATAACACTGGCCGCTGTAACTGACACATAGCGCGCCGTGGACAAAAAACTCAAGTTCGACCTTGGTGCCTGCGGCGATTTTATGGATTTGCGTCAACGACAATTCACGCGCCAGCACCACCCGAGAAAAGCCAACCTGCTCAAGAAACTGTACCTTCTCGAAGCTACGATTGTCGGTTTGCGTGCTGGCATGCAGGGCCAACGGCGGCAAGTCCAGCTCCAGCAGACCCATGTCCTGAATGATCAGCGCATCGGCACCAGCCTCATAAACCTGCCAGGCCAGCTGCCGCGCTGGTTCTAGTTCTTCATCCTTGAGAATAGTGTTGAGGGCAACAAACACCTGGGCTGAATAACGCTGGGCATATTCTGCTAAACTGGCAATATCAGCAATCGTGTTGCCCGCAGCGGCGCGTGCACCAAACGATGGCCCACCGATATACACCGCATCGGCACCATGATTGATCGCCTCAATGCCAAACGCAGCATTTTTTGCCGGCGCAAGTAATTCCAGAACCCCTCGCGCTGTCATGAATAAAAACTATAAAACTTCAGCCACACTTGGAATCACCACAATTCAAACAAGTCATGCAGCCGTCCATCTGGATCATGGCCTTGGTGTTGCACTTGGCACAGAGCTGTGCGCCTGCTGGAAATCCATTACTCTCCGCTGCGGCTTCCCTGTTTTTGGCCGAGGATTCGAACTGGGCACGCTTTTCATCGATCAGCTTGCGTTGGTGTTCGTCGAGCTCATGGTCTTTCAACAACCCAATCATGCGCAGGTGACATTCGATGGCATCGCCTATCTCGGCTACCAATGATGGCATGTATTTTCCGCCCTTCTTGAAATAGCCACCACGCGGGTCGAATACCGAGTGCAGCTCTTCCACCAGAAAGGTGACATCGCCGCCTTTTCTGAAGACAGCAGAGATAATGCGTGTCAGGGCGACGATCCACTGAAAGTGATCCATATTCTTCGAGTTGATAAAGATCTCGAAAGGACGCCGCAGTTCATGGTCGGTGCCTTGATTTAAAACCACGTCATTGATAGTGACATAGAGTGAATGCTCAGATAGTGGTGTCTTGATCTTGTAAGTGGAGCCGAGCAGCATCTCCGGTCGCTCCAATGCCTCGGTCAGATGGACAATCTTGCTCTCCTGCTTGACCTCGGGAGTCACTTCAGGCAGGTTTTGCTTGTCATCTTCCATGACAACGCTATAACCAACAATTTTTTTTGCAATTTTGATAGTCATGGATTTATTCCTCTAAAACTTACCGTAATAACCTTCCTTGATGGCATCAAATAAATTGGCGGCGGTATGTTTCTCGCCGTCGTATTCAATCTCCTCGTTACCCTTTACATCCAGTATCTCGCCATCTTCAAGCTCAAAGCGATAAGTGGTATTGGCCAGATCCTGCTCCTTGACCAAGACGCCCTGGAAGGCCTCTGGATTGAAGCGAAAAGTTGTGCAGCCCTTAAGCTCCTGCTCGTAAGCATAAAGATAGATATCCTTAAAATCCTCGTAAGGAAAATCCGCCGGCACATTGGCGGTCTTGGAAATGGATGAGTCGATCCACTTCTGTGCGGCGGCCTGGATATCCACATGCTGTTTAGGCGTCACCTCATCGGCAGAAATGAAATAGCCGGGCAACTGCTGCTCTGGGCTTTCGGCTAAAGGCATCGCCTGCGGGTTGATCAACTCACGATAGGCAAGCAGCTCAAAGGAAAATACATCGACCTTTTCTTTGGTCTTGCGCCCCTCACGGATCACATTGCGCGAATAGTGATGGGCAAAGGAAGGCTCGATGCCGTTGCTGGCATTATTGGCCAGGGATAAAGAGATGGTGCCGGTAGGTGCGATGGAGCTGTGATGGGTAAAGCGGCAACCTTCCTCGGCCAGTGCATTAACCAGCTCTGGCTCGACCTCGGCAATACGCTGCATATAGCGGCTATAGCGTGCATGTAGAATTTTACCGGCTACTTTTTGGCCTATTTTATAACCATCCCGCTTCATCTCCGGTCGCTTGCGCAACATCTCGCCGGTAACAGTGAATTCCTCTGTCAAAATGGGCGCTGGACCTTTTTCCCGCGCCAGCTCAAGACCCGTACGCCAACCGACCAGGGCCATTTCACGTGTAATGCGCTCGCTGAAGGCAATGGAATCATCATCGCCATATTTCATCCGCAACATGGTCAATGTAGAGCCGAGGCCAAGATAGCCCATGCCATGACGACGCTTGGTGGTAATCTCCTTACGCTGCTGCTCCAGCGGCAAGCCGTTGATCTCGACCACGTTATCCAGCATACGGGTAAACACAGCCACCGTCTCGCGAAAAATCCCCCAATCAAAACGAGCCTTTTCGGTAAATGGGTCACGCACAAACCTGGTCAGATTGACCGAGCCGAGCAAGCAGGAACCATAAGGCGGTAAGCCCTGCTCCCCGCAATTGTGGGCATGCAGGCCATTGGCATCGAAAGTGTTGATACCAGGTACCTGCACGTCATACACATCTGCCTCGCCTGCCGGCACGATGGCAGCAACGCGGGCAGTGTAGCGCTCACGGTTGAGCCTGCACTTATTGCTGTCTAGCAATGCGTTAAGACATGCGGCCTTGTCGCTATCGGCAAAGCCTATCTGTGCACGAAAATGCAACAGGTTCTCGCCGCTGATGACCAATTCGTGCTGTGCTGGTGTGATGCATGTACTCACGCCGTTCTTACCGTCCGGCAGCAAACTGGAACCTGCGCCACGATGATCGCGATACAGGGTAGAGGCGATGCCAAGACGCAACAGCATACGCTGTGCCGCCTGCAGGGTGGCAAGATCAGACTGAGCCAGGCGCACGGATACGCCCTTGACCTGATTGCCCTGCACTGAGCCATCAGTATCAAACAGGCCGCGCAGCAAGCTACGGCAGAACTCGCTGGAGGCCTGCTCCATACGTGTGGTGATAATCTTTTGGCCGGTAGTCATACCCAGCTCAATGGCCAGATCATGCATGGCGGCAGTGGACAGGCGATATTCACCATGACCACCTGCCTCGCTCCAGCCAATGAAATCAGTGTGATGCGCCAGGCTACGTGCAGCGGCCAGTGCTTCGGCCATAACTGCCTGTACACCACTGGCAAGCGGCATTGAATCGCCGTTCGCCACCGCCGCACTCTGCCATACAGACAGCACGGCAACATCTTGCTTGAGGCTGCCACCACCTAGCAACAGCCCCATCAGATAACCTTCATCGCGGCCATAGGCGCCAGCCCAACTGGAGTTGGGGCGATGATCATTGAGCAATACGCGATCGCCGGCATGCAGCTCACCTGCAGCACACCATGCGGTTTCAGTATTGTAGCTAGTGAAATTGGTGACACGGCGCACGCGATGGTCGGCGGTGAGTTTGAGGCTGTAGCCTTCAGCAGTTTGCAGCTCCACTATCGGCTTACTGGCGGTGCGGAAAAAGCCCTCTATACCAGTAGCGTGATCAACGCCATCAACACGAGCGAGAAAAGGCTGACCAATAAGATCACTCACCTGACGCGGACCGGTGGCCGTTTGCACCCAGGTTTCGGCGGTTACACATGGATTTGTAGCGCGGATATTTTCGCAAAACCAATTGTTATTCATCTCGTTATATTGATCGATCAGAATGAAACCAGGCTCGGCAAAATCATAAGTTGAGGCCATGATCATGTCCCACAGCCGACGTGCACGGATGGTGCGATAGATACGGCAGGCAACCAGCCCTTCATCGTTGACAATATAACCTTCATGAGTAGGCCATTCACGCCAAATCACCTGTGTGCGATCGGCCAGATCGATGCCATCGGCTGCCGCCTCCTTCCCTGGCAACGGAAAGGCTAGTTGCCAGTCTGCATCACTCTTGACTGCCTCCATAAAATCACGCGTTATGAGTAACGAGAGATTGAACTGACGCAGGCGTCCATCCTCGCGCTTGGCACGGATGAAATCCATCACATCTGGATGGCCGATGGCGAAGGTCGCCATCTGCGCCCCACGCCGACCACCGGCCGAGGAAATGGTGAAACACATTTTGTCGAAGATATCCATGAACGACAGCGGGCCAGAGGTATAGGCACCTGCACCGGCAACAAAAGCGCCTTTGGGTCGCAGGGTAGAGAATTCATAGCCGATGCCACAGTTGTGGATCACCACCAAGCCCTGATTGCCAGCCAGGTAATTGTTGTGCTTTGCCACGGTGAAGTCGAAGAAGGTTTCTGCCAGCGGCAGGTGGCGCGAAATAGTCTGTACCGGACGCAAGCTACGCGCAAAACGCAACAGCGGCGCAAGGTGTGGAAAACGTGCCTGCCAACGATTCAACCAAATTCGGCTGACACAATCACGGCGATGATAGCCGTAATAAAAGCCCAGCGTCTGTCGCTCTGCGTGTGATAACTGTTTATTTTCCTGCGCCAGAGCCGCCTGCAGATTTTCAGGCAGACGATAAATATCGTGCTGACCCGATTGCGAGGTGTGCGCACGAATAAGATGGCACTTGCCGCTGTCAGCCATATAATCGGCCACCACGGCAAGAAAATCAGTATCACTGATCTTCAACAGAGCACCACCACTATCGCGGATCACCTGTCCACTGCAAGCATGAACATGACTGCGCGGCTTGCGCAGGGTGATATCTGCATGTATGCCAAACAAGCCCAACAAGGCCTGCAATTCCTGCGCAAAGTCTGCGCGTTGCATGGCTATCGTGACACTGCCATGCTCGTCACTGACGATACCATCGGCATCGATCAACCCCGCCAGAAAAGGCAGAAAATGGCGTTCAGGCTGAGCCACCACCCAGGCAGGGACACGTGGTTCAGTGGTTTTATTGACTATCTGATGGTCAATTAGATCAGCAAGCTGGCTGGCCGCAAGACTGGCAGCTGTGTGATCCCACACTGGCGTACCATTAGATGTTGCGCCAGCAACTGCCGGGATATGCGAAACGCAAAAGGTCTGGAAAAATTCTGTATAGCGCTCAACTACTTCACGCCCTGCTGCCTGCATCTTAAAGACCAGATGCTGACCTGCAAACCGTGCCTGTGCCGCCCAGGTGGCGTGACTGGGCTTGTAGTCAATGTGTTCCCCGCAGGCACTGCCATCGCCCAGATGAGCACCGGCAAACCACGCCTCACGCCAACGCTCAGTCGCTGCCGTCCAGGCATAGCTCTGATGCACAAGCGCATCGTCTTCCCGCACCTCACCTGCACTTACATAACTTGTTTTGCCGTTACGGTAGACCAGTACCGGATGCTTGATGGAAGTAGTGAGATCGACGCCATTGGAGGTGATACGAATATTTTCCTCACACGGCACGTGCGTCGTCATGTGTCTTAAAATGGGACGCATCTCAAAGCTCCCACTTGCGCGGTCGTAGCTGAGGATCTTCCGATGTCGCTCCGCTACGGCCTGATCAGCAGTAACCAAACCATGCTCGGTGCGCACCCAGGTGCCTGGCGCAACACAGCCGGCCTTCAGCGTCAGGCCGGCCTCGTGCACCTTGGCAAGAATGTCATCCATAGAATCGCGCACTGTGCCGGACACCGTGCAGTTGATGGTGGAAGTGGCCGGTTTGTAGGCCAGCGCACCGGCATTAGAGGTGATGCGGCCAGCAGGAATGGCTCCCTGGCGCAAGGCCCAGAGGAATCGCTCATACCACTCATCACGCAGCTCAGGCGTTTGCTCGACCTCGGCAATCGCGCGCGCCACACGCTGGTAGGTCTCATCGATGGTCTGATCGATGATCTCACCGTCCTTGGTCTTGAGCCGATATTTCTTGTCCCATATATCCATGGACGCGGGTTGGAATGGAACTTCAATCATCTTGTTGGCCACTGCCTTGAGGTGCACCGTAGATTTAGTCACTTACCAAACTCTCCTTAGATGTTCCTGTCTGTTGCGGCTTTAATTCAGTAATCTCTATCCAACTGTAGCCGCAAGACTGAATTTAGCCAACACAATATGTTGTTATGGTTGAACAGGGTAGGGAAGCTGACGCAAGCTGTCAAATATAATTTAATTACAGGAAAAACAACTGGTTACGATATTTTGTTATAAAATCATAGGCTTACTGAAGAAAAACAGATATGCATCATAAACACAATATGTGGTGTTTTGATTATATGTGAAAAAACACCTGTTTTCACTCGAATAGCCCTTGAACTGCCGCTTACCGGAGCCCATATTTGCTTCAAACAGACACATCTGAACTTGAAGGAGAACTATTTATGAGCTTAGTACATTACAATCCCTGGGGCTTGCTCGATCAACTACGCCGTGAGCTGGATCGCGGTCAGGAAGGGCGCGAAGAAGGCAATGTGAGCACGGCAGCCGATTGGGTGCCGGCTGTGGACATCAAGGAAGAAGGCGACTGCTTTGTCATCCGTGCCGACGTGCCTGGCGTTGACCCATCACTCATCGAAGTACACGCGGAAAATGGCATGTTGGTCATTAAGGGCGAGCGCGAATCCGAGAAAAAGGAAGAGCGTGAAGGCTACAAGCGCGTGGAGCGCGTCTACGGCAGCTTCTTCCGCCGCTTCAGCCTGCCCGACACAGCCGATACAGAAAAGATCACCGCCAAGAGCAGCAATGGCGTGCTGGAAGTGCGTGTGCCCAAACACGAAAAGCTACAGCCGCGCAAGATTGCCGTCGAAGGCTGAGCTAAGACCATCGTCCCTCATAATTCTCCCGGGGAACTCATCCTCGGGAGAGTTTGTCATTACCCATGTCTATTTAACACTACCGAGAATCGGCATGCCCAAATACCTCCTTGCCCTGCTACTGGCGTTCACTGTTTGTCTGCCTGCCCAGGCCGCCCTGCCTCTTGCTGATGGCCAGGGTAATACCCTGCCTAGTCTGGCGCCCATGCTGGAGCAGACCGTGCCCGCTGTGGTAAATATCTTTACCCGTACGCGGATCCCGGTGCGGCAAAACCCCTTGCTCTCCGATCCCTATTTCCGGCACTTTTTCAATGTGCCGGAACAGCCGCGCGAGCGCATCGCTCAAAGCCTGGGCTCGGGTGTGGTAATGGATGCCGCCAAAGGTTATATCGTCACCAATCATCACGTTATTGCGGGTGCGCACGAGATCTCGGTCAACCTGGCCGATGGCCGCACCCTGCAGGCTGAGCTGGTGGGTAGCGATGAGGAAACTGACGTGGCCGTGATCAAGATTGCTGCCGAAGGACTGCATGCAGTCACCACGACCGATTCGGATCGCATGCGCGTAGGCGACTTTGTCGTTGCCATAGGCAACCCGTTCGGACTGGGTCAGACTGTGACCTCGGGTATAGTCAGCGCCGTCGGTCGCTCCGGCCTTGGTATCGAGGGCTATGAAGATTTCATTCAGACCGATGCATCCATCAATCCTGGTAATTCTGGCGGGGCGCTGGTCAATCTGCGCGGTGAACTGGTCGGCATCAATACCGCTATCCTCTCGCAAAGTGGCGGTAATGTCGGCATCGGCTTTGCTATCCCAGGCAATATGGTCAGAGAGATCATGCAACAGCTAATCGAACACGGCGAGGTGCGCCGTGGCGTGCTGGGTGCGCAGGCGCAGGATCTGACACCGGAACTCGCCCAGGCCTTTGGCCTGGCCGCGCAACGTGGTGCAGTCGTCACCCAGGTCACACAAGGATCGCCTGCCGACAAGGCCGGCCTCAAAAGTGGCGACATCATCACCCATATCAATAACCGGCCGGTGCGCTATGCAGCAGATGTACGCAATATCATTGGCATGTTGCGCGTATCACAGAAGGTCGAGATGAAAATTATGCGCAATGGCAAATCCCACCTGTTACATGCAGTGGTAGAGCAGCCAAAGCTAACGGTTATCGATGGCAACAAACTGCACCCAAGCCTGGGTGGCAGCGTGATTGGCGAAATCACCGAGGGCATGCCGCTGTATGGCAAGATCAAAGGCGCACTGGTGCTGGATGTAGAGCCAGGCAGCTCCGCCTGGCGTGCGGGCTTGCGCGATAATGATGTCATCGTCCAGGCCAATCGACAGGATATAGATAACCTAACCAGGTTGACTGAAATTGCCCAGGCCAGATCCACAGCCCTGCTGTTGAATGTGCAACGACGTGAAGGGGCACTTTTCATTCTGTTGCAATAGGCCGGACTCTGTCACAATAAGAGCTGCGCTTAATTTTGCATCGCTCAGTATGGAAAAATATGTCCAAGGAAAATAAAAACCTGCTTGCCGTGGATTTTTGTGGCTTGTCTTTCAACACACCATTGGTGCTGCTCTCCGGCTGTGTCGGCTTTGGCGAGGAATACACACGGGTGCAGGGTTTCTCCAACCGTGAGGCCGGTGCAGTCTGTCTCAAAGGCACCACCCTGGAGCCGCGTCTGGGCAACTCGCCGCATCGGGTCTATGAAACACCGCAGGGGATGCTGAATGCCATAGGGTTGCAAAACCCTGGTGCGCGTTACGTTGTTGACACAATCTTGCCAACGCTGAATTTCAACGAAACCCGCTTCATCGCCAATATCTCTGGCTCCACCGTAGAAGAATATGCCGAGGTCGCACGCATCTTCGATGACTCGCCCATCGATGCCATCGAGATCAACATCTCCTGTCCAAACGTGCAAGCTGGCGGTGCCGCCTTTGGCAACGATCCGTCGATGTCGGCCAAGGTTGTAGAAGTAGTACGCAAAGCTACCAACAAGCCGCTGATCACCAAGCTCTCGCCCAATCAAACCGATATCGCCGCCAATGCCCGTGGCTGCATCGAGGCCGGTACTGATGCCTTTGCCGTCATCAATACCCTGATGGGTATGGCGATAGATATTGAAAGCCGCACACCAATTTTGGGCAACAATCAGGGCGGTTTATCAGGACCTGCGATCAAGCCAGTAGCACTGTTGCGCACCCAGCAGGTCTATCAGGTCAGCCGTGACCACGGCATCCCGATCATTGGCCAGGGCGGCATCACCACGGCCGAGGATGCACTAGAGTTCATCATTGCCGGAGCCAGCGCGGTCGGTGTCGGCACCGCCTTATTTTACGATCCACTGGTGTGCGGCAAGATCAATGCTGGCATTGCCGCTTATCTCAAACGTCACAAGCTAAGCAGTATCGCGCAGTTGACCGGTACCTTAAGCCTCAACACACCGCCACAACGGCACAGCTGCTGTACAACAGCAAAATAACAGCGGTCATGACCGCGTCATGCTACACATAGCCCTCTACCAGCCTGAAATCCCACCCAATACCGGCAACATCATTCGCCTGTGCGCCAACACCGGCACACAACTGCATCTAATCAAGCCACTGGGATTTGCCCTTGATGACAAGCAGCTGCGCCGGGCAGGGCTGGACTATCATGAGTATGCCAGCGTGCAAGTGCACAACACATACGCAGATTTTTTCCGGGCAATACAACCGAAACGCATTTTTGCCTGTACGACACGAAGCCAACAATCCTATACGGATGCGCGTTTTCAGGACGAGGATGTGCTGCTGTTTGGCAGCGAAAGCCAAGGGCTGCCGCAAATTATCATTGAAAGTCTGCCAACCGAGCAGCGGCTGCGTATCCCCATGCGCACGACCAGTCGCAGTCTCAACCTCGCCAATGCTGCAGCCGTTATTCTCTATGAAGCCTGGCGCCAGCAGGGGTTTATTTAATCCGTATATTTCACCAGGACGTAAGAGAAAATCTGGCTTCGGTGCCGTTACAATGATTTGCTTAAATTTAGACGTTGAATCTAAAGTGCATGACATCACCGTCCTTGACGATATATTCCTTGCCTTCCAGCCGCCATTTACCGGCTTCCTTAGCGCCTGCTTCGCCCTTGTGGGCGATGAAGTCGTCATAGGCGATAACCTCGGCACGGATAAAGCCTTTTTCGAAGTCGGTATGGATGACGCCTGCCGCTTGTGGGGCAGTGGCGCCAATGGAGACGGCCCAGGCACGGACTTCCTTTACTCCGGCGGTGAAATAGGTTTGCAGGCCAAGCAGGGTGTAGCCAGCACGGATGACGCGGTTTAGGCCGGGTTCTTCCAGGCCCATTTCGTTGAGGAAGACCTGTTTTTCTTCATCATCCAATTCTATAAGTTCTGCTTCTATGGCAGCACAAACCGGCACGACGATCGCGCCTTCGGCCTCGGCATATTGACGTACAGCATCAAGATGCGGGTTGTTGTCAAAACCGTCTTCGGCAACGTTGGCGATATACATGGTTGGCTTGATGGTTAGCAGATGCAGGTCATAGAGCATGGCCAGCTCGTCCTTGCTTAAGCCCATAGTGCGCACGGCCTTGGCCTCATCAAGTTGGACCTTGACCTTTTCCAGCACAGCCTGTTTGGCCTTGGCTTCTTTGTCGCCACTCTTGGCGACCTTCATCACCCGCAGCAGTCCTTTTTCTACTGAGTCCATATCTGCCAGGGCAAGCTCGGTATTGATGATTTCGATATCGTCGAGCGGACTGATGCGGCCAGCTACATGCACGACATTGCCATCGTCGAAGCAGCGCACGACATGGGCAATGGCATCGGTCTCGCGAATGTTGGCAAGAAACTGGTTGCCCAAACCCTCACCCCTGGAAGCGCCAGCGACCAATCCGGCGATATCTACAAATTCCATGGTGGTCGGCAGCACGCGTTGTGGTTTGACGATCTCGGCCAGGCTGTCCATGCGCTGGTCTGGCACGGGCACGATGCCAACATTGGGTTCAATGGTACAGAAGGGGTAGTTGGCCGCTTCGATACCGGCCTTGGTCAGGGCATTGAAAAGTGTGGATTTACCAACATTGGGCAAACCGACGATACCGCATTTGAATCCCATAGCAATAGTTCCAGGTGGCAGTTACAAGTGGCAAACAACAATGACTGACACGAGCTTGATTCCGTGTCGTTTGTCATTTTTAAGTGGAATGCAATTGGTGCATGGCACGTTCCAGCTCGCCTTGCATAATCAATGGCATGGCGGCGATGGACTTGTCGATCGCCTCTTCAACCAATCCCTGCTCACTTCGCGATGGCTTGCTCAAGACAAAGCTGGTGACCTGACTGGCTCGACCTGGATGACCAATGCCGATGCGCAGGCGCAAAAAATTACTGCCGCCCATCTGACTGCCTATATCACGCAGTCCGTTGTGTCCTGCATGGCCGCCGCCTTGCTTGAGTCGCGCAACACCAGGTGGCAGATCCAGCTCGTCATGAATGACGAGGATATTTTCCAGGGGGATTTTATAGAATCTCGCCAATGCCGCCACGGATTGACCGCTGCGGTTCATGAAGGTCTGTGGCTTGAGTAGCCAGACATCCTGACCATGCAGGTTTATCTTGCTGGCCTCACCGTGAAATTTACTTTCTTTCTTGAGCTGACCACCAGCATGTAGCGCCAGCGCGTCGACAAACCAAAAGCCGACGTTATGCCGTGTCTGCTCGTATTCAGTACCGGGATTACCGAGACCAACAATAAGCTGGACAGACACTATGACAAACGCCGGCTTGGCTCAAGTACGGAAAAGCAGATCAGGATTTTTCGCCTTCACCTTCACCTTCACCTTCAGCGGCCTCATCTACATCGACACTGGCGCCACCACGCATGGTCTGTACGCGACTGAGCGGCAGGTCATGCCCATGCGACATGCTTACCAGCTCGATACCGGCAGGTAGTTTTACATCGGACATATGGACGATCTGGCCGAGTTCACACCCGGAAAGATCGACCTCGATGAAGTCCGGCAGATCCTTCGGCAGACAGGAAATCTCGATTTCATTCACCTCATGAATCACGACACCTCCACCGATCTTCACGCCAGGCGAAACATCGCCGCCAACAAAGTGCAGCGGCACATGCATACGGATTTTTTCGCCAGCACTGATACGCTGAAAATCAGCATGCAGGATGAGTTGACGATGGGGATGGCGTTGCAGGTCTTTTAAGACAGCCTGCTCGGCCTTGCCATCAACCTTGATAGTCAACACGCTCGAATAAAAAACCTCATTTTCCAGCTGATGAAACAGCTCATTGTGATTCACGGTCAGAGGCGTAGCTTCCTTATGAGCGCCGTATATAATGACGGGCACCTTACCTTCGCGGCGCAGGCGGCGGCTCGCACCCTTCCCCATATCGCTGCGCAGACTGGCTTCCAGAACAAAATCAGTTTTCATTGGTTTACTCCAGGTTGTTATCAATATGGTTCAGACTATCGCTGAACCCAAAAATCCCCCCCGCGACCAGGGGGGATAGTAGTAAAAAGACAAGCCACAAGACTTGCCTTCTTGCTAATCCATATAGAGCGAACTTACCGACTCATCGTTATTCATGCGGCGCATGGTCTCCGCCAGTATTTCGGCGATGGACAATACACGAATCCGACCACAAGCTCTGGCATCTGGCCTTAAGGGGATGGAGTCGGTCACTACCAATTCATCGAGCTGTGAGTTTTCTATGTTTTTCACTGCCGGCCCAGAGAGTACAGCATGTGTGGCATAGGCCTTGACCTTGGACGCACCTTGCTCTTTCAAGGCACTGGCCGCCTTGCACAATGTCCCAGCGGTATCCACCAGGTCATCAATAAGTATACAGGTGCGGTTTTCTACATCGCCGATGATGTGCATTACACGTGACTCATTCGCACGCGGTCTGCGCTTATCGATGATCGCCAGCTCCGCTTCCAGCCGCTTGGCCAAGGCACGTGCCCGCACCACACCACCAACGTCAGGCGAAACCACCACCACATCCTCGGCATAATTATTCTGGCAACGCCAAGCATCGCCAAGCAAAATAGGCGAGGCGTAAACATTGTCCACTGAGATATCAAAAAATCCCTGGATCTGGTCAGCATGCAAGTCCACGGTCAACATGCGGTTCACACCAACGCCAGTAAGCATATTGGCCACCACCTTGGCAGTGATAGGCACCCGCGCCGAGCGTGGCCGACGATCCTGACGTGCATATCCAAAATAAGGTACTACCGCGGTGATGCGTCCGGCCGAAGCACGGCGCAATGCATCCACCATCACCATCAATTCCATCAGGTTATCGTTGGTTGGCGCGCAGGTAGGCTGCACAACAAAGACATCCTTGCCGCGCACACTTTCCAGAATTTCCACCATGATCTCGCCATCGCTGAATTCCCCGACGACGGCCTTACCCAACCGCAAATCAAGAAAGGAAGCTATGTCCTGAGCCAATTGCGGATTGGCACTACCCGCAAAGACCATCATTTCAGAAGCCATTAATTTTTGCTCTTGGATGCACTGCGAAAAGTGAGTGGGGGCAAAACTCTACCATCCTGCCATCTGTAAGCTGCCTGTAGCAACCAGGTAAATTGGCTGGGGCGCCAGGATTCGAACCTGGGTATGACGGGATCAAAACCCGTTGCCTTACCGCTTGGCGACGCCCCAATAAAATTCTGTCTGCAATATGCCGAATACGGCATGTTCAATATATAAAAACCTCGGCGCACTGCTTGCCTGCGGCAAGTGGCGCCAGGATTGCGAGGCTCGTCCATGAGCCTCGCCCCTGCGGGTTCGCCGCTGACGCAGCGCCCCAAAAATAAAATTCATAATCAGCGCTCTAAGGCCAGACGCTCCTGCAATGGCGAACAGTTACGGGCGCGAGCCACGAAACCACGCCAGCTTGCCGGTAGCTGTTTTTCTACTGCACGCGCCGCCTGCTCAGTAGCAAAGGGCGCAAACACACTACTGCCTGTACCAGTCAAGCTGGCCTGGGAAAATTGACCTAGCCAGTCAAGCGCCTCAGCTACGGCGGGGTACTGTTTCCGCACCACCGGCACAAAAACATTCCCGCCTATCCCGGCGAGAAAGTCGCATATTGTGATGGGCTGGCAATCGCGTGTCAATTCCGCTGCCTGAAATACCGCCGCTGTCGCAATGGCAATAGGCGGTGTCAGTACCAAATACCAGGGTTCTGGCAAGTCGATCGCCTGCAGTTTTTCTCCCACGCCATCGGCCCAGGCCGCCCGTCCGTGCACAAATACCGGCACATCGGCTCCCAGCTGCAAACCAATCTCGGCCAACTGGGCCTCACTCAAGCCCTGTCGCCACAAGGCATTCAATGCTACCAGCGTGGTCGCAGCATCGGAACTGCCACCACCAAGACCGCCGCCCATATGCAAGATTTTCTCCAATGCAATGTCAGCGCCAAGCTTGCAGCCGGTTACACTCTGCAATAAATGTGCGGCGCGCACCACTAAATCGCTCTCTACCGTGACGCCTGGCAAATCTGTCTGACGCTGAATTTTACCATCCTCACGCACGGCAAATTGCAGGCGATCGCCGTAGTCGAGAAACTGAAACACCGTCTGCAACAGATGGAATCCGTCGCTGCGACGACCAATAATGTGTAAAAACAGATTGAGTTTGGCCGGTGCTGGCCAGGCAGTCACATTTTCAAACATGTGCATGTCGTTTTATTTTGCTGCATGGTGCTTGTATAGATTCTTTGATCTGTTTATATCCCACTCTGCCCGCCCCTGGCCACACACCGGGCACTGTGGGTCTTTACGTAGCTTCAGCGTACGCCACTCCATCTGGAGCGCATCCAGGATCAGCAGACGACCGCCCAGGGTAGTGCCTATGCCGAGCAGCACCTTGAGCACTTCCGTCGCCTGGATAGTGCCTATGATACCTACCACTGGTGCAAGCACGCCGGTCAGACTACAGCTATCACCCTCGCCTTGTTCATCGCGATACAGGCAGCGATAACAGGGTGCATCGGGGTGTTCATTGTGGAAGACGCTTACCTGCCCCTCCATGCGAATTACGGCACCGGAGACCAGCGTTTTGCCCTGGGCGACGCAGGCTGCGTTGAGTTCGAAACGTGTATCAAAATTATCGCTGGCATCGACCACCACATCAGCGAGACCGATCTGCTCAGTCAGCGCCGCGCCAGTCAGCTGGCCATTGATGACAATGACCTGGCAATGGGGATTTAGTTGCTGCAACTGCTCTGCTGCCGAGTCCACCTTGGGTCTGCCGATATTGGCAGTTCGATGCACTATCTGGCGCTGCAGGTTGGAGAGCTCCACCGTGTCGTAGTCCACTACCACCAGGGTGCCCACGCCAGCAGCGGCAAGATAAATGGCAAGTGGCGAGCCCAGCCCTCCCATGCCGATGATCAGCACACGCGCTGCCATAAACTTTTGCTGCCCTGCCAGACCCACTTGCGGCAGGCTGATATGGCGGCTATAACGCTCATGTTCTTCAGGTGTCATGTAGTGCCAACTGGATTTACAGATAATTACGCCAGTGTTCTGGCCGGTCGTCACGACAACCATGTCGCAGTTGTTCATAGCGTTTGACATAGACCTTGACGTCTTTGGGCGGGGCATGACCATCAAGGCCAAGATTTGAGCGCTGGGTATCTTCCGTGTAGTAGTAGAGTGCGCGCTTGAGCTTGCAGATCAAGGTGTTGGCCAGATGAAAACCCACGCCACTGAGAACGTCTTCAATGGCACGCAGGGTAACTAGCGTGATGTCGTAACGCACCTGCATAACATGGTCACTTAACGGTTGCGCATTTATGATGCCTTCCATGCCAGCCAGCAGCTGTGAAGCCGTATGAGCCTGCTGTGGATCTGGATTGAGAGCCAGAAAAGTAACATCACGAATTTTAAGCAATTCGCTATTTTTCTGTGACATCGCGCATCACCCTGGATAGTGCCTGCTGAAACACCAGTATAACCCTATTTTTGCAGGGGAACAGTGTTTGGTGCGCGGCCACCGGAAATACGCTCAAGACCGGCCGGGTCGCGGCAGGTTTGAATATGGTGATAACCGTACTGCTGCAACAGATCACGCACGGCTGCGCCCTGCTCCCAGCCATGTTCCAGCAAGAGCCAGCCGTTTTCCTGTAAAGAACCAGGTGCTTTTTCGATCAATAGGCGCAGATCGGCAAGCCCATCTGCGCCTGCAGCCAGGGCGCTGACAGGTTCGTGACGCAGATTGGCCAAATGTGAATCGCCTTCGGCCACATAGGGAGGATTGCTGACGATAAGCTCATGACGCGCACCGGCCAGTGGTTCAAACCAAATGCCTTGGCGAAAACTCACATTTACAATCTTGTTGGCGCGCGCATTTTCCTCCGCCACCACCAATGCAGCTGATGAAATATCGGTGGCGGTAAAGCAGCAAGATGGCCGTTCATGCGCCAATGCAAGGGCAATGGCCCCACTGCCCGTACCCAGGTCGGCAATCCGCCAGTGGGCATCTATGGGTATAAGTTCCAATGCCCAAGCGATCATGGTTTCCGTATCTGGGCGCGGGATCAAAGTAGCCGTGGTCACCTTCAAGTCCAGCGACCAGAAACCGCAACGACCAGTGAGATACGCCACCGGCACACCTGCGGCGCGCCGGGCGATAAGCGATGTAAATTCACGCTGTTCGTCGCTAGTGAGCACTCGCTCAGGCCAGGTGTACAACCAGCTGCGTGGCTTATTCATTACCTGCGCAAGCAGCAGTTCGGCATCAAGACGCGGGCTGTCGCTGTTATGCAACTGGCTTTGTGTGATCTGCAAAATCTCGGCAATGGTCGGCATACTCACCACGTGAGCAACCGACATATTTGATAGTAATTCTGCGTCATAAAAGATGTCACACATCTCTCGCCACAGTTTATTGTGGCTGCAGTACAAGTTATTTTCACATGTTGCAGGGCGCATGATTCAGGCATGTTCACAACTCAAAGTTATTCGGCGCACAATGCGTACCGTCTTTTTTTGAATAATGAGCGCTACCTTTCAAAATAAGAATGTCATTCCACGCTCATGGCGGCAAGTTGATCGGCCTGGTATTCGTTAATGAGTGGCTCAATCACCTGATCCAGGTGCCCGCCCATAATGTCATCCAGCTTGTAGAGGGTAAGGGTAATGCGGTGGTCGGTAAGGCGGCCTTGCGGGAAATTATAAGTGCGGATGCGCTCGGAGCGATCACCGCTGCCCACCAGTAATTTACGTGTACTGGATTGCTCAGCGTGTTGTTTCTCCTGTTCGGCAGCCAGCAGCTTGGCGGCCAGCACCGACATGGCACGGGCGCGGTTTTTATGCTGTGAGCGTTCGTCCTGACATTCCACCACGATGCCAGAGGGCAGGTGCGTAATGCGGATGGCAGATTCGGTGCGGTTGACATGCTGACCGCCAGCACCCGAGGCGCGATAAGTATCGACCTTCAGATCGGCTGGATTTATCTCCCTGGCCTCCACTTCATCCGCCTCGGGCATTACCGCCACCGTGCAAGCAGAGGTGTGGATGCGACCCTGAGATTCGGTTTCTGGTACGCGCTGCACACGATGCCCACCCGATTCAAACTTGAGGCGTGAATAGGCGCCTTGGCCGACAATACGGACAATAATTTCCTTGTAGCCGCCATGCTCGCCCAGGCTCTCGGAGACGATCTCCACCTGCCAACGACGATGCTCGGCATAACGACTGTACATACGAAACAGATCACCAGCGAAAATCGCCGCCTCATCACCGCCGGCACCAGCGCGAATTTCCAGAAAGATATTCTTATTGTCGTTAGGGTCCTTAGGCAACAACAACTTGTTGAGCTCCAGCACTAAGGCATCGCGCCGTTCGCGCGCCAACTCCAACTCGACTTGACCGAGCTCCTGCATTTCCGTATCTGAGCCTCGCATCATTTCATCAGCAACGGTAATGTCCTCTAGAATTTTGCGGTAACTGGTATAGCAGTCCACCACCGGGGTGAGCTGGGCATATTCCTGCGACAGAGCACGGAACTGATTTTGATCGTTAATAGTCGCAGGATCGGCAAGCAGGGCGCTTAACTCCTGCAGCCGCTCGGAGAGATTCTCCAGCTTGCTGAGTATGGATGCTTGCATAGGGGTTAAGGTTTTTTCAGATTAAATAAAATGCTGGCAGCATCCAGTAGCTCATGCTGACCTTCAAAACTGGCGCGATTGAGCTGAGCAGATGGCTCATGGATCAATTTGTTGGTCAACAGACGTGCCATTTCACGCATAACGTATTCAGGGTCCTTGCCTGTTGCCAGTTGGCGTGTGCAATGCTCCAACACTTGATCGCGTATCTCCTCGGCGGATTGGCGAAAGGCACAGATTGTGCCGACAGCTTCCAATGATTGCAGCCAGCCCATGAAATGGCCGACCTGGGTATCGATGATGTCCTCGGCCTGCAGGGCAGCCTGTTGGCGCGACTGCAGGTTTTCCTGAATAATCTCGGAGAGGTCGTCCACGGTATAGAGATAGATATCATCAAGCGCAGAGACTTCCGCTTCGATATCGCGTGGTACAGCAATATCCACCAGCAGCATAGGGCGGCGTTTGCGCACCTTGAGTGCGCTTTCCACCATACCCTTGCCTAAAATGGGCAACGGCGCTGCAGTGGAAGAAATAACGATGTCGGCCTCGGCCAGATGCGCCGGGATTTCCGCCAGAGCGATGGCAAAGGCACCAAATTCTTGTGCCAGCTTGTGGCCGCGCTCAACCGTGCGATTGGCAATAATGATGTTGCCTATGCCCTGCTCGTGCAGATGGCGTGCCACCAGTTCGATGGTTTCGCCCGCACCGATAAGCAAGGCAGTGTGCTCTTTCAGATCGGAAAAAATCTGCTTCGCCAGACTGACCGCGGCAAAGGCCACTGAAACGGGACTTGCACCAATGGCAGTATCGGTACGCACCTGTTTGGCGACTGAAAAAGTGTACTGGAACAGCTTATTAAGCAGATGTCCGACTGTGCCCGCCTGCTGCGCCGTGCCATAGGCCTGTTTGATCTGGCCAAGGATCTGCGGCTCGCCAAGTACCAGCGAATCAAGCCCACTGGCCACACGCAGGATATGCCGCACCGCCTGACTATCTGGATGGGTATAAAGATATGGTTCGACTTCCTTGGCACTAAGGTGATGAAAATCACGGAACCACTCCAGGATAGGCCCCTTCTCCTCCCCTTCCAAACCACAATAGATCTCAGTGCGATTACAGGTAGACAGAATTGCCGCCTCACGCACCGGGCCATAGTTGGTCAGTTCATGCAGGGCTTGCGACACCTTATCCGGCGCGAATGCCACCCGTTCCCGTATTTCCACGGGAGCAGTGCGGTGATTCAGACCAAGGGCAAGCAGTGACATGAGTAGTTTTATAAGGTGGGTGGGTTACTGATTTTGGGGAAAGACCCCAATAATATCAAGTGCGAGTATGAATTTCTGCGGCAAAATCCCTGATAAGTCGAGTATAGTTAGCGATCATCATGTCTGGAGTAGCTTGGATGAAACGTATTTTGATGTTGGTTGCAATGGCCTGGCAATTGGCCGCATGTACGGCGATGACCGCACATGAGACAGCAAAACCCAAGGAAGATGTGACACAGGAAGCTGCCTCCCCAGAGCACGCAACAACATCGGCAAGCCACGCCGAAACAGAAAATCTGCCCACCATGGAGCTTAGCCCCGGCCTGCTTTATCAACTGCTGGTGGGTGAAGTCTCTGCCCAGCGTGGCGAGCTGAAGATGTCGGCCCATGCATACTACCAGGCCGCAGACTACACACGTGATCCGCGTCTCGCCCGTCGTGCCACCCAAGTCGCTGTCTATGCCAATGAATACGCAACAGCACTCAAGGCCGCAAGTCTTTGGGAAGAATTATCGCCTGCGACCGTAGAGGCGCAGCAGTCGCTGGCCGCCTTGTTGATTCGCCAGGGCAGAACCGATGAGGCGATCCTGCATCTGGAAAAACTGCTGAATCTGTCCCCAGAAGGCCAGGCCAATGGTTTCATGCTGGTGAACAATGTACTGGCAAGTGAGCCAAATAAACAGCGGGCGCTACAAATAATGGCTAATCTGGTAACTGCGCACGAAGATGATCCCGAAGCTGTACTTGCCTACGCCCGCCTGGCTTATCAGGCCGACAATTATGCCCTTGCCATGGAGCAAACCAGACATCTGCTGGAGAAACAGGCAGACCATCCACATGCACTGGCACTACAGGCCAGCATTTTGCGCAAGATAGGGCGCATTGAGGAGGCCTTGGCTGCCTATCAACGTGCTCTGGAAATACTGCCCAGGGATACCTCCTTGCGTTTTGGTTATGCACGTATGCTGATAGAACTGCAGCGATGGCCAGAGGCACGCAAACAATTCAAGCTGCTGGACAAGCATTTACCGAATAATTCTGAAGTGATCTTTACCGAAGGGTTACTGGCGGTACATGTGGGCGATCTGGAACAGGCAGAAAAAAATTTCCTGCAGCTGCTCAAGCTGAATCAGCGCACGGACGATGCCGCCTATGCCCTGGGGCAGATTGCCGAAAGCCGACAACGACCAGATGATGCCTTGCATTGGTATCAGCAGGTAAATGATGGCAACAGTTATCTCGACGCTATCGTCCGCTCATCGGTACTTATCTCCCAACTGAAAGGGCTGGAGATGGCACGCGCATATCTGCGCACCGCCGAACTACAGACCCCTGAACAGGAAATCCGTCTACGTCTGGTAGAGGGGGAATTATTGTACGAAGCTGGGCAGCAGGAAGAGGCGCGACAAGTCTACAACGAAGGCCTGGAGCAATTTCCTGATGATATCGAGCTGTTGTATGCACGCGCCATGAACGCCGAGAATATGGGCCTTATTGATGAGCTGGAAAATGATCTGCGTGCCATTCTCATGCAGGAACCAGATAACTTTCAGGCGCTGAATGCACTGGGTTACACCCTGGCCGACCGCACCGACCGCTATCAAGAGGCATATGCCTTAATCAGCCGCGCACTTGAGCTGCGACCGGATGATGCTGCCATCATGGACAGCATGGGCTGGGTGCTCTATAGGCTGGGCCGTTGGCAAGAGGCGGAGGAATTTCTGCGCCGTGCGCTGGACCAATATCCTGATGCCGAGATCGCCGCCCATTTGGGCGAGGTGTTATGGGTGCAGGGTCGCCAGGATGAGGCGCGCCAGATCTGGCTGGATGCCCTGGAGCGCGAGCCAGGCCACGCATTACTCCAGCAAGTAATCAAACGCTTTACTCAATAATTCCCCCATGAAACATTGTTTATGGTTTTTCTGGCCCTTGTTGCTGACTGCCTGCAGCTATGGCCCGGTATTGCCGCCCGTCGATAACCCGGATCGAGCCTGGCAGATACAGCAGCGGCAATTAGCGCAGGTCTCGGCCTGGAAGCTGGGTGGGCGCATCGGCATTCACACCGAAGATGAAAGCTGGCAAGCCCGTATCGACTGGCAACAACATGAACAAAATTACACCATTCATCTGACCGGCCCTTTGGGACAGGGCAGCTTGCGCCTGCAAGGCGATGATCATCTGGTTGCCTTGAGTGATGGCGAGCATAGCCGCGTCGCCGAAGATGCCGAGGACTTGCTGTATCACGAAATGGGCTGGCGGATACCGGTAAAATCCCTGCGTTACTGGGCGCTGGGGCTGCCTGCACCTGGTTCAGCAGAACAGACGCTCAATCCACAAGGGCTACTGGAAAAACTACAACAGGATAACTGGACTATCGAGTTTCGCAATTATGTCCAACAAGGTGCAGTAATTTTGCCTGGCCGACTGTTCATCAGCAATCACCGCGCTCGTATTCGCCTGATTATCGATCAATGGCAACAACTTTAAATTTTATATTACACATCATCATGACAGCCTACATTACCCGCACCACGATTAACCAGATAATGCGCCATGCCATGTCACGTCCTGGACAAGAGGTCTGTGGTCTAGTCGGCAGCAGCGCTGGCCACACCCGTGTTTATCCAATCCAAAACATTGCCAGGCAAAATGAGTGCCGCTATATCATGGATCCACAGCAGCAGATTGCAGCCATGCGTCAGATGCGCGAGGCGGGCGAAAGCCTGTTCGCCATCTACCATTCCCACCCACACGCGCCAGCCGTGCCTTCCGCGCTTGATATTGCCGAGGCGGCCTACCCAGAGGCGCTTTATCTAATAGTTTCACTTGATACTGAAGGTGTTGTGGATGTGCGTGGCTACCAGCTGCAAGGCCAGGAGATGCAGTCGCTGGAGCTGGAGATGATCAACGACTGAAAACCATGGGCTGAGCTCCTTCCAGTTTTTTAGTGGGTATCGTTACGCTCAACCTGTCCTCTGCTGTGAACTATAAACCTTTATACGGCGCAGGAAGTTTTCCTGCTGACCGGAGATCGCATAAACTTAGCCGGAGGTCACTTATGCAATTTATCTGGGCTTTTTTACTGCTTTTGCCGAATTTAACTGCCAGTGCAGCGCCTAATGGCGCGGAGTTGTATGCACAGAACTGTGCTGCCTGTCATGGCTCCGATGGTCGGGGTGGCGTTGGCGTGCCTTTGGCCTTGCCAAGCTTTTTAAACAGTGTCGATGATGGTTATCTGGATACCACGATACGTCTTGGTCGTCCTGGCCGAGTGATGCCGGCCTTTGCCATGTTAAACGCTGCAGAACGCCGCGCCATAGTCGCGCATCTGCGTAGCTGGCAAGACAAGGACAGTCCACGACTGCTGCTGACTGATTATCGACCCGGCTCGGGTGATGTTGTGCGTGGCAAGAAATTGTTTGGTCAACATTGCTCGTCCTGTCATGGCGAGCGCGGCGAAGGCGGGCATGGCACTGGAGTTACCTTCTCGCGCCCACGCGATATGCCCATCATCGCGCCAGCGCTCAATAATCCTGGTTTCCTCGCTGCAGCCTCTGATCAAATGATTAAGGCGACATTGATCAATGGCCGTGAAGGTACGCCAATGGTTTCATTTCTGCAGCAAGGCCTGCGCGAACAGGACATTGATGACATCATCGCCTTTGTTCGATCGTTTGCACTGACTCAAGGCTGGCAACCTGGCAGCCAGGACGAACCATGGCTGGAAATGGAGTCATCTTATACGCTGGAAGAAACTGTCGAAGCAGTCAAACGCGCGGCATTAGGCAAGAACTTCCGCATCATTCGTGAGCAATGGCTGGAGGACGGTTTTTTTGCTGAAGAAGAACAACACAGAGAGGCCAACATCATCTATTTCTGCAACTTCACTTTCATCAATCAGGCCTTGACTATGGATCCTCGTGTGGGCTTGTTCATGCCATGTCGTATAACTGTAGTTGAACATGAGGGGCAGGTAAAAATGATGAGTATTAATCCAAAATATATGAGCGGCCTGTTCAATAATGCCGAACTCGATGAACCCTGCGAGGAGATGTATCAGGTCTATCTCGGCATCATGGAGGAGGCATCGCTATGAGATGTCTGTCTGCATCATGGCCAGCATTACTGTTGTTATTTGCCCTGCACAGCACTGCTCTGGCCGATGGTCTGATGATGGTGCGCTCTGAACAGGGTTTCCCTGAAACCATGGCTATACTGCAGGAAGAAATTACGCAGCGTGGTTACACCATTTCACGCATTCAGCGTGTCGATGTTGGCTTGACCGATAGCGGCTTCAAGACAGACATGTATCGTTTGGTGTTTTTAGCCAAGCCGGAGGAATTACGCGATCTGACAACTCGCTATCCACAGTTGATCCCCTACCTGCCATGGCCTATCACGGTTTTTGCCGAGGATCATGAAACCCTCCTGGTCACTGCCAACCCGACAGAGCTGCGTGCTTTGGCCAATAACAATGAACTCAAAGAAATATTTGCTCGTTGGAGCCAGGACTTTCATGACATCCTGGAAGCGGTGAGAAAAGAAAATTGAGCCACCACCTGCTCAGGTATGTTGCTGCAATACCGAGTTCATTTCCCGTTCAATGCGCCGCTTGTAATGCAGGAAATGTATAGTCTGGATCCTGCTATTGGTCTGTTCGCCCAGGACGGTATGTGACAGGCCAATATCAGTGATGTAGATAGGATAATTCTGTTCATTATTACGTAATTCCAGGACATGCTGGACAACTGCATGCAGCAGGTTATCGCCATATTCCAATGAAGAAAATTCCCTCTCATCGCAATATAGTGTAAACATGGTCTGGCTGTTTTCTACCTGATCCACTATCGCCTGCAGGCTGAAATACTGTTGCAGGTCGTAACGAAACTCTGCCTTCTGCCGTTCAAGATGATAATGTCCGCGTACATCACGACTGAGCTGAAAAAATTCCACGCCAGCTATTGTCTGCATATGCTGTCCTTCCTGCATGAGGAAGGCCATTCGATTCAATACTGCCTCGAAGAACCGGCCATACTGATTGAGCAATACACGGCCATCAAAGAATGGCACCCGATCATGAAACAGTGATCCGCGCTCATCCAGAATGAAGATATTAGCCATATCTTCGTTTGGCAGATAAAAAAATTGCACCCAGCCACTACGATTGTGGCTGTAGATGTGTGGCAATGCGGAATCTGTCAATGATTGGCTATCGAACACCAAAGGTCTGAAGCTATCGGCAGATCGTCCAAGTGCCGCATACAAACTATCGTCATCCGGCAGTGCCTCGTAGTGCAAGGATTCGGCCTGAAAATACACCAGGTAATAGCCGCGACTTACCGTAAGCAGATAACGCGCCTCTGGCATTGCATGTGTGCCATACCAGGTTGCCACCAGTTCATGCAGCAGTTTTTCAATACGCTGCGCTGCGGTATGGCCGCGTTGGGCGCTGATACCAAATATTTCAATTGCTGGCGGAGACTCACCACGTGATGGTGGAGTCCATTTGAAATACTCGCAGAGAAAATCCATCAGACCTTTGCCGCGCCGATAATGAAAGGTAAGTACTTCGCGCCAACTGGTGACAATAACCAGATCCATGCTTTGCACCAGGTTTTTGCCTATACCGCCATAATTGAGCGCATCTGTCTGGCCACAGGAAATGGTTTTACCCAAACTTAGGGAAGTAAAGGCATCCAGCTCGTTGTTCGTGTAAAGCACTGCGTTTGCTATACGTGCAGGAGTTGAATATTCGTCCAGTGTTCGCGTCTCCAGGCAGCTTGGTGGAAACGACACCTGCATGTGTTCAACAATCAATTTCAGCTCTTGAGAATTTATCTGCGTAACCTGCGGATAGATTGCAAGCACACTATGCCGATCGACAATGCCATTGAAGTAGGCCCAGGCGACCAGTTCAATGAGGGTGCGAGCGCGCTTCAAGGGTACAGATTGGCGCATTTCTTCTTTGCTCAAGGCTCCCTGATATAGCTGCCAGCCGCCTTGCTGATGTTCATCCAACAATTCAACTATGGTGACTGAGGATTCATGCAGATTGGCATTGATGCCGCGATTGAGCAGTTCTATCTTGCCTGCCTTGCGTTCAAATGCGGCATAGAGTTTACGACCAAGCACAGTCAAATCACGCTGGCTTATCAGGGACAAGCCAGCGTGCGCACGCACAAAGTCAGAGAGAAAACGATAGCTGACACTCAAAATCTCGAATACCAAACGCTGCTCTTCGGCAACCCTTGCCACCTTCCATTTATCACGCCTGTTCATCTGTTCTACATCCAGTGGCTGCCAACCCCACTGCTTGAACACCGAGCGCAATAAATCATGCTGCCAGCTTGTATTGTTTGGTGTCTCGTTCAGTCTTTCATTGGTTTTGAAATAAAATGCACGACGGGCAAACCTCAAGCGCGCGTGATCATTTTTACGCTGCAGATATTCCTCTATCTTCTGCATCATCATCAGATAAGGATCCAGTCTGTCGACCTGATCATCACCACGATAAATGGCCTGCTTGAAGCGCAGACTATTCAAATCGAAATGTGGATAATCATAGGCATAGCTTTCGATAAGCAACAGCTTGAGCACTGCCTTGTAGGGCGAATCTATGCTCTTGTATAGATGCCACAGCGCCGCGCCCAAAAACTCCTCTGCCGGAATAAAGCTCAGACCGCCCAAATCAAGCAAACCACGGGCGTGGGGGAAACGTTTTTGCTTGAGGTTCTGCACATAATCATCGTAGTCAGACTCGTGGGCAGGCGGCACCACCCACCATAATGGTGCTTGACCGGCGAGCAATATCGACGTGCGATAAAACTCCTCCAACAACAAATTATATTGTGCCGAGCCAGAGCTGTTGTTCGACAAAGGCAAGACCTCGCCACTACGAAACCGCTCCACATTGACCAGGTAAAAATGCACCTCCATATCCAGGCTGGCCGCCCAGGTCTCCACTGCATTTGCCTTTTGTTGCAGGTATGCAAGCTCTGTTGCCGACAGATTGTGGTCATGACAAAGCCAAATATCGAAATCACTGTCATCTGCGTAGCCAATACTGCCAGGGCTGCCGATAAGATACAGGGCAAGGATGGGAAAATGCCGCTGGCGCAGTGTCTTGTATTCAAAGCTGCGCGCCAGTCGCTTGCCTGCCTCCAGCTCGTGTCGTGCAGGTGAGTAGTCAATAATGCCAGCAGGCGTTTCCTTTGACACAAATCCAGGAAACATGGCGTGGTTAATGTGGAACAACAACGGCAGCACCTCCAGCACATTACACCGCCGCCCACGCAAGGCCTCACGCACCCGTTCAAGGCGAGCCTGATTGAGCTTCATGAAGCGATGACGTACCGCCCTGAAGTCAATATTGCCGTCATCATATAATGCTGTGCTCTTTGACATTTTGCGCTGAATGCTACCGTTTGTATTTGCTGGCGCGCTTGGCGCTGCCCTTGACTACATCTATTGGGAAGCGCTGCTCATTATGGGCCATCTTGTCCTTGACCGCACGAATCAAATCTACGTTGAGGCGGTCAGCGATCCTGATCAGGAAAATCTGAATATCCGCAAGCTCCAGGCGTACTTCCTCAAGCTTCTCTACACTCAACTGTTCGCTCTGCTCGGGCGTCAACCACTGGAAATGTTCCACTAGTTCAGCGGCCTCGGCAATCAGTGCCATAGACAGATTTTTTGGTGAATGAAACTGTTCCCAATCACGCACCTTGGCAAATACTGCAAGACGCTGACGTAGTTCCTCAAGACTGTCACTCATAAAAGACCTCCAACCCAAGCCCAGGAGAATTACCCAAATACAGACGGCCCTGCTGTATGACCGGAGCTTGCGCCACATCAGCTGCCAGCCAGCCCAGTGTAGCAAAGCCATGCGCCAATTCAGAAGACAGGGCCGCAGCAAGATGCGCTGCTGCACTCACGCCAACTGCTGTATCCACTACCGAGGTGAGTACCACCTCAAACCCTGCCACCTGCGCTTGTAATGTCAATTCTCGCGTGGCCAGTATGCCGCCTATGCGCGCTGGCTTGAGCACTAGGCGTCGCACTGGTGGCTGGGCAAGCAGCTCATGCCGATCAAAATTTGCCACAGATTCATCCAGTGCCAGCGCATAAGGCAGATCTTCCTGTAGCTCTCGCAAACTAAACAAGTCCGGTTGTATCAGAGGCTCTTCCACAGCATCTATGGACAAACCGGCAATTGCCTGTAGGAAATACCGCGCATCCTGCATGTTCCAGGCACGATTGGCATCCAGGCGTAAACGCAAGCGTCCTTCCGTTGCAGCATGCACCTGCCGCAACCAGAACAGCTCGGTGTCGACAGGATGCCGCCCCAGCTTTATCTTGGCTATACGATAACCATTTGCCAATGCCTGCGCTGCCTGCGTGGCTGTTTGCCCATCCAACGCACCAAGCGCCGCATTAACTGCCACACTACCATCATTTTCGCTGGCGCCAAGATAATCTGCCAAGCGTTGCCCACTCTTAAGTGCCGCCAGATCAAATAAGGCTGTCTCCAGCGCCCAACGTAGTTCCGGCAAACTTATATCTGCACACTGCTGCAAAGCTGCCTCATGGGAAAGACCTGGCAAAATCCGTATTAACCGATTCAATGCATGCTGAATATTTACATGATGCGCTGCCGTGGAGCTGGGTAGTGGCGCACAATCACCCCATCCGCAACTGCCATCATTTGTCTTTATTGCCAGCAGAAAACCACGGCGCTCATACAGTACACCATGAGCCGCTACCCATGGACGGCGCAATGGTAGCTTATAGGCATGAATGGTGAGCGAGGCGATAAACATGAATAAATGGATTTACCCTGACCAATAACGCAACATCCTTATGTTACAGGTATAATTACCCGCATATCATTTTTATCCGCAAGGACAATAAACATGCGTATCTGCTGGGGACAATATGCCCTGTGGGCGGTCATCATCACCCTTGCATTACTCAGTCTGCTCAGTGGCTGTGGTGCCAGTGGTGATCTTTATCTGCCATCGGAAGAAACCAAACAACTACATCTTGACTATAACAATAAATAAATTATGGAATATCTCAGCTATCGCAATAACAGCCTCCATATCGAAGACATGGACATTGCTACTCTCGCCGATCGCTATGGCACACCTTGTTACATCTACTCCCGCGCTGCCATCGAGAGGCACTACCGCGCCTTCGAGGCCGCCCTGGCTGGTACGGAACACCTGATCTGCTATGCCGTCAAAGCCAATTCAAACCTTGCTGTGCTCAACGTACTGGCGCGCCTTGGCGCTGGCTTTGATATTGTCTCGGTTGGTGAACTGGAGCGCGTGCTGGCTGCAGGAGGCGATCCGGCCAAAATTGTATTCTCTGGCGTTGGCAAACGTGCCGATGAAATGCGCCGCGCCCTGGAGCTTGGCATCCACTGTTTCAATGTTGAATCTGAAGCTGAACTTGAACGTCTCAATCGCATAGCGGGTGAAATGGGTAAGCGTGCGCCGGTCTCCATGCGCGTCAACCCAAATGTAGATGCCAAGACCCACCCCTATATTTCCACCGGGCTGAAAGAAAACAAATTTGGCATAGACATTCACGACGCACAGGATATTTATAGCCAAGCCGCAACACTGCCTAATATCGAACTGATTGGCGTTGATTGCCATATCGGTTCACAGATCACCACAATCGAGCCATTTATCGATGCGCTGGAGCGCATGCTGCTACTCATCGATACTCTGTACCAGCGCGGTATCGCTGTGCGTCATCTTGATATGGGTGGCGGCCTCGGCATTACTTATCGCGATGAAATGCCGCCGCTGCCAGGTGACTATGCTGCACCACTACTCGATCGCCTGGCAGGTCATGATATCAAACTCATCATTGAACCAGGCCGCGCCATCATCGGTAATGCCGGGCTGCTACTTACCCGCGTGGAATATCTAAAGCCGACACCGCACCGTAATTTCGCCATTGTCGATGCGGCCATGAATGATCTGCTCCGCCCCACACTCTATGATGCCTGGATGGACATAATCCCTGTCACCCCACGCGAGGATGTACCTGTACTGAACTACGATATTGTCGGACCTATCTGTGAATCAGGCGATTTTCTTGGCAAGGATCGTAAACTCGCACTAGCTGAAGGCGATCTGCTGGCCATAGGTTCTGCAGGTGCCTATGGCTTTGCCATGAGCTCCAACTACAACACACGACCACGCTCAGCTGAAGTGATGGTTGATGGCAAGGACAGTTATTTAGTGCGTCAACGCGAAACCATTACTGCGCTTTATGCCAGCGAAAGCCTATTGCCAGCATGATGTCATGCTAATCTGCATCTTTTACCTTAGAGGCATGGATGACGGTGTTGTGGATCTTGGGTCAAGGGCAAGATGTGAGGGCGGTGAAAACCTTGTAATAACAATAAAACTAGAGCCTTTACTCGCGCCCTGATGAAATATACGGGCTAAAGATGTCAGGTAGACAAATAGAGGGAGAACAAACCGTGAGTACTCCGGCAAATACCGACAACAACATGCCAAATGAAAACAACATCATCGATTATCTGCGCAAGCACCCTGATTTTCTTTTGCGCCACACCGACCTGCTGGCCGATCTCACTCTGCCGCACGACACTCGTGGAGCCGCCTCACTCATCGAACGACAAGTGGCGGTGCTGCGCGAACAACGGCAGGAGCTCAAGCAAAGGCTGCAACAGTTAAACCAGGCAGCTCGTGACAACGAGCAATTACTGGCGCGTATCGAGCGACTTGTGCTCAGATTGCTGGAAGCACCAGATCGCAACACCCTGATCAAACATCTGCAGGCCAGCCTATATGAAGATTTTCACGCCGATGCCGCAACACTGAAAATCTTTAGCAACACAACGGAAAGAGAATTATTTGACAAGCTCATCGAGCATGGCGAGCCAGTCAGCGGTTTTCTCGCCATGCCACAAAAGCAGTTTCTTTTCGGCCAGGCTGCCGAGGAAATGCTCTCTGGTGCGCTCATCCCGTTATTTGATTCCAGCCATGCCAGCTGCTTTGGCGTTATCGGTATCGGCAGCATTGATCGCAAACGTTTTCACGCGCAAATGGCCACTACCTTTCTCAGCTATCTTGGCGCGGTAGTGGCGCGGCTGCTGCAACCATCAGTCAGAGAGTAAACACATGCAAGAGGAGTGGCTGGATAGTTACGCACAACACCTGCGCCACGAACGCCGACTTTCTCTACATACCGTCAATAACTATTTACGCGACCTGCAACAACTAAGTCGTTTCTGCCAGAAACAAGGCCTGTCCAACTGGCAAAACCTGCAGCCATCTCAAGTACGCGCCTATGTTGCCTGGCGCCATAGGGCAGGACTTGGTGGTCGAAGCATACAGCGTGAGCTTGCCGCTATCCGCAGCTTTTATAATTATCTATTGCGTGAGGGCTTGGCCAAACATAATCCAGCCCTGGACATCAGTGCACCAAAAAGCCCGCGCACATTGCCGCGCAAGCTTGACGCGGAACAAACTGCACGCCTGCTGGAGATCCCAGGCGATAGCGATATCACCGTGCGTGACCGTGCAATCATGGAATTGATGTATTCCTCTGGTTTGCGCCTGGCAGAATTGATTGAGCTTGATTGTGAGCACGTTGATCTGCAGGAGGCAAGCGTGCGCGTTACCGGCAAGGGCGGCAAAACTAGAATCCTGCCCATTGGACGCAAGGCCATCGCAGCCCTGCACGACTGGCTGCTACGACGTGCACTACAAACTGATGCCGCTGCAACAAAGGCCCTGTTTATTGGCCGCAAGGGTCAGCGCATGGCCGCCCGCACCATCCAGAAGCGATTACATGATCATGCCATCGCACAGGGACTCGCCACCTCAGTAAACCCACACATGCTGCGTCATTCCTTTGCCAGTCATATACTGGAATCAAGTAGCGATCTACGCGCGGTGCAGGAGCTTTTGGGCCATGCCAATATTGTTACCACCCAGATTTACACACATCTTGATTTTCAGCACCTGGCAAAGGTTTATGATCAGGCCCACCCACGTGCCAAAAAGAAGAAGAAATGAACAGCTAATATTCTGCTTTTTACACAAAAATGACATAAGTCCTTGCGCCACAACAAGGTCAGAACTTTTACTCACGTCCTGGTGGAATATACGGGTAAGGCCCGTGCTAATATTATCAAATACATCACAAGCCCAACGCCATGAAATCACCCAAACAACTTGCCGCATTACTACTTTCTAGCACGCTACTCATTTCGCCCGCCATCGCCGCGAACAGCAAATCATCTGCAACACCATATCTTGAGCTGCAGCCAGCTATAGTAGTCAACCTGCATGGACCTGGTCGTATCCAGTTCATGCAGGTAGAAATCGCCGCCATGAGCCGCGACAGCAAGGTATTGGCAGCATTGGAAGAACATATGGGGCCGATGCGTGATGCCCTGATCACCCTGCTGTCTGCCCAGACCAGCGAAGGGATGCGTGATCAGCAAGTGCGTGAGCAGGTACGCCTGCAAGCCCTGGAAAATCTACGCTCAATCCTGGAGACACATGCAGGCTTTAAGCGTGAATCCCTGGAGGCACTCTACTTCACCAACTTCGTGATTCAATAAGCCTGCCGAAGACATACGAGGTCTGCAAGCAGTGACGCCTAATCACCTCTAACCTCGAACAACACGGTATTGGCATCTGGCACTACCGCGGGAAAACCAAGTAGCTGCCACGACTGCATGCCGCCACGATAGTAATGAATACGCTCCTTCGGATAACCCAACTTGACCAGATTTTTAATCGCGCGCGGAGACTGACCACACCAAGAGCCATTACACCATAATAGTATTTCCTTGGCCTCAGTAAAATCCCAATAGGCTGACTTATTCTCGCCAAACCAACCCTTGAAATTGCGCTCAAGGATGCGCCTTAAGCCACCGACATTCGGCCGACGCACGGCACCCAGCATCTTTAAGGCCTTGGTTACATCATCGGCAGTGGGGATCTCACCAAAGACCGTAAAGGGGATATTGATCGAGCCTGGAATGGTGCCCGCCAGATACCAGGATGGCAGGCGTGAATCAATCAAGACCCCCGTACCGGTATTGACAAATTTTTCCATGAAATCCAGCAATTCCAATTCGCCCACAGCATGAATGCCCGGTATAGGGATAGCAGGTTGCAGGCAAAAAGGTGGACACTTGCGCGCGGTCTTGCCCCAGGATGGGTCAATAACATGCGAGGGATCCTGCCCACGCTGAATAACGAAGGGTTTGCCCTGGTGCTGCACCGTCACTGTCTCAAGGCCTTCAGTGATCTTGATCTCCAGCGCCTGGGTATCCACCAGCGGCATGCCCACCAACAAAGCCATTACCAGTCCTGCCGGCAAAATACGCATCATAATCTCCCTTGGTTGCTATATTCTTGTTTTCACTTATTTCCTCAATAATGTTGTCGTAATATCCCGTAGATGAACTATGGCAGGATTGCTTCCATAGGCCTCATAAACTCTGGCCTTATCGGTATCACTCAACTTATTGTAAAACACATAAGTGCCTAAATAATTGTCCCTCAGGATTTCTTCAAACTGCGCGTGTGTCAGATCACCCGGCAGCTCATCCAGCTTGTCCCGCCCTATGGCTGGCCTGCTCAACTGTTGTTCAACTCGTTCAGCAGGTGCCGTCACATCGACAGGATCGTCAGTCTTGCCGCGTGTGATGACCTCTGTCTCGGCCTGCAACTCCTTGAGATAATCACCACTTGCAGCCTGTGCCGTAATATTCAAACTGCAACCGATCAGCAACAGCAACCAGCCAACGGCCACTTCAATTGGCCTGACCACACTCCATGTCACTATCTTTTGTTCTCGCATCATCTATTGTCGTCATCCATTTATGGATAATGTGCAAGCTAAATCTATAATTTGATTAGAATTTGCGCAATATAATCAACATTCCCGTATGGGCTGAAAAACCACTCAGCCAGACCTAGAAAATCAGCAAGATACTTGCATATTCCATTAATTATTGATGATACTCTCTGCTCAATTCGTGCACTGCATCGACAAATGCAGCCGCATTTTCCGGTGCCACATGCTGATGTATACCATGCCCCAGATTGAAGACGTGTCCTGTGCCCTTGCCATAGGCCGCCAGGATCGTGGCGACCTCCTGACGAATACGCTCTGGCGAGGCATACAGCACACAAGGATCCATATTACCCTGCAGCGCCACCTTGTCACCAACGCGCGCACGCGCCACGCCGATATCCACCGTCCAATCCAGACCAAGCGCATCGGCACCTGACTCGGCCATGGCCTCCAGCCATAGCCCGCCACCCTTGGTAAACATCACCACTGGCACTTTACGACCCTCAGCCTCATGCGTCAGGCCGGCAATGATCTTCCGCATGTAACGCAGTGAAAACTCCTCATAATCACGCGGCGTTAGTACGCCACCCCAGGTATCGAAGATCATCAATGCCTGGGCACCTGCCGCCACCTGGGCATTGAGGTATTGCGTCACAGTGTCAGCGAGCACATCCAGCATCTTGTGCATCAAGGCCGGCTGTTCATAAAGCATGCCCTTGACGCGTGCAAAATCCCTGGATGAACCGCCCTCGACCATGTAGGTTGCCAAGGTCCACGGGCTGCCGGTAAAACCGATCAATGGTACGCGCCCCTGTAACTCTCGGCGTATGGTGCGCACCGCATTCATTACATACTGCAACTCACCTTCGGCATCGGGCACAAACAAACGATCGACGTCAGCTGCAGTGCGCACCGGGTGGTCAAAGACTGGTCCCTCACCCTCGGCAAAGCGCAGGCCCAATCCCATTGCATCCGGGATGGTGAGGATATCGGAAAACAGAATGGCCGCATCAAGTGGAAAACGATCCAGCGGCTGAATTGTCACCTCGCAGGCCAGCTCGGCATTCTTGCACAAATCCATGAAGCCACCTGCCTGGCTGCGGGTAGCGCGATATTCCGGTAGATAGCGGCCGGCCTGGCGCATCATCCAAACAGGGGTGACATCTACCGGCTGCTTCAGCAGGGCACGCAAAAAACGATCATTCTTCAACTCAGCCATGAAAAAACCTCAATTAAATCAATCAAACAACATGCTAACAGCCCTGCAGAATTCTGCCAGCTCGACAAGATAGGCAGCAAACAAGAAAAGCTACTCAAAGTTCTTTATGAATATCGGCAAGGGGGCGAACCCATGGTGAGGCTTGCCGTAATGCAGATGGTAAGGCATTGACAGCCCGCTCAGCAGCGGCCTGATCGATAAAATCGCCCCAGAAAACAATAAACCAGGGCTTGCCGCTGCGCTGCATACGCACCATGGCAATCTCACCAGGCAAGGCATGACCACGCAGATGGTCATGGATCGCCTCAAGCGTGCTTGCCCCAACCAGTTGCACAGTGAAATGTGCCGGGTCTCTTAGCCGCAGCCAATTGGCATCACGAAAATCTGTTCCTGGCCTGCTGACAACAGGCGTTGCAGTCACTTTCGGCTCAGGCTGCTTAGCAGGCGCAACCACCCTGAACTGATGCTGCGCAGAACGCTGCTCACCTGTCTCCACCACCGCTGACCAGGTATCTGCTGTCATCCCCACATTGATGCGGATACGGATGCGCTCAGCGTCCAATATCTGCACCTGATCTGTGCCCAGTATTTTCTGTTGCCCCTGCCAGCGCACAATGACCTTGCTCGCCGGGCTGAAATGCCGTCCATGCAAAGTCAGACTCTGCACCTGATGACTGCCAGTAAGCCGCACTGGCTCAATACGCTCAATCACTGGTGCCAGCTCTGGTTTGGCTTCAGGCTCAGCTTTTGGCCCTGCTTGCGGTTCTGCTTCTGGTTCTGGTTCTGCTACAGCAACCGCAGCCGCTGGAACGTCTGGCTCCTGCGCGATAGCAGATGCGGACTCAACAACAGCTTCAGACTCATCTGCGATGTCAGCTTTGCCTGCAGCAACAGTTTCGACTGTATCTGATAATTCAGTTGTAGTCTCTACTGCTGCACTTACTGCTGGTTGCTCGGTCGGCGTGGATATATCACTCGACGATTCAATTACCTGCTCCACTGTTGCTTCACTTGTCTTTTCTTGTGCCGTATCAGAGGTGGCTAATGCTGCCTCGTCAATCGCTGGCACCAAGGAAATGGCCTGTGGCTTAGATGTCTCAGCGACCTCTGGCGCAATACAGGTGATCTGTACAGTCTCACCACCGCGCACAGTCAGCGTTGACTGGACAGGCTGCGCTGTCTCGGCATAACGCACGATAGGTTGTTCCGGCATGGTCACTGCAACAGGCGGGGCGGGGGTGACGAAACCAGGCAATGGCCTATCAGTGAAAAAGGCTGGCAGCCAGATAGCCAGAATACCTGCCACTCCCAAGGCCACCAACAGATAACTCCATGGCATGCGACTGCGCTTGCGCTTGCCCAATAAAACCGCGTGTGCCTGCTCATTGATACCGCCCGGCCAGCCCAGGGATTGCTTATGTACACGCTTTAGCTCACGTGGCAAAAACAGCGGCCCACCGGCAAATCCTGCTGTACTCAAACGATGCTGCAAATAGGCAATGGTTTGCTCTTCATCGAGTGGACTGAGTTCCAGCCGATGAGGTCTTGGCGCCGAGGCAAAACGCTGTTCATCAAAACGCGGCAAGATGGCACTGTCAGTAAACAGGATGGTACGCACCAGCCTGCCATGCTCACCTGGCAATTCTGCCAGTCGCACGATTACTTCCAGTGCATCATCAGACAATAACTCGGCATCATCAACAACCAGAACCGGCACCATGGTTTGTTGCAGATGATTGAGATGATCGCGCAAGGCATCCAGCAAGACATCACTGGCGATATCCTCGGTGCGCAGGCCAAAGCAACGCGCTGCCACCAGGAATAACTGGCCCGGGTCTGGTGTTTCGCGTGCACTGACGCGACAGACCTTCCAATCCTCATCGGCTCGCGTCAGATACTGCTCCAGCATGGCGCTCTTGCCACTGCCAGATGGTCCGCTCACCAGCAACAATTCCTCACTGTATTGGGTGAGGTGCTGCAACATATTGAGGGTTTGAGCACGAGTGGGGTCGGCGTAAAAGAAACGGCTACCGCTGGCGAAGGGGGATTCCCGCAGGCCGTAGCGGGAAAGATAGGGTGGCGAGGCCATTGAGTCCTTTTGGCGCCCCAGTACTCGCTTCATTTGGGTTGTGCCTCACCCTGCATGAACATTACGCGATATCCCCGTTTGAGCTGTGCATCACGCGATTTAGCCAAGGCAACTATGGCATCTTCACGGCATTCGAAATACTCACGCACCGTGCGCCCGGAAGCCCCCTGAAACCCCCATTCACGCACCACATTCCAGCCACCGAGCAGGTCTTCCTGCAAAAAAAGCTGATAATAGCGCGGTGAGCTGTCATCAGTTATGGGACCCTGCATGTAGATACGCATACGCCGACGACATGGGTTTCCTGAGATTAAGCGTCGCCTACAGGCGACCAGCAGTTACACAAGTATGCCGCCAGTATGCTGATTTCTCAAGATAAAAACAGCAGGATCACAAGATATAGTATTGCATAAGGCCAGCAACCACTAAAAGTGGTGTTGATATCAGGCCAGGTTTCCTTTTCCAACGATGCGGGCAAGCGTAAATCCGGCTAAAATTAACCAGCATATCCCAGCAAGTCCCGTGCTTGCGGCCTTACAGAATAAAACTAAAGTGCGGCGACATTGACCTGGCCTCAGGTGAGCTCACCAGGCGAGAACAGCCGCCGGTGTTCGGCGATAGCGTAGCGATCGGTCATGCCAGCGATGTAATCCGCTACAGCACGAGCGCGGCCAGTATTGCCTTGTTGCTGTTCCAGCGCGGCCACTTTTTCTTGATGAGAAACAGGCAGCAAGCGTGGATCGGCAAAAATGGCAGCAAACAGCTCACGCACGATGCGCCGGGATTTTACTGACATACGATGGACGCGGTAGTGTTGATAAAGATTTTTACGCAGGAAACGTTTAAGTGACTGGTGTTGCTGCTGCATCGCCTCGCTGAAGCGAAGCAAGGGCTCACTTCTCTCACGCACGGCGTCGATGCTGTCAGGCTCCGCCTCTTCAATGAGACTGCGGCTGGTTTCCAGTAAATCGACTACCTGACTGTTGATCATGCGGCGAATGATCTCGTGGATCAAACGGCGCGTCTGCAGCTTAGGATAACGCTGGCGCACAAGCTCATATTGCCTGGCAAACAACTCCTCCTCGCTCAGCTGCTCCACAGTCAGCAAACCGGCACGCAGACCATCGTCCACATCATGATTGTTATAGGCAATGGCGTCAGCAAGATTGGCGATCTGCGCCTCAAGACCTGGCTGCTTCTTATTGATGAATCGCAGGCCAAGCTCACCAAGCTGACGCGCGTTGTCCAGTGAGCAATGCTTGAGGATGCCTTCCCGCGTCTCGAAAGTCAGATTCAGGCCACGAAATTCAGCATAGCGATCTTCCAGCTCATCGACCACGCGCAGGGATTGCAGGTTGTGCTCGAAGCCGCCGTACTCGCGCATGCAGTCGTTGAGCGCATCCTGACCGGCATGACCAAATGGTGTATGACCCAAATCATGGGCAAGGCAAATCGCCTCGATAAGGTCTTCATTCAAACCCAGCGTGCGCGCAATGCCGCGACCGATCTGCGCCACCTCGATGGAATGAGTAAGCCGTGTGCGAAACATATCGCCTTCATGATTGACGAATACCTGTGTCTTGTATTCCAGGCGGCGAAAGGCTGAGGAATGCACTATACGATCGCGATCGCGCTGAAACTCGCTGCGATACTCAGGCGCAGGCTCGGCATGACGACGACCACTAGTATGGGAACTGTGCGCGGCATAGGGAGCCAGTCGCTCATCCATGCCTCAGGCTCCACTGTGATGCAGGGCAATCCCCGCGCTGATCTGCTCTGCTGTGGCGCTATCACTGATCACCGCCTGACCAATGCCGCACAACAGGATCAGCCGCAACTTACCAGCCTGCACCTTCTTGTCCACCGCCATAAGCTCCAGAAAACGAGCTGCATCAAGCTCGCTTGGGGCCTGCACCGGCAAACCAGCAGCCACAAAAAGTCGCCTTGTACGTGCCACATCATCAGCCGCCAGCCAGCCAAGCTGGGCAGATAGTTCTGCCGCCATTACCATGCCAACGGCAATGGCCTCGCCATGCAGCCACAGACCATAGCCCATGCCGGTCTCGATGGCATGCCCATAGGTGTGCCCTAGATTAAGCAGGGCGCGGCTACCGGCCTCGGTCTCATCGGCAGCAACAATGTCTGCCTTGTCGCGGCAGGAACGCTCAATTGCATAACTCAGCGCCTGTGCCTCGCGCGACAGCAGTGCGCCCATATTTTGTTCCAGCCAGCTAAAGAATTCCTCATCGTTGATCAGGCCATACTTAATCACCTCGGCAATACCGGCACGCAATTGGCGCTCTGCTAGAGTATGGAGGGTATCTGTGTCGGCCAGCACACAACTTGGCTGATGAAATGCACCGATCATGTTTTTGCCCAGCGGATGATTGACGCCAGTCTTGCCGCCCACCGAAGAGTCCACCTGTGCGAGCAATGTCGTGGGAATCTGGATGAAAGACACACCACGCTGATAACTGGCCGCGGCAAAGCCAGTCATATCACCCACCACACCACCGCCCAACGCGATCAACGTGCACCTGCGATCAAAACGTTTGCCCAACAGCGCATCGAATATCATGTTGAGCACTTCCAGGGTTTTGTATTGCTCACCATCTGGCAGGATCACCACTTCAGTCTGGAAATCTACGCACACCTGCTGCACACGCTCCAGATATAAAGGCGCCACCGTTTCATTACTGACTATCATCACCTGCGTACCGGTGATGTATGGAGTTATCAAATCAGGCCGCCCCAGCAAACCAGGGCCGATATGGATGGGGTAGCTACGCGCCCCGAGCTCAACGTGTAAGGTTTTCATGTGTGGAATTCATTAAACAAAACAGTTGGCTACTATAGCGGATAGGGCTGGCCGTCTCCAGCAAGCTGGCACTTCATATCAGGATAAGATCATGTTTGATTACTCTTTAACCAAAAAGCAATTCCTCCAGGATTCCCGCCTGCGCGGGAATGACGGAGCAAATGAGTGTAGCCTTTTCAAAAGCACCCACTCGCGTCCGCTGGATTAAACAAAGCCTATTGAAGAGGAGGGGTTTTGAGGCTCTGCATCTGCAAAACTCCCCTCTACCGCTTGCGGGAGAGGGGCTGGGGATTAGCCACAAACCTCTATTTTGTAAATCCGCATGACACCAATGCTACTCAGTAATTTTGATCCTCATATATAAGAGTATGATATTGCCCTGCACTTCCTATATGCGCTTGACCGCATATACGCACACACGTATATTCAGTCGCCATGACTTTAGCCGTCGACTCACTATTTCGCGCCCTCGCCAACCCCATCCGCCTGCGTTGTCTGCTGTTGCTGCACAATGCCGGAGAGTTATGTGTCTGTGAACTAACCCACGCGTTGGGCGCAAGCCAACCCAAGATATCCCGCCACCTGGCCCAGCTGCGCGAGGCCGACATTGTTAGCGATCGCCGCATGGGGCTATGGGTGTACTACCGCCTGCATCCACAACTGCCGGGCTGGGCACAAGAGATCCTGCGTGCCACTGCCAATAGTGTTGGCGACCAAGCCCCCTTTATCACCAGTCAACAGGCACTGGCGACAATGCCCAACAGACCTGGTGCCGACCGCTGCGCCTGAACAAACTCATAAACGGAGAATATCGTATGCCCAAACTACTCCTTGCCATTTGCCTGCTCATCAGCGCCCATGCCGCCTGCGCGCGCGATTTCCTTGTTGATGCCACCTGGCTGGAGGAACACATCGATGATCCCAAAACCGTAGTGCTGGAGGTGCGCTATCACCCGCATCGTTATTACACGGTCGGCCATATAGAAAATGCCGTGCAAGTGCAGCGTTTCAAGGATCTAGGTGATAACAATAGCTCGCCCATTATGCGCTTCCCCTCCAGATCCACCTTTCAGGCCACCCTGCGTAGCTGGGGCGTGAATAACGATTCACTCATCGTGATTTACGACGACTCACGCACCGCGCTGGCCGCACGCCTGTACTATTTGCTCGCTCTGTACGGCTACGATATGAAGCAGGTCAAGGTATTGGAGGGCGGCACCAACGAATGGAGCGCCTTCAACGAGCTGTCCACCACAGCCGTACAACGCAAGCCTGGAAATGTCACTCTGCAGGAAGCTGAACAAAAGCTATATGTCGAGTGGCCGCAGGTCTATGACGATGTCGTCGCACGACGCGACGCCAAGGTAGTACTACTCGATGCCCGTCCGCACGATATGTATACCGGCGAGGTGATCCGCAATTCCATTCAGAGCGGCCATATCCCTGGTGCAATTAATGTGGTCAGTCTGGATGGTACTGATGCCCAGAGCCAGAAGTGGTTCGATGCAGAACGCCTCGCCGCAATGTACCAGTCCATCCCCAAAGACCGCAGCATATACATCTATTGTCACGATGGTTTTCGCATGGGTCTGGCCTGGATGCAGCTCAAAAGCCTGGGTTACGAAGACGTGCGTCTGTACAACGGCGGCTGGTCGCATTGGGGCAATGAGCTGACCTTGCCGACTGTAATGGGTGCAGAGCCATATGATGCTGACTATGCACTATAAAGCTGGATAAATTTGCCGATATCGGCCAGATTAAGAGCTATGACATGAGCCCCACCTTGCCGCTGTCATCGAGGGCAAGGTGATGCACACCGGCAGTGTGCCTAGCGGCACACAAGTGCAATCCTGGCTAAACAATAACTGAGCCAACATGATCGCTCTATCGTATAAAGACATTCCGAACAGCCACACTCCTCCCCCAGGCCGTGCGGCCGCAAGGCTGAATCGTTTTTGCCTGTGTCCACAGCAGGAGCTGCAAGTAGCGACAGGCTTTCCACGCATCGCGGCGGCACCGCTTTACATCCCTCAGCTTGATTACCTGGCGATGCAAAAAACCATAGCCGCAATACAGCGTGTCGTAGCCCTGCCAGGCTGGCAGACTCAGGCATTAAATGAAGCGCCAGCCAGCGCACAATTTGATCCTGGCCATCCAGGGGTGCTGTATGGCTATGACTTTCATCTTGGTGCTGAACGGCCACAACTCATCGAGATTAACAGCAATGCCGGTGGTGCACTAATCAGTACCAACCTGTTGGCCGCACAGGATTCTTGCTGCCGTGAACTGCACGGGACAATCCCCTCGCAGGATGCGGCCACTGCAGAACAGGCCATACTCGATAGCTTTCTGGCCGAGTGGCGGCTGTGTCATGGCGAACGCCCATTGCAGCAGATTGCCATCGTCGATGAAAACCCGACCGAGCAATATCTGTATGCAGAATTCCTGCGTTTCAGCGAACTGTTTGCCCGCAACGGCATAAAGGCGACGATCTGCGACCCACGGGAATTACAGCCTGGAGCACATGGTCTGCTCTTGCACGGCATACCAGTCGATCTGATCTATAACCGCCTAACTGATTTTTATCTGCAAGCCCCACATCTGACCGACTTGCAAAGCGCCTATCTAAATGCTCAGGTGGTACTCACGCCTCACCCGCGCAGCCATGCCATGTATGCCAACAAACGTCATCTGGTGCGGCTGGCCGATGCCAGGTTGCTACAGGAGCTTGGTGTATGCGCGGAAGATATTACACAGCTCACCCAGCATGTGCCGCCTGCCTATCAGCTAAGCGCAGACAATGCCGAAGAGCTGTGGCAAATGCGCCGTCAATTGTTTTTCAAACCCGTCGCAGCCTATGGCGGTCGTGGTGCCTATGAAGGTGCCAAGCTCAGCCATGCCACATTTAAAAAATTACTCAAGGAAGACTACATTGCCCAGACACTGGTCGTCCCGTCCAGACGTCATGCCGTAGTGGAAAATGAAGTCGTGGAGCTGAAGGCAGATGTGCGCTGTTATGTATATGACGGGCAGATCCAGCTTATTGCCGCCCGTCTTTATCGTGGCCAGACCACCAACTTCCGCACCCCGGGCGGTGGCTTTGCCTCGGTGTGCGTTACCGTTCTTTAACACTGCGCCCAGGGCAAGCCTTCAAAACGCCAGCCGTTGAGCGTACTGCGGTGGTGCTGCTCATCAAGCTCACCCTCAAAGCCGTAGTCAACATGATAAACATTGCCAAGACCTGCCTCGCGCAAGGCACGACCTGCATCCTTGGAACGCACCCCACTGCGGCAGATAAGGATCACAGGCGCACAGCCCTCCTCACCATCGCAGACCACGCCACCGAGCAGAAGCTTGCGCACCTCCGTGACAAACTGCGGGTTGATAATCCAGTCAGGCTCTTCGATCCAGGCTATGTTCACCGCGCCCACCGGATGGCCCACAAACAAAAACTCCATCGCCGAACGCACATCTACCATTAATGCACGTGAATTATCCTGCAACAGCTGCCAAGCCTGATGCGGTGTCAATTCCATTGGTGCTGTGGAATTTGTCATAATTTTCTCCGTAAATTTGCGTGACCTGTTCATAAGCCCGAACATTGCAGATAGTTTTGCAGGAGCTCAAATAAGCCATAGATTCATTTGCCGAGCTTAGTGGATAGAAAGTAATCTCCATTCATATTAGACGCCAGCATAAATTATGCTTATTCATAAGCCGACAAACAAGGAAATCACCCATGACAAGACAAATCATCCATACCGACCTCGCACCCAAGGCAATCGGCACTTATTCCCAGGCGGTGAAAGTCGGCAATACTGTCTATCTCTCCGGCCAGATCCCCTTGGTGCCAACAACTATGGAAGTGGTGCAGGGCGACATGAGCACACAATTACGCCGCGTCTTTGACAACCTCAAGGCAGTGGCCGAGGCCGCTGGCGGTTCGCTGGCAGATTTGGTCAAGCTCAATGTGTTTCTCACTGATCTCGGTGATTTCCCGCTGGTCAATGAAATCATGGCCGAATATTTCAGCCAACCATACCCGGCCCGTGCCGCCGTGCAGGTTGCCGCCCTACCCAAGGGCGTGGCGGTGGAGATCGATGGAGTGATGGAACTGGCGGGATAAGTGCTGCCTGATGCTGCAGACAGCACTCAATCGGCTGACACTCGCTATCCTGCTGTTACTGTTATTGGAGCTGGCGGCTATCGGCCTGCTCTTGCCGCTGGAACACCGCTATGGCGATCAATTGCTGCGCTGGCATGCAGCACGCCAACAGATCGATGACAGTATTGTCATTGTCGACATCGATGAACGCAGTCTCGACCAAATGTCCGCACAAGTCGGCCGTTACCCTTGGCCTCGGGCAGTGTTTGCCGAGTTGGTCGAAGGCATGGCGCGCCAACAACCTGCAGCCATAGTCTTCGATATCCTCTTCACCGATCCTGATTTAATGCATCCGGAAGGTGATGCGTGGCTGGGCGAGGTAGCTCGGCAACAAGGCAATGTCTACTTTCCCATGTTGCGACTGGCCAATGGTGATGCACAGGGCCTGTCCCTGTCTCAATATGGCGAGCTGCTCGGTATTGAGCGTGGCCCAAAGGCGCAAGAGGATGCGCATGTTGCCATGCTGCTGCCAATGCCAATGCTGGCAGAAACTGGCCGCCTCGGTAGTATCAACTTCATAGCCGATAGCGATGGTGTAGGCCGTCGTTATCCCCTGTATCTTGATGCCTATGGCTGGCGCATCCCTTCCTTGCCAGCGCGCGTGGGACTCGACCTTGGGTTTTCTATCCCCGCCCAATCCGGGTTGCTGCTTAACTGGCGTGGCAAGCCGCTGAGTTATCCACGCATTTCACTCTTTGATCTATATGAAGATTTGGCGCGCGTCGAGCCACAACGTCCGGCAGATGAGCTAAGCGGCAAGATTGTAATTATCGGTACCACTGCGGCGGGCCTGCACGACCTGCGCAGCAGCCCACTGACCAGCCTGCATCCAGCAGTAGAATTCATTGCCACAGCACTGGACAACCTGAAACATGACAATGGCCTGCAGCCAGCATCAGTCATGTTTGCAGCCGTTGCCGGTCTTCTCCTGATCGGCGCGCAATTTCTGGCCTTTGCGCGTCGCCGCAATCCTCTGTACATAGGCCTGGCGCTGCTCATCGTTACGCCATTATTCACCGTCATCCAACTCGGCGCCCTGCAATGGCGCTGGCTGGTGCCTCTGTTTACTCCGTTGGCCTTTGGCTGGCTTTATTACTTGAGCGCGGCACTGCTCGCCTGGCGACATGAACGACGTCAACGTGAACAATCCATACGGATCTTTAGCCGATTCCTTGATCCGCGTGTCGTACAAGACCTGGTGGCGCAGGGCGAAACAGCCTTGACATTGAAGAACCAAAGTCGCCAAATCACTGTGCTGTTTTCCGATATCCGTGGCTTCACCACCCTGGCTGAACAACACTCAGCCGAAGAAACCGTGGCCATGCTCAATGACTATTTTTCCCGCCAGTCAGATGCCATCTTTCAGCACAAGGGCACGATAGATAAATTCATCGGTGATGCCATCATGGCCTTTTGGGGCGCTCCTGCCGATGACCCGCAGCAGGCCAGCAATGCCATCAAGGCAGCGCTGGCGATGTGTGAGGCGCTGGAAGAGTTTCGTCAGAGCCTGGGCTCTGCTGGAAGCTCTTTTGATATTGGTATTGGTCTTCATACTGGCCCGGCCGTGGTTGGCTTCATCGGTTCGGCCAACCGGCTCGACTACACGGCCATAGGTGATACGGTGAACCTTGCCAGCCGGATCGAGGGGCAGACCAAGGGCGTGGCCCGCGTGCTGGTTTCTGCTGACACGCGCATCCTGTGCGACGATGAATTTGACTTTATCGACCACGGTTTTTATAAGGTGAAAGGACGCGCGCAGGAAGTGCGACTATACGAGCCCCGTAATAACAGCAAGACAGCAGGCAAGCCGTGAGCCGACCCGTTTATCATTACTGAAATGCAAGGTATCCACAAGATGAAGAAAATACTGTTGCCATTGATGCTATGCGGTTGCAGCCTGACAGCACTTGCCGATCCGGCCTACACCATTCGCGCCACCGAATTGAAGAAGAAACCCTTCAACGATGCCACTACCATAATGGCGCTGAGTGAAAAAACTGTAGTAGCAACATTGCAACGTGAAGGCGGCTGGTATCAGGTGCAGGTGAATGACAGTAAAGGCTGGATACGCATGACCGCCCTGCGGCTGGGTGATGGCACGACCAAGCCTGGTGATAGCGGACTTGGCTCGACCCTGCAATTCATCACAACCGGCCGTTCCGGCTCCAGTGGCGTCACCGCAGCCACCGGAGTGCGCGGGCTTGATGCTGCGGATATCAGCAACGCTGCGCCTGATTTCAAGGCAGTAGACGAGCTCGAAGCATTGACCAGCGAGCTTGAAGGTGCATCTGCCCATGCAGCCCAGGCCAAACTCAAATCCAGCAAGATCGATTATCTGCCAACGCCCAAAAGCACAGGCAGTAAAAAATCTTCAAACAGCTCCAGTCCACTACCATGGGAGTGAACAAACATCATGCACAAATGGCGCAGGACAATCTTATTCCTGTTTCTACTCCTGACCATATCCGGTCATACCACAGCCGCCTCGCTGGGGAGCCTGTTTGGTGGTGGTGGCGATAAGGCGAAAATGCAGGATCTAGGCGGCCTGCTAAAGTCTGCCAAGGACGCATTTGGCGAGGTAAAACCGGAAGAAGAACAGGCTATAGGTCGTGAGGCAGCGGCAGTCCTGCTCGGCGCGGTGCCATTGGTCAAGGACAAGGCGCTGCAACGCTATGTAAATCAAGTCGGTTACTGGATCGCGCTACAAAGTGAACGCCCTGATCTGCATTGGCGCTTTGCCATCCTTGACTCTGAGGATATAAACGCCTTTGCTGCTCCAGGCGGATTTGTCTTCATCACCAAGGGCTTGTTGTTAAGCATGACAACCGAGGCGGAGCTGGCCGGTGTACTGGCACATGAAATTGTGCATGTCGTGGCAAAACATCATTTGCAAGCCGTACAAAAAGGTGCGCGACTGAACCTGGCCGCAGGTCTTGCAGCCACGCAGGCCGGATCTGTCGATCGGGATCAGCTGGACAAAATTTCTGCTGGATTCAAAGAAATTTACAGCCGTGGTCTCGACAAAAATGATGAGTTCGAGGCCGATCGCAAGGGCGTGATCCTGGCAACCCGTGCCGGTTATGACCCCTATGGTCTGGCGGCCACCTTGCAAACCCTGGGCGCGATGAACCCTGCGGACGGCTCCTTGGCACTGCTGTTCAAAACCCACCCATCACCTGGACAAAGGCTTGAACAGATGGAAGGATTGTTCGCGCCACTGGAAAGCTATGCCCAGCAACCTGCCATCAAAGACCGCTTCCAACGTGAGATAGCCGCGGCAAAAAAACGCAACGCTCTGGCTGCATATGGCCAGAGACAGCAAATGGCAATATGTCGCCAGCTGGCCATGGATTGAGGCCGGACAGATAAAACCAGCAAAGGATTGCCGAGACTACTCATGCACAACTCTCCAGCACCACCTTTGACCGCTCTCAAGGGCGTCGGCCCACGTATGGCGGCACGCCTGGAGCTGCTCGGCCTGCACAGCCTAAGCGACCTGCTCTTCCATCTGCCACTGCGCTATCAGGATCGCACCCGGCTAAGCCCCATAGGTGGTCTGCGCCCTGGCTATGAGGCCGTTATCGAAGGTGAAATACAGCACACAGAAATCAAATATGGTCGTCGCCGTATGTTGCTCTCATATCTGGCCGATGCCAGCGGCGGTATTAGCTTGCGGTTTTTTCATTTCAGTGCAGCCATGCAGAATACCCTTGCCCAAGGCCAGCGTGTGCGCTGTTATGGCGAGGTGCGCCCAGGTCTGGCCGGGCTGGAAATGGTGCATCCTGAATTTCATCGTGTTGATGAACATATCCCGACTGCCGTGGCAGACCACCTGACGCCTATCTACCCTGCCACTGAAGGATTGCAGCAAACCACCCTGCGTAAACTCAGCGAGCAGGCGCTGCAATGGCTACAGCAAGGTCGTGTGTCGCTGATTGATTATCTGCCAGCAGAATGGCTGCAGGACAGAAATTTTCTATCATTGCAGGAGGCGCTTACTTACCTGCATCGTCCGCCGCCCGATGCCCCGCTGGCACTACTGGAGGAGGCAGCTCATCCAGCACAACGCCGCCTGGCTTTTGAGGAATTGCTCGCCCACACCCTGAGCCTGCGCCGTCTGCATCGTCAGGCGCAGCAACATAGCGCGCCTCGCTTATCCGCTAGTGGACAACTACAACAAAGCTTCCTGCAGGCCCTGCCCTTTGCCCTCACTAGCGCACAACAGCGCGTGCAGGCCGAGATTGCCGCTGATCTGCGGCAAGGCCATCCCATGCAGCGACTGGTGCAGGGCGATGTCGGCTCCGGCAAGACCGTGATCGCCGCGCTGGCAGCTCTGCAGGCCACAGAAGCCGGTTATCAAAGCGTCATCATGGCACCTACAGAATTACTTGCCGAACAGCATTTTCACCAATTCCAAAGCTGGTTTGCCCCGCTGGGCATCAATGTCACCTGGCTGATTGGCAAGCTGAAAGCCAAGCAGCGACAAGACAGTCTGGCACAATTGGCTAACGGCAGTGCCAGCATTGCTGTCGGCACCCACGCCCTGTTTCAGCAAGATGTCGAATTTCACGATCTCGGCCTGGTGATCATCGATGAACAACATCGCTTCGGCGTACACCAGCGACTGGCCTTGCGCGAGAAAGGCAAGCATGGCCAGCGCTATCCACATCAACTCATCATGACGGCAACGCCGATCCCGCGCACCCTGGCGATGACTGCCTATGCAGATCTCGACTGCTCCATCATCGACGAGCTACCGCCTGGGCGCACACCGGTAGAAACTGTCGTTGTCCCCGATACGCGCCGCGCTGAAGTAATAGCCAGGGTACATAATGCCTGCCGTGCTGGTCGCCAGGCCTATTGGGTCTGCACGCTGATTGGGGAATCAGAAACCCTTGCTGCTCAGGCGGCAGAAGATACTGCCAGCCAACTCATCACAGCGCTGGGAGATCTGCGCATAGCGCTGGTGCATGGTCGTCTCAAACCCAATGAAAAAGAGCAGGTGATGAGCAGTTTCAAACAGGGCGAGATTGATCTACTGGTTGCCACCACAGTGATTGAGGTCGGTGTTGATGTGCCGAATGCCTCACTGATGATTATTGAAAATGCCGAACGGCTGGGACTGGCGCAACTGCATCAACTGCGTGGCCGCGTCGGGCGTGGCCATGCGGAAAGTCATTGCGTCCTGATGTATCATGCACCCTTATCGGCACAGGGCAAGGAGCGCCTGGCCATTATGCGCGCTACTACCGATGGCTTTGAGATCGCCCGCAAAGACCTGGAGCTGCGTGGTCCAGGCGAAGTGCTCGGTACCCGTCAAACCGGCTTGTGGCAACTGCGCATTGCCGATCTGCAACGCGACCAGGCGCTACTGACAGAGGCGCATCATTATGCTGATGAGTTACTTGAATCAGCGCCGGAGCGGGCCGAACACCTAATTCATCGTTGGCTGGGCAACGCCAGCCAATATGGCGAGGTATAATCTGCACAGGATTTAACCCACTGGTTGATACTTACTCTTGCCAAAGCACACACATCCAAACGAACCAGTCTGGCAGCTACCACAACGGCTGTTACGCCATACTGTGCCGGGGCATCTCTGGCCCTGGCTGCTTGACCGGGGCTCACTGACTCGCCGCCTGCAGCAAGCCTGTGGCAAGGACTTTAATGTACAACTGCTGCGGCAGAACTGGGCACGGCCACAGCGCAACGAAGCACGTGCACTGAATCTACAGCTGGGACGTCTTGCCCTGCTACGTGAGGTGCGCCTCAAATGCGCGCAACGGGATTGGGTCTTTGCCCGCACCATCATCCCGGCCACCACCCTCACCGGTGCAGAACGCCGACTTGCAGGCCTCGGCAACAGATCACTGGGCAGCCTCTTGTTTCGTGATCGCAGCCTGCGCCGTGGCGCACTGGAAATCGCCTGCCTGAGTCCCGCTCACGACCTGTTTCAACTCGCCTGCGCCAACCAACAATCAACACCCGCAAAAATCTGGGGACGCCGCTCGATTTTCTTTCTGCATGACAAACCACTCATGGTCTGCGAATTTTTCCTGCCGGGCGTAGGTAGGCGATAAACAAAAGCAACTCACGGTTTTGCGCAGGGCGCACAATGTGCACCACTATTTGTTGTCTCGTTTCCTCAAATAGCCAGGGCAAAATCATACTTGATTACTTTTTAAGCAAAAACCAGTTCCTCCTGGATTCCTGTCTGCGCGGGAATGACGCTTCTGAGTTGTGTGCTTGCTTAATGGCTGAGCGTCACTATAGACACCGACATCAGCTAGAGGAGTTGCAGCATCCGGCGCTACAAAGCTCCCCTCTCCCGCTTGCGGGAGAGGTGCTGGGGGAGAGGGTGAACAGCCTGCGGGAATGACGGGATAGGTGCAGGTCTTCTACATCCGGTGCAATACCCATCGGTTATTGCGCCCTTGTTTGTCCTTAGCCACAAACCTCTATTTCGTAAATCCGCATAGCACTAATGCTATTCAGTAACTTTGATTATCATACTAAAAAGCATGATCTTGCCCTGTTCAAATAGCGATAAGCCCGATAAAGGAAGAGCTTCCTAAACTGGCAACACCTGTCTATCGACCAGCCCACCACAACCGCAGGCGCAAGCCCCAGGCACTGGTATAGCCACGCGTAACAAAACGTATTTCATTCTGCCGATCGATGACGAAGATGGCAGGCACACCACGCACACCCCATTGCCGCGCGATCTCGCCATGCTCATCCGCGACAGTCGGCCAGTGTAATTGGTGTTCCTGCAGATAACTCTCGACCTCATGCATATCACCTGACTGCATGGCGACACTCAGTAAAGGCGTATCCTTAACCAGGGTATTGATTGCGCCTTGCTGGGCACGACAGACCGGACACCAGGTGCCCCAGAAATATACCAATCTTGCACCATCGACAGTTGCCTGCGGCGTGATTGCAATCGCGCTGATCTCAGGTGCGGTGCCGTGAGCTGCATCACGCGTAAGCCATGCCTCAAGCACCAACAGCAGCACCAGAATCAACGCAGCTTCCACTACCAAATGCCAGAAGCGGCGCGGGCTAAGCCACTTACCTGGTTTGGATCGTCGTATAGCCATCAAGCATCTCGCGGAAAAACGACCAAATGATCGAAATCAGGTCGTAAACCGATCTGCGAGCCAATCTCCCTGTCGGCATGGCTATGCGCCTGACAGAGAAGCTTGTGACCATCCGGCAGACGCAAGGTGTAGAGAAACATTGCACCACGAAAAACTTTATCTATAACCTCGGCCTGCAAGGAGCAGGCTGGGTCAATCAATAGATCATCGGGCCGCACCAACACATCCACCAAACTACCCGTTACCAGCCCCTCAGGCAGCTCACCTGTTAACCGGCCAAGTGGGGTGTCCAGCTCTGAGCTACCACTCACCCTCGCCGGCAGCAAGACACCCTGGCCGATAAAATCCGCTACCTGGCGATTGCTCGGCTGATGATAAAGATTGTAAGGCGTGTCGCATTGCAGAATATGACCGGCCTGCATGACGGCAATACGGTCAGCAGTGGCAAAGGCCTCATTTTGATCATGCGTGACCAGCAGCCCGGTAATCTCCTCATGACTGAGAATACGACGCACCTCACGCGCCAGTACCTCACGCAATTCAACATCCAGACTGGAAAATGGCTCATCGAGCAACAACAGGCGCGGTTTGGGTGCCATCGCTCGCGCCAGAGCGACACGCTGTTGCTGACCACCGGAAAGGGCATGGGGATAATTGGCACCGTAATTTGGCAGACCTACCAATTGCAGTAATTCATTCACCCGCGCACGGCGCTTGCTGGCAGGCCAATGGTGAATACCAAAGGCGATATTATCTGCCACAGAAAGATGGGGGAACAAGGCAAAGTCCTGAAACACCATGCCTACCTGCCGCCGCTCCGGCGGTACTGTACCGACAACACTGCTAACCTCCTTACCAGCCAGGCGGATACAACCTCGACGCACTGGTTCAAAGCCGGCAATAGCGCGCAGTAAAGTGGTTTTGCCACAACCACTCGGGCCCAGCAGGCAACCGATCTCCCCCTTGGCAAGATGGAGGCTGGCAGCAAAGACGAAGAGTTCGTCGCCATATCCTACATCGATGCCCAGCACTTCCAGCAGTTTATTCATCACCCTCGTCCACAACTCATTTGCTCATTCAGCCAGCTTCGCTGGCCTACATTTATTGACCGCTGTCTTCATGCCCGGCCGTGAACGCCCTATGGTACGCGAGAGCAGGATGACTGGCACAATACCTGCCAGCACGATCGCCAGTGCAGCACTGGCAGAACTAGCTAATTGTTCATCTGAAGCCAGCTCGAAGGCCCGCACGGCAAGGGTATTGAAGTTAAATGGGCGCAGGATCAAGGTGGCTGGTAACTCCTTCAAGGTATCGACAAAGACCAGCAACAACGCCGTCAACAAGGAACCGCGCATGATAGGCATATGCACCTCGCGCAACACCCGCAGCGGCGACAGACCCAATGAACGCGCGGCATCGTCCATGGAAGGCTTGATCTTGCCAAGTCCCGCCTCGACGGTGTTAAGTGACACGGCAAGAAAACGCACGCAATAGGCGAAGATCAGCGCCGCCAGCGTGCCAGAAAGTATCAGTCCGGTTGAAATATCAAACTGCCGGCGCATGAATGTATCAAAGGAATTATCCAACCAGGCAAAAGGCAGGATCACGCCAATGGCGATCACCGTCCCTGGTATTGCATAACCAAGTCCCGCAAGGCGCACAGCAAAACGTACCGAGCGAGCCGGACGCAGGCGACGGCCATAGGCCATGAACAATGCCAGCGCCACGGCCAGCACTGCCGTGATCGCCGCCACCCAAAGACTATTGGCAAGCAAGACAAAAAAATCAGCCCGCAGCCACTCGCCAGTGGTCTCCCAGGCCCAGTAAGCTAGCTGTAGCGCAGGCAATAAAAAACCAAACAACAGTGGAATGCTGCAACCGACGATGGCACCAGTTCGCCGCCAGCCACGCAAATCATAACGCGGTAAATGTGAATAGCGTGTACTGGTGTGGTGAAAACGCGCCCGCCGCCTCGACCAGCGCTCAAGCATGATCAACACAAAGACAAAGCCCAGCAATACCGCGGATAACTGCGCCGCTGCCGCCGGATCGCCAAGGCCAAACCAGGTGCGAAAGATGCCGGTAGTGAACGTAGTCAAACCGAAATATTGCGCAGTGCCATAATCGGCCAAGGTCTCCATCAGCGCCAGCGACAGACCAGTGATAATAGCCGGTCGCGCCAATGGCAATGCCACGCGAAAAAAACCCCGCCATGGCCCGGTACCCAGTGTGCGAGAGACCTCCAGCACACAAATCGACTGTTCTAGAAAAGCAGCACGCGAGAGTAGATATACATAAGGATAGAGCACCAGTGATAGCATGCTGATCGCACCTGGCAGAGAACGCAGTTCGGGAAACCAATAATCCCCATACTCCCAGCCAAAACTGCTACGCAACAAACTCTGCACCGGGCCGGCAAAATCCAGCATACCGGTATAGGTATAGGCAATGATGTAGGCTGGCATTGCCAGCGGCAGCAACAATGCCCAACTAAAAAATTGCCGCCCAGGAAATTCGCACAAGCTGACCATCCAGGCAGCCGGGATGCCTATCGCCAATACACCGATCCCCACCCCCAGCATCAACCACAGCGAGTTGCTGACATACTCGCCCAGCACGGTCTGCTGCAAATGCAGCCACACCTCACCGGCTGGCACAAAGATAAAACTGAAGATCACGATCACCGGCAAGGCCAGCAGCAGGGCAGTCAGCACTACCCCGCCGCGCCAAAGGTCAACTCGCTGTGAGGAAGATTGAGGGGCGGCAAGCAGACTTACCGTCATGAGTTCAAACCGCGCACGCTACAGAACGAATAGTCCGGCCAAGCTTGCTTTGCTAAAATCAACTTCACCGCCAACCCACACGGTCAAGCAAGCGCACTGCAGCGGCATTGTTTTCACCCAGCCGCGCCAGATTCAGCTCGTCAGCACGAAACTCACCAAAGCTCTGCAAGACCGCACTCAGGGACACACCCTTGCGCACTGGATATTCCTGATTGGCGTCGGCATACCAATGTTGTGCCTCCTCACCAAGGAGAAACTCAAGCAATCGCAGCGCATTCTCACGGTGCGGCGCGGCCGCCGTGATGCCCACGCCACTGACATTCACATGAGTGCCTCGATCTGCCTGATTAGGCCAGAACACCGCTAATTTGGCTGCAGCTTCTTTTTCATAACTTTTCTGTGAGGTCATCATCTGTGCCAGATAATAGGTGTTGGCAATAGCAATATCACACATCCCTGCTGCCGCTGCCTTGATCTGATCACGATCTCCGCCCTGCGGCTTGCGGGCAAAATTGTCAACAAATTTACGCGCCCATTCCTCGGTGGCCTGCTCACCCAAGGTAGCGATCATTGAGGCCAGCAATGACTGGTTATAAACATGTTCAGAAGAGCGGATACAAATGCGTCCCCGCCATTTCTCATCGGCCAGCGCCTCATAGCTGGACAACTCATCTGGCGATACCTTGTCCTTGACATACATAATCGTCCGGGCACGCAGCGACAAGCTAAACCAATGGCCATCCGGGTCGCGCAGGAAAGCCGGAATTATCTCCTCCAACACCTGGGACGATATGGGCTGCAAGACACCGGCCGCCTTTGCTGCATGCAGATTACCGGCATCGACCGTCAACAACACATCAGCCGGACTATTGCGCCCTTCACTTTTCAAGCGCTGCAACAAGGCATCCGCCTTGGCTGAAACCAGATTGACCTTAACTCCCGTCTCGGCGCTAAACCTGTCGAGCAAAGGCCTGATCAAAACCTCCTGCCGGGCAGAATAAAGATTAACCTCACCAGCCGCGAGCGCAGAAGCAGAGGCCGCAACAAAGACGAATAAGGCAGCGAGAGAAGACAGGCAGGGACGGAAAAATTTCATGACAACTCCAGATAAAAGTACTCAACTTTAACAAAAAAGCTAATTAATAACAATTCTCATTACCATGTCAAGCGGCATGAACAGCAGGGCAAAATCATACTTGATTACTTTTTAACCAAAAAGAAGTTCCTCCTGGATTCCCGCCTGCGCGGGAATAACGGTTCTGAATCGAACGCTTGCTTGATGGCTTAATCTCATAATAGACACCGATATCAACTGGAGGAGTTGCAGCATCCGGCGCTACAAAGCTCCCCTCTCCCGCTTGCGGGAGAGGGGTTGGGGGAGAGGGTAATAACAGTCTGCGGGAATGACGGGATAGGTGCAGGCTTCGTACATCCGGCGCAATGCCAGTTGGTTATTGCACCCTACCTGACCGTACCGCATTTAACCAAGGGCGGGCATTTATGCCCGCGCGGAACCATATGCCCATACAAAGCCATGTCCCCATACAAAAACACACGGGTACGCCACCAACACCAACGTAAAAAAACCACACCACAGCATTGCCGGATGACACAAACGCGGGCATGAATATCCGCCCTACCTGACTTTGATCCTCATATTAAAAAGCATGATCTTGCCCTGTGTGATATGCGGACTAGTTGCCAATCGCATGCGCCACTGCCCAGACCTCAATCCGTTCGGCCCCACCACGACGCAGCACCCGCGCCAGCTCGCCTACGGTTGAGCCGGTAGCGATGACATCGTCCACTATGGCCACATGCCGTGCCGACAAGGGGCGCAGTAACTCAAAAGCACCACGCACATTCTGCCGCCGTTGCCTGGCGGCCAGCAAGGACTGTATCGCCGTGGCACGTGTACGCCGCACCAAGTCAGGCGCACACACAAGCCCTAGCTGACGTGCAAGCGGCCTTGCCAGCTCCAACGCCTGGTTATAGCCGCGCTCGCGCAGGCGCTGACTATGCAGTGGCACAGGCACGATGAGCTCCGGCAACTCATCCACCTGCCCGGCCAGATAGCGAGCCAGCAACTGCCCCAGCAGGCGACCCTGCGGCAGCCGCTGATTGAACTTAAAGGCCTGGATCAGCCAGTCCACCGGCGCCTGATAGCGCAGTGGTGTCAAGCTAGCATCAAAAGCCGGCGGCTTGCGCAGACAATAACCACACACCAAGCCTTGCGAGCCAGACAGCGGCGTGGCGCAACGCAGGCAGGCCGTCCTGTTCCAGGGTAAGGCCGAGTAGCAACTAGGGCAGAGATCCATGCCATCCGCCCCTGGCGCACCACATAACAGACAATGCCACGGTAACAAGGCCGATTGTATGTTTTGTAAGCGATTGTCAACCCATGAACTCCATTTCATTTGACAAGTCCTCAACAGCTGGGAATACTGCCGCGCTAGCCCGCATGCTCCATCAGTCAGCACAGATGATGGTGCAGAAGCCAAGCCCGCGCCGTGCTAATGAATATAAGCAAGCATTTCATTTTTTAAGTGATCTGCAGGCTAGCCCTTTTTACAGCATGATTATAACTGGAGAAACCAATGCTTCAGCCCAGTCCAAGCCCGGCTCAGTCTCGTCCTCAATTACGCCACAACTGGGACGTAACCGAGGTGGAATCCCTGCTCGACACACCATTCATGGAACTGATTTTTCAGGCGCAGCAAGTTCATCGCCAGCACTTTGACCCTTCCGTAATCCAGGCCTCCAGCCTGCTCAATATCAAGACCGGCGGTTGTGCGGAGAATTGTGGTTACTGCTCACAAAGCGCCCATCATGAAAAAAAGGCCAAACTGGACGCCGCCACCGGGCAACAACTTAAATCTGCGCTGAGTGGACGCGATGCCATGTTGCAGCTAGAAACCGTCCTCGCCGAGGCGAGCAAGGCCAAGGCTGGCGGCGCCACACGCTTCTGCATGGGCGCAGCCTGGCGCAATCCACGCGACGAGGAGCTCGAGCTGGCGCTGGAAATGATCCGCGAAGTCAAGGCACTGGGACTGGAAACCTGCGTCACCCTCGGCATGCTCAAGCCAGAACAGGTCAGCAAACTCAAAGAGGCCGGGTTGGATTACTACAATCACAATCTCGACACCTCGCGTGCATACTACGACAAGGTAGTTACCACCCGCAGCTACGACGACCGCCTCGACACCCTGGCCGAGGTACGCAAGGCTGGCATCAACGTCTGCACCGGCGGCATTCTCGGCATGGGCGAATCAAAGCAAGATCGTGCCGCCCTGCTGGCCGAGCTGGCCAATCTGCCTGAACATCCGCAAAGTGTACCGATCAACCTGCTGGTAAAAATCCCCGGTACACCTCTTGCAGATAGCCCTGCTCTCGATATCTTTGACTTTATTCGCACTATAGCCGTGGCGCGTATCCTGATGCCGCAGTCGTTTGTAAGACTTTCCGCCGGACGCCAGGACATGCACGATGAGGCGCAGGCACTTTGCTTCCTCGCCGGTGCCAACTCTATTTTTTACGGCGAACAACTGCTCACCACTGCCAACGCCACTGTCAGTCATGACCGCGAATTATTCCGCCGGCTCGATTTAACGCCTGCCGCATAATATCCACCGTTACCATCTGACATGCATGTGTTGACACAAAATTTAGCCCAACGCCGACAAGCACAGCTGTACCGCACACGTCGTGTGCTCGACTCGGCGCAGGGCACCGAGGTGGTGGTTGATGGCCGGAAGCTACTATCTTTTTGCAGCAATGATTATCTGGGTCTGGCCAATCATCCACAGCTCATCGCCGCGCTTAAGAAAGGGGCGGAAACCTATGGAGCTGGCGCAGCGGCGGCCCATCTGGTCAGCGGTCATCTGCGGCCACACCATCAGCTCGAAGAAGAGCTGGCTGAGTTCACTGGCTATCCCCGTGCGCTGCTTTTCTCGACTGGCTACATGGCCAATCTGGGTGCAGTAACCGCCTTGTGTGGTGCTGGTGATGCTGTTTTTGAAGATCGCCTGAATCATGCATCGCTACTCGATGCCGGCCTGCTCTCGCGCGCCCGCCTGCAACGCTTCCCACATGCCGATACCAGCACCCTGACAGCTCAACTGAGTGCAAGCAAAGGCAAGCGCAAAATGATCATTAGCGATGGCGTATTTAGCATGGACGGCGATCTCGCGCCGCTACCCGCACTGGTGGAGTGCAGCCAACAACATCAGGCCTGGCTGCTGGTGGATGATGCGCACGGCCTGGGCGTCATCGGTGAGCATGGCCGTGGTTCAATGGAGGTCTGTGGCCTGACTGCCGCACAAGTGCCCTTGCTGGTCGGTACACTGGGCAAGGGCTTTGGCAGTTTTGGCGCCTTCGTTGCCGCCGATGAGATATTTATCGAAAGCTTGATCCAGCAGGCTCGCCCTTATATCTACACCACCGCCATGCCGCCGGCAATAGCCGAGGCCAGTCGTGCCGCTCTGCGACTTATCCAATCCAGTGAAGGTGCCACACGCCGCGCTCACCTGGCAGAACTGGTGGCCCGCTTCCGCAGCGGTGCCAAACAATTGGGACTGTCGCTGCTCGACTCCAATACTGCTATACAACCCATGATGATCGGTGAGGCCGGTGCTGCTGTAGCACTCGCCGAGGCATTACTTGCCGCAGGAATATTGATCAGCGCCATTCGCCCACCGACTGTAGCTGAGGGCACTGCCCGCCTGCGCATCACCTTCTCGGCTGCACATACCGCCGCACAGGTTGATACCTTGTTGCAGACCCTGGAGCGCATCGCCGTACCCTTATTGCGTGAAAGTATCTGATGTACGTCGAGCGCACTGGCGAGGGCCCAGAACTGCTGTTGATTCACGGCTGGGGCATGCATGGCGGAATTTTTCGTAGCCTGGTGCCGCACCTGTCCGCACACTACCGCCTGCACATCATTGATCTGCCTGGGCATGGCCGAAGCCCTCTGCCCGCTGGTGGCTTCAGCCTGGAGTCCTTGGCCGAGGCCATTGCAGCTGTCGTGCCGGACTCAATCAACTGGCTGGGCTGGTCGCTGGGTGGCCGCATCGCCCTGGCCGCTGCTGCACGCGGATTGCCCATCCAACGGCTGATCCTGGTCGGCAGCAATCCATGTTTTACCCAACGTGCAGATTGGCCACATGGCATGGCAATAGATAAATTCACCCAGTTTGCCCATGCCGTACAACAAGACTGGCCGTCTGCGCTGCAACGCTTTCTGGCTATCCAGACACGCGGTTCGAGTAATGCACGTGATGAGCTGCGCCTCTTGCGCCAAGAAATATTTGCCCATGGCGAACCTCATGCCATGGCCCTGCATGATGGTCTAAAACTGTTGCATGAGGTTGATCTGCGCAGCGTCCTGCCTCAGATCAAACAAGACACGCTGCTCATCCACGGCACGCGTGATACCCTCTCGCCGTTAGCGGCAGCCGAATATGCCACCGCGCAACTGCCACACGGCAAACTGGTTGCCATCGAGGGTGCAGGGCACGCGCCCTTTATCTCACACACACAGGAATTTCTTGCTGCATTGGAGCACTTTCTGTCGTGAAGCCTCAGTTGCCCGCCAAAACACGCATACGCGCCGCCTTCGAGCAGGCCGCTGCCCACTATGATGAGGCGGCCATCCTGCAGCGCGAGATTGGTACACGCCTGCTGGAACGACTAGAATTGATGCGCATTGCACCAAAGCTGGTACTGGAAGTAGGTAGTGGCACCGGCTTTTGCAGCACTCAACTTGCCGAGCGCTACAGGCAGGCAAACTTTATTGCCCTTGATCTGGCTCACAGCATGCTTTGCCGCACCCGCGATCGTTTCAGCTGGTGGCAACGCCTGCGGCGACAGCATGGATTTCTCTGCGCCGATGCCGAGTCACTGCCGCTGGCTGACAACTCGGTTGATCTATTATTTTCTAATCTAACCCTGCAATGGTGTCACGCTCCAGCAAAGACCTTTGCCGAATTTCGCCGGGTGCTGAAGCCTGGTGGTCTGCTGCTGTTTTCCACCTTTGGCCCCGACACCTTGCGGGAGTTACGCGCCGCCTGGCGGGCTGTGGATGATGCCCCCCATGTTAATGACTTCATCGACATGCATGACCTGGGCGATGAACTGCTGCGCAATGGCTTTGCCGATCCCGTGATGGATCGCGAGGATCTCGTCATAACATATGAAGATGTGCGCACTTTAATGCTTGATCTGAAAACCATTGGCGCTAACAAGGTACAGCGAGGCCAGCAACACGGACTACTGGGTAAAAATAAATTCAAGGCCATGCTCGCTGCCTATGAAAAGCACCGCCAGGCTGGCCGTCTGCCGGCCAGCTATGAGATCATCTATGGTCACGCCTGGGCACCACTGACGGCCATGCAACAAACCACAGATGGCCAGACCAACATATCCCTGGCGCAATTTCGCGCCAGCATCAAACCACACTAACGAACAGAAGCTCAAGTATGACACGCGGTATTTTCATCACCGGCACCGACACTAATGTAGGTAAAACCTGGGCCAGTCTTGGCCTGATGGCCGCCTTGCAGGCGCAAGGGCTGAGTGTGCTCGGCATGAAACCAATCGCATCTGGCTGCCAGGCAAGTATTGACGGGCTGCACAACAATGATGCCCTGCTGTTGCAACAACAAGGATCGCAGAGCATCGACTATCACATCATCAATCCTTATGCCTACGCGCCCGCCATAGCGCCACACCTTGCCGCCGAGCAGCGTGGCGAGCGCATCAAGCTCTCACATATTCAGCACCATTATCAAACCCTGGCGGAATTAGCCGATGTGGTGGTAGTGGAAGGGGCAGGTGGTTGGCTAGTGCCCATCAATGATCAAGAGACCATGGCAGATATTGCCAGGCAGTTAGAGCTGGAAGTGATACTAGTCGTTGGCCTGCGCCTTGGCTGCATAAATCACGCGCTACTCAGCGCCGAGGCCATCCGCAATCGTGGCATTAAATTGACCGGCTGGCTGGCCAACACCATGGATCTGCGCACAAGTAAATTGCCGCAGAATATTCTTGCAATCCAGCAGCGTATAAAAGTACCCCTGCTGGGCGTCATTCCCTACCTGCAGGAACTATCCATAACAACAATTGCACAACAAATTGACGTCAAACTGCTGCACGAGGAGTAACCCTACTGGAAACAACAACGGCCCCATTCGGGGCCGTTGTTGTTAATCAAGTATGGCAGGGTGCGCTGCGCACCAAAAAACAGCTGGTTCAGGCAACCAACAGATGACGTAACTTAAGCATGGCGCTCTTTTCCAGTTGGCGGATACGCTCTGCGGAGACATTGTATTTATCCGCCAGCACCTGCAGAGTGGATTTTTTCTCATCACCCAACCAGCGTGCGGCAACAATATCCCGGCTGCGCTCATCCAAAGTAGCCAATGCACTATGCAGTCGCTGCTTGTTATCCTGCGCCCAATCAGCGGCCTCTACATGTGCGGCCGGCTCGAAGCGACTATCGGCCAGGTAGGCGGCAGGCGCCATTACTGCGTCATCATCGTCATCAGCCTGGGCATCAAAGGTGACATCTTGCCCTGCCAGGCGTGATTCCATCTCCAGCACAGTTGCGGCTGGCACACCCAGATCCTTGGCTACTGCATCCACTTCTTCCTTGGAAAACCAGCCCAAACGACTCTTTGAAGAACGCAGATTGAAAAACAGTTTGCGCTGTGCCTTGGTAGTTGCCACCTTGACTATGCGCCAGTTGCGCAGGATGAACTCATGGATCTCGGCACGTATCCAGTGCACCGCAAAAGACACCAGCCGCACACCATATTCCGGGTCAAAGCGCTTCACGGCCTTCATCAGACCAACGTTGCCTTCCTGAATCAGATCGGCGTGCGATAGACCGTAGCCAGCATAGCCGCGGGCAATATAGGCGACAAAGCGCAGGTGAGCCAGCACCAGGCGGCGTGCGGCCTCCAAATCGCTGTCATCACGCAAGCGGACGGCTAATTCATTTTCTTCCTCAGCCGTCAGCACTGGAATATGACTAATGGCCTGGGTATAGGCCTCGATGCTACCAAGCGGAATGTTGGCGGGTAGTTGCAGGGCTTCGCTCATCGTATACTCCCAAAATCTCATGTTGAATGAGTCAGACCTAAACCAGCCTGACCTAATTAAAGTTGACTATATCACTCAACAATTAGCAATTCAATCCAGTATGATATTTTTTTCCGACAATCCTGTCACTCTATGACTGAGAGTAGCAAAATGTTGTTGGAGTTCAATCCAACGATGGGGTGACTGAGCTGAACTGCCCATCGGCACCAGTCAGATATACTCGATTACGACCTGTCTCCTTGGCTTTATAGAGGGCCAGGTCGGCGAGGCCAATCAGATTATTGAGATCCACATCAGGGTGATCCTGCACTGCCGCCATGCCCAGACTGATGGTGGTATCCACATCGGCAGGCTTGAGCCTTTCCACCTCGATACGCAGTTGTTCTATCCGTGCTGGCACCTCATCACCATGCAGCAGAATGATGAATTCTTCACCACCAAAGCGGGCACACAGCCCATCGGTAAACAGCTGATTCAACAATTTCCCCATGGCCATCAAGACCTTGTCACCAATCAGATGGCCAAGATTGTCGTTTACGCGTTTGAAATAATCCAGGTCGGCAATGGCGACCCAGCCATGCCCTGACTTATCAAGAAAATTTTGTCCTTCATCGAGCAAGTAACGGCGATTGTGCACGCCGGTAAGCACATCAGTCACTGCCAGGTATTCCATATCAGCAGCCTGGGTGCGCAGGGCATCAAATTGATGTTTAATCAACAATAGCGAGCGCACGCGCGCGATGAACACCTCTTCCACCAATGGTTTACAGACAAAGTCATTGGCACCAGCACGAAAGACCTCTGCCTGAGTGGCGGCATCATCATTGCCGGTTATGACCAATACTGGTAATTCCTGCTGTGAATAACGCTGACGGGCACGCAAGACATAAAGCAGATCGCCGCCAGTCATCTCACCATCCAGGTAGAAATCTGTGATGACCAAATCATAGCAACCACCATCTTCCCGCTTGGTCATGCCCAGCAGTTTCAGCCCATCTTCAGCTGAGGTGATATGTGTTATCACCAAACCATGCTGTTCAAGTATTTTTTTCGTGATGGTGGCAATGGTGCGCGAATCTTCGATATAGAGCACCCGGCCATACAAGGCCGTATTGCGCTCAAGAAATCCCTTGATGAGTTGGCCAAGGGCGGTAAAGCCTTGTGCCTTATCAAAGTAGTCCGTGACTCCGGCGGCATAACCCTCACGGATCAGCCGCTCATCTGCATCACTGGAGATCACGATAATCGGGGTATAGCGATAACGCTTGTCAAGGCGGATACGACGACACAGATCCAGGCCATCTGCATCCGGCAGCATCAGCGCGGTAGTGATCAGCGAAAACTGTCCCTGCTCCAATAATTGCAGAGCCTCAATCTGACTACTTGCAGTTACTATGGGCAGCCCGGGCATATTTTCTTGCAGCTGGCGACGCATCAGCTCACGAGACAGCGCTGAGCCATCTACCAGTAATATGCTATTGACTATCATGTTGCCACCATCCCCTGGCCTTGCTTGTAATTATATGGCTAAATTTTTTTAGCTCGGCTCGATATCACGCAAATGACGCCCCACCGCCAACCAGGAACCCAACAGGCCCAGCAAACAACCACTTGCAAACAAAGACAGTATCGTTAATAGGCTCAGACCATGCAAACTGAACGAACTCTCATACAGGCCAGCAAGACCGGCGACCGGGCCTGCCAACAACCAAAGCGAGAGCTGGATCAGGATTAGTGCAAAAAAACTGCCAATAAGACCATGCCAAAGACCAGTGTACAAAAATGGTCGGCGGATAAAGGCATTGGTTCCGCCTATGAGCTTGATGATTACTATCTCATCACGCCTGTTCTGTATGGCCAGGCGAATGGTATTGCCCACCACCAGCAATACCGTCAATCCCAACAATGAACCCAGCACCCAGACACCACGATGCACGATATTCAGCAGGGCATAGATACGCTTGATCCACTGCATATCGAGCTGAGCCAAATCTACCTCGGGGCGAGTCTGCAATTGTTGCAAGAGGTCTTCCAGCGCCTCCGGCCCCAGCCCTTTTTCAACCTTGGGAGTAAGCACCAGCACGGCAGGCAAAGGATTGTCTTCCAGCATCTGCAACACTTCGCCAAATCCAGACAAGGCCTTGAATTCTTCCAACGCCTGTTCACGCGAGATATAACGTACCGCAGCTATCTCCGGCATGGCAGCCAACTCGTCAATCAGACCCTGGACATGCCGTTCACTAAGGCTGCGTTGCAGGAAAAGCGAAATTTGGGCACTGCCATCCCAGCTATTTGCCAGCTGCCTGCCATTATCTACCAGCACGTGCAGACCAGCTGGCAAAGACAGGGCAATACCGATCACCGCTGCGGTTAACAAGGCATTGAATGGCCGTCGCCAGATCTGACCCAAGGTATAAAAAAAGGTCTGCAGGTGACGCAACAGCCAGGTGTGCAGGCGCATGCGAAGGTTGAGCCTTGCCACTCGCGCCCCTTCTGCAGCAACAGGGTTGCGTCCCGCCTGCGCCATCAAACTACTACTCCTGTATCTCCCGCCAGGCGGCCATGATCCAACTGCAGCACACGATGACCAAGATAGCGGATCAACGCCAGATCATGTGAGGCAATGAGCACACTCACACCCACGCGATTAAATTCCTCGAACAGGCGCATGATCTCCAGTGACAATTCCGGATCAAGATTACCGGTAGGCTCATCTGCAAGTAACAGCGGTGGTTTATTGACTACCGCACGGGCAATACCGACTCGTTGCTGTTCACCACCAGATAGCGTGATGGGATACATCTTCTCTTTGCTCAACAATCCAACCTTATCCAGTGCAGCGCGTACCCGCCGACCTATCTCCTGATGGCCATGACCGGCGATGATTAAAGGCAGGGCGACATTATCAAATACAGTGCGATCGAACAGCAAGCGATGCTCCTGAAAGATGATGCCGATATTGCGCCGCAGATAGGGTATGCGCCAACGGCCAACCTTGGCGAGATTTTGCCCATTGATGAAGACCTGGCCGGTAGTGGCCCGTTCTATGAGCGCAATTAATTTGAGCAAGGTAGACTTGCCTGCGCCGGAATGCCCGGTAAGAAAGGCCATCTCGCCAGGTGCCAAATGCCAGGAGACATCTGTCAGCGCCTCATAGCCGCCTGGATAACGCTTGCTGACCTTGGAAAAAAGAATCATGGCAGGCAGGTTTTACTCTTCGTTACCCAATAAGGCCCCGACAAATTCAGCCGCCTCGAATACCCGTAAATCATCTATCCCCTCGCCCACACCAATGAAACGAATAGGCAGATTCAGTCGTTGGGCAATGGCAAAGATGATGCCTCCCTTGGCAGTACCGTCCAGCTTGGTCAGGGCAATGCCGCTAACACCTATGGCCTGATGAAACTGCACCGCCTGCTGCAGGGCATTCTGGCCAGTGCCGGCATCCAGCACCAACAGCACCTCATGCGGGGCCTGTTCATCCAGCTTAGCCAAGACCCGTTTCACCTTTTTCAGCTCTTCCATCAGGTTGGATTGGGTGTGCAGACGACCGGCAGTATCGGCGATGAGCACATCCATACCCCGACTTTTAGCTGCCTGCATGGCATCGAAGATCACCGAAGCGCTGTCTGCACCACTGCCTTGGGAGATCACTGGAATATCATTGCGCTCACCCCAGACCTGCAACTGTTCCACTGCGGCTGCGCGAAACGTATCACCTGCCGCCAGCATCACTTTTTTGCCATCGGCCTGCAAACGCTTGGCCAGCTTGCCGATGGTGGTAGTCTTGCCTGCCCCATTAATACCGACCATGAGGATAACAAAAGGCTGTTGCGTGCCGTCGATCACCAACGGCTGGCTGCTGGGCTGCAGGAGCGCCGTCATATCCTCACGCAAAGCAGCAAATAAAGCCTGACCGTCATTGAGCTGCTTACGCGAAATGCGCTTGTTAAGCTTCTGGATGATACTGGTAGTAGCCTCGACGCCGACATCCGCCATCAACAGGCGAGTTTCCAGCTCCTCCAGCAGTTCCTCATCTATCTTGCGGCCAACAGGCACCAGCTCGCGGATATCCGTGTTGAGCAATTGACCGGTTTTTGCCAATCCTTGCCGCAGACGCGCCAGCAGCCCTTGTTTGGGCTGTTTATCTTCTGTTGCTGTACTGGATTTATTCTTGCGGAAACCAAACATGCATTTGTTTTTCTATAATAGTTAAGTGGAGGAGTTGCTATCCTACCACCTCGTTGCGACGACCCAAAGCAACAGCCTTGCCCAGGATGAAATAAGTCTGCGACCGGAAGGAGAACTGTTCATGCTGTGGATGCTAACTTGCCGACAAAACACCCTCTCAAACTCATTTCAGACCCATTTATGGATTAGAAAACACTTACAAGACAACAAAATGAAATATCATTCAACAAAACTTAAGCCCGCTGTGGTAGCACAATGAACACAATCATCTCGGCACCTGAGGCGCTTGCAGCTATGGCAGACGGCAAGCTGATCCTGGTTGATATCCGCACCCCACCGGAGTGGATGCAGACTGGTATTGCCAAGGGAGCCAGGTTGCTTAATATGCAACACCCACAGGGCGCAGAAGGCTTTGTTGCCGAGCTTCTGCAAATCATGGGCGGCGATAAAAACGCGCCTGTTGCCTTGATCTGTCGTACCGGCGCACGTACTCGGCAAGTACAGCAATATTTGCAGCAAATGGAAAAATTCACCCAGGTGCTGGATGTCAATGAAGGCATGGCTGGCAGCCCGTCGGGGCCTGGCTGGTTGCGCCGTGGCCTGCCGGTTGAAACCTACATACCCTGATATGTTGGTGACCTTTACCAGCCGCGCCTATGCCGACATCACCATGTTCGCTGAGGTCGCCAAAACCTTGCTCAAGTTGATGGGTCATAGTGGAGATGTGCCCGGTGCCTTGCTGCCTGCAGACATCCCGACCGCCCGCAAGCGCCTGCAACAGGCGCTTGACGAACAGCAGGCGGCCGCAGTGCAACAGCCTGCAACAAAGTCGCAAGACGATGAGCCTGAAGAAGAAAGCAAGAACCAACCATCACTGGCCCTGCGCGCCCTGCCCTTGCTCAAGCTGCTCGAAGCGGCAGAGCAGCGCGGCGTTGAAGTAATGTGGAATTAAGCAGGGGCTAAAGCAGGAATAGCGCCCCTGCAATCAGGGCAAAATCATACTTGATTACTTTTTAACCAAAACCAGTTCTTCCTGGATTCCCGCCTGCGCGGGAATGACGGTTCTGAGTCGAGCGCTTGCTTGATGGCTTATCATCACAATAGACACCGACATCAGCTAGAGGAGTTGCAGCATCCGGCGCTACAAAGCTCCCCTCTCCCGCTTGCGGGAGAGGGGCTGGGGGAGAGGGTAATAATAGCCTGCGGAAATGACAGGATAGGTGCAGATCTTCTACATCCAGCGCAATACCCGTTGGTTGTTGCTACATTGTTTGTCCTTAGCCACAAACCTCTATTTCGTAAATCCGCATGGCACCAATGCTATTCAGTAATTTTGATCCTCATATTAAAAAACATGATCTTGCACTGCCGCTGCAATACGCAAAACTGGTGACAGCTTGCGAAACAAAAAGGAGCCCAGCAGGGCCCCTTTGTCTATCTGGCAAGTTGCCTTGTTATTATGAACAACTGCCGCAGCAGCCTACACCGAGCTTGCTTTTGATCGTGCTTACCACAGCATCGCTGGAGGTAGCGTTGATATCCAACAGCAGATCTTTCTGCCGGTAAAAGTCAGCCAGTGGCGCGGTCTTTTCATTGTAGGTATCCAGGCGCTTGCTGATGGCTTCCTCGGTCTCATCATCGCGCTGAATGACCGGGCTGCCGCACTTGTCGCAAATACCTTCCTGTTTGGTTGGCTTGCTCTTGATGTTGTAGATCTCCTGACAGGCCGGATTGGAGCAGGTACGGCGGGTAGTCAGGCGATCAAGGATGACTTCACGCGGCACATCCAGATTGACGGCAAAATCCAGCTTGATATTCAGCTTTTCCAGCATCTCAGTCAGGGCTTCGGCCTGAGGGATGGTGCGGGGAAAGCCATCGAGCAGAAAACCATTGGCGCAGTCTGGCTGCAGCAGACGCTCACCCATGATACCGAGGATCAGATCGTCAGGCACCAAATCACCAGCCTTCATGTAGGCTTCGGCCTTCTTGCCGAGCTCAGTACCGTCCTTCACGGCACCGCGCAGGATATCGCCGGTGGAAATCTGTACCGAGCCATCGAGGTCAGTCAGTAATTTGGCTACGGTGCCTTTACCGGCACCAGGGGCACCGAGAAGAATCAGTCGCATGGTATTTGTCTCCGAGGTAAGAATTCATGAATTAAGCCTGAGGCTAACCACGCATTCTAGCGATTATTGCCAGACAGGGCGAGAAATAATCATTATTGGCTGATAAACAAGTGCATAACCACATGCTCTAATGCAAGGCATTGCTACCAGAGTTTGGTGTTACTAGAGTTTGGTGTCAGATGAAAAACTATCCTGCACTGTCCGGTTATCAGGGCTAAAGCTTTTTTTTCAACCCCCCTCTCCCGCCAGCGGGAGAGGGGAGCTTTAATAATGGATGGCGCAAGGCATTGCTACTGCGCCAGTCGCTGCTCCTCCACCGCCAACAGCCGCAAGCCAATGAGCGCGGTGGCCAGGTTTTCCTCCGCACGGTCGGTAGGGTAGACCATATAAACTGGCAGGCTGAATTGTGGGCCGTCAACAACACGAAACAGTCTGTCCTGTTGCAGCCAGCGACGGGCAATACGGATCGGTAAAAAAGCCGAGCCTCCACTGTGGAACAGACACTGCATCGCCAGCCAGCCGATATTGGCGGTAAGAGCAGGCGGCGGGATATCAGGGTAGCGGGTACTGAATTGGGCATGAAATTCGGCTCCCCAGCCGATATGTATATAGCCTGGGTCTGGCCAGCCGCGCGAGGGGTTAGTACTCACTAGCACCAAGGTCTCGTCAAACAGGCGCTCAATACCTAGCCCAGGTCGATTCTCCGGCGTGTACATAAGGCCAATATCTATATTACCCTGCACCAGGCCCTGCATCATTTCATCCTCTATGCCGGTTTCCATGCGCAGGGAAATATCGCCAGCTTCCAGTTGCATCCACTCCACCCAGCGTGGCAGATAGCCTTCCCACAAGGCGATCCGGGCAGCGAGGGTCAGGCTGCCACGAAACCCGGCAGGTAGTCCGACATCATGCCGTGCGGCCTCCAGGGTCTGCACCAAAGTCTTGGCATGGCGCAGAAAACGTTGCCCGGCGATAGTAAGTTCAGCGCCGCCACGTCCACGGCGAAAAAGCTGTGCGCCCAGCTTGCTTTCCAGCGTCTGGATACGGGCACTGACGGTAGATTGAGTGACGTGCAAGCGAGCGGCTGCGCCGACGAAATTACCGGCAGCAGCGACGGCAAGAAAGGTTCGCGCAAATTCTATATCCATATCTGGTCGGCCTCATCTATCGACTATTCAAATATTAGCATACACAAAATATCGTTTGCCCGATTTGAAAATAGTCCATATCCTAAGTCCTGAGAACTGACGGCACCCATCGCCGACAGGATTATCAACAGAATGGAGGACCGTATCATGATCAGCGATAAAGACGGGCGCACCGTCGCAATTGACGAAGAAGGCTATCTGGTAGATCCGACGGCCTGGGATGAACATGTGGCCGAGAAGATTGCCTGGAACGAGCAGCTTGAACTGACCGACGAGCATTGGCAAGTGTTCCGTTTCATGCGAGCTGAATACAACAAAAACCAGATCATTCCCGATGCCCGCTTCACCATCAAATTCATTGCCGATGAGCTGGGCTATGGCCGCAAGGCGCAGAATTACCTGTTCAAGCTGTTTCCTTACGGCTATGTCAAACAGGCCTGCAAGATTGCCGGCATGAAACGCCCACGGGCCTGGAGTACAGGCTGAGCTTTACTGCCAGAAAATGTTTTCCTGTAACCTCTGTTGGCGACTTGCCTGCTGGTTGAGGATTATCAAGAACCCGGAATTTTTCAATCTCCAAAGGAACCAGCTGGCCTGAGTGGACACGGGATCAGGTTTTGCTGAGTTCCTGCAGGTGAGCTCGACAACAGAGGCTTTTTTTGATGATTTGGCAACGTATAGCGGCCTGGCTGAGCCTGGGAGAACAACATCCAGCCAGCCATCGTGAAAAATTTATCTCCGCCCTCGGTGGCTTCATCGGCATCCTGCTGGTGTCCTGGGCCAGCCAGCATGTGCTCGACACACATGGCACCGTCCTGATCCTGGCCTCGATGGGCTCCTCCGCCGTGCTGCTTTTTGCCGTTCCACACGGCAGCCTGTCGCAGCCCTGGTCGGTCATTGGTGGCCATATGTTCTCCGCTGCCATCGGTGTTACCTGTGCGCAGTGGCTAAACGAGCCACTGCTGGCGGCATCGATGGCAGTTGGCTTGTCGATTGGCGTGATGTATTACTTCGGCTGCCTGCATCCCCCCGGTGGCGCCACCGCCATGATTGCCGTCCTCGGCGGCCCGCAGATACAGGCGATGGGCTATGAATTCCTGCTGCAACCCGTACTGACCAATGTCATCATCATTCTGGCGGCAGCAGTATTGGCCAATTACAGCTTCGCCTGGCGCCGCTATCCGCGTGCCTTGGTGCAAGCGAAAGAGCTACCAGCACCTTTCTGCCCACCAGGCGAGAAATGCCTCATCGCCCACAGCGATTTGGTATACGCACTGTCCGAACTGGATTCCTATATTGATGTAAGCGAGGACGACCTGCTGCAAATCTATGCCCTGGCTATGCGTCACTCCATCAGCGAGATTGAGCACATACCACAAATCGACGGGTTTGCCACCGCACGACAGTCTTCACTATGAAGTAGGTTTTCGTACAGTAAGTCCGCTCACAGGCTGTAATTCATCTCCACTCCTCCCCCCGACAAGCAGCAGTTGGGGGAATTGTTTTGCCGTAGGTTGTGAGATTGAGCTAATTGTGCACATCACGCACGGCACACCAATATTGAGCTATAGCCAAGCTGACTTTATGCGCAGTCAGCCCGTATATTCATTCAAAACATCTCGCCTGGATCGACATCCAGTGACCAGCGCACCTTGCGTGCCAAACTGGATTTTTCCAGCCGCGGCAACCATTGCTTGAGTAATTGCTGCAGGGCGGTGCGCTTGTTGGCTTGTAACAAGAGCTGAGCACGGTAACGACCAGCGCGTTTTTCCATCGGTGCAGGTACTGGCCCCAGCAACAAAACATTCTCGCTGGCATGCTCCAGCGCCAATTGCCGTGCTTGCTGCAAAAACTCTTCTGCAGCACTGGCGGTACTTGCCTCGGCGCGCAGCAAGACTAAATGGCTGTAGGGTGGCAACTCAGCCTGTTGGCGTTCCGCCAGGGCTGCCGTAGCAAAATCTGTATAGCCCTGCTCGATCAGCAAGCGCAACAATGGATGCTCAGGGTGGTGGGTCTGAATCAAGACCTCGCCGGCGCGCTCGGCCCGTCCAGCACGTCCAGCCACCTGCAAAATCATCTGCGCCATGCGTTCACCAGCGCGAAAATCAGCGGAAAACAAACCCTGGTCGGCATCGAGTATGCCGACCAGACTGACATCAGGAAAATGATGTCCCTTGGCCAGCATCTGGGTGCCAATCAGCAGCCGCGCCTGACCGCTATGTACCCGCGCCAGTTTTTCCTCCAGCCTGCCCTTGCGGCGAGTTGCGTCCCGATCGATGCGCTCGATGCCCATGTCCGGGTAACGCCTGTGCAACACCTCCTCGACCCGCTCGGTTCCATGACCAATAGGCAGCAGCGCCTCACCGCCGCAGTCAGCACACTGCCGTGGCCACGGTCGCTCGCTGCCACAATGATGACAGTGCAGACGCTTTTGACCAGCGTGGTAGGTGAAACGGGCATCACAGCGGGGGCAACTGGCCAACCAGCCACAATCATGACAAAGCAATACCGGCGCATAACCGCGTCGGTTGAGAAATAACAACACCTGCCCGTCCTGCTGTAAATGACGTGAGATCGCGCTATGCAATGGCTCACTGATGCCGCCGTCCAGGTGTTGATGTCGAATATCGAGCAGACGCAGTGCCGGATGGCTGGCCGAGCCTGCGCGTTCTGGCAATTGCAGGCGGCTATAACGAGCGGTCAAGGTATTAGCCAGGCTCTCCAGTGCAGGTGTGGCAGAACCTAGCAGGATCGGCACGCCAGCCCTTTGTGCACGCACCACGGCGACATCCCGCGCTGAATAACGAAAACCATCCTGCTGCTTGAATGAAGGGTCGTGCTCTTCGTCTACCACTATCAGGCCAAGCTGTGGCAACGGCGTGAAGACAGCAGAACGGGTGCCGATGACGATGGGTGCGGTACCAGCACGAGCTGCCAGCCAGTTATTCAGGCGTTCGCCATCGGCCAGGCCAGAGTGCAACACAGCAATTGGCACGGCAAAGCGCAGTCGCAGGCGCTCCAGCAATTGTGGGGTCAGACCTATCTCCGGCACCAGCACCAGGGTCTGCCGTCCAGCGGCCAGGCTTTGCGCGATCAGCTGCAGATAAACTTCGGTCTTGCCGCTGCCGGTTACACCATCGAGAAGGAAGGCATGAAAACTACCAAGACTCGCGACAACTGCTGTCACTGCCTGTTGTTGCGCCTCGCTCAGTGTTGGCGGGACATCAGTAGCAGAACCAGCTTGCGGCAGCATAGGCTGCTCGACCACTTGCACCAGACCCTTGTCCTCTAGCCGTGTCATCGCCCCTTGCCAGCCATCAACATCGATCAGCTCGGCACTGCCCAACGGCGCATTGGCTGCCTGCAGCTGTGCCAGCAGCGCCGCCTGACGCGGCGCGCGTCGCAACTCGTTGGCATCGCTCACCCGGCCAGCCTCGCTCAATTGATAACGACGCAGCACCTGTGCCTGTGCTGGTTGGCCATGACGCAGACTGAACGGCAGGGCAGCGGCACAGACCTCGCCAACAGGATGATGATAGTAGGCGCTTGCCCACTGTAGCAGCGTCATAATTTCGGCTGGCAATAGCGGCTCTTTATCTAATATCGTTTCCACTGGCCGCAAACGCTCAAGCGGTACGACGGATTCACCAGCCTGTCCCAGCACCACCCCGACCAGTGAGCGACGCCCAAACAGCACGCGTACACGAGAGCCAGCCACGACGGCAGCGCCGTCCGGCAGCAGATAGTCAAAATGACAGCGCAATGGCGTAGGGATTGCTACATGGAGAACAGCGGGCGACATGGTTTGCTAGTTTACCTAAGACCGGCTTGGAAATGAGTACGTATAGAATGCGTTGCAAGAATTTGCAGATTTCCCACTTTGCCGACCTCACGTTTAGCTCCATTACTTGAGAGAATTTCTAAGCAAAACCAGCTAAGTCATTGAGGATATTATGGAAGCAAAACAATCCACAAAATCTGTGGATAACTTTGTGGATGAGTTGGGGTAAAGTGCGCCAAGACCGCATCACAACGAGCTTCCGCTTAGATTGGCGACGAATTGAACGAATTTTAAATCAGTGATAATTCAACGAGTTAACGCGCCTGATTAGTATCAAGCCGAGATTGATAATCGGGCTTGACAAATAAAGAAAAGGTACTGAAGACGTTATCTTGACTGTGTATAAAAAATCTGTCATGGCTTGCCACAAGCCACTCCGATATGTTAGCCAGCGCATTTTTACCGCGTTTGTTCTCGCGCTCTGGTGAAATATATGGGCGAGCGGCTGCGCTGGGTAAATTGCCCAGGACAAGACCGCCATGCCGAGTGAATTGATGCGCCAGCTCCCTTGGCGCAGCCTGTTGTTTGCTCTCAATACCCAAGATTTGGCGCCAGCCAGTATTCGGCTTCCTCAAGGCTCATGCCCTTGCGTTTGGCGTAGTCGGCCACCTGGTCCTGCTGGATCTTGCCAACTGTGTAGTAGCTTGACTGAGGGTGACTGAAATACCAGCCACTGACCGAGGCGGCGGGATACATGGCCTTGCCTTCAGTGAGATAGACGCTGATATTTTTTTCCACATCGAGCAGTTGCCAGAGCAGGTCTTTTTCGGTGTGTTCCGGACAGGCAGGATAGCCTGGCGCTGGCCGTATACCCTGATATTTTTCCTGGATCAGTCTTTGGCTATCAAAATTTGGATCTTCAATAGCCTTTTGTGGTGTCCAGCCAGCTGAACCTTCGTAGCCCCAGTTGAGTTGGCGAACACGATCGTGCATCTGCTCGGCAAAGGCCTCGGCCAACCTGTCGGCCAGTGATTTGAGCAGGATGGCATGGTAGTCGTCGTTGGCCTGTTCAAAACGCTGTATATGCTTTTCTATACCAAGCCCTGCGGTAACGGCAAAAGCACCGAGATAGTCTTGTTTGCCACTATTTTTGGGCGCAATGAGATCAGCCAGACAAAGATTGGCTTTACCGTCTGGTTTTTGATTTTGCTGACGCAGATGGTGCAACGTCATGCGCACCTGCCTGCGACTCTCATCGGCATAGATCTCGATGTCGTCATCAGCCACGCTGTTAGCTGGGAACAGACCAATCACAGCACGGGCAGTCAGCCATCTCTCCGCGATGATCTGTTGCAACATATCTTGCGCATCAGAAAATAACTGGCGCGCTTGCTCGCCCTTTTGTTCATCATCAAGGATCTGCGGATAGCGACCCTTCATCTCCCATGCCTGGAAAAACGGGCTCCAGTCGATATAGGGAATGATGTATTCCAGCGGCATCTCATCGAACACCTGTATACCTGGCTGTGCGGGTTTTGGTGGAGTGTAATTCTGCCAGTCGAGTTGCAGCTTGTTGGCGCGCGCAGCTGCCAGTGAAACTGATTTTTGTTCCTTGCGCCGACCAAGATAATCCTCGCGCACCTGGACGTAGTCAGCGCGGATCTGTGCCATATATTCCTCGCGTCCACCGCTGGTGGAGATCAGATTTTGTGCCACGCCTACGGCACGGCTGGCATCTTTTACCCACACCACGGCACCATCATAATTCGGCTCAATCTTGACGGCAGTGTGAGCCTTCGAGGTAGTCGCACCGCCGATCAATAATGGCTGGCGCATACCAAGACGCTGCATTTCTTTTGCTACATGAGCCATCTCTTCCAGTGATGGCGTGATCAAGCCAGATAGACCAATGATGTCGGCCTGTAGCCTTTCCGCTTCTGCCAAAATAGTCGCGGTAGGCACCATCACACCCAGGTCTACGACCTCAAAATTATTGCACTGCAAGACCACACCGACGATATTCTTGCCGATGTCATGCACATCGCCCTTGACGGTAGCCATCAAAATCCTGCCTGCGGCCCGCGATTCAGAGGTCTTGTGCGCCTCAATAAAAGGCAGCAAATAGGCAACAGCCTTTTTCATTACGCGTGCTGACTTGACCACCTGCGGCAAAAACATCTTGCCTTCGCCAAACAGATCGCCCACCACGTTCATGCCCGCCATCAATGTGCCTTCAATAACTTCGACAGGATCACTGCACTGTTGGCGTGCTTCCTCGGTATCCTCTTCAACCCAGCCATCGATACCTTTTACCAGCGCATGCTCCAGCCGTTTCTCCACCGGCAATTCACGCCAGGCCAGATTCTGTTGTTGCGTCTGCCCGGTTTTTGCATTGGCGCTATAGCGAGGCGCGATTTCCAGCAGGCGATCGGTGGCCTCAGCATCGCGATTTTGGATCACATCCTCCACCGCCTGGCGCAATTCTGCTGGCAGATCCTCGTACACCGCCAGCATGCCCGCGTTGACGATGCCCATGCTCAGGCCAGCACGTATGGCGTGATAAAGAAATACCGAATGGATCGCCTCGCGCACCGGATTATTGCCGCGAAAAGAAAATGACACATTGGAGATACCACCAGAGACCAGCGCATGCGGCAGATTTGCCTTTATCCAGCGTGTCGCCTCGATAAAGTCCAGCGCGTAGTTATTGTGCTCTTCAATGCCGGTGGCAATGGTCAGGATATTTGGATCAAAAATTATATCTTCGGCAGGAAAGCCGACTTGCTGCACGAGGATGTCGTAGCTGCGCCGACAGATTTCGATCTTGCGAGCCAGGCTATCCGCCTGGCCTTGTTCATCAAATGCCATCACCACCACCGCAGCACCATACTTGCGTAATTGCTTGGCCTGCGCGATGAAGCGTGCCTCGTTTTCCTTGATCGAAATGGAGTTGACGATGCACTTGCCCTGCAAGCACTTCAGGCCAGCCTCGATGATCTCCCACTTGGAAGAATCGATCATCACCGGCACCTTGGCGATATCCGGCTCGGCGGAAACAAGATTGAGAAATGTGACCATCGCTTGCTGGCCGTCGAGCATGGCATCGTCCATATTTATGTCGATCACCTGTGCGCCGTTTTCCACCTGCTCACGGCAGATCTCCAGTGCCTCGCTATAGTTGCCATCCATTACCAGCCGTTTGAATTTGGCAGAACCGGCGACGTTGGCTCGCTCACCGACATTGACAAACAGCGAGTTCTTGTCGATGTTGAAAGGCTCAAGACCAGACAGCCGACAGGCAGGTTCAATGGCAGGGGCCTGACGTGGCGACACGCCCTGCATGGCCTGGGCAAAGGCAGCAATATGCTCAGGGCGGGTGCCACAGCAGCCACCGATGATATTGAGAAACTCGGACTGCGCCCATTCAGCTATCTCGGCGGTCATCGCCTCGGGGGTTTCATCGTAACCACCAAAGGCATTGGGCAGCCCCGCATTGGGATGAGCGCTGACGCCAAACTCGGATATTCGCGCCATCTCCTCTACGTACTGACGCAATTCCTTCGGGCCCAATGCACAGTTCAGGCCGATGGTAAGCGGCCTGGCATGGCGCAGTGAATTATAAAAGGCCTCGGTCAACTGGCCGGTAAGAGTGCGGCCGGAGGCATCGGTGATGGTGCCGGAAATCATCACCGGCAGGCGTATGTTGTGCTGCTCAAAATAGCTTTCCAAAGCGAACACCGCTGCCTTGGCATTTAGAGTGTCGAAAATGGTCTCGACAAGAATGATGTCGGCACCGCCTTCGACCAGACCATGCGTGGCCTCCATAAAGGCCGTCACCAGGTCATCAAAACCTATTGCGCGATAACCAGGATTATTCACATCCGGTGATATGGAAGCCGTCTTGCCGGTAGGTCCAAGCACGCCAGCAACAAAACGTACACGCCCATCCTCAGACTCAAGCTCATCGGCCACCTCACGCGCCAGCCTGGCGCCGGTGTAGTTCAGCTCGTGCACCAATTCCTGCATGCCATAATCTGCCATCGACACGGCATTGGCGTTAAAGGTATTGGTTTCGACAATATCCGCGCCAACTGCAAAATAAGCCCGATGAATGGACTGTATGATATCTGGCCGGGTCAGGTTCAGCAGGTCATTATTGCCCTTGAGATCAGACGGCCAATCCTTAAAACGCTCGCCGCGATAATCAGCCTCCTCCAGCTGCCAGGTCTGGATCATCGTGCCGGTGGCACCGTCAAGAATCAGGATGCGTTCTTTGAGCGCTTGCACGAGTTGTGTGCTGCGCTTGCCAGTATAGTTGTGTGTCATGGAAAGATAACGGTTAGCCGATAGAAGTAATACAGATCGTATCACAGCACAATGCATCAATCGCAGCGTAGGCACCGCACATGCAAAGACCTTCATTCATTTCTTTATGCGATACACGGCTTATTCATTAGCAACAAACTTGAGCCCTGCTATAGAGCAAACCAGGGTAAAGAGAAAAAAGGCACGCCAAAAGGTCAACGGATCCTTGAAAAACAAGATGCCGATGATGATGGTGCCAAAGGCGCCAATTCCGGTCCATACTGCGTAGGCCGTGCCCAGCGAGATGGTCTGCATGGCCTTGGATAACAACCATAGACTGATGCCGCCAAACACCACCGTAAAAATAATCGGCCAGATGCGGGTAAATTGATCGGTGAGCTTGAAGCTGGTGACAAAGGCCAATTCAAACAATCCTGCCAAAATAAGGTATTGCCAACCGTTCAATTGTCTATCACCTCCACATGCAAGACCGTGCCGTCCACCCCGATCACCTTTACCAGACTGCCCGCCAGGCAATCCTTGCCGCTGATCTTCCACAGCGTATCGTCAACCTTTAACCGGCCGCTGCCATTGGCAATAGGCTCTTCCAGATTGAACTGCCGACCGATATATTGCGCGCCGCGTCTGTTAAGTAGAGGCTGATCGGTACTGATCGGACGCTTACGTAAATACTGCCGGCCAAGCATGGTGGCCACCACCGTCAGCACAGCAAAAGCCAACAGCTGATATTCCCAGCCCAGTCCAGGCATCATTAAAACCACAGCACCGATCGCTGCTGCCGAAATGCCCAGAAAGAGAAAAAATGTGCTCGGAGTAAAGACTTCCAAAACGACGAACAGCACTGCCAGAGTCCACCAATACCAGTGGTTGGCATGAACAAAAAAATCAGGCATGGCCTTAGTCCTGTTGCCGCTGTTGTGTCATGGAATTTTTTACCAGCTCGGCAATGCCACCAACCGCGCCGATCACGCTGGCCGATTCCAGTGGCATGAAGACCAGCTTTTGATTATCGGCGCTGGCTATCTTCTGCAAGGCATCGATATATTTATCGGCGACAAAATAATTGATCGCATTGAGATCGCCCTTGGCAATCGCTTGCGATACCATGTGCGTTGCCTTGGCCTCGGCCTCAGCCAATCGCTCACGCCCCTCGGCCTCACGATAATCTGACTCGCGCTTGCCTTCGGCATCCAGGATCGCCGCCTGCTTGTCGCCTTCGGCACGTAAAATTGCTGCCGCCCGATGACCTTCGGCTTCGAGGATGGATGCGCGTTTTTCCCGCTCGGCCTTCATCTGGCGCGCCATCGCATCGACCAGATCACGTGGTGGAGAAATGTCCTTAATCTCGATGCGCGTTACCTTCACACCCCAGGGCGTGGTGGCATCATCGACCACAGTGAGTAATTGCGCGTTGATCTTGTCGCGCTGCGAGAGTAGCTCATCCAGATCCATCGAACCCATCACCGTACGGATATTGGTCATGACCAGATTCAGAATGGCATGCTGCATATGATTGACTTCATAGGCCGCCTTGGCTGCATCCAACACCTGAAAAAACATCACGCCATCGACTCGCACCATGGCATTATCCTTGGTGATGATTTCCTGCGACGGGACATCAAGCACGGTTTCCATCATATTGATCCGTTGGCCGATGCGGTCCACCACCGGCATAATGAATTGCAGGCCAGGCGTCAGTGTGCGGGTATAGCGGCCAAAACGTTCGACGGTAAACTCCATGCCTTGCGGCACCGACTTGACGCCGAGAAAAATCCCGACCACAGCCAGGCCGAGCAGAAAAACCACAAACAGGGCAAAACCTTCCATGCGCGTATCCTCGATATAAGCCAGCAGACATTATTTTAGCCTGAAACGCAGCGTAAATACGCTGACAAATCCTATGCTACATCCTGCGTGGTGATAACTGTTAAAATCCGCCCATGCCACTCAAGCCCCCAAAAACCATGTTGCGCCTCGTCGGTCAGGCCATAGCCCATTACGGCATGATCAGAGAAGGCGATCGTATCTTGCTCGGCCTGTCCGGTGGCAAGGACTCGCTGTCACTGTTGCATCTCCTGCACCACCTGCAACGAGTCGCGCCTGTCGATTTCAAGCTTGGCGCGATCACGGTTGATCCGCAGATCCCGGCCTTTGACCCATCGCCACTGAAGGGCTATCTGGCCAACCTGGGTATTCCATATTTCTATCAGGAACAAGGCATCATGGACGATGCCAGCAAGCACGCGGCCGAGCCTGGTTTTTCCTTTTGCGCCTTTTGCGCCCGCATGAAGCGCGGCATCATCTACAGCACGGCACGAGCTAAAGACTATAACGTCATCGCCCTCGCCCAACACCTAGACGACCTGGCACAGAGTTTTTTCATGTCGGCCATGCATCGTGGACAACTGCGTACCATGCAGGCCCATTACACCATCGAAGCCGGCGACCTGCGTGTTATCCGCCCGCTGATCTACGTGCGCGAACGACAGACAACGGCCTTTGCCACAAACGCGCAATTACCCATCGTTCCTGAAAACTGTCCTGCCTGTTTCGGCATGCCCACAGAACGGGAGCACATGAAGCAACTGTTATTGGGCGAAGAAGAGCGCTACAAACATTTATTCCGCAACCTGCTCACCACCATGCGACCATTGATGGGCGAGCGTGTCGATAAATAAAAATTTCGACTGGGCAACAGGATGTGCTGAATAAACCTGCAAGAGGCCAGCTCTTTTGTTGATAGACATAAGGCATGGCAGGATTTGCTGTGCGTGGCGGACCATCACTTCAGGGTGTTGCAGTGCCTTGTTGTGTGTGCAATGACCAGCCGCCACCTAGTACCTTGTAAAGCTCCAATGTTGAGCTGAGACGGGCGAGGCGTAGTTGCACCAGACTGTCCTGTGCCTGAAACAAGCTGCGTTGCGCATCGAGCACGCTAAGCAGTTCATCAGCGCCTTCATGGTAACGCAGTTCGGCCAGTTGCAAGGTGCGCTTTGCCTGGGCGGTGATCTCCCGCTGCATTAACTCCTGTTGTTGATTGCGCGAGGTGTTGCCGAGACTATCTTCGACTTCCTTTAGCGCCGTGAGGATGACCTTGCGGTAGTTTTCTACCAGCTCACGCCGTCTTGATTCGGTAATTTCCACCTGGGCGCGACGCCGACCACTATCGAACAAGGTTTGTACCAGGCTGGCAGTAAGTCCTATGCTGCTAACCGGATTGGACAGGGACAACAATTCCGCCGTCGCCGCGCCAGCTGTAGCAGAGAGAGAAATGGCCGGTAAAAGTTCTGCCCGCGCCGCCGCAACATTGGCATCGGCGGCCTGCAACTGTGCTTCGGCACGCGCCAGATCAGGCCGCCGCAACAATATCTCAGCCGGTAGTCCTGCAGCTACGGTGGGGATGTGCAGCTGAGCGAGGCTGGCCTCGGCAAAGTTCAAATCCTGTGGTGTGCGGCCAAGCAAAATGGCGAGTGCGCGCAGGGTTTGTCTGGCCTGCGCCTGGATTGGCAACAAGGCGCTACGCTGGTTCAGGACGGCGACCTGCTGACGACTGACATCCAGTGCAGTGGCGGCACCGTTGCGATAACGGGCCTCGACTATGCGCAGCACACGCTCTGCGATGACGAGATTTTCTTCCGCGATCTGCAAGCGTTGCTTTAGCGTCAGGCTTTGAAACCACGCCTCGGCGACGGCGGCCACCAAACTTAATCTGGCTGCGGCATAGTCATAACGGGCGATCGATGCAGCGGCTTCAGCGGCACTCACGTTGGCTTTGATACGGCCCCATAGATCGACCTCATAGCTGGCACCGAGCGAAAGGTTAGTGGACTCACTGGTACTGGCTGAGCCGTGTGCTGGCTTACTGCGCCTGCTGCTGGTGCTGCCGCTCAGATTCAGGGAAGGGAACAATGAGGCATTGTTTTGGCGCAGCTGCAACTCTGCCTGAATAACTTTTTCGCTGGCAGCTGCCAGATCTGGACTGACGGCAAGTGCCTCGGCAACAAGCTGCTCCAGGATGAGCGAATTGAACTGCTGCCACCATCCATCGGCCAGTTCATCATTTGTATCGGCGGCAGTTTCTGCCCATCTATCCGGCAAGTCGATCTGGGGACGTTGCACACTGTCCATACTGCTGCAACCGCTCAGCAGAATGATCAGAACCAGGCCGGATAATAGCTGGCGACCAGTTATTTGCTTATCTTTTTGCATAAGTGGGGACATGGTTAATTCATCGCGGCTTACTGGTATCTTATTGGCTCAGGGCCAGCACAGGGTCAAGGCGGGCGGCCTTGCGTGCCGGCAAATAACCAAATATCAGTCCAGTGGCAAAGGCGCAACTAAAAGCCAGGATGACTGGACCGGCGGAATAGACAACAGGTGTATCCAGTACACCAATAATTGCCGCCGCGCCCAACCCGGCAACAACACCTATCAGACCACCGGTAGCCGAGACGGCCAGCGCCTCGATGAGGAACTGTTGCAGGATATTGCGCATACGCGCACCTGTCGCCATGCGGATACCAATTTCGCGGGTGCGCTCGGTAACTGATACCAGCATGATGTTCATCACGCCAATGCCGCCCACCAGCAGAGAAATCGCAGCAATGGAACCGAGCAACAAGGTAAGCGTGTTTTGTGTTTCAGTGACGCTATCGATGATCGCCGCCATATTGCGAATCTGAAAATCCTCCACGACATGGCGGCTGAGTAGCAGCTCATGTGTTGCTGCCTGCACCGCATCTATACTCTGCACATCATCAACGGCAATGGTGATATTGCGCAGGTGGCGCTGGCCGCTAAGACGCATGCTGGCGGTGGTATATGGCAGCAGAATGACATCATCCTGATCGGAACCCCAGGCATTCGCGCCACGTGCTGTCATCACACCGATGACCTGAAAGGGAATGTTCTTAATCAGGATGAAGCTGCCCAGGGCATTGCCGTCAGGAAACAGAGCCGTGGCCACGGTCTGCCCCAGCACAGCAACGGTGGCATAACTCTGTTCATCTTCCAGAGTAAAAAAGGTGCCTTCCGCTGGATACCATGCACGCGCCAGGGGATAGTCTGACGAGGTGCCATTGGCCTCGGTGCGGTGGTCGGCATGGGAATAACGCACGGTTACCGAGCTACTTTGTTCGGGGATTGCAGTAAGCACATTGGCTAACTCGCGGATCGCACTTACATCTTCCGGCACCAAGGTGGCCACACCGCCAAAGCCACGCATATTCGGTGCGCCCGGGCGCACCATCAACAGATTGCTACCCATCGAGCTGATGCTGCTCACCACTGCCTGCTTGGCACCATCGCCGATCGCCAGCATTGCGATCACCGAGGCCACGCCAATGACGATGCCAAGCAAGGTAAGTATCGTACGAAAGACATTGGCGCGCAGGGCGCGCAATGCAGTGCGCGTAGCCTCCAGCAGATCGGTCAGGCGTGAGCTCTGATCCTTGTGTGGTTTGAAATCGCTGGATATTACAGACGGAGGCTGCGGGCCTGGGTCGCTCAAGATGAGACCGTCGCGGGTCTCGATCACGCGGCTGGCATGTTCGGCGATTTCCCGCTCGTGAGTGATGAGGATAATAGTATGACCCTGCGCCGATAATTCTTTCAACAAGCGCACCACCTCGGCACCACTCTTGCTATCCAGCGCGCCAGTTGGCTCGTCAGCAAAGATGATGCGGCCACCATTCATCATTGCACGGGCAATGGAAACGCGCTGCTGCTGGCCGCCAGAAAGCTGGTTGGGTCGATAATGCAAGCGATCGCCCAGACCCAACTCGGTAAGCAGATGCCTGGCACGGGCATGACGCTCATGCGCCGGCTGACCTGAATACACCGCAGGCACCTCAACATTTTCCAGCGCTGTGCTGCCAGCAATGAGATTATAACTTTGAAAGACAAAGCCAAATTCTTCACGCCGCAGACGCGCCAGATCGTCGTGACCTAACGTCGCCACCTGGCGGCCCATGAAAAAATATTCACCACTGCTGGCTCGATCCAGACAACCCAGAATATTCATCAAGGTAGATTTGCCCGAACCTGATGCCCCCATAATGGCAACAAACTCACCAGCATAAATTTGCAGATCAATGCCGTGCAGAACCTGCACCTCCAGCTCGCCATTGATAAAGGTCCTGGTGATACCACGCAACTCGATCAGCGGCACTGCCATCAATGTAATCTCGGCGGCCGTGAGCCGCCACCTTGCGCCTTGCGTGAATTGCCACTGGCCACACCCAGCAAGACGCGCTCGCCTTCCTGCAGGCCGGAGAGAATCTGTGCCTGGATACGATCGCTGACACCTACCTCGACCTCACGAATCTCTGTCTTACCGTCGGCAGCGAGCACCTGCACCGTGGCCTTACGTTTACCCTTGCCTACACTATTCTGGCGAACAGGTTTTCCTGGCTGTAGCTGCAGCGCAGCCATCGGCACCAACAGAGTGTCGCTGGCATCAGCAATGATAAAAAATACCTGCGCGGTCATTTGTGTCATCAAGTCGCGGTTGGGGTTTGCGATGTCGAACAACGCGTTATACAACACCACATTGTTTTGCACCGTAGGGGTCGGCTCAATGCGATGCAGCTTGCCAGTCCAGCGTTGCCCCTGACTACCCAGAGTGGTGAAGTAGGCATCCATACCCAAACGCAGACGTGAAATATCTGCCTCAGAGACCTCGGTCTGTACCGTCATCTGTGTAAGGTCTGCAATACGCAGAATAATAGGTGCCTGCTGATTGGCGTTAAGAGTCTGACCCTGGCGGGCGTTGATAGAAACCACGGTGCCATCCATCGGCGCATAAATATGGGCGTAATTAAGGTTGGCCTCATCGGCACGCAGCGATGATTCGGTCTGCTCGATCTGTGCCTTGAGCATATCGATCTGGGCGTGCGCCTTCTTCAATTCAGCCTCAGCCTTTTGTACCGACTCGGTCGTTGTTGCATCTTCAGCCAGCAGGTTTTGCTGGCGCTGATGCTGAATCCTGGCCAGTGTGAGTTGTGCCTCCCGCTCGGCGAGCTGAGCCTGCTGATAACGCAGTTGTGCGCGAGTGGCATCGACACGCGTCATGAATAGGGTTGGATCGATCTCGGCCAGCAGCTCGCCTTCCTTAACCTCGCTACCCACGTCTATATGAATTTTATGTAACTGTCCGGAAACCTGTGCGCCGACATCGACATATTCACGCGGCTGCAAGGTGCCAGTGGCAGTGACGACTTCTTCGATATCACCGCGCTGCACCACGGCGGTATTTTGGCTGGCCGTTGCCTGTTTAGTGCTAAAGCCAAACTGCCAAACCAGCACACCAACTACACAGATCAACAACAGACCAGCAATCAATAAATAACGCCGCTTACGCACAGGGCTGTTTTTATTTTGGGCTTTCATCCTGCAACCTTGTGGTTAAAATCAATAAATATTATTACGACAACCCCCTGCGATCAGCAGTTCACCCATGCCAGCTCTGCCAACCAGTTCGATTATCGCCTACTTGGCGGCCTTGCCCATCGTCACACTGCCACAAGAGCACCCATGCTCTGCCAAGCACGCAGCATGTCGGCCTGATGCTGCAGACCATCCTGCACACAGCGAAGTTCCTCACCATCATGGAAAAAGACTATATCCAGACGCGCCAGATTTCCTTGAATCTGCCAGTTCATGATTTCATCACGATAATAGATATCATACGCGGCATCGAATAAGGTTATATAAAACATCTCTTCCAGCTCTTTTTCACTGATGAACGAAATGCTGACTGGTATATCGATGAGGCTCTACACCTAATATTCCGTCATTCCCACGGAAACAGGAATCCAGGCAGAGATTACTCGCCCAATCGTTATAGTGTGCGGTCATTCCCGCGCAGGCTGGAATCCAGTAGGCAGCATGAGCAAAGCTGGAAAGTCCATCTCCCCCAACCCCTCTCCCGCAAGCGGTAGAGGGGAGCTTTTTGCAGAAGCAAGGGCGCAATAACCAACGAACATTGCGCCGGATGTGGAAGACCGCATGAATGAAGTTGGAAAGCCCTATCCCCCAACCCCTCTCCCGCAAACGGGAGAGGGGGGCTTTTGCAGGTTGAATGTCTCACTCTGGCGACGGGTAGATCTTCAGCAGACTATCTGGAACTTCTCCCTTGCCTGCCATTTCCAGACCGCTATTGGCCAGTACGAACAGGATCAACACCATGATGATGGTAGGTATCACGCCAACGCGAGTGGAGATAATGAAGATGATCTCCTGCATACTTTGTTTTTGCGCAGTTGTTGACAGCAGGTAGCCACCAACAATGACTGCAGCAGAAGCTGCATAGGCCATCATCAGCAAGCGGCAGCGGCGCCAGGCAAGGCGCCAGTGCATCACGACAAACCAAGGCTTGTCGTCCGTTGGACGATGGGCCCGCAGATAAATATATGCTATTACCAGAGCTGAAAATAGCGGCATCAAGCTTAGCCCCCAGGCACCGATATCAAGCGCAATCGAGGCCGGCGCCAGCAGCAAATGAAAGGCCGCCAGATTCCCCATCAATATTTCATGTGGAGTGCGTGCCTGGCGCTTGATGGCTTCGTCAACGGAATAAAACATGGCAGATCTCATCTATACCGGGGCGTTCAGCCAAGGAAAGCCTATTTACTGCGTAGGCACAATGACAAATCTCAATTTTTCATCATTCATGCCTGGATCTGCAGCCAGCCTTGCACCATGAACTCCACGGCAATAACGGCCAGCACCATGCCCATCAGACGGGTAATCACTCGTATGCCGCTGACACCAAGCACCTGGCGCAGCAGTTTGGCAAAGCGCAGGATCACATACACGGTAAAACAGGCGAGCAGGATCGCCAGGATCAATTGCAATTGTTGCGCGGGCTGCGTCATTTGCTGCCGCCAGACCAGCACGGTGGTGATCGCGCCGGGGCCGGCCAGTAGTGGAATAGCCAGCGGTACCAGAGCGATATTTTCCTTGAGCAGCCCTTCCCTCTCTTCTTCGCTGGAGCTTTTGATGCCGACTGGGATGAGCGCCAACATCTGCAGCGCGTAGATGAGAAAGATAAGGCCACCGGCGATCTGAAAGGCCGGCAAGCTGATCTGAAACAGACGCAACAGGGCATCGCCGCTAAAAGCAAAGATAATCAGGATAACCGCGCTGACTACCGAGGCTGTCAACGCCATGCGCCGCTGTTCGGCCAGGGTATTGTCCTGGGTAAACATAATGAAAAAAGGCAGCACGCCGAGCGGATCCATAATAATCAGCAGCGGCACAAAAAGTGTCAAAAAATCCTGCATCGACGCATCACCAAACCATGATCACTCATCCAGCCACTGTAATATATAAAACAGTCTCAGGCCTTCCGATGAGCGAAAAGGGCCATTGACCTTGGCAGCATACAACTGTTTGGCGGCATCGGCTTGAGCCAATGCATCTTGTGCGCTGGCCATTAGTTGCACGGTATTTTCCGGATAGCGCACCCGTTGTCGCCGTGGCGCATAGATAACGGCATAACTTTCCTGCAGGTCTGCCGGTAATGACCCATCCTGACTGTAATCATCGATCATCACATCTCTCCTGCTTGCTATGGTGTCACCAGGCAGCCTCTGAATAACTACCTGCTTAGCTATCACTATGTTAAAAATCTGCGCCTGGTGCCCATCTGCTAATTCTAAACTGCACTTTCTCGCATGTTTTTGCTTTGTGCCAGCGTCCTCGCTAAGGTAATTCAAAGGCCCCTGGCTATAATCGCACAACCCGCGAGATCCAAAGGAGTTTAAATGGCGCGCCGCAAACATAAATCACAGTTTTTATCTTTTTTGACTCTGTTACGGCGTTATCCCTTACTGCTATTGACTACCATGCTGCTAGGCGGTCTTTGGTATGTCTATGAGGTGCAAATCGCACGTCCAGCGATGGCCTGGTATGGCCTGCCCCAGGCGCAGGCATGGCAGCCAATCACCTGGACAAGAGTATTGCGCAACAAGGCATTTCTTGTTGGCTGGTCTGATCTGCGCGGCAATCCGCTTTGGGTGAAATATCGTTTGCAACCGATCTCATCCAAAGCAAAAAAATTGCCCAGACCCCAACGCTTCGAACGCGACTGGCGCGCCCTTAATTCTATCGGCCAAGATAATTATAACGGCAGTGGTTACGACCGTGGTCACCTTGCACCCAATTACGCCATCTCGCGGCTATATGGTTTGCAGGCTCAGTTACAGACATTTTTGATGACCAATATCACACCACAAAAACCCAAGCTGAACCGCAATGTCTGGCAGCGGCTGGAAGCAGCCGAGACGGATGTCTTTGCCAAACGCTATGGCGAGGTTTGGGTGATCACCGGCCCCATCTTTGACTCTGCCATTGAACGCCTGCCCAGCTCCTTGCGCGTGGAAGTGCCAGATGCATTTTTCAAGATCCTCGCCGCACCCACAGGCGGCGAACATGGCGAACCCATCATGCTGGCCTTTGTAGTGCCACAGACAGTCAAGGGCAACGAGTCGCTCAGCCGCTTTGTCACCACGGTAAATAATGTCGAAAAACTCAGTGGTTTTGACTTCTTTCCTAAAATGCCGCAACCACAACAACAAAAACTGGAAACCACACTAAATCCTGATACCTGGCGTCTGCAGGAGATCGCCAACCGCACCGGGCGGTATTGAGCCAATTCAATCTAATGTGTGTTTTCAAAGACCAAGCAAGCCCAGCGGGTCGGCCGGGTTGATGCCAGCTTTAAAGGGCAGACTGCGTTCGTGGTGGGTGAGCTGATAGACCATACCGAGCCAATTGTTGATCACAGCCTCGGCGGTATCGTGCCAGGTATTATCCAGCAGTGAGCTCACCAGTTGCTCCGGCATTGCCGGCAGCTCTTGCCCAGCCGCCATTGCAGCGCGCAGGCGTTCGCCATATTCATCCAGGATTGCCTCACTTTGCAGGCTGAAATAATTTTCCACGAAGGGCGGCCAGTCAGCGCTCTCTTCACTGGCATAGCGCTTGACCTCACGCTTATATTCCTTCAGTAGGGAAATGATGTCATATTCTGGGTGGCCCTGAAAAAAAACCAGCCGAAATAAATCCGGACTGACTGCCAGATGTGCCCCAGCCTGCTCGCTTTCCACCAGCACACGGCAGCCTGCCGCCTCAAATTGATCGCGATCGATCTGATTGAACCGCGAATGCGGCACATCGAAACGCGTGTTCACACCGGCAACCAGCGGATGCCGACGATCGTGCACATGATGGCTATAAACTCCCCAACGTTTGAAACCTATAGGCCGCCTGGCCTGGCCATAGCGAAACTCCATCACCGCATGGGTAGTCAGACAGGAGCATAGTGTTGAGGTGACATTCTCATAGGCCCAATCGATGACCTCAATGAGTGGCTGCCAGAAAGGCTGTTGGTGCAGGATCGTCCCTTCGACATTGGCGCCAGTAATAATCAGCGCATCCAGCCCTTGCTCCCTGATTTGGGCAAAATCCTCATAATACTGTGCTACATGTTCACGCCCCTTGGTACCACGCGGCAATTCACTCAATGTGAAAGGGTGTAGGTAGAACTGGGCGATTTGGTTGCTCTCGCCAATAAGACGGTAAAACTGACGCTCGGTAGCAGCCAGGGCTGCATCCGGCATCATGTTGAGCAGACCAACGTGCAACTCGCGTATTTCCTGCTGCAATGCGTAATTGCGCGGCAACACATGCACGCCTTCCTGCTTCAAGCGCTCGAAGGTAGGCAGATTCGAATGGGCAACCAGTGGCATGATGCTACTCTCCTTATCCAGCAGATTGGCGCGCAATGGCGCTCGCCACCAACTCGATGAAATCGGCCTCGTTTTGTACCTTGCTCAACTCGGTGGTGGTAATGGTATAGCCGTAGTCTTTGGCTATGGCCTCATAACGCGGCAAGCGGGCATAAAACAGGCGGGCAAACACCCAGCGGGCAAAATCATCCGGCTCAACCTGTGCCACATACTCAAAGCCTTGCTCGCTCATGTAGACGGACAATTGTTCATCAAGAAAAGCGTCACGATAATAAAGCGGCTTGGGATCTGTCTCGGCCCGTTTGATCAGCCGACGCTCATCTTCATCGGTCGCCTGGATGTAAAGTAACACGGTGTGCTCGGCCAACTCTTCCATCAGCCCTGGCTCATCGAGCTCACACAGGGAACCACCGGCATCATTGATGAAGTTGCGATAGCCATACAATGACTGCGCCTTGCCAATGAATTCCGGCACATCGCGCAAGGCGGCGACCTCGGCTGCACGATGCAAACCCTGGCGACGCTTGAACTCGGTCAACGATAGCCCGCCTTGCTCGGGATTACCCAGTTTGCCAAGAAAGGTAGAGACGGGCTTGAGGTGATCAACAGTGATGTTGTTGCGGATATAGATTGAATCAGAACGAAACAGATCACGCAGAAAAGGCACCTGCATCGCCTGTTGCTTGATGTTATCGCGGATCGCCTCATCCAGATATCGTGTGCCGATACGAAAGTCAGCCGAATAATGAAACCAGTCACTCTTGCGCAGCAGGCAGGAAATACGTGTCTTGCCCACGCCAGACATACCCAGCAAGGTAATCCGCTTACTCTCCAATGCGAGGAACTCAGTCGCCGTCAGTCTCACAAAAATCTCTCCCCGGATAAAATCTCTCTCAAGCCACAAACCAAGCTGCAAAATCAAGGGACGTATTGTAGCCGCTGCGAGTCACACAGGCGACAGCATGATTTATTTGGCTTCAACAAAGTTCGGCCATCGCCTGACGTAACTCAGCCAGCGCCTCGGCATGACCACGATAGCCCAGCGCGGCAATCACCTCCGGCCAGCCTTGTTGGTGCAATACCTTGCGCTGCAATAGTTCTTTATGTTTTTTGTCCACCAGCAACTGACCGATCTTTTGTCTGACCAGCTTGGCCAGGGCCAATTGACAGACTTCATAACCGCGCCAGCCACGCACGAAACTTTCCACATCGCGCCAGTCCTGCGCATCCAGCTCCGGGTTTTGTTCGACCTGCGCCTCTGTCTGCAATCCTGCCGCAAGATCGACTGGCAGTGTTTTGACCATCTCCCTCTGCAAACCAGGCAGCTGCGCCAGAAAGCGGGCGCGTATACGCGCCAACAATGGCTTGCCTGGTGCCGATAGTGGCCGCAGCACTATCACTGAATGCGTACCGCTGCTGGCATCGCGTTTCAACCCCAGACGCATGGGCAAAAACTCCACCTTCTGCCAGAAATCGAGCAGCTCGGTCGTGGCACTAAAACTTGCACCAACAAAATCGAGTTCATCTGCAAGCGCCTGGGCAACAATGGCTTCTACCAATCTTGTACCGAGACCGCGCCCTTGCACGCACGGGTGTACGGCAATGCGCATGATACGCTCGCCGCTCAATTGCGCCGCTTCGACAAAACCACTGTGCAGGGCCAGAGATTGTGGGATCAAATGACCGCGTGGCCGCCGCTCTCCTCGGTAAATCTCACCCGCCAATTCAGTGGCAAAGCCGCCTTCACGCACAGTCAAGGCCGTTGCCACCACCTGTCCCCGCCAACATGCCCGCCAGAGGCTGACATTGGGCCCATCGAGCAGATGCCGCAGATCCAGCGGACTGGTGCGGTAGTGTGCCAATATCAACAGACCAAATAACTGTTGCAGCTGTGATTCATCGGCCAGCAGGGCATCGCGCTCGATACGCTCGAGCTGGCAATCTTCTGCTCTGGCCGTGCTGACCTGCTGATCATCGGCGGCCTGTGCCGCCAGCAGCAAAGCAGCAAAGACAAAGTGTTCCAGCGGATCATCTGCTGCCCAGCGGATCGGCTCATGCAGGTGCAAGCTTTGCCAGTCAGGAATGCTTGCCTGCAATATCTTTTGAAAGCGCACGGCAAAACCTTGACCTGTGCCTTCATAGCCGTGCAGGGTCGTGGCGAAGATGCAAGCAGGATAATGCGTCAATAGTTTTTCCAGTAGCGGGGTGGGGATTGCCGCGGCTTCGTCTACCAACAATAAACCGGCAGCTGGCAAGGACTGCAACAGCCCATCGGGAGGCATAAATTGCAGGCATATTTCACTGCCTGCATGTGTCGCCAGACAAAGTCGGCCAACTTGATATCTGGCCTGCGGCAAGGCTATGGCGGCATGCTTGAACAAGGTGGCCACCGCTGCCCGCCGTGGTGCGGTGACAATTATTGACCGACCCTGTTGCACCAGCAAACGCGCCGCCGCCATGCCCAGCACAGCAGATTTCCCACGGCCACGGTCGGCCGTCAACACCAATGCCTTGTGCGCAGCAGTAGAGTGCATCAGCGCATCAATGGCTGCCAGTGCACCTAGCTGGTCTTTACTACACCAGCCAGAAAGACGCCTGAAGGCTGTCGGCCGCCAGCTCGGCAAGCTATCAGACTGCGTAAAAACCGCTATCTCGTGTTGCCCCAGCAAGCGGACAAACCGTTGCAAAAATCGCCCTTTGATCTGTGCCGCTGTATAAGGATATACCGCGATACGCGCATATTCCGGATCGGCAAACTCTGGCCATTCATGCAGCGCTGGTGTCAGCAACAACAACAGGCCACCGCCTCGCAGCGCGCCCGTGGCGGCAGCAAATGCCTCCACATCAAAGCCAGCCCAGGCATCCATGACCAGCAGGTCCAGCTCACGCCCCAGCCATTTAAAGGCCTCACGTGCTGGCCCACCAACGACCCCTTCAGGTGGCTCACCCAGCCATAGAGCATGTTCAGCAAGATAAGTCTGCGCCCTGGCGCGTGCCCACTCGCGCCCGCCTGCCAACACCCACAACTGTCGTGCCTCACTCATGCCCGATCCCAATATGGCGTGCCGGCAAAACGTTGGGCCAGAAATTCGATCAGTGCACGCACCCGTAGCGGCAAATGACGGCGTGATGAATAGACCGCATAGGCGGTGGTGCTGGGCACGTGATAGTCCGGCAATAGCGCCACCAGCTCGCCCCTGGCCAGTGATTGATAAGAGATGAAGGTAGGTATGGCTAACACTCCCAGGCCAGCCAGCGCGGCCTGCAATAAAATATCGCCATTATTGGCGCGTATGCGGGCTGGCAGCTTGACGCTATGTATACGTCCCTGGGTATCCAGCAAACGCCATTGCTGCGCCTCAGAGACATTGCCATAGACGAGGCCAGCATGAGAGGAAAGATCGGCGGGGGTAAGCGGCGTGCCGTGGCGTTGCAGATAATCGGGACTGGCACAAAGCTTGAAATGAATCGGCGCCAGCGGTCGCGCTACCAGTGCCGAGTCAGGCAGCTCGCCGATGCGCACGGCCAGATCAAAACCCTCCTCCACCAGATTGACGCGTTGATCGTTCAAATCCAGATCCAGCAGCAGCTCTGGATGTTGCAGCAAAAACTCATCCAGTGCCGACGACAGATGACGCAGGCCAAAACTGAGCGGGGCGGCCAGACGCAAGCGGCCGCGCAGTGAGGTATGCTCGCTGGCTACCGACTGCTCGGCATCATGCAGCTCAGTGAGTATGCGCTGTGCTCGTTCGTAAAATTCACGGCCAGGCTCGGTCAAGGACAAACGGCGCGTACTGCGATTGAGCAATTGCACGCCCAAATGTGCTTCCAGCGCCGCCACTTGTCGGCTCATGGCAGACTTGGCACGATCAAGCCGCGCGGCAGCCGCAGTAAAACTGCCGCTGTCCACTACGGTGACAAAGCATTGCAAGGCGTCAAAGCGATCCATTGTTTATGATTCTGCAACAGTGTTTTGCCGATTATCATCTTTATTCGTTTTATCGCAACTGTAAACTATAGTTATTATTGTCAATCAGTCTTCAGTGCGTGGCACGCTCCCTGGATTCTTGCCGCAGCCTGTGGGATAGCTGATCTTGTGGTGACAACGCAGCACAGAACCCGGTATAGGGCCTGCGCCAGCAGGTGCTGGCGAAATATGCGGACCAATACCTATCAGGAGGATTACATGCAACTACGCAACGATGCCAAACGCTACGGGTTGATCGCCGTCTTGCTGCATTGGTTGGTGGCGCTTGCCGTATTTGGGCTATTTGGCCTTGGTCTGTGGATGACCAGCCTGACCTATTACGACCCCTGGTATCGCGACGGCCCGGCACTGCACAAGAGCATCGGCGTGCTGTTGTTTGCCACGATGATATTGCGCCTGATCTGGCGCTGGCTGTCACCGCCACCGCCCGCCTTAAGCAGTCATAACCCGCTAGAACGCCTGGCGGCCAAGGCCGTGCACCTGCTACTTTATCTGCTATTGTTTGCCGTCATGATCAGTGGCTATCTGATCTCCACTGCCGATGGCCGCGCCGTCGAAGTATTTGGTCTGCTTAGCATCCCAGCTACCCTGACCTCAATTCCGGAGCAGGAAGATATTGCCGGTGCAGTGCATCTTTATCTGGCTATCGGCCTGATCGGGCTGGTCGTCCTGCATGCTGCTGGCGCACTGAAACACCATTTTCTCGATCGCGACAACACGCTCAAACGTATGTTTGGCCTTTAAATCAGCGATTTTTTGATCCACCAACATAAGGAGTTACACCATGAAAAAACTTGTTTTCCCTTTATTATTACTCAGCCTGACGGCCTTTAGCCCGGCACAAGCAGCTGACTATGTGCTTGACACCAAGGGCGCCCATGCCTTCATTCAGTTTCGCATCAAACATTTGGGCTATTCATGGCTGTATGGCCGCTTCAATGATTTCGACGGCAAATTCAGCTACGACGAGGCCAAACCTGATGCCTCTACAGTAGAAATCAATATCCGCACCACCAGCATCGATTCCAACCATGCCGAGCGTGACAAACATCTGCGCGACAAGGATTTCCTCAATGTGAGAAAATTCCCCACCGCCAAGTTTGTCAGCACTGCATTTACCGAACAGGGTAATGGCAAGGCACTGCTACGAGGCAAGCTGACCCTGCACGGCGTCACCAAGGAGATCGACATAGATGTCGAACATATTGGCGCCGGTCCCGATCCCTGGGGCGGCGAACGCCGTGGGTTCTTTGGCACCACCACACTGGTACTGAAGGATTTTGGTATCGACTTTGACCTGGGCCCTGCCTCACGCGAGGTTTATCTCGATCTATCGGTCGAAGGCATCAAACAGTAATGCAAACCAGACGGCGGGGCTCCCCCGCCGTCTTCTCATCGCCCTCCCTCCCAAACAAAAACCATTGTAAGACTGCTATGGCATAACGCATGGCCTATGGCATTTCCCCCACGTCTACCTGTTTTTTTGCACACAGACAACAAAGGTGCGTCAAATCACGCAACTAATTGTATTGACTAATTTTTTTCTTGTGACACATTGATAGTTATCAATGCCCAGGCATTACTTTCACCCTAAATTGCCATCATGCCAACCAACTATGACACTATATCCAAAGCCCATTACCGACTGCGCGTGGGCACGTTGCCGTTGATCCTGCTGGGGCTGGGGCTATTGATATTTGCCATCAGCCTGCTGGATGCCCACTGGCGCGCACAGACACTGCAGGCAGGAACTGGAGCGGCGCTGGTGGCAGAGCTTGGTCTGACCGATCTGGCCTTGTTTACCGAGGCGCGCTATACCCGCCATTTGAGTCAGGCCGACCGGCATAGTGCATTTCAGGATCATCCGCTTGCGCTGGATCATTTCCCCAGCGGCTCGCTGGTTCCACCACCTGAGCGGTTGCGACAGCCATGAAGCACTTCCTCCGTCGCCAGCGTTACCTGATTGATTTCACTGTCGCCTCGCTAGCACGGCGCATGGGCAAAAATCTTGGCTTGCTCGGCGTCTATACCCTGATCGTTTTCTTACTCGCCTCGGTGATGCTGTTTACCCAATCACTGCGCCACGAGGCCAGCCTGCTACTGGTAAACGCCCCTGAAGTTGTGGTGCAACGCATGCTGGCTGGTCGCCACGAGTTGATTCCAGAAGATTATTTACAACGCATCGGCAAGGTGCGCGGTGTGGCCGCCATGTATGGTCGGCTATGGGGATATTTTTATGATCCGGTCGTGCAGGCAAATTACACCTTGATGGTCCCCAGGGAGCACGCGCCTGTGTCAGGCGAGGTGAAGGTCGGCCACGCCATTGCGCGTACCCGAGGGCTGGGGCTGGGTGATTTTCTAAGCTTTCGTTCGGCGCAGGGGCAATCCTTTGCCTTTCGCGTCAGTGAAATACTGAGTAGCGACAGCGAGCTGGTGAGTGCCGACCTGTTGTTGGTCAGCGAGGATGATTTCCGTACATTTTTCGGCATTGAGCCAGGGCTCTATACCGATATCGCGCTGGAGGTACGCAATCCAAAAGAGGTGCGCAAGGTGGCAGAAAAACTCACTGTCCTGCTGCCAGATACCCGCCCGATCCTGCGCGAGGAGATCCTGCGCACCTACGATGCTCTGTTTGCCTGGCGTCAGGGCATAGTCTTTGTCCTGCTGGCAGGTAGCCTGTTGGCCTTCGTCATCTTTGCCTGGGACAAGGCCTCGGGGCTATCGGCAGAGGAAAAGCGTGAGATTGGCATCCTGAAGGCCATCGGTTGGGACACCGGTGATGTCATTCAGATGAAATTCTGGGAAGGGGCACTGGTCTCGCTGGGCGCTTTTTTGCTTGGCTATCTCGCCGCTTATGGCCATATTTTTTTCTTTGATGCAGCCTTGTTTGCGCCGGTACTCAAGGGTTGGGCTGTGCTCTATCCAAAATTTCATCCAGCGCCTTTCATCGACGGCCTGCAGGTAGCAACGCTGTTTTTCTTTACCGTCTTTCCCTATACCGTGGCGACCGTCGTGCCGATTTGGCGGGCGGCCACCACCGACCCCGATGCGGTGATGCGATGATCCGACTGGAGGCGGTCAACAAGATCTTCAACCAGGGCCGGCCCAATGAATTTTGTGCCGTACGCGATGTTACGCTCGATCTCTACGCCGAACACGCCACTGTATTGCGCGGCCCCAGTGGCTCGGGTAAAACCACCCTGCTGGCCATGATCGGCTGTCTTTCACGTCCTACCAGTGGGCGTATTTTTCTTGCCGAGAAAAACCTTTCAGGCCTGCCAGAGCGTTTTATGACCGAGGTACGGCGCAAGACTTTTGGCTTCATCTTTCAGCGGTTCAATCTTATCCAGGGCCTGAACGTACTGGAGAATGTGCTCCTGCCAGCCTACCCATTGGCACCGGATCATGCCGAACTGCAGCAACGAGGCATGAACTTGCTGGAGCAGTTTGACATGGCCACCAAGGCCCATGCGAAGGTGGAATGGCTCTCTGGTGGCGAAGCACAGCGCGCGGCGATCTGTCGTGCCTTGCTCAATGATCCGCAGATCCTCATTGCCGATGAGCCGACAGCCAATCTGGACACACATCTGGCACAGGAATTCATGCGCAATATCGGCAAGCTCAAAGCCGCCGGACGCACCATCCTGCTGACCAGTCATGACCCAATGGTGGCCGAGGCGGATTGTGTCGATCGAGTGATCACCATGCGCGATGGCCAGATACAAGAAGATCGATATGTTGCTTAGCCCCGCCATCCTTGCCCTGATCGGTGTTTCCATCACCGTCACTGCCTTGCTGTTGCTGGCGGCAGTATTTGCCGTGCGCGTGCTGCGCCGCTGGGACATTCACAGCGGCAGTGAATTGCAGTTGCAACTGGAACGCAGCACCTATCTCATCTCTACCCTGGTGACCTTTGCCATTGCTGCCGAGGTGGTGGCGCTGTTGCTGTTTGTCTATAACGCCGAGGCCATGCACACGCAGTTTGTCGGCGCGATGTGCGCCACTGGTGCGCTCAATGCCAATGCCTGGGGCTGGCCGGCACTGCTGCTCAAGATTGCAGTATTTTTTATCGGCGGTATATGGCTGCTGGTCAATCGTCTGGACAATCAGGGTTATGACTATCCATTGATCCGTCGCAAATACGCCTTGCTATTGTTGTTGCTGCCACTGGTGGCGACCAGTGCCGTGGTGCAACTCATCTATTTCCTCGAACTCAATCCGGATGTCATTACCTCATGCTGTGGCAGCCTGTTTTCTGCTGATGCACAAGGCGTGGCGGCCGAGATGTCGTCGGTGGCGCCACGTGATGCCATGTTTGCGCTGTATGGCAGTGCTGTGCTGGTACTGGGCAGCGGTGGATTTTATCTCTGGCGTCGTCGCGCGGCCGCTCTGTTTGCGGCCAGTGCCGCAGTTGCCTTTCCAATCGCGTTGGTGGCAATTATTTCCTGCATTGCGCTCTATGTATATGAACACCCACACCATCATTGCCCGTTCTGCATCCTCAAAAGCGGTCATAGCTACATCGGCTATGCACTTTATCTGCCGCTGTTTCTCGCCACGTTATTTGCCTTGGGTGCAGGTGTGGTCGCACCGTGGCGCAAGATTCCGAGCCTGGCACAGGCCGTGTCGAATGATGCACCGCGCTATGCCGCACTTGCACTGGTGGGTTTTGTGCTGTTTTACAGCATCGCCAGTTTGGCCATTTTGCGCTCCAACCTGAGCATGGCGGGGACATGGTGGTAACTACAAAAGATAAATGATGAAACAGATCACACAAAATATTCTATTACTGACACTGCTGTTCCTCACGGCCTGCAGCAGCGATACCAGTCAACTGGTCAATGGCGAACCTGTGCCTGAATTTACCGTGCCGCGCCTGGAGGGTGGCACGGCGAGTTTTCCGGCTGATTATCGCGGCAAGGTAGTGGCGATCCGCTTTTGGGCCGACTGGTGTCCTTTCTGCAAGGAAGAAATGACCGCTCTGGAACCGGTGTATCAGGAATTGCAGGGGCAAGGCTTGCATATCCTGGCGATCAACGTGCGGCAGGATGCCGATACTGCCGGCAAATTTATCGCCCGTCTGGGGATTAGCTACGAAACGCTGCTTGATGTCACTGGCGAGGTAGCACGGCGCTATGGTGTGCAGGGTCTGCCTACCACCTTCTTTATCGATCGCCACGGCAACCTCACTACCCGCATCCTCGGCGAATCCACGCCGGAGATCACAGTACAAATTGTCAAGGAGATGCTGGACAAACCATGAGCGGAGAATTCACCTACGCCCTGGCCTTCATGACCGGCCTGCTCGGCGCCGGCCATTGCCTCGGCATGTGCAGCGGTCTTGCCGGTGGTTTTGCCCTGCATCAACACGGCTGGCGGCGGCCGATTGCCGTGCTTGGCTACCATGGTAGCCGCATCGCCATCTATGTCCTGCTCGGCAGTGTGGGCGCTGCGCTGGGGCGGGTGCTGGTACAGGTGGGTGCACTCGGCAAGGTACAGGGGCAACTCATGATTATCGCCGGCCTTGTAATCATTGCCCTCGGTCTTGGCGTGATCGGCGTGCTGCCCAGGCTGGCACCATCGCACTGTAACCAACACACAAAACAGAGCCTAGCTTCATGGCCGCTCTGGCGGCAAAAACTGGCCCCCATATTTGCCGGCATCATCAACGGCCTGGTGCCTTGCAGCCTGGTTTTTTCCGTCGCCATACGCGCTACCGCCACAGCAGACCCACTGCAGGCCGGGCTACTGATGCTGTGCTTTGGCTTCGGTACCCTGCCGGCCATGGCCACACTGACTTTTCTGGCCGGTCACATCGGCTACCGTGTGTATGGCCAGGCCCAGCGCCTGAGCGGACTGGTGGTTATCACCCTGGGCGCCTGGACGGTCTATGAAGGCGCAGTTTTTTATCAAGTGATGAGCGGGCTGGCCAATTGAGCTGCGTATTTAATCAGGACGGTCCAAGCCAAATTTGTTTTTTCAACCCCCAAAGGAGAGCACCATGACTACTGAACTGAACCGTAGAAACATTCTCAAGGCCATTGGCATCGGCACCCTGGCCGGCCTGACCTTTACCCGTACCGCCTCGGCCGCAACCAGCACCGATGGCACACCCATGCAATTCGTCCCCAAGACCGCGCCGGACGCCAACCCATTGGATAATGAGTTGAGTAAATACACTAAATGTCCGTACTGTGGCATGGATCGCACCGAATGGCATCACAGTCGTCATCTGGTGCACTACGATGATGACCTGGTTGACGGCACCTGCTCGCTGCACTGCGCCGCGATCAGCCTGTCGCTCAACATCGACCGTGGCCCCAAGGCGATCTATGCCGCCGACTTTGGCTCCAGTGAAAAAATCAAGCCACTGGTCAATGTCGATAAGGTCACTTATCTTATCGGCTCCAGTCTACCTGGGACTATGAGCAAAACCAGCAAGATGGCCTTCGCCTCGGCCGATGCAGCCAAAGCCGCCCAACAAGGCAAAGGTGGCGAGCTGGGAGACTTCAACGCCGCACTGCGCCAGAGTTATCTCAACTTTGCCGATGATACTGTCATGATCCGCCAGCGCCGCGCCGAGCGTCGCAAGAAGATGATGCAGAAGTAAATACGCAAATCGAAATGCAGGCCGGGCTTTAGGCTGATACGGCATTGATTAAAGCCGGGTATTATCGGACTAAAGTCCGGCCTGCATAAGATAATCAACCAGGACAACACAATGCACACACGCAAATACCGCTTGGTCGCCATGCTGCTGCTCACCATGGCCACTGGCATAGCCTATGGCAGCGATCTCAAGCTGCCCAAGCCCGATGCCAAAGACACCTGCCCGGTCTGCGGCATGTTCGTCGCACTATATCCGGAATGGATAGCTACCGTGCTCTATCAGGATGGCCATGCCCACCATTTCGATGGTGCCAAGGACATGTTCAAATACCTGCTCGACATGCCGCACTGGGCACCTGGCCATCGCGCTGAGGATATTCAAACTATCGGCGTCACAGAATACTACGGCCTAAAACTTATCGACGCCCGCAGTGCCTGGTATGTCATTGGCTCGGACACCCTTGGCCCCATGGGTCATGAACTCATCCCGTTGGCTGGTGCGGATGATGCCGAAGAGTTTATGCAGGATCATGACGGCAAACGCATCCTGCGCTTTGAGGAAGTAGACATGGAGTTACTCAAGGCTTTGGATGGCGGCAAGTTTTGACATGCAAGTGCCGCACGGCATTCTTAAGTAATACTTTCCCGCCTGGAAAATAAAAAAGGCCCGGCAGGAGCCGAGCCAAGAATTCACCAATAAGGAGGATGGAGAAGTCCTGAATTTGTTACAGGAAGAAGTAACGAATCAGAGTTTTCTAATATACCGACATTAAATTTAAAATCAACCCCTTTATTATCATGGATCAAGTATATAGATCTGTAGGGCGCAATAACCATCAAGCGTTGCGCCGTATGTGATTTTCCTCGCACTTCCCGGATGAAGGCTGTTATACGATTTTATAGACGATAATGCAGAAGTACGGGGAGCGGAAACGGATTCGTCGCAACCTCTCAGGCACGGATTATATTTACTCACTGCAATTGAGCCTTGCACAAGCATCAATGTTGCTGCACGCAGAACTATCCAGCGAAAGCCAATCGACAGTTATAAACACTCATTAAGAGTTATGTTGCGGCACCTTGTTTCCGTCAGACGCAGAGCGGCAACCAGAGCAAGCGCGGCAAAACCTAACATCAACCACAACGCCTGCTGATAATTGACGAGACTGTACATGCGCACACCATTTTGCAGAGTTCCATCCCAGCCTCTATCCAGCACCCAACCAAACAAGGGCTGCATGATTGCAGCACCGAGAAACAAGCCAGTATTCACCACGCTGATCCCCATCCCCGACAAGGCTGGCGCACAGACCTCCTTGGCACAAGCATAACTGAGTACATAGCCACTGCCAGACAAGCCCAGCAAGACAAACAGAACCATACCACTCACACCCGATTGCCAAGGCCACCACAACAAAGCCATGCAGGCCAGCAGATACGCAAAGGCGCCAGTCACTATCACCGCCTTGCGTCGCTGCAATCGATCGGAAATCCAGCCGAGTAAAATAGAACTGGCCGCAATCGCCAACAGACTCAAAGTTGTGTACTGTGCTGCCTCATCGCGGCCCAGGCCATGCACATCACGCAACAGGGGCACCGCCCACAGCCCGACAAAAGCAAACAGACCACCAGCCATGCCGAAGTTGAACCAAAAACCTGCCCAGATACGCGGGTTGCTCCACACCATGCGCATGTCATGCAGCCAATGACGCTCTCGTGGCGCATGAGCCGGTTTACCCATCATCGCCCGCAGCGAGGGAAAGCCCGCATCCTCCGGCCGATTACGCACAACAAGCAAAGACAGGAACGCCAGTAACAAAGAAGCCATGCCAATTCCAACAAAAGCCATGCGCCAGGACATAATTCCCAGCACCCAGGCCAGCGGACCTGCCGCCAGTACTGCGCCTAAATTACCCAGCAACACGGTAAGCCCGCTAATCAGGCCAAAGATCTGTTCACGAAACCAAAGTGTATTGCTCTTCATCAGGCCGACAAAGATCACCGACACACCAAGACCTACCAAAAAGCGGCCGAAAAAAGCGATTTCTATCGACTCGGCCAAACCAAACACAATCGATCCAATGCCCGCCACCAGATTACCCAGCACCGACACCATGCGAGCCCCCACGGTATCGGCCAGCACGCCGGCGGGGATCTGCATCACGGTATAAACGTAGTAATACATCGCCGCCAGTGAGCCCAGTGCAGCTCCTGTGGCATTAAAGCTCAGCATCAATTCAGCGGACACCACCGCTGGCGCCATGCGGTGAAAAAACACCAGCATGAACGACATTACAAGCACGGCATAAATCGCCCAGCGCACCCGCTGGAAGTTGCGCTGATCAAATAGCGGAATAGTGTTCATGGAAGCCCTTGCTGGCGGGATAGAAAAAGCGGAGTTTACACTGTTCAAAAGCTCATAGCCCGCATGTTTCATCCTGCTGCTTAAGCACTAAAAGTTTAGTCCGCGCTGCAAGTCTAGGCTAACAACCCCTGATCCCCAGGTCTCATTTATGCACAGATTTTAGCTGCCAATTATTCTTCGAGAAGTAAAAAACCGCGGAGCCGTTCTACAAAGACTGCAACACCCGCAACGGACTTTGTTGTACTACCTTACGGGTGCCCCAATAGCCAGCAAGTCCAATGAGCAGAGCGCCCAGCGGCAACAGCAGCCCAAGCTCCCAATGCAGTGCGGGCGGCAGGTTAAATACACGCACATAAAGCAACCAGGCAATACATTCAGTGGCGATAAGGGCAAACAGCCCGGCCAACAGGCCAAGCATAGCAAATTCAGCCAAATGTGCCGATCGTAGTTGCTGGCGACTGGCACCCAGGGTGCGCAGCAGCGCACCCTCGTGCAGCCGCTCGCCAAGGCTGGTTTGCAAGGCGGTGTAAAGCACGACAAACCCCGCCAATAAAACGAAGATCAGCACATACTCCACAGCCAAACTCACCTGCCCCATAATCTGCCGCACCTGCGCCAATATTTGCCCCAGATCGATCACCGTCACCGCTGGAAACTCTCGCACCATCTGCGCCATCAATGGGGCCTGCGCTGCCGAGGCATAAAATGAGGTCATCCAGGTACTGGGGAAATTAGCCAGCGTCTCCGGCGGGAAGATCACGAAAAAATTTGGCCGAAGTGAATCCCACTGCACAGTGCGCAAACTGGCAACCCGTACATCAAGCTCATCGCCCGCACCGAAGTTGAAATGCAGGACATCACCCAAGCCGACACCAAGCCGTTCTGCCAATTTGGCCTCCAGCGAAATCAGCGGCTGAGCACGATCTTCCTCGCGCCACCAAGTGCCGCTGAGCAGGGTATTGTCGATGGGCAGATCTGCGCTCCAGGTGAGATTGAGCTCACGATTAAGTGCCCCGCCAGCGTTATCACCAGGCTTTATCACATCGGCCAACATGCGACCATTGACACCGCTCAGCCGGCCGCGCACCAGCGGATAGAGCTGGCTATTATCGATCTGCCCGGCCTGGAGGAAATCAGCAAAACGAGACAGCTCATCGGGCAGGATATTGACAACAAAATGATTGGGGGCTTGCGCCGGCAATTGCTGCAGCCAGCTATCAAGCAGGTCGTTACGTAATAAAACAACCAGCGCCATTGCAGTCAAGGTCAAACCAAAAGCGAGGATCTGCATCACACTAGCCAGTGGCCGCCGCCAAAGCTGACCCAGACCATAGGCCCAGGCCATACCAACACGCTGGCGCATATGTCTGCTGAGTCTTAATAAAAACCAGGCAAACAGACCAAGCAGGGCCAACGCGAAGCTCGTACCGAACAAGACACCCAGGGTCAGCATCGGCTCGCCGGTGTGTCGTGTGATCAAAAGACTCATCGCAGCAAGTGCCAGGCCATAGACCAGCCAGGCACGCAAAGGCAAGGGACTGAGCTCACGGCGCAAGACGCGCAACGCCGAAACCTCGCGCAGACGCAGGATCGGTGGCAGTGCAAAACCTAGCAGCACCACCATGCCGGTCAACAAACTCAGCAAGGCTGGCGCAACACCTGGCGACGGCAGTCGTACCGGCAATAATAGCTCATGCAACAGGGCAAACAAGCCGACCTGAGCCAGCGCACCCACGACCAGGCCGAGCGTACTGCCCAGCAGACCAAGCAGCAGCCATTGCGGTAAATACAGCATGAGGATATCTCGCTGAGCTGCACCCAGGCAGCGCAACATCGCGCTGACATCAAGATGACGTTCGCTATAGCGACGTGCAGCCATGGCAATCGCCACACCAGCCAGCAACACTGCTGCCAGGCTGCCCAGACCAAGATAGCGCTCGGCTCGCTCCAGTGCAGCGCCGACGTTGGGGCGAGCTTCGCGCACATCCACCAGCCGATGGCTGGCCTCCAACTGTGGCTTGAGCCAGCCTTGATAACGCTGCAAGGCAGCTGGCTCACCGGCAAAAAGATACTGATAACTGACGCGACTACCAGCGCCAAGGATACCGGCACGTTCGAGATCGGCACGATTGACCAACAAGCGTGGCGCAAGCGCAGCAAAATTATCACCACCGCTCGGCGCAAAGGCGACGATTTGACTGATCTGCAATTCGATCTCGCCCAGGGTGATCCGCTCACCGATGGCCACCCCTAACAGTGCCAACAACCTGGCCTCAACCCAGGCCTCGCCTGACGGCGGTATGCCATCTGCTGCGCGCTCAGCGCCATAAGCTTCATCACTGATACGCAGACTGCCACGCAGTGGATAGCCCGCTGCAACGACCTTGATACCGCTCAGTTGCAGTCCCTCACCGAAACGCACCATGCTGGGGAATTCTAGCGCCTCTTGCTGCTGCAATCCCCATTGCTCGGCCTGCATAAGCCAGTGCTCACTCACTGGCCGTGGCGCGCGCAGCAACAGATCAGCCCCCATCAGCTCGGCTGATTGCTCGGTCATGGCGCGTTGCAGGCGATCGGTAAAAAGGCTGATCGCCGAGCTGGCCCCGACAGCGATCACCAGTGCCGCCAACAACATGTGCAGCTCACCGGCGCGAAAGTCACGCCAGAGCAGGCGCAAGGCCAGTGCCAAATGGCGTTTAACGGCCATTAGGCTTGCGTCTCCTCGGCAACAATACGCCCGGCCTCCAGGCGCAGACGGTGGTCGCAGAGCCCGGCCAGTCGCTCGTCATGCGTGACCAGGATCAGCGTGGTGCCATGTTCCTTATTGAGATCAAACAACAAGTCGATGATGAGCGCGCCGGTACGCGTATCGAGATTACCCGTGGGCTCATCGGCAAACAGTACCGCCGGCCTGGTGACAAAGGCGCGCGCCATTGCCACCCGCTGCTGCTCGCCGCCGGATAACTGCTTGGGATAGTGCGTAAGACGTGCGCCCAAACCCACCCTCTGCAACAATGCCTCCGCCTGCGCACGGGCATCGGCTCGCCCGCTCAGCTCCAGCGGCAACATGACGTTTTCCAGCGCAGTGAGGCCGTCGAGCAACTGAAAATTCTGGAACACAAAGCCAACTTTCTCACCGCGCAAACGCGCCCGACCATCTTCATCCAATGCCGTCAAATCCTCACCAGCAAGCGTGATCCTCCCGCTGCTTGGCAAATCAAGTCCCGCCAGCAATCCCAGCAGGGTGGATTTACCCGAGCCAGACGCGCCGACTATGGCCAGTGCCTCGCCTTGTACAACGGCAAAACTGACTTCTTCGAGTATGATGAGCCTGCCTGCGGCCATCTCCACTTGCTTACCGACCAGTTCGGCGGTGACAATCATCGTCATGAAAAAATATATCCTGAAAATAATTCTGTTGTTTGTTGTGAGCTGCCAAGTGCAGGCCGGCACGATCCTTGTGTTTGGTGACAGCCTCAGTGCTGGCTATGGCCTGGCTGCCGATGAGGGCTGGGTGAGTCTATTACAGCAACGGCTGGCACAGCACGAGCTTGAGCATAAAGTTATCAACGCCAGCATCAGTGGCGAAACCACAGCAGGCGGCCTGGCTCGTCTGCCTGCTGTACTGGAGCAATACCGACCGGACTATCTGTTACTGGAGCTTGGGGCCAACGATGGCCTGCGTGGTCTGTCGCTGGCAGCCATGCGCGATAATCTTACGGCGATGATAGCCAAAGCGACTGAGCTCGACAGCCAGGTTGTGCTTATCGGCATGCAATTGCCGCCCAATTACGGCCCAGTCTACATCAAGCAATTTACCGCCATCTACCAAGAACTGGCCAAACGACATCGCCTGCCCTTCGTGCCATTTTTCCTGACTAATGTCGCGCTGAATCCTGCGCTAATGCAAGGCGACCAGCTTCACCCCAATGCCGCAGCCCAAACCCTGTTACTGGATACGGTCTGGCCCACACTCCTGCCATTATTGCAGCATTGACGCCAGAAAACCGCTCACTCTGTCAAACCCACAACTAATGTTTTAGGGAGATGCTGAACAACTAACCTTTCAGCGTTTCCTTAGCAGCTGATTCTGCTAAATCCTCCAGATAACGTCGATAATCTTCTTCAGCTAAAAACAAGATTCGCGATTGTTGCCCCGTTGAATAACGTGCCGAGGGATGTCAGTGAGCTTGAATCGAGGTTTCCCTGGCATGATACGCCTTCTTGTAAAATATGCCTGTGAAATAACAACGAGAAGGCATATTAACAACGGCGAATATTAGAAACAATTGCTCTCTGACCCGGCTTTGCTGGAAAAACAGGATCCCTATAAACGCAAGAACTGCAGGAAAAGCAGGCTCTCCTGCGGCCTTTGTGTGTTCAGAATCTAGCCCTATAGCCGGCGTAGTAATACCGCGCACCTGGATCATAAGGTGAACCCCCGGCCTCTAGATTATCCGGCACCTTCTCATCGAACAGATTGTTCACGCCAAAGAACAGCCCATGATACGCCGCCAGACGGAAATCCAGGCGGAAATCTACGCTTGTGAAGTCGCTATAGTACGGCGTATTCGTCGAGCTAACGCCATCGACGCCAAAATAATCCTGAGTGTGGTTAACCCTCAAGAGATAAGTTGCCGGGCCGAACCGCACGCTGCTGTCCAGCTTGATGGTTATATCCGCACGGTGGGTCAGGGGCTCGCCGGTGGTGGCATCCACTGCATCAAGGTATTCCACCGAACCGTTGAACTGCCAGGTGCCGACAGGCCGGAGGGCCCAGGCAAACTCCACGCCGTCGATCTCCGCCTGGTCGATGTTCTGGTAAGATTCGATGCCCCTAGTGGTTCTGGTCGCCGGTTTCAGCCAATGCTTCTGAATGAGGTCTTCCGCCTTGGTGCGGAACACCACCAGCTCGACATTGCCCTTGCCAAACTGGTAGGCAACCGCCGCCTCCCTGGTATTCGAGGTTTCCGGCTTGAGGTCGGGATTGCCCACGCGATCCTTCCTGGTCAGGGCATAATCGGCATACAGCTCCATCATGCTCGGTGCGCGGAAGGCCTCGCCATAGCCAGCACGCAGGGTCCAGGCACCCGGTCGCCAGGCCAGCGTCACATTCGGGCTGGTGGCGCTGCCAAAATCGCTGTAGTCGTCATAACGGGCACCGGCGGTCAGGTTGACCTCCGTGGTCATATCCCACTGATCCTGCAAGAAGACGCTGTTGACCTTGCGGTCTTCCGCATTGCTGATGGCGGTGGATTCTAACTCCTCGCCGAGGAAGGCATAGCCGGCACTGAGCGTGTGTGCCTCATGCGGCCAGAAGGTATACTGCATTTGCGCCTCGTTCTTTGTCGAGGTGGTACCGTAGGACTCCGTCAGGCTCTTTTGCGAGGTGGAATCGGCCACGCCACGTCCCAGCAGCACCGCTGCAAGGCCGTCCCCAAGCAGCCAGTCGTAGCCAAGGGAGACATGATAGCGATCCTCGGTTTCAATCATGTCGACCGGCGCAATGCCATCTGTGCCCAGGCCGATCCCCTCATCATCCTGCCGTGCATATTCGGCGCCCCACCGCAACACATCCGTTTTGCTCATCTGGTACTGGCCGCGATAGGAAAGGCTGCGCCGTTCCTCATCCCGGCGGTCGGTGTCGATGCTGTCGGGATCGATGCGGTAATCGCCCCGCGAACCCAGCTCGAAACTGACGCGGTGTCCCAGCTGCTCGGCGCCCCAGTTGGCGTACCCTCCGATGGTGGCGGTCTCACGCTGGCCTCCATCGGTTCCGCCCACCGTCACGTCCATGCCATAGGTGGTCTTGGCCTGCGGTTTGCTGGTGATAATGTTAATCACGCCGCCCATGGCATCGGAACCGTACAGCGCCGACATCGGCCCGCGCACGATCTCAATGCGCTCGATGTCCTCCACCTGAATATTGGTGATCGCGTTGCCCGATATCTTGTCTGTACGGCGCAGTCCGTCGACCAAGATCAGGGTCTGGTTCGTATTCATACCACGCAATGAAACCCGCGTCTCGTTGCCTCTTTCAGCAATACTCACCCCGGTGGCGAATCCGAGTATCTCGGTGACACTGCGCCCGGAAAACGACTCAATAGTCTGGCGATCAATGACCTGCACCGAGGCGCTCACGTCCTCGACAGGCTTCTCCGTGCGGGTGGCGGTAACCATAATCCGGGGAACCTCGTCGGCATCCTGGGCCACGGTCGGTCCGACGCTAAGACCAAGCGCGCCTATCACACCGGTTCCGGTGATCCACTGTTTTATATTCATAGAATTTAGGGTTCTCCATTTGTTGGGATTCACCGGGTATTTCCGCCGCATTGGGTGCGTGGCGTGCACATTCGATGACTTCAGCCCGAAATCAATTGCAAACATCATGCCGGGCGGAAAGTTGCTGAATACAAATGGCCAATTGGTTTTGAGGGCGAATACGAGGACGGCAAATCAACCGCTACCGTGTGGTATCACACATTTCCGTGTGACAATGAGGCAGGCTGCGGCTCCGGGCACATCACTCTCGACCGGCTCGCCTAGCCCCGTTCTTGACAACAAGGGGTGGTGGTCTAGTTGTGATGTTTCAATAGGTTGTTCACCCAGCAGGATCTGGGAAACTTGTTCTGGTCAAGCACTTTCAGACACTTCAATTTTACAATTTTCATACTCAACAGGGCTCATACCGCTGTTGGCTGTGTGTAGTCTTTTTAGGTGTAACCAGTCTGGTTAATTGGCGATGTGGCCAAACAAGTAAAATTGGGATGCATTGTTGTCATTGTTCATTCGCGACTGCGCATTCCACAGATACCTGTCACCAGTTCCATATGAAGGCGGGCATAAGAAGAACATACGCACTTTTCCCCCAAGTCTAATGGTTGTCCATCGGTAACGGGACAACTCAACATCTGCTCATCACCATGGTTCCGAACTAAATTCCGCCGCACTCACTGGAAATCTAGCCACTTTTTTGGTTATAAACGATAGAACATTAAAATGCGGCGGCGATCCAGTAAAGGCCGGGGCGCCCAAGCAGCCACGCCGCCTTTCGATCCGGGGTTAATGCAAGCAAGAAATCAGAAACTGTAATCATAATCGACACGCCAAGTCATCTGGCTATGAGAAACCTGCCCCGCCACGCCTGGGCCGAACAGGTTCGGGTTGGTCTGCTTGACTTCCGGTGAGTAAGTGAAGGAGGCGGCGACATTATGGCCGCCGCCAGCCTTCCAACCCATACCCAAAGAATAATGTGAGGTAATGATGGCCGGTGCCAATGGATTCAGTGTTTCATCGGGAATGGGATTAGCCGCGTAGTTATAGCCCGCACGCAGTGCCATACCCGAAGCCACCCTGTATTGGCCGCCGATCATGTATACCGCTTGATCGTCCCAATTCTGTGGTGCTCCGTTCAGACCGAACACGGGGCTGCCGTTGGCCTCGATACGGAAAGCATCTAATGAACCGGACCAGCGGATGATTTTGATATCGGCTGCCAACATGAATTTTTCAGTGGCATTCCATGCCATCCCCACGCCGTAGGTTTCTGGCCATTGGGGATCGACAACTTTGTATTGTGTGGAGTTGTTCGGCGAATTCAGATAACCCGAGCCTTCAAGATCCTCGATATCCGTCTTGCTGTGATAATTGGCGCCGATGGCAAACTCGCTATTAAACCGATATTGGATACCGAGCTTGTAAGCCCATCCCAAGCCCGTGGCTTCGCCGGTGAAGTCGTTATTATCACTGAAGCTGTAATAATCGCCGGTCACTGGGTTAATCATTTTTAGATCAAGACTCCCCCAGACATATTCCAATTGTGCCGCAACGGTGAGCGCGTCGTTCACGTTATAGGCCAGTGGAAACATGAACCGGCCAAACCCCACCTCGGAACGCTGCTCCAGCCCTGACCCGCCCGAGAGACTACCACCCCATTCCGAACCCATCCCTCCTTGGGTATACAAACCAGCCCCATAAGTAAATGCACCGGATTTTTTGATAAAAGAGAGGTTGGGCATCAAGTATAAATTGCCATCGGACTTAACCGTCACTGACCCGGTCGGGGGCGGTATGGTGGTATTGACATCCGGGATCAGGATTGTCAGACCTAAAGCGAAGTTTGAACCTTGCTTGCGCAGCCCCAACGTAGCTGGGTTATTCATCATGGCGGCATTGCCATTATCGTAGGCAAACGACGCGCCGCCCATGCCACCGGCCATGGCGCCATAGGCCTCCAGGTTCATGCCATTGGTGGCATAAACGGGCATAACGACGAGGGCTGTGATTATGATGCCGAAAGCGCAACGAATAAGTTGGGATGGCATGCCTTGTTCCTCATTTTTGTTAATTTCATGACGCGATCTGTACGGCAGGAATCGCCTTGCAGGTAGCGCGATGAGCGCCTCGCCAGTTTCTTATTTTCATGCTTTTGCAATTTTTGAGTTAATCGCTGCATAAATACCAATCTTGCCTGTCCTTTCGATAAAATAACGTAAACCAACAGCCGGAAGTTTTCACCATGCAAATCACCTTCGCAGAAGCTGAATATGCCGCCAAAAAGAAACGCACACGTCGCGACCGTTTTCTAGCTGATCTAGAACGTCTGGTTCCCTGGGCTGCACTGGAAGCACAGCTTGCACCTTTCTACCACAATACAGATGGCAAGCCAGGCCGCCCTGCTCTAGGGCTTTCCCGCATGTTACGCATGTACATCGTACAGCAGTGTTTTGGTTTCTCAGATGAAGGTTGCGAAGATGCTATATACGACAGTCAGGCTATTCAACTGTTTATGGGTATCGATTTAGCCCGTGATGCAGTGCCTGATGCCGCCAGCGGCATTTTGCATATGTTGGCTGCCACACCGAACCTATGTGAACTGGGTGATCTACATGCAACCGGATAAACGCCGTCAGTTGCCAGATACAAACGCCGGACAAATTAAAGAGCAAATCGAACAACTGAAAAGCAAAATCCGC